>Ga0335075_10014212_pt1 | contig 11965 bp, 11 predicted proteins | sample Lox_Sample_24_FD_206723 | JGI IMG/M metagenome (GOLD analysis project Ga0335075, IMG submission 206723) | Soil microbial communities from Loxahatchee National Wildlife Refuge, Florida, United States - Lox_Sample_2.4 | ecosystem: Environmental > Terrestrial > Soil > Wetlands | place: USA... | reverse complement strand
GCGTGGCCGACGCCGTTGCGGCGGTCAGGTGGTATGAGCGCTTGGGCTTCACCAAAGAGTGGGCTCACCGCTTCGAGCCCGGCTGCCCAGCATTCGTGTCGATCGCGCGTGACCAGGCGCGGCTGTTCTTGTCCGAGCACCGGGACGATGCACGGCCCGACACTCTGGTGCATTTGATGGTGAGCGGCGTCGATGCAGTCGAGGCCGAGTTCGGCCGACCGACTGGCGACCCGCCGTACGGGTGCGAGTTCGAACTTCGCGACCCTGACGTAACCGGCTGCGGATTCGCAGACTGGCGAGCTGACCGGATATCGCGGTCGGCGGCCACCGAAGCTAGGTCTGGCCACCAAGTCAGGCTGGTGTCCAGACCCAGGTCCGCGATTGCGGCGACCGCCAGTGCTGGCCTGGAGCCAGGAGCTGCCCATGACCCTTGCCGCGGGCGCGTACTTTGGATGGATCATCACTGGCTTGTCCGACCAGGTTCCGTCTGGGCGGGCGGTCAGGTCCTGCTCAGCAGCGTGAGGCGGCGGACGATGTTCGAGCGGTTTACTGACCGGGCCCGGCGGGTTGTGGGCCTGGCGCAAGAAGAAGCCAAGAGGCTCGATCACAACTACGTCGGCACCGAGCACATCCTGCTCGGCCTCATCGGCGAGGGCGACGGCGTCGCAGCCAAGGCGCTGAAGTCGCTGGGCATCAGCCTGGACGCGGTCCGGCAGCAGGTCGAGGAGCTCATCGGCCGGGGCCAGCAGGCGCCGTCCGGGCACATCCCGTTCACGCCACGGGGCAAGAAGGTGCTTGAACTCTCGCTGCGCGAGTCGCAGCAGCTCGGCCACAACTACATCGGCACCGAGCACATCCTGCTTGGCCTGATCCGCGAGGGCGACGGCGTCGCCGCGCAGGTGCTGGTCAAGCTGGGCGCCGACCTGAACCGGGTGCGGCAGCAGGTGATCCAGCTGCTGCACGGATACCAGGGCAAGGAGCCCGTGTCGGCTCGTTCTGCCACGGGGGAGCTCAGGCTGCTGCCGGCAGTTCAGGCTCGCCTGGAGGCGGTCGAGCAGCGGCTGGCGACCGTCGAGCAGCGGGTGAGCACCGGGCCCGACACCAGCGACCTGGACAAGCAGGCCGATCAGGTCCGCGGCGAGCGGCATGCCGCCGCCGATGCCGAGGAGTACGAGCAGGCCGCGGCACTGCGCGACCGGGAGAAGGAATTGCTGGCCGCCAAGGCCGCGCGGCAGGAGCAGTGGGCCGCCGGGCACCCGGCGCTGCCCGATCTGGCTGAGCGGGTCCAGCAACTCGCCGCCGAGATCGAGCGGCTGAGCGCCCTGCTCCGCCAGCACGGCATCGACCCGCAAGACAAGCCAGCCTGACCTAAAACCCGGCAGCTCCTCGCAGCTGGTATCCCGACCTGGCAACCTCCACCTGGACAGGACACACTGGCTGGAGGTGCCGGGGATGCCAGGTAGCTCGGGTGATGGCAGGAGCGCCTGCTTGACTCCGAGCTGTCCGCGGCCCGCGCCCGCGGCGGCGGTGAGGACAAGGGCCGCTGGTTCGCGATGTCGGTACGACCGGTCACTGCCGGGCCAGGCGATCAGGGCGCGGGGCAGGGCGCACCTGAACCCGTAGGTGGGACCACCGAGGAAGCCCGGGCATTCGAAGCCGCTGATGAGCAAGGCTGCCGGGACATTGGCGAACCGGGGACCTGGACCACCTACGGGTAGATATCCGCGCCGTACGGCTCGGCGTGGCGGCGCTCGGCCATGGCGGTGCGGAGGTCGACCGGCTCCGCGACGAGCTGGAGGAGCTGACCGGCCAGCCGGCACTGCTGAACATGCTCGAGCTTCGCGATCACCCGCAGATGAGACGGAAGCACGCAGCTGCGACCGGGCAACTGCATCGTTCAGCAGGGCACCGCACATGCCTGGATCAACCGCGGTGCCCTTGCGCGGCGGGTCAGGGGATTACGACGATCTTCTTGCCGGGTGAGGAGATCTGCGCCTCCCACGCCAGCGCGGCTTCGTCCAGCGAGTAGGTGGCCGTCGGCAGCTTTAGCGTGCCCGCGGTGGCGAGGGACGCGATGTGCTGGTAGCTGGCGATGATGTCGGCCGGCTCCGCGCGTGTGGCGCTGAAGCCGATGAGGGTCAGCTGCGCGGCGCGGAGCCATTCAACGTGGAAGTCCGTCCCGTCGCCGCCTGCCGCGCCGACGTTCAGGTAACGGCCGCCCGGCTTCAGGCATCCCAGCGCCTGTCCTGCCCACGGACCCCACACCGGATCCACGACCAGGTCCACCGGGCCGCCCAGGGAAGCCAGCTGCCCGGGTAGCGGTTCCTCGCCGAGTAGCGCCACGCCGTCTGCGGCTGAGGAGACCTGCGCGAGGCGCGCGGGATTACGGCCGGCGGCGATGACGCGCTTGGCGCCGGCCAGTCTCGCGAGCTGGACGACGGCCGTTCCCAGCGGGCCGGTGGCGCCAAGCACCAGGACGCTGTCACCCGCCTGGAGCCCGGCCTGGCGCAGCGACAGGTCCGCGCTCGTGCCGACGACGCCGATCGCCGCGGCTGCGGCACTGTCGAGTCCCTCCGGGACCGGGACGCATGTCGCGCGGTCGGTCAGCAGGAGCTCGGCCATGCCCCCGTTGACGCCGGGGACGAGGCCCGCGGGGGCGAAGGCGCGCACTCGCAGGCCCTGGTCAGGTCCGGCCACGATGGTGCCGACCGCCTCGACGGCGGGAACGTAAGGGAGCCGAGGCGGGCCGGCCCGGTGATGCCCCGAGGCAATGTGCAGGTCGACCGCGTTGAGGGCTGCCGCCTCGACCCTGACGAGCACGAGGTCGCCGGTGGCTGGCGATGGGTCGGGATGGGCGGTCACGCGCGGCGCGGCGCCGAGCGTGTCGATCACTGCGGCCTTCATTATCGCTGCTCCTTCGAGGTATGCGGGTTCTGCTGGGACGCGGCCGCCCCTGCGGATGTCGACGGTGTGGTCATAGACAGAGCGTAACATAGTGACCGACCGGTCGGTCATTCGTATCGGCTCTCCGGCAGCGGCGGGCGTATACTCCGCGCGATGACAGAAGGCACCAGGGCGGCCGGCGCGCTGCAGACACGCGAGGCCCTGCTCGACGCGGGCGCGGCACTGGCGGAGGAACACGGCCTGGCCGGCGTCAGCGTGAACATGGTGGTCGCCCGGGCGGGGGTGGCCAAGGGAACCTTCTACGTCCATTTCAAGGACCGCGCGGCGTTCGTCGACGCCATGCACGCGCGCTTCCACGCCCGGGTCGAGGCCGCTGCCGCCGAGGCGGCCGCGGGACTGCCGCCGGGCGCCGGGCGCCTCTACCGCGGCTTCGAGGCCTACCTCGACGTCTCGCTCGCCAACCGGGGCGTCAAGGCCTTGTCGCTCGAGACCCGCTCGGACCCGGCCATGCAGGGCTCAATGGAAGCGCGCCGCCAGCGCCTCGCAGCAACGGGCGTCGCTGACGTGCAGGCCATGGGCTGGGACGACCCCGAGGCGGCGGCGCAACTGCTGGCCGCGATGACCAGGGAGATCTCGGTACTCGAATTCGATGCCGGCCACCGGCTGCCGGCGCCACGGCGCGCGCTCAAGCGCTTCCTCGGAATCTGAACAGCCCGGCACCTCGTGGCCGTCCGGTACGAAGCCCGGGACTAGCCGCGAGGCATCGTGAAGCGACCTTGCTCCCAAACACGAAGCGACCATTTGTGTCCGGTGGCGTGATGTTTCACCCAGCCCTCGAACGCTGAGTGGGTAAACGCGATATCAGGCTCAGCCTGGGCGCGCCGCTGAGCGTTCACGGCCGCCATCGCGGCGCTGTGGCGATGCTCGGCGATGCGCTCAGCAAGCTCAGCTAGGGCACCGTCAACGTTGACTGTTTGCGAACGCCCGCTGTTACGGGTGATGACGATCTCCGGATAGTCCTCGTGCCAGGCACGCACAGCCGTATCGCGGGTATTGCGGTGCTGGCCGCCGGGGCCGGTTCCGCGTGCGGTCTCGACGTGCACGGAAGGGTCATCCCGTCGCAGGGCTTGAGCAATTACCCGCGGAGCCTTCTCATCAAGAACCGTGACTGTCGCGTATGAAGTCTGCCTCAGTCCCGCTTTGCCCTTTGGTGCTTTAGCGGGAATGTGCTGGATGCGGTGGACGCCCGCTATTCAGCGCAGCGCCATAACGGGAGTGCAAGGCAGCGTGAGGGTGATGGACCTGGTACCTGAACCAGAAATGCTCGCCGGCTGATTGTGGCGCACGCTCCACGCGCTGATCGCACGGGCGATACTGCCGGCAAACTCCTCAGCGTCCTGACCGCCACGGCCGGGGCGGATCTCCACGATGCACATGCACCAAAGATACCCTTCCAGCACGGCCGCGAACTCGGCCACCGCAAGGGGTCAGATATCCCGCCGCTGATACCGAACCGCTGGCCGCTGCCTGCGGTAGGGCCGCATTTTGACAAACCACCCATCTGTTCTATAAGTTATAGAACAGATGACAACACGAGGCGTCTTGTGCCGTTGTTCCCGGCGGGCGGGGAGGCGTTGATGCTGGCCGGCATCGGGGCAGCCGGAAGGCAAGGCGGGCCATGGTCGTGCTCGGGCCGGTGGCGGCCCCTCGGCCTGGAACAACGCGGACCAGACCCAGCGGCTCAACGGAAAGGAGACCCAAGATGCCGGCAACGCTCAAGGTGACGCACAAGACAATTGGCGTGGAGGTCCGCCGCGGCACGTATGACGTCGTGGTCGACGGCAAGCGAGCCGGGTCGGTCGAATTGCACGGCACGTTCGAGGCGCCAGTCGAACCCGGACGCCACACCCTGAAAATCCGCAACGGCCGGAATTCGAGCCGGACTGCGACCTTCGACGCGGACGAGGGCCAGGTCATCGCCTTCCGGTGCAGCGGAAAGAACATCCTGCCGATCTTTCTCCTGTCGTTCGTCGTGCCATCCCTGGCGATCTCGCTCAGGCGCGAGTAACCAGCGAAGCGAGCCCGCGGGCACCAGAAACCCGGCATCAGCGCCCGCAGCGAGGGCGATGAGTTTCCCGGCCGGCGGGGGTCTGCCACAGCGACTATGTGAGCGGCTCACCGGCCCGGACCCGGCCACGATGATCAGGAGGCATCTCTGGTGTTGCTTGAGGGAAAGAACGCCGTGATCTACGGAGGCGGAGGCGCGATCGGCGGTGCGGTCGCCGAGACGTTCGCCCGTGAGGGAGCGCAGGTGTTCCTGGCCGGACGGATCGCGGACAATCTCCGGGCGGTGGCCGAACGGATCCGCGCGGCGGGAGGGACCGCGCATACCGCGCAGCTTGACGCGCTCGATGAGGAGGCCGTCGATCAGCATGCCGACCATGTAGCGGCGTCGGCAGGCAGCATCGACGTGTCGTTCAACCTGATCTCCCACGCGGTCGTGCAGGGTACGCCGATGGCGGAGATGCGAGTGGAGGACTACCTGACCCCGGTGCAGACCGCTGTTCGCGCCACGTTCCTCACCTGGCGCGCCGCGGCCCGTCACATGATCCGACAGCGTTCTGGCGTGATCCTCGCGTTCGGCGGCGAGGGCCACCCACCGCGCGGATACCACCTGGGCGCCTTGCAGACGGTCTTCCACGCGATCGAGGCGATGCGCCGCCAGTTCGCCGCCGAGCTGGGACCGCATGGCGTGCGTGTGGTCACGATCCGCACCGGCGGGATACCCGAATCGCTGCCCAAGGACATCCCCGGCCGCGAGACGATCGCCGACTCGATCGCCGCCGCATCGCTGCTTGGGCAGGCGGCGACACTCGAGGATGTGGGCCAGGTGGCCGCATTCGTCGCTTCCGGCCACGCGCGGGCAATGACCGCAGCCACCATCAACATCAGCGCGGGCGCACTCATCGACTGACGGCCACGCGCAGCTCAAGCTCTTCCAATTCCGGACGCCCCTGGGCGCCCGTTCAGGCGTGCGGCATCTGTTGGCGCGGCCGGATCATGGTGATATCTTGATAGCACCATGCCGATGAAACCGGGGAGTACCAAGAACCTGTTGCTGCGCCTCGACGCTGAGCTGGCCGGGCGGCTGCAGACCGTGGCCGACGTAGAGGGCCGTTCGGTCTCCGAGGTCGTGCGCGAGGCCATCGCCACGCTGGTCGAGCAGCGCCGCACCGACGAGCGGTTCCTGCGGCTGCTTGAGGAGAACCTCGATCGCCACCGGCAGGCACTCGATCTGCTGCGGGACGAGCAGCAGTGATCGCGCTGGAGGTCGCCGACCTGGTCCTCATTGCCGGCCGCACGCTCGGCCTGGACACCGGGCAGGTGCTTGACCTGCTTGACCCGGCTGCCGCCGAGCAAGCCCTGGCCCAGGCGCGGCCGGGCCGCGAACCCGCCGACCCGGCCACCTGCGCCGCCGCGCTGCTGTACGCGCTGGTGCGGCAGCGACCGTTGCGGCGCGGCAACCAGCAGGTCGCGCTGGCGGCCATGCTGCAGTTCCTGGCCGTCAACGGCCAGGACATGGATCCGGACCCGCCCGGTCCCGCCGCGGCCATGGTCACCCGGATTGCGGCCGGCACGCTTGACGTCAAGGACGTCGCGGACTGGCTGGCGCCCCGGCTGCGGCCCCGCGCCCGCGTGGCCAAGGTGAAGGAGGCACCGATGCGAGGCCGCCCGGCGCTGCCGCTTGCGCAGAGAATCAGGAAGGCCACGATGCGGACACGGCCCAAGGACGTGTTCATGCTGTTCACCGACCGGGCCAGACGTGTCGTCGTCATGGCGCAGCACGAGGCCAGGGGCCTTGGTCACGGTTCCATCGGTACCGAGCACCTGCTGCTCGGCCTGCTGGCCGAGGGAGAGGGCGTCGCCGCCTTGACGCTGGAGTCGCTGGGCATCTCGCTTGAGGAAGCGCGGGATAAGGTCGAGGAGATCGCCGGCCGTGGCCAGGGCACGCCAGCGGGCCACATCCCGTTCAAGCCGGGGGCCAAGAAGGTGCTGGAAGGGTCGCTGCGGGAGGCGCTGCAGCTCGGGCACACCTACATCGGCACCGAGCATCTTCTGCTTAGCCTGCTCGCCGAGGGCGACGGCATCCCGGCTCAGGTGCTGGCCGGGCTTGGCGCCAGCGATGCGCTGGTCAGGGAACGGGTGGTGGCCGTGGCGACCGGCCGGTTTGAGCAGGCAGATCCGACGACGCGGCTGGTCCGCCTGCCCGTCCCGGCCGGCCTTGCCGACGTCAGCGAGCAGCTCCGCCAGGTACAGCAGCAGAAGACGGCCGCGTTCGAGGCCGGTGACCACGACAGCGTCATGGCGCTGCGCGACAGGGAGCAGCAGCTACGCGCCGAGCAGTTGCGGCTGGAGCAGGACTGGGCAGCCGGGGTAGACGTCCGGGCCGTCATCGCGGAGAACCAGCGGGTGCACCGTGAGCTCGCTCGCCTGCGCGGCCTGCTCCGCGAGCACGGCATCGAGCCGGACGGCGGTACCGCGCGAACCGCCTGAGTCCCGGTCCCACAATCGCCATTCGCTACGAGAACCACGATTCCAGAAATTGCAAGGTGCGCCATTTCTGGCTGAATGCGGCAAGGGGAACTTTCCCGTCAAAGGCGGTCCACGGTGCACCACGCCCGCCGGACATTATGCGCCGAGAAGGACATTTGCCGCACGTCGTTCCTCGCATTTTGGCTGGATAGCGGGTCCGCCCTTCAGGTAGCCGCAATCAGCTGGTTAGAGTCTGAATCGGAAGGGCAGCATCATGCCGGAAAAACGACCGAAGACGACAGGGGGGCTGCCGATGTCAGGCTGGGTGGATTCACGCCTGGTGGTGCCTCCGCTGCCGCCGCGGTGCCTCTCGCGGCCCCGCTTGCTTGCCATGCTGGACGATTCGGCGGACATGCCGATGGTCCTGCTGGCGGCCGGACCCGGAGCCGGCAAGACCGTGCTGCTGTCAACCTGGGCGGGTCGCTCCGAGATACCGGTGAGCTGGATCACGGTCACGGCCGACGATGCTGTGCCGCAACGCTTCTGGCGGTTGCTGTGCTCCGCGCTGAAGGCCTATGGGGAAGACTGCGAAGGCACGTTTCCCGTCGCGCCACCTGGCGACTCGGCCGAGCGAGTTCAGGCGCTGCTTGCCGGGCTACCCGATTCCCTGGTCCGGCCGGTCCTGGTCATCGACGACGCGCACCTGCTCACCCATCCGGACGTGCTGAACGACCTCGACGGGCTCGTCCGCAGCGGCATTCCGCCCCGCTTGCGGCTCGTGCTTGCCGCCCGCAGTGACCCGCTGCTGCCGCTGCACCGCTACCGGCTGGCCGGGCAGATGCGTGAGCTGCGGGCCAAGGACCTGGCGTTGACGCACGGTGAGCTGGAGGAGCTACTCGCGTCCCATGGCATCACCCTGACCGCGCAAGACCTGGAAGCGGTGCTGTGCCGCACGGAGGGCTGGGTGGCTGGGGCGCGGCTGTTCGCGATGCGGATGGAAAATAGCGAACACCCGTCACGGCTCGTGTCGGAACTGGCGCTCGGCGAGGGAAGCATCGGGGAATACCTGGTGGCCGAGGTGCTCGATCGCCAGCCCGAGCCGGTCCGCAGACTGCTGACCGAGACGAGCCTGTTCGATGAGGTGACCGGGCCGCTGGCCGATGCCGTCACCGGCATGGAAGGTTGCGCGGACATGCTCGGCGCGCTGGCCAGCAGCAACTCGTTCGTCATCCCGGTGGATGCGGCCAGGACCCGGTTCCGCTATCACCAGTTGCTGGCCGAGATTCTCCGTCACGACCTGCGATGGCGCGAACGCGACAAGGTCCCGGGCCTGATGCGGCGGGCGGCGGCTTTCTTCCAGCGCAGCGGCGACGTCGGAAGAGCTCTGTACTGGGCCGGACAAGCCGGCGACTGGCCGCAGGCCGCATCAATGCTGGCACGCGGAGGGCTAGCGCATGCGTTCGTGCACCGCGAGGACATTTCGGGTTTGGGGTTTGACGGCTGGCCGTCGCTGGTCCCGCAAGGTACGGACACCGCTCACACGCTCGAATCCGACATCGCGAGTTCAGCGATCGCGGCGGTCATGGCCGACGCCGTCGCCGCAACGCAGCTGCTGCCCAAGCTCGACCTGCCGGCCGAAGACCGGCTGACCAGTCCAGACCTGCAACTCACGGCCGACCTGGCCAGGGTCATCCTGGGGATCAAGGCCGGTGACGCGGACGCGGTCGCCGTGGCGGCAGACCACGTGCTCGCCCGGGCTCGTGATGCACCCGAATATCAGCTGCCTGGCTTGCTGGCGGCCGTCCTTCTGACGAATGCGACAAGCAAATTCTGGCATGGGCGCAACGACGACGCCGACACGCTGCTGCACGCGGCGCTGGCCGAGGCCGAGCGGACCGGGCCGCCGGTCATCGAGCTTGAGGTGCTCGCCGCGACCGCGCTGGTCGGCAGCCTCCGGTCACGCCCCCGCCATGCCGAAGACGCCGCGCAACGTGCGCACTCCATGCTGGAGAGAGCTGACGAACTGAGCATCCCCCCGGCACTGGAACTCGCGGCAGCGACCCGGCTGCTGATAGCGGCAGACATCGGCGGGGCCACGGCGGCGCTGGGACGGGTGCAACTCTCTGACACCGTTGGCGCTGACCCGGCGCTTGCCCTGGTCAGGGAGATCGGGCAGGCGAAGGTGCTGCTCGCCTGCGGCGATATCGGCCAGGCACGTGAAATGGCGCATCGGTCTACGCCCACAGAACTTCCGCTTCTGGCCGCGCAACGCGAGACACTGCTCGCTGACACCGAGACCCTGCTCGGGCGGCCGCACGCCGCACTCAGGCTGCTGCGGGACTACCAGGACAGCAATCTTGCCGTGCTCGCCGCCCTGCCGGGTGCCCGAGCGCACCTGGCGCTGCACGACGTGCGGAGCGCCCGAAATTGCGTACGCGCCGTTCTCGCCACGACAAGCAGGCTCGTGAGCCGCTACACGGTCGTGGAGGGAATGCTGTGCGAGGCGCAGATCGCACAGCTTGGCGATGATACGCGACATGCACTCGAAATGATATGGGCGGCAATCGAGCTGGCCGAAGGCGACATCGTCTTGCCGTTCCTGGCCGCCGAGGACGTTTTCGCCCCTCTGCTCGCCCGCCATCCCGCCCTCCACGACCGCTGGCCCCGCGCGACCGGCAGCGGCCCGGTGAAGGTGGCAGTTCCCGCCCCGCGCCGGGCGGCCGACCTCCTGGATCCGCTCACCGAGCGCGAGCAGGTCGTCCTGCGCTTCCTGGCCACCAGCCTGTCCCCCGGCGAGATCGCCGACGAGATGTGCCTATCGGTCAACACCGTCAAAACCCATCTCGCCGCCATCTACCGCAAGCTCGCGGCCAGCAGGCGCAAGGAAGCGGTCCAGCGAGCCAGGGAACTCGAACTACTCTGACCCACCGGTTCCCTGGCGCCCAGTTCGCCCGCCTCGCGGTGTATCTATCAGCGACTGGAAACACCGAGGAACAGGAAGAGCCGACAATGGGAAAGATCGTCATCACCACGAACGTGTCGCTCGACGGAGTGGTCCAAGATCCCGACGGTGAGGAGGGCTTCGGCCGCGGCGGCTGGTTCGGCCAGTACGGGGGCAAGGACCTCGAAGAGTGGGGCAAGATCGAATACGCGGAGGCGCTTGGCACCGCGGCCCTGCTGCTTGGCCGGCGCAGTGACGAGTGGTTCGGGACGCGTTTTCCGGCCAGGCCTGGCGAGTTCGCCGACCGGCTGAACAGCCTGCCCAAGTACGTCGTGTCCGCCACCCTCGAAGATCCAAGGTGGACCAACGTGACCGTCCTGACCGGCGATGTGGTCGACGAGGTCACCAGGCTGAAGCAGCGGGTGGACGGAGACATCGTCGTCTACGCCAGCTATCAGCTCGGGCGCACGCTGATCGAGCACGATCTAGTGGATGAGCTGCGGCTGTTCGTCTTTCCTGTCGTGGTCGGGGCCGGCCAGCGCCTGTTCGGACAGACCACTGGCACCAAGCCGTTCCGCCTGGCCGGCAGCCGGACCGTCGGTGACGGCCTCGTCTTCCTTACCTACCAGAGGGATGCTTGACCGGCGCCTGATGAGTACGAAGGCGACAGGGATGGCGGCCAGACCGGTCAGGCCGCACACCCCTATGGCCAAGTGGAGCCCGCCGGTGAGCGCGGCGGCGGTTGCGTAGCCGTGGTGGAGCAGCGCGCGGGAGCGCGAGGCCGCGATGGACGAGGCGACGGCCACTCCGATCGCGGCGCCGAACGTCTGTGAGGTGTTGAGCAGGCCGGAGGCGACCCCCGCGTTCCGCTCGGTCACGCCGGTGAGGGCGCCGATGGAAACCGGGATGAAGGCGAACGCGGTGCCGATTCCGGCGATGAAGAACGGCCCGGCCAGGTCGGGCCAGAAGTTCCCGTTGACCGGGGCCTGCGCCGCCCACAGTATGCCGGCCCCGATCAGCGCCATGCCGAAGGCCATGACCGGCTTGGCCGAGGTCCTGGTCACCATTCGCTGGGACAGGCCTGCGCAGGCGCAGGCCAGGGAGGTCACCGACGCCGTCATCCAGGCCGCGCCCGTCGCCAGAGCGGACAAGCCGAGCACCTGCTGCATGTAGAGCGTGCCAAGGAACACGAACGTATTGAAGCTCGCCCCGAGCAGGAAGCCGACCGCGTTCGATCCGGCCACGCTGCTCAGCCGCAGCAGCGGGAGGGGCAGCAGGGGTGCCTCGACCTTCGTCTCGACGACCAGGAACACGGCGAACAGGGCCACGCCGGCGGCAAGCATGGCGACGGTCCGGGGAGCCGCCCAGCCGGCCTGGGGCGCCTGGGAGATGGCGTAGACGAGTACAAGCAGGGCGGCGGTGATCGATACGGCGCCGAAGGTGTCGTAGCGTCGCGGTCCGCTGGGGCCGCGGCTGTCTGGCACCGTCTTGGGGGCCAGGACGAGCGCCGCCGCCCCGATGGGGACGTTGAAGAAGAAGATGTACTGCCATCCGGCGTAGGTGGTGAGGATCCCGCCGGCCAGCAGG
>Ga0335075_10014209_pt1 | contig 11966 bp, 13 predicted proteins | sample Lox_Sample_24_FD_206723 | JGI IMG/M metagenome (GOLD analysis project Ga0335075, IMG submission 206723) | Soil microbial communities from Loxahatchee National Wildlife Refuge, Florida, United States - Lox_Sample_2.4 | ecosystem: Environmental > Terrestrial > Soil > Wetlands | place: USA... | reverse complement strand
CCGTTTGCGGTGCACCTGGTAGCGCTCGGCAAGCCCGGCACCCCCGAGCGCGAAGCGGCCGACCGGGTCTATGAGACGCTCGTGGCGGGCGGGATCGACACGCTGTATGACGACCGCGATCTCGGGGCGGGCGAGAAGTTCGCCGAAGCCGAGCTGCTCGGCTGCCCACTGCGGCTGACCGTCGGGCGGCGCTCGCTCAAGGAGGGCGAGATCGAGGTCCAGATCCGTCGCGGCCGTGCGCAGGCGCCTGGCATCCCGCTGGCGAGCGACCCCGACGCGGCCGGGAGCACACAGCCCGGAGAGCTGGGTCAGGCGCTTGTGCGGGCGGTGGACGAGTTGTGGCGGGGCCTCCCTTAGAACCGCCGTCCGGCGGAGATCGGTCGAGCGATCGTGGCGGTCCGCGCCGCCTGACGTTGCGCCGCCTGGTGGGCCTCGACCGCTCCGGCCCCTCGCCGCCACAGACGCTGTCCGGTCAGCCGCTGCGCCCCTGGACGATCCCCAACGCGATCGGCTTCGTCCGGCTCGCGCTGATCCCGGTGTTCCTGGTCGTCGCCCTGTCGAGCTCCGACGGTACGGGCGTCGCGCCCGCAGCGCTGTTCGCGGCGGCCGCTGTCGGGGACTACGCCGACGGGATCGCCGCGCGCGTGACCCGTCAGTACAGCCGGTTGGGCGCGCTGATGGACCCGATCACCGATCGGCTGCTGGTGATCTCGGGGGTCGTTGTGTGCTGGCGGTTCGCGTTGCTGGCGCGCTGGGCGCTGGCGATCCTGATCGCCCGCGAGCTGGCGATGCTCGCGCTCAGCCGCTACGGACAGACGCACGGCCTTGAGCTGCGCATCAACTGGCCCGGACGGATCGGCGTGTTTCCAGTGATGGGCTCGCTTTTTTTCGCACTGGCCGGTCTGCGCACGCTCGCCGAGGCGCTGCTCTACATCGGGCTGGCGTTCGCGCTCACCGCGACCGGGCTGTACGTGCGCTCGGGTCTTGCCCAGTTGCGGCGGCGCCAGGAGTCTTCCGCCTCCGACCCATAGTCTCAAGCTCAACTTTACGGTAAAGTCGTCGCATGGATACTTTCCCGGACCTCGGCTCGCTGGATGACACCGAGCTGAAGAACCTCATCAAAGAGCTGACCGACGAAGAGACCGAGATCTCCTATCAGCGGCGGCTGCTGCACGGCAAGATCGACATCCTGCGCGCCGAGCTGGTCAACCGCCTGCGCTCCAAGCACGAGGGAGGCGCCGCGCCGGTGATCACCGGCGAGGACGTCCAGCAGCTGACCGACATCCTGGCGGGGCGTCAGCTGGGGGACACGCGGGACGGCGAGCAGGAGCCCGCGGCGGCCGACGGCGCCGACGCCGCGTAGGGCGCGGCACGGAGCGAAGGGATCAAGCGCGGTCATGGCTCTGCACTGCACCGAGTGTGGATTCGTCAACGCCGAGGGCGCCAATTACTGTCAGCGTTGCGGCGCGTTGCTCCCTCGCCCCGATGGCGAGGGCAGCGCCGGCGGGGAACCGATCACCGCGACCTATCGCATCGACGAGGCGGGCGAGCTCGTCCCAGTCGAGCTCGAGGAGGTCACCGCCCATGGTCCCGCCCTGGTGATCCGCACCGGCGGGGGACGTGTGGGGGAGAGCTTCCCGGTGCGCGGGGAGCGCATGGCGATCGGCCGACGCCCGGACAGCGAGGTGTTCCTCGATGACGTCACCGTCTCGCGCGACCACGCCCTGCTGGTCGAGCGCGGCGGGCAGTGGCACCTCGACGACTGCGGCTCGCTCAACGGGACCTACGTCAACCGCGAGCGGATCGAGTCGCGGCGGCTGGAAGAGGGGGATGAGGTGCAAATCGGCAAGTACAAGCTGACCTACCACGCGCGCTGATGGCCACGCAGACCGTGCAGACGGAGATGGAGGTCGAGAAGCTCGCCGCGGAGCTCGGACCCAGGGAGACCGTGCCGCGCCAGAAGTCGATCACGATCGGCGCGGTGTGCAAGGCGCTTGCGCAAGAGTTCCCGGACATCTCGATCTCCAAGATCCGCTACCTCGAGGACCAGAAGCTCCTGACCCCGCGGCGCACGCCGGGCGGCTACCGCCTCTATACCCAGGCGGATGTCGCGCGACTGCGCACGATCCTGCGCATGCAGCGCGACGAGTTCCTGCCGCTGCGTGTCATCCGCCAGGAGCTGGCCGCCGGACGGGGCGCCGGCCTCGACAGCCCCGCGGGCACGGAGGCTGGTGCGGGTGCGGGCGGCGCGCAGGCAGGCGGTGCGCGCGGCGCGGGTGGCGCGTCGTCCTCGGGCGCGAGCGCGGCGCGCGCGGGAAGAAGGATGCGCCCGTGGCGCACGAGCGTCAGCGTGCGCGACTCGAGCGGGGCGCTGTACTCGCTGGAGGACGTGCTCGAGGAGACCGGCGCCGAGGCGGCGCTCGTGCGCGAGCTGGAGGAGTATGGCGTCGTGCGGGGAGAGCTGCGCGGAGGAGTGCGCTACTTTGATGAGACCGAGCGCGAGATCATCGGCGCCGTCTCAGAGCTGGCTCGCTACGGCGTGGGCGGGCGCAACCTTCGTGTTTTTCGCTCCTCCGCGGACCGCGAGGCGACGCTGCTGCAGCAGATTCTCGCGCCGGCGCTGCGCTCGCGCAACCCGCAGCGGCGCAAAGAGGCGGTCGATACGCTCGAGAACCTGGCCGCGATCGCCACGCACCTCAAGCACCTCCTGTTGGTCCGCGACCTGCGCAAGATCGTCCGCTGAGGACCAATGACTCGGGCCGCGACCGATCTGCGCGAGCTGGTGCGCGAGATTCCCGACTTCCCGCGCGAGGGGATCGCCTTCAAGGACATCACACCGTTGATGGCCGATCCGCACGCGCTGCGCGCGGCGGTGCGGGGTCTGACCGAGTATGCCCGCCCACTGCACGTCGACTGCGTGATCGCCGCCGAGGCGCGCGGGTTTCTGCTCGGGCCGGCGCTCGCGCTGGAGCTCGGCGCCGGGTTCGTGCTCGCGCGCAAGCCCGGCAAGCTGCCGTATGAGACGGTGTCGGCCGAGTACCTGCTCGAGTACGGCTCAGGCGAGCTCGAGCTGCACACCGACGCGCTCGGCGCCGGCCGGCGCGTGCTCGTGCACGACGACCTGCTCGCCACCGGCGGCACCGCGCTGGCGCTGTGCGAGCTGGTCGAGTCGCTCGGTGGCGTGGTCGCCGGGTGCGGTTTTCTGATCGAGCTCGCGTTTCTGGACGGGCGCGCACGGCTGGCCCCGCACGACACCCACGCGCTGATCTCCTACGAGACCTGAGGGCTCGTGCTGTGCGGCGCTCTCGAAGATCCCCGACCCCGAGCGGCTGAGCGACCGTGGCCACCACCCGCCGAACCCGCACGATCGCCACGCCGATCGACAGGCTGTGGGAGACACTCTCAGACCCCCACCACCTTCCGCGCTGGTGGCCGCGCGTCGAGCGCGTCGAGGAGGTAACCGGCGACGCCTTCACCGAGGTGCTTCGCGCCGCCAGCGGGCGCTCGGTGCGCGCCGACTTCGAGCTCGTACAGATCGACCCGGACGCCCGGCACGTGCACTGGGCCCAGCAGCTGCAGGGCACCCCGTTCGCGCGCGTGCTGCGCTCTTCGGAGGTCGAGATCCGGCTCGCTCCGGCCGCGCCGGATGCGACCGAGGTCACCCTCGAACTGCACCAGACGCTCGCCGGCTTTTTGCCGCGCCTCGGCTCCTTCCTCGCCCGCCGCGCGGCCGCCCGAACGCTCGAAGAAGCGCTCGAGGATCTGGAGCGGATCGGTGGGTGAGGCGCCGCGCATGCGCTGGTGGGGCTGGGGCGATCCACAGCACGCCGGCGGACTGGATGCCGGTGCGCTGAGGTTGCTGGGAGAGAGCGTCGGCGTCGACTCCGAGCCCCGCCCACCGGTGGCGCTCGGAGCGGTCGGCCTGCCTCCCACGTGCCTGTCCGAGCGCGCGATCGCCGCGCTGCGGGGGATCGTCGGCGCGGGCGGTGTGCGTGAGGACCGCTATGAACGCGTGACCCACGCAGCTGGACGCGGCTATCTCGACCTCGTGCGCCTGCGCGCCGGCACGCCCGCGGACGCCCCGGACGCGGTCGTTCTACCCGCCGACCGCGCCCAGCTGCGAGCCGTGCTCGAGTGCTGTACCCGCGAGGACCTCGCTGTCGTCCCGTTCGGCGGAGGCACCAGCGTCGTCGGCGGGGTGCAGCCGCTGCGCGATGGGCATGCCGCCGTGATCGCGCTGGACACACGCCGGCTGTCCGCGGTGGTGGCGCTCGATCGCGAGTCGCGAATCGTCACGGTCGGGGGCGGCATGCGCGCACCCGAGCTCGAGCGATGCTTGGCGCCTGCCGGCCTGACCCTCGGGCACTGGCCGCAATCGTTTGAGTACGTCTCACTCGGAGGTTGCGCGGCCACCCGCTCGGCCGGTCAGGCCTCCAGCGGCTACGGCGCGATCGCCCGCATGGTCCAGGGTATGCGGCTGAGCGCTCCCGCCGGCGAGTTGACGCTGCCCGCGATGCCCGCGACCGCCGCCGGACCGGGGCTGCGCGAGCTCATCGTCGGCTCGGAGGGGGTGCTCGGCGTGATCGACGAGCTCTCCCTGCGCGTGCGCCCGGCGCCCGCGGAGCGCACGTACGAGGGCGTCATGTTCGGCGACTTCGCCGCGGGGCTGCAGGCGCTGCGCAAGATGGCCCAGCAGCACGCGCTGCCCGACGTCGCGCGATTGTCGGATGCGGCCGAGACGCGCCTGTCGATGGCGCTCGCCGGATCGGACGGCGTCAAGGGGCGGCTCGGACGGGCCTACCTCGGCGCACGCGGCTACGGGCAGCGGCGCCATGAGGACCGCTGCATCGCGATCCTCGGATTCGAGGGCGACCCCGTCGAGGTAGCCACCCGGCGCGCCCGCGCGCTCGGGCTGGTCCGCGCTCACGGTGGGCTCGGGCTCGGCGCCTCGCCCGGCCGGGCGTGGCTGCGCGGCCGGTTTAAGGCCCCGTATCTGCGCGATGAGCTGCTGACGCTGGGAGTGATGGTCGAGACGCTCGAGACAGCAACACGCTGGTCTGAGCTCGAGCGCCTGCACAGTGCGGTGGCGGGCGCGATCGACCGCTCACTGACCGATCAGGGCACGCCCGGGCTGGTGTCCTGTCACGTCTCACACCTGTACGAGACCGGCGCCTCGCTGTACTTCACGTTCATCGCCCACCAGCGCCGGGGCGCAGAGGCCGAGCAGTGGCAGGCGGTCAAGCGGGCCGCGAGCGACGCGATCCTCGCGGGCGGCGGCACGATCACCCACCACCACGCGGTCGGGCGCGATCACGCGCCGTGGTTGGAGCGGGAGGTGGGGGACTTGGGGGTGGCGGCGATCCGCGCGCTCAAGTCCGAGCTCGACCCGGCGGGCATCATGAACCCGGGCAAGATGCTCAGCTGCTGAGGCTGAATTTGCCCGACAGCACCGTCTGACCGGGTGTGGTCGGGTTTTTAGCGGTCTCGCGCGTGATCAGGATCTGGTCGTACGCGCCCGCGTTGCCCGGCAGCAGAGCGCCGCCCTGCAGGCGCCCGTTGGAGCCGACCGTGGGCGCGCGGCCGATCGGTGTGGCGCTCGTCGGCGAGTTGTACAGCCACACCAGGTAGTAGAACCCGTTCGAGGGCGGCAGGTGTTCGGCCGCGACGATGATCGCGTGCTGAGATCCTTCGGCCAGCACCTCCGCCAGCCCAACCGCTTTGCTGCCGGGTTCGGTCGCCGTCAGCGTCAGCTGGTTGGTGACGGCCGGGGTTTTGCCCGAGCCGGTTTTGGCACCCGACCCGCTCGTCGAGGTCGTGTGGGTCGAGGCTTTCGCGCCCGTGTTCGCGTTCGTGTTGCCGCCGCTGCCGCCGCCCCCGCCGCTGACCAGCACCACGACGACCACAATCACGACGACGATGGCGGCGAGCAGCGCCGCGCCGCCGCGGCGTGACACCGCGAGCGAGCTGGATGCCCGGCCGTCGGCTCCTCCGGGCGCGCGATCGTCCACCGACTGCGCCGGGGCTCCCGCGAGCATGTCGATCGCGGCATGCGCGCGATCGCGCACGGCGCTCTCTGAGATGCCGAGCAGCTCCGCGATCTGGGCGTAGGTCTTGCCGCGGTCGACCAGCAGCGACAACGTGGCGCGCAGGTCGGGGGGGAGATCGTCTAGTCGCGGCATTGGGGGCGTAGGCTATCGTGGCGCGGCGATGACGCTTCCCACCGTCGAGCATCTCAACGAGTCTATCCTCGGCTACGACCGCCTTTATGGGCTGCGGTTCGTCTCATTCGATGACGCCGAGGTCCGCGGCGAGGTCGACGTGCGCCCCGAGATCTGCCAGCCCTACGGGCTCGTCCACGGCGGGCTGTACGCCTCGCTGGCCGAGTCGATCACCTCCCTGGCGACCGCCACAGGCGTGCTCGAGGAGGGGATGATCGCTACCGGAATGTCCAACAACACGAGCTTTCTGCGCCCGATCACCGGGGGCGCGGTGCACGCCCACGCGGTCCGTCTGCACCGTGGACGTACGACGTGGGTGTGGGACGTGACGTTCACAGACGACGACGGTCGCACCTGCGCGGTGACGCGCATGACGATCGCGGTGCGCCCGGCCCCCGCGGACATGTTCGACGCTCGGTAGGCGGCGAGCCGGGAGGGCGCCCTACCCCAGGCCCTACCCCAGTGGGCGGATCTGGTTCGGGATCTGCGAGGGCAGCGGGCGGGCGGTAAAGCCCGTGTTCGGCAGCCGCTGGGGCAGCGGCGCGGCCGGCGCGCCGGGAAAGTTGATCGGCACCGCGGTCTCGGCGGCGGCGCGGGCCAGCCGGGGAGTGTGGGCGTAGATGCTGACCACGACTTCGCCGGTCGGGATCGAAATCGCCCGCCCGCGCTCGGCGACGTAGGCGGTCAGGCCCCGCAGGTCGATGCTCGAGCGCGCCGTGCCGGGACCTTCGCCGGGCACGAACGCGTTGTTTGGCGAGGTCACCACCTTCAGCGGCGGCACGCACGTGCTCTGGCCGCCTTCCAGGCAGTCGCCGTACTGCACCGTGAACGAGTTGCTGGGGTCGCGCGCGGCTTCGGTGATCTGCAGCCCGGCGAACTGCTTGCCCAGCCAGTACACGGGAAACGGGGACAGCTCGAGGCTCTCCAGCTCGTTGTGCGGGATCGGCTGGTCTTGCAGCGTGTTGCCACACGCGCTCACGCCCAGCGCACACGCGCCGACGACGGCGAGGAACGTCAGCATTCTGAGGGTGCCAGCTGCTCTCATGCCAGGCCGGTGTAGCGGTTGGTGATCGGCATGCGCCTGTCGCGCCCGAACGCGCGCGTGGTGACCTTGATACCGGGCGGAGCCTGGCGGCGCTTGTACTCGGCGATGTCCACGAGCCGGATCGTCTGGTCGACCTCATGCTCGGGCAATCCTTCGGCGATCAACTGCTCGCGACTGCGATCGAGCTCGATGTACCCCTGCAGGATGCGATCGAGCAGCGCATACGGCGGCAGCGAGTCCTCGTCGCGCTGGTCCTCGCGCAGCTCCGCCGAGGGCGCGCGCGCGATGATCGAGTGGGGAATCGGATCGGCGGCGCCCGCCGGACGGGCGCCGGGAGAGTTGCGCCACTCGCACAGGCGGTACACGAGCGTCTTGGGCACGTCCTTGATGACCGCGAACCCGCCCGCCAGGTCCCCGTAGAGCGTGGTGTACCCGACCGACATCTCCGACTTGTTGCCGGTCGTCAGCACCAGCCAGCCGTGCTTGTTGGACAGCGCCATCAGCAGGTTGCCGCGGATCCGCGCCTGCAGGTTCTCCTCGGTGATATCGGCCCCCAGGCCCGCGAACTCGGCGTGCAGCGTGCGCTCGTAGGCGTCCATCGCGATCCCGATCGGCAACTCGTGCGCGCGCACGCCCAGCGCCCCGGCCAGCGCGTGCGCGTCCGATTGGGTGGCTGCGGATGAGTAGGGGGAGGGCATGATCGCCACGTTCACGCGCTCTGAGCCGAGCGCGTCGGCTGCCAGGCACGCCACGAGCGCGGAATCGATGCCACCCGACAATCCCAGCACGACGTTCGCGAACCCGTTCTTCTCCACGTAGTCGCGCAGCCCAAGCTCGAGCGCCGCGTACACCTCGGCCTCGACCGGCTCGAGCGGTTTCCGCGGATGCACGAGAGGCCGCGTGGCGGAACCAGTCAAATCCAGGTCGCAGATCACCAGGTCCTCGGCAAACTGCGCTCCACGCGCGACCGTCTCACCGGAGGGATCCAGCACGAACGAATGGCCGTCGAACACCAGCTCGTCCTGGCCGCCGATGAGCCCACAAAAGGCGACGTACGCGCCCGACTCGCGTGCGCGCTGCCCAAACAACTGCTCGCGTTCGGCGCCCTTGCCCGCGTGGTAGGGGGATGCCGAGATGTTGATCAGCAGGCGCGCCCCGGCCCCCGCCTCCTCGGTCGCGGGCGGGCCGGGCTGCCACAGGTCCTCACAGACAGTCACTCCGACCGCCGCGCCGGCCACCTCGATCGTCTGGCCGGCCGAGCCAGACGCGAAATAGCGTCGCTCGTCGAACACGCCGTAGTTGGGCAGGTGCATCTTGCGATACACGGTCTGGATCGCGCCGTTCGCGAGCACGACGGCGGCGTTGTAGATGCGCCCGCCCTCGGCGATCGGCGCGCCCACGATCACCGCACCCTCGGCATCGCCCAGGCGCTCGGCCAGCTCCAACACCGCCGCCCGGGCGTCGGCGATGAAGTGCTCGCGCAGCAGGAGATCCTCGGGCGGGTATCCGGTCACCGCCAGCTCTGGCGTCAACACCAGCTCAGCGCTCCGCGCGCGCGCCTGTCCCACCGCCTGCAGAATGCGATCGCGGTTGCCGGCGATGTCGCCGACGGTGACGTTGATCTGGCACAGGGCCAGCCTCATCCGCCGCCTCGCCCTCGACCTCGGCCGGCCAGTGAAACGTTCTGCACGCCTCAGCCCTTGGCGACCGGCTGCTTGGAAGCTCGCTTGACGGAGGCTTTCTTTGACTTGACCTTCTTCTCCCGCGCCGGCTTGACACCGGCCGCGCGAGCGAGCGAGGCGATCGCGCGCTCCAGGTCGCGCTCGATCGACTCCAGCTCGGGCACAGCGTCGTAGTCGGCGAGCAGGCCGAACCCGAGGCGGCCGTCGTAGCTCATCACCGCGATCCCCAGCGCCTGACGGCGAGCGAGCGGCACCACCGGGTACAGCCGGCTCAGCTTGCGGCCCAGCAGGTACAGCGGGAACTGCGGTCCGGGGACGTTCGTCACAACCAGGTTGAAGTAGCGCTGGCGCGCCTGCAGGCGCGCGGCCTGGCTGAGGATCGTGGGCGGCGCGAACCCCGCGAGGTTGGTCAGCACCTGCGCGCCGACCGCCTGCCCAGACTCCTTCAGATCCTCCATAGCGTCGCGGATGCGCGCCAGGCAGTCGGCCGGGTTCTCCACACCGACCGGCAACGGCGCCCACATCGCCGCGACCTGGTTGCCCAGCGCGGGTGGGTTGGACTTCCGATCGTCGCGATCGGAAGTGGCGTGCACCGACACGGGCACCATCGCTTTGAGCTCCATGCCGCTCGTGTCATGCCCCTGCGCGCGCAGATAACGCCCCAGCGCGAGGCTGACCGACGCCAGCACCACGTCGTTGAGCGTGCCACCGAGCGAGTCCTTGATCGCCTTGAACTGGGCCAGCTCGGCGTCGGCGAACGTGTAGCGGCGGTGTGGCCCGATGTCGACGTTGAACGGGCTCGGCGGCGCCGGCGATTTGATCCCGGCCACAGCGGTCGCGCCGACGTCCTTGACGCCCTGCGCCACCTGTGTCGCGACCCGGCGCGGCGCACGCAGCAGCGCGCGCGTACCACGCCCCATCTCCGTCGGCACCGTCGCTCGCTCGACGAGCGCCTCGCCCAGCAGCTTCGCCGAACCCGGCAGCGGTTTGGCCACCCACGGCTCCGCGGGCTTGGACACACCCGCCGGGCGGGGCGAGGTGTCGAACAGCACCGTCGTGATGTCCACGCCCGAGATCCCGTCCACGAGCGCGTGATGGGTCTTTGCGATCAGCGCGAACCTGTTCCCCGCCATCCGCTGCACCAGCCAGATCTCCCACAGCGGCTTGGAGCGATCCAAGCGCTGGCTGAACAGCCTGCCCGCGAGCTGCTTGAGCGCAGTCTCGTCCGCGGGGCGTGGCAGCGCGGTGTGGCGGATGTGGTAGCCGGGGTTGAAGTGCGGATCGTCGGCCCACACCGGCCGGCCCTGACCCAGCGGCACGTACGCCAGCCGCTGCCGGTAGCGCGGCACCAGGTGCAGCCGGCTAAGCACGTGCTCGGTCAGCTCCCGCAGCGTTGGCGCCTGCCCCTCGAACACCATCACCGAGGCCACGTGCATGTGCGCGGTCGAGTCGTCCTCCAGGTGCAGGAACGCCGTGTCGAGGGCTGTCAGCCGGTCGGGGTTGGCCATCGTGTGTGGATTGTCGCTGGTCGGTCCGGTTACGTCAACGTCGGGCGCTGTGTGGGCGGCCATCGCCTCAGACCAAATTGGGCCAACCAGGGCTTTCACCACATTTACTTTTGCCGTCTCGCCGTGTCGACGAGTGATCAACGGACATCGAGGCGGACATATCGACAGCTTCGTGAGCTTTGTTACATGATCAAAGGCTCCTGTGTGACCAATCGCACACATGGCCTTCGGGCACCTCCCTACTCTGCCCGGACCGTAAGTTCACCTGCCGAGTCGTGCCCGTGGATGGGCGCGAGCGGGGGACCCACTGCCGGACTGGCCTGGCCTCGTTGAGGTCGATCGCTGGTCTGGATGGGGCGAATGGGCCGCTGATGCGGTCCTAACGCCCGGTCGATGCGCGACTGGTTTGCGCTTCGCCGCGTGTGAGCCCGACAGCTAACCCCGTAGGCGGATACCAGGAGGTTCTTCCCTTCAATGTTCGTCCCCGTGACGTACGCGCAGCCTGCTGCGCCCGCAGTGCCGCTGGTCCCGATCGAATTCGTCGCGGGCGGCACCTCGCCCGGCCCGTCGGCTGCGTCCGCGGGAGCTGCCCAGTTCGGTCTGGCCACGCCCGGCCCTACCACGCCCACTCCTACCACGATCGTCGCTCGCCGCAGAAAGCGGGGCGCGCATCGCCTCGCCCTGTCCCGGTCGAGCAGCACACAGACGTTTGTCCAGTGCGTGACGATGCGCGAGTCCTCGATGCGCTGGCACATCGACGACCCGCCGTACAGCGGCGGAGACCAGTGGACCGCCTCGGCGTGGCAGGCGGCCGGGGGCGCGCGTTTCGCTCCGATCGCCGCCGGAGCGACGCCCGAACAGCAGATATGGGTGTTCGAGCGATACGAGCCCTCCCATCCGGGCGCGTGGCCTGTGACTGTGCCCGCCTGTTCCTAGGCCAGGTAGGCCGGGTGTCAGATCGCGGCCCCAGGCCGCGGCCCGGATCGCGGCACGATCGTCGCTCGTTGAGCCTGCCAGCGTTCGTGCAGGGGTTGGCATCCGCGGCCGCCATCCCTTCAATGCACGCTCATGAGCTCGACGCGCGCATCCATCTGGTTCGACGGCCCCGGCGACTGGGCCTGGCCCGGTGCCCGCGGCGTCCGTGGTGGCGGTGCAGGAGAGGGCGCCGCCACCGCGGCGATAGACCTGGCGCCGCCACCGTGGGTGCCCGCGCTGCCCGGAGGCTCGAGGACCGGCGTCGGCGGCGCCCACGGCCTTCCGGCGCGGCGCGCCCATGGGGGGCTGCGCTCCGGCGCGACCCTGCTGCTGCTCGCGCTGGTGGCGCTCTGTGTCGGATTGGCGATCGACGGGCGCGCCGATCTCGAACGCATCGCCGGACTGCGCGCAACCCCGCCCTCGGCGGCCACACTCGCGCTCGAGCGCTCGGTGGACGCCACGCCCGCCCCGCTGCCGGCGGTCGTGCGGGTCAGCACCGATTCGACCGGCAGCTCGATCGACTCCGTCGGCTACCGCT
>Ga0335075_10014208_pt1 | contig 11966 bp, 9 predicted proteins | sample Lox_Sample_24_FD_206723 | JGI IMG/M metagenome (GOLD analysis project Ga0335075, IMG submission 206723) | Soil microbial communities from Loxahatchee National Wildlife Refuge, Florida, United States - Lox_Sample_2.4 | ecosystem: Environmental > Terrestrial > Soil > Wetlands | place: USA: Florida... | reverse complement strand
CTCTGCCGGCGACTACACCGACTGGAAGAATCAGAGCAAATCATTCGAGGACCTCAATGCCTGGACCGGCGGCTCCTTCAACATCGCCACCAAGGACCAGCCGGAGAACATCGACGGCCGCCGCACCACTCCCGGCTTCTACCGCATGCTGGGCATCCCCTTCTTCATGGGACGCGATTTCCTGCCCGAAGAAGGCCAGCCGGGCCGTGACCACGTCGTCATCCTTACCCACAAGCTCTGGCAGCACCTCGGAGCCAACCCCAAAATCATCGGCCAGCCCGTCCGTCTCGATGGACAGCCCTACACCGTCGTGGGCGTGCTTCCCGCCGGAGTCTACGATCGCGGACAGGGAGACATTGTTTCGCCGCTGGCTTTCAAGCCCGAACAGCTCAACCACGACTTCCACTGGATTCTCGTCATGGGCCGCCTCAAGCCGGGCGTCACCATCGCCCAGGCGCAAGCCGACATGAACGGAGTCACCGCACACATCGCCCAGGCCTACCCGAAGAGCAACAAGGGCTGGGGCTCCTTCGTTGAGCCGCTGCAGGACGACTTCCTGCCCAAGGAAAGAATCCTCACCCTCTGGCTGCTGCTCGGCGCTGTCGGATTTGTCCTGCTCATCGCCTGCGTTAACGTGGCGAATCTGCTGCTCGCCAAGAGCATGACCCGCCAGAAGGAGATGGCCGTCCGCGGCTCGCTCGGCGCCACCCCGCGCACCATCTTCGCCCAGCTCCTCACCGAAAGCCTGCTTCTCGCCGTCGCCGGAGGCGCCCTCGGCATCCTCGTAGGCTATGCCATGCTGCGCGGACTCATCGCCGCCGTGCCCCCCGATGTCCTGCCCAGCGAAGCCGACTTCAGCCTCAACATTCCCATCCTGCTCTTCACGCTCCTCGCGACCACACTCGCCGGATTGCTCTTCGGCTGCGCCCCCGCCTGGTACGCCTCGCGCGTCGATCCCGCCGAGGCGCTCAAGGAAGGTGGCCGCTCAGGCATGGGCGCTGCCCGCCATCGCCTGCGCCGGGTGCTGGTCATCGGTGAATTCGCCCTGGCGCTGGCCCTGCTTGCCGGAGCCGGACTCGCCATCCACAGCTTCTGGAACCTCCTGCGCATCGATCTCGGTGTCCAGTCCGATCACGTTCTCACCTTCTTCCTGAACGTGCCCGACTCGCGCCCCAAAGACCCGGCGCTCATCACCAACTACTACCACCAGATCCTTGACCGCATCGCCTCTGTCCCCGGAGTCTCCCACGTTTCCGCCGAGACCGGCTTGCCCCTTGAGGGCACCGGCTTCGGAATGCCATTCACCATTCCCGGCGGCCCCACCTACTCTGATCCTTCGCAGCGCCCGAATGCCAGCTTCGGCATGGTCACGCCCGATTACTTCCAGACCTTCGGCATTCATCTCGTGCGTGGACGCACCTTCACCGACCAGGACAATGCCTCCAGCGTCAAAGTTGCCATGGTCAACGAGAGCTTCGTCAACAAATTCTTCAAGGACAAGGACCCCCTCCAGCAGCGCGTCTCCGTAGAAGAATTGATCCCCGGTGTCACCCGTCTCGGGCCGCCTATCGACTGGCAGATCGTCGGTGTCTATCACAATGTGCGTAGCCGCGGGCTGCGCGAAGACTATCCCGAAATCCAGATCCCCTTCTGGCAGATTCCCTGGCCCAGCGCCGGCATCGGCGTTCGCACCGCCGAAGACCCCGCAACCATGACCAGCGCCATCGCCGCCGCCGTGCACTCCGTCGATCCCGAAATCGCACTCGCGCTTCCGCGCACCATGGACCAGGTCCGCACCGACGTGCTCGCCGAAGACCGCTTCAGCGTCGTGCTCTTCGCCAGCTTCGCCGTCGTCGCGCTGCTGCTCGCCGGAGTCGGTATATACGGCGTGATGGCCTTCTCCGTCACCCAGCGCTCGCATGAAATCGCCCTGCGCATGGCCCTCGGGGCCGACCGAGCCCGCGTCGTCGGAATGATCGTGCGCGAAGGCATCATCCTCGCCGCCATTGGCCTCACCCTCGGCCTCATCAGCTCTTACTTCATCGGCCGCGCCATGCGCAGCATGCTCTACGGAGTCAGCGCTATGGATTTCTCCGCCTTCGCCATTGTCGGAGTTCTGCTGTTAGCAGCAGCCCTGCTGGCCTGTTATCTCCCCGCCCGGCGCGCCGCTTCCGTCCATCCCATGCAGGTGCTTCGGATGGAATAGCGCCCCATTATTTGACCGGCCGCGACCCCGCAATCAGGATCTCCACCAGTCTCCTTGCGCTCTGCTTCCAGTCTGGCCCCGACGCGACATTGGACACGCCCACCAGCGCCCGCAGCAGGTCGAGCGGCTCAAGGTCCCGCCGTATGTCGCCGCTCTTGATCGCACGCTCCACCAGTGCGTTGATCGCTCCTTTGACCTGAGCGCCGGTCGCTTCAAACAATTTTGAAGGCCCGCCGACCATCGTATTGAGAGCAGGCGCGATGATGTGCTTGGCCGCGATGTAGTCCACAAAGAGCAGCATCCACGCCCGCAACGCCTCAACAGGAGGCATCGACGCGGCAAACTTCCCCTCCGCAGCCGCCAGCTTGGCTACCTCGCTGCGATACACCGCCTCAAGCAACGCGTCCCGCGTCGGGAAATGCCGATACAGCGTTCCAGGTCCAACACCCGCATCCTTGGCAATATCGTCCAGATTTACTTTTGCCCCCGACCGCGTGAACGCATCTTTCGCTACCTCAAGGATGCGCGCACGATTGCGTACCGCATCGGCGCGCGGCTTTCGACCAGCGGGTTGGGATCGTTTCGTAGCCATGTCAAAGATTTTCGCAACCAAATTTTTTTGAAACCGGAGCTAGCCTCCGTTTATCTATCCTATTACGGAGACTGACTCCGTTTTATAGCCAGTCGTGGCGCTGGGTCAATTCCCGGCTCACATACCGGCGTGCGTCTGCGCACCCCATCGCGTTCGCTGAACAGGAGAAGACAGAAATGGCAGAAGTAGCAGAAGTATTTGGTGCGACCTCAACCACAGAAGACGTTTTGGCCGGTATCGATCTGCGCGGCAAGCGGATTCTCGTAACCGGAGTTTCGGCCGGCCTCGGCGTGGAAACAGCGCGTTCCCTCGCCGCTCATGGCGCCCATGTCGTTGGTGCGGCGCGCGATCTGGAAAAAGCGGAAAGAGCCACGGCGGAGGTGCGCAAGGATGCCGCTGCGGGTGGTGGAAGCTTCGAGCTGATTGCCCTCGACCTCGCCAGTCTCGCCAGCGTACGCGCATCAGCCGATGCACTGGTGGCCAAAGGTCAACCCTTCGATGTCGTCATCGCCAACGCCGGCGTGATGGCCACGCCCTTCGGACATACCGTAGACGGATTTGAAACCCAGTTCGGCATCAATCACCTGGGACACTTTGTCTTCGTCAACCGGATCGGATCGCTGATCCGTCCCGGCGGGCGTCTGATCAACCTGTCTTCGGCGGGACACCGCTACTCGAATGTCGATCTCGATGACCCGAACTTCGAGCGGACGCCTTACGAGCCCTTTGTCTCCTATGGCCGGTCGAAGACCGCGAATATTCTGTTCGCCGTGGAATTTGATCGGAGGCATCGGGAACGGGGCGTACGCGCCGCTGCCGTGCATCCCGGAGGCATCCAGACCGAGTTGGGCCGCTATGCCGAACCGGGCCGGATCGAAAAGCTGATCGCCCAGATCAATGAGCAGCTGGCAGCCCAGGGCAAAGGACCGTTTCAGTGGAAGACCGTCCCTCAAGGCTCTGCGACCTCTGTGTGGGCCGGTGTCGTTGCCCCTGCTGACGAAGTTGGCGGCCAGTATTGCGAGAATTGCCACGTCGGAAAGGTCGTGCCCCACGATCAGCCGATCAGCGTCATCAGCGAAGGCGTCCGTGCTTACGCGCTTGATCCAGCCAACGCCGAAGCTCTCTGGAAGAAGAGCGAAGAATTGGTTGGAGAGTCCTTCTAAGGACCGGATTCCAGCCGATACATGGTGGGGCTATCGCTCGCTTCCGGGCTGATAGCCTCGCACCAATTGCTGTTCGCAAAGTGACTTAGAAGCGGCCGTTACACGCCCACCAGCACATTGGATGCTTTGACGATTGCGCTTACCTTGTCTCCTTGTTTCAGATCGAGAGCCGCGACACTGGCCTTCGTGATCGACGCAACCACCGCGGTCCCACCGGGCAAACGGATTTCCACTTCGCTGTTCACCGCCCCTTGCTCCAGCCTCGCAACTTCACCGGCGAGCACGTTGCGGGCGCTCAGCTTTGCGCCTTCCACATTTTTCCCGATCATCACTTCCGAAGCTTTGATAATCGCGTAAGCCGCTCCGCCGTCGCGCAAACCAAGCGAATCGACGCTGTGGTTGGTAATGATCGCGGTCACGGTATCGCCTTCTTTGAGAGCGAGCACCACTTCGGCGTTCACGGCTCCTTTGGTGACCTTCTTGACCGTACCGGCCAGTACATTTCGTGCGCTGATTTTCATCCTCATCACCTCACACCAGACCAAAATCCAAAAACAGTCACGGGACAGATGAATTTATCCCGTCCATCTTTGAAATGGCAAAACCAGGGCAAGCTCAAGAGGCTTCTCGACCTTGCTTGGTGACGAGTTGACTCGCAACCTGCGCATCAGTGGACTTCGACTGCCGGATACGCTTCGACATATTCTTCCCCATTGCAGCCGTAGTACGCGACAGTACGAGCTGCGAAATCCACGTCGTAGCGCACCACTCCAGCCCTCCACGAAGCAGCCAGGAACTCCGGAAATGTGCTCTCACCGGCCTGATCGGTTCGCAGCGCCGTGATGAGGGCTCCGCAGTCGAAGGGCGGCACGTCCATAGCACCGGATGCCAGAGGCGCGCCCTGCATCACTACTGGTCCATCTTCGGTCAGATACAGGCTCTGGCATGCAGGGATAGACCAGACATTCCGTGTGACACCAGCCTGCCGTAAGACCTCGGCCAGATAGGGAAATCCTCCCACCCTGGGCCGGATGGCCATCGCCTTCTTCTGGGCTTGCTGCAGATTTTCGATTGCCTTGCTCATCAGAATTCTCCTTGTGATTTTGAGGTATGCGAGTGGTGTGAGTGCGGCTCGTGGCGCGCCGCTTTATTCGACCGGAATATCGCGGATCTGATGGAAATCGGCCAGCTTGCGAAGCAGACCCTGCAGGATGTCTCTTTCGCCGCCATCGAGACACCCGAAGAACTGCTCGTCGTTCCGATCGGCGATCTCTGCCAACTCGGGAAGTACGCGGCGACCGTCCCGCGTCAGCGAAATCAGCTGGACGCGGTTGTCCTCCCGCTTTACGGCGCGCTCGATCCAGTTCTTTCCCTCAAGCTTGTCGACGATTTTCGAGATGGCTCCGCGGGTCATTCCTACGGCTTCGGCAAGTTCGCCAGGCGTTGTTGCCGGAAGGTCATAGAGATGGCGGAGCAGAACCCACTCCGCAACGGACGTCTTGTGTGCATGCAAGGATCTTGCGAATGCGCCGGAGACATGATTGGAGACTCGCCGAAGTCGATATCCCAGGTGGGTCTCAAGGCTTGACACTGATTGCTCGCGCTGAGCTTCAGTTTCCATGGAAACTATTATCGTTTCCATGGAAACGATCTGTCAAGTCTAATCCTCCAGCATCTGCGGAATCTGGCCGAGAATTTCGCTGAACCCGCTACAATAGAAGTAAGGATCAAAGGCTCGGCAGTCATCGCTGCCGGGCTTTTTCCTTTATCGGAGATATAACCGCTGTGGAATCTTTGATATGTCCGTAAAGATCACACAATGAATCAGTTACCAATGAAGTTCAATCTCTTGGCACTCTCAATTCAGGGCGCTAACCCATTCAAAATCAGAACTATAGAATAAGGCCAGTATTTTCAGATCTTTAACTCGGATCATGCCAGCAACCATAGCATAATCAAACGGTTACGCAATTAAGGGCAGGCGACCGGGGGGAGGGGGTCAGACGCCGCCCAGGCAAGTCGCCATTCCAATCAGGTCCCGGTCGCGGACACCGATCAGGTAGAGCAGCCCGTCAAGCCCAAGATGCGTCAGCGAATGATCCGCGCTCTGCCGCACGAGCGGTTTTGCCCGGAAGGCGATCCCCATCCCGGCCAGGTTGAGCATGGGCAGGTCGTTAGCCCCGTCGCCGACAGCCACGACCTGCTCAAGCGAGATCTTCTCCTTGACAGCAATCTGGCGCAGAAGCTCAGCCTTTCCCGGGCCGTCGATGATCCGGCCACTCACCCGGCCGGTAGCCACCCCGGCCTCGGTTTCGAGCTCGTTGGCGTAAACGTAGTCGATGCGGAAGCGCGCCTGCAGATGCCGCGCAAAGAAGGTAAACCCACCGGAAAGGATGGCGGTCTTGTAGCCCAGTGCTTTAAGCGTCCGAATGAGCTGCTCCGCGCCCTCCGCCAGCGGTATGCGACCGATCAGCTCGAGAACCCGCGCTTCGGGCAATCCTTTGAGCAAGGCCACCCGGCGGCGAAAGCTCTCCTGGAACTCGATCTCGCCCCGCATCGCCGACTCCGTGATGCCGGCCACCCGGTCGCCGACGCCGGCCATCTTCGCCAGCTCGTCGATGACCTCGCCTTGAATTAGAGTGGAGTCCATGTCGAAGGCAAACAGACGGCGGTTGCGGCGGAAAATGCTTTCCCTCTGGAAAGCGATGTCGATTCCCAGCTCCTGCGCCGCCTCGAGGAAATCGGCCCGCATCCCGTCCTCGGACGCAACCTGTCCGCTGACTTCCAGCTCAACGCAGGCATTCGAGCTGCCGGTATGAATGGCCAGCGACAGCCGCCCCGAGAGCCGCTCGATCCGGTCGATATTGAGCCGGTGCCCGGCAATGATCGCGCTCACCCGCGACAGCTGCCCGGCGCTGATCGCGCGTCCCAGCACAGTGATGATGAAGCGGTCCTTGCCCTGGGTGCTGATCCAGTGATCCAGCGCCTGCTCGGAGATGGGCGTGAACCTCACGTGCAGCCCGACCGCCTCGGCCTTGGCGACGAGGGCCGCCTTCAGGGGTGCAAAGTCCCGCCCCTCGGGCACCTCGATCAGCAGCCCGAGTGCGAGCGTCTCATGCACCACCGCCTGCCCGATGTCGAGTATGCATGCGTCGTACTCGGCGAGGATGCCGGTGAGCAATGTCGTCTGCCCGGGGTGGTCGTGCCCGGAGAAGTGAATCAGTACAGTCTCGCGCAAGAGGTCTCCCAATCTCAGCCTATCAGCGAGGTAAAGGAGCGCGGCAACGCAACGGTAAGTGCACAAAATTTGGAGTTAGAATATTAGGAGGAAGATCGAGTGATGCTTCTCTCTACATTCCTCAAGCGCTTCAGACGTGGCCGTCCCGACCGTGGACGAAGCCTTTCCTTCTAGTTAATCTTCTTCCGGACGGTTTTCACGGCAGCGCGGCGCTGTCCGTATTGTTACGTCGACAGTCCGGTCGTGATCGCACGCCCTTCAGCGGGGCCTCCACGAAAAAGGAAGGATGGCTATGAGCCAATCAGTTGACAGTTTCGGCAGCCGGTCGCAGTTGAAATCCGGTAACCGCACCTACGAGATATTCCGCCTCGACGCTCTCGAGAAGAAGAGCGTTACCCTTCAGCGCCTGCCCTACAGCCTTCGCATCCTGCTCGAAAACCTGCTCCGCCACGAAGACGGCAAATCGGTCACCGCTGAGGACATTGAATTCCTTGCCAAGTGGGATCCCAAGGCCGAGCCCTCCCGCGAGATCGCCTACATGCCCGCACGCGTACTGATGCAGGACTTCACCGGTGTCCCTGCCATCGTCGACCTGGCTGCGATGCGCGACGCAATGAAGATGCTTGGCGGCGATCCAGAGAAGATCAATCCCCTGCAACCCGCGGAGCTGGTCATCGACCACTCCGTCCAGGTCGATGAGTATGGCACCGCGAACTCTTACTCACTGAACGCCATGCTCGAGTTCCAGCGCAACCGCGAACGCTATGCATTCCTGAAGTGGGGACAGTCGGCCTTCCGCAACTTCTCGGCTGTTCCGCCAGGCATGGGCATCTGCCACCAGGTAAACCTCGAATACCTGGCTCGAGTGGTCTTCACTCTCGAAGCTGACGGCAAGTCCATCGCCTATCCCGATACCTTGGTCGGCACGGATTCGCACACGACCATGATCAACGGCCTGGGCGTACTCGGCTGGGGCGTTGGCGGCATCGAAGCCGAGGCAGCGATGCTTGGCCAGCCTGTATCCATGCTTGTCCCCCAGGTTGTCGGATTCAAGCTCACCGGCAAGCTGCGGGAAGGCGCCACAGCGACTGATCTCGTGCTCACCGTGACCGAGATGCTGCGCAAGCTAGGCGTCGTCGGCAAGTTCGTGGAGTTTCACGGGGCAGGCATCGGCGAGCTGTCTCTCGCCGACCGCGCCACCATTGCCAACATGGCGCCCGAGTACGGTGCCACGTGCGGCATCTTCCCCGTCGATGCCGAGACCCTTCGCTACCTTAAACTCACTGGCCGCAGCGCAGAGCAGATTGCGCTGGTCGAGACCTACTACAAGGAGCAGGGTCTCTTCCACACCACAGACGCGCACGAGGCCGAGTACTCGCAGACGATCGCGCTCGATCTCGCTACAGTCGAACCCAGTGTCGCCGGGCCAAAGCGCCCCCAGGATCGTGTACTGCTGAAGGACGCCGGATCAAGCTTCGCAAAGCAGCTGCCCAGTTTGCTTGGCCCTACCGGGAATAAGAACGGAACTCGTCAGGTGGTGCGCTGGGAAGGCGAGGGTGGGCATACTGCTGAGACCATCGACGCCGCGCTGGGCGTCCACGAATCCGGCCCTACCACCTCGATTAAGGACCGCTTCGGCGTTGATGTGGACAAGTATCTCGACAACGGCTCGATCGTGATCGCGGCCATCACCAGCTGCACCAATACCTCAAACCCTTCGGTGATGATCGCGGCTGGAATCCTCGCCAAGAAGGCAGTGCAGAGGGGGCTATGCGTGCCGCCTTGGGTCAAGACTTCGCTGGCTCCCGGATCACGTGTGGTAACGGATTACTACGAGAAGGCTGGATTGCTCCCGTATCTCGACAAGCTGCGCTTCAACGTGGTGGGCTACGGATGTACAACCTGCATCGGCAACTCTGGACCGCTGCCAGCCGACGTCTCCAAGTCGATCGAGGATCACGGCCTCGTTGCCGTCTCCGTTCTCAGCGGCAATCGTAACTTCGAAGGGCGCATTAATTCCGATGTCCGGGCCAACTACCTGATGTCTCCGCCACTGGTGGTGGCTTACGCCCTGGCGGGACGCATCGATCACAACTTCGAGACTGATCCGCTCGGCAAAGGTAGTGCGGGTGAGCCGGTGTATCTGAAGGACATCTGGCCGACTCAGCAGGAGGTTTCGGACACGATGGCGTCGTCCATCGATTCGAGGATCTTCAACAAGGAGTATTCGACCGTCTCGGCTGGCGACCAGAACTGGCAGCAGCTCAAATTCCCCACCGGCGAGGTTTACCAGTGGGAAGCTGATTCCACCTACATCCGCAAGGCTCCCTACTTCGATGGCATGCCTGCTACTCCTGCTCCTGTCGAAGACATCCTCGGCGGACGCGTGCTCGCCGTCCTGGGCGATTCTGTCACGACTGACCACATCTCGCCCGCCGGGTCGATCAAGCTAAACTCGCCTGCCGGCAAGTATCTTACGAGCCATGACGTCAAACCCGCGGACTTCAACTCTTACGGTTCGCGTCGCGGCAATCACGAGGTGATGGTGCGCGGCACCTTCGCTAATGTTCGCCTGCGCAACAAGCTTGCTCCCGGGACTGAAGGTGGCGTCACCCGTCTTCTTCCCGAGGGCGAGCAAATGAGCATCTTCGATGCCTCGGTGAAATACGCCGAGCGCGGAACTCCGCTGGTTATTCTGGCTGGTAAGGAATATGGCTCCGGCTCGTCGCGCGATTGGGCCGCAAAGGGTCCGAGATTGCTCGGCGTTCGGGCTGTCATCGCCGAGAGCTACGAGCGAATCCACCGTTCGAACCTGGTTGGCATGGGTATCCTGCCGCTGCAGTTTGCGGAAGGGCAGAACGTGGAGAGTCTCGGCCTGACGGGCGAAGAGGTTTTCGACTTCTCAGGGCTGAAGGCTCTGCTTGACGCCAAGTTCGCCGATGGACGTGCTCTGACAGTCATGGCAATCGCGCCCGATGGCAAGTCGAAGGAGTTCGCAGCAAAGGTGCGCATCGATACTCCGCAGGAGATTCTCTATTACGAGAACAGCGGCATTCTCCAATACGTACTGCGGGGACTCGCCGGCAGGAACTAGGGGAGCCGCGAAAATCGAAGGCCCCGGGATTGATCTCCGGGCCTCTTCATTTCCAAATCTGAGCTACGTTTCTAAATGCCCATACCGAATTCTGTAGTCTGTCCCTCGTCGCCGGCATGCGAGTAGAAGTCGCTTGGAGTACGGTGGTTGAATTTGTAACGCAGGCGCAGTTCGCGCCCCACGTAAAGACCAAGCGCTGCGACTCCCACCGCTACCGACGCCCATCCGAGGGCGCGTAGCGCAATCCGGGATTCATTGCACGACTTATGTCCGAAGCCAGGCAGCACACTCACAATACCTTCCTAATTGCGGCTCTCCGCAATGCCAACATGATAGCTCACTTCGGCAGGCCGCCGCTTCCTGCGAGTTGTGGAGCATTGCGACTTTTGCCACACATACTTGCCCAATCTAGGACGTCATTTCAATTTGACGCAAAAGATCGATTTTCCGCTCGGCGGTAAGAAAACTTGCCTCTATCGAGTTGGCTGCCAGCTCGCGCAGATGCTCCTCCGAAAATCCGAATTCGTTCTGAACAAGGTGGTATTCGTCTTCGAGGCTGCTTAGGAACATCGCCGGATCATCGGAGTTGAGAGTAACCATGAGGCCGGACTCAAAGTAGCGGCGCACCGGGTGATCGGCGAGCTTGTTACAGCAACCGGTGCGCACATTCGACGAAACACAGACTTCAATCGGAATCTGGCGCTCGGCAAGAATCGTCATTAGCTCAGAGTCATGGATCGCGGTAAGACCGTGGCCGATCCGCTCGGCTCCGATGTTGAGGGCTCCCCAGATACCCTCCGGGCCCACGGATTCACCGGCATGGGCGGTGAGATGAAGCCCCGCGTCGCGTGCCTCGGCATAGAGCTCACGGAAAGGGGCGGCGCCGGTGTGACGCTCGTCACCTCCGACCCCGATACCGATGATTGAGGGATAATCCCGTCGCATTTCCGCAGCCTTGCGGAAAACCCTTGCCGCCGCTTCGGTTCCGAACTGGCGGACTGCGTCAAATATCCAATAGGCCGAGATTCCGAAGTCGGCCTCGGCACGCAGCCGACCGCACTCCATTCCGGCAAAGAGCGGCTCTAACTCGCTTCTGTCCCAGTAATAGACCACTCCCACCGAGACATATACTTCGGCATGCACCACTCCTTGCATGGCGAGGCGCTCCAGCATTCGGTAGGTGACTAGCTCGTAATCTTCCTGTGTGCGGAGCCGCTCGGTGACCGCCTTGAAGGCGAGCAGGAAGCCCGTGAAGTCGGTGTAGTTGTAGACAGCGCGAGCGGCATCAAGGGACAGCGGCGCGGTGTCGTGCCGACTGCTGAGCTCCACCAGGGTTTCCGGCGTTACGGTGCCTTCCAGGTGCAGATGCAACTCGGCTTTAGGAAGCCGCCGGATAAAGGCGCGTTGTAGATCGGAATCGGGCGCGTGGCCACGCATCGACGGTGATTAGGTGCTGATATTCACCAGGCCCTGAGTCGAGCCGGGCGACGTGCGCGAGGTCTGCGGAGCACGCCAATGGTCGATGTAGGAAATCTGATGGACGCAGCTCACTGTGCAGTGGGGAGCGCAGGTCTTTTCGGTGAGGAATTCGCGCTTGAGGTCGGCTTTGGTGTACTCGGCCAGCGGTACTCCGGGAAAGCCCCTTTGCTGGGAGCAGTAATGTACCAGGCCGT
>Ga0335075_10014207_pt1 | contig 11966 bp, 8 predicted proteins | sample Lox_Sample_24_FD_206723 | JGI IMG/M metagenome (GOLD analysis project Ga0335075, IMG submission 206723) | Soil microbial communities from Loxahatchee National Wildlife Refuge, Florida, United States - Lox_Sample_2.4 | ecosystem: Environmental > Terrestrial > Soil > Wetlands | place: USA: Florida... | reverse complement strand
GGTTCTACCTGGGGCTGAACGCGTTTGCCTGGTCGATGATCTGCGCACCGCTGGTCAATGGCCTCGCGTTGTTGTGGATCGCCGTCGAGATCACCACCGTCGTCTCGGCACTGCTGGTCGCACTCGACAACACCGAGGGGGCAACCGAGGCGGCGTGGAAGTACCTGCTGATCGCCTCGTCCGGGTTGGGCATCGCTCTGCTAGCCACCATCTTCATGTACCACGCGGGCGCCAACGTCCTGGGCCAGTCCTACGACCTGGCCTTCGATCCGCTGATCAGCGCCGCGGGAGAATTGCCGCAGACACCGGTACGTCTGGCGTTCGTGTTGGCCGTAGTCGGATTCGGCACCAAAGTGGGTTTCTTCCCAGTGCATACCTGGCTGCCCGACGCGCACGCCGAAGCGCCGACACCGGTCTCGGCGCTGTTGTCGGGTTCGCTGCTAGCAGTAAGCTTCTACGCGATCTTGCGTTATTACCAGATCGCCGCGGGCACACTGGGAAACCGGTTCCCGCAAATCGTGCTGCTCGTTTTCGGTGTGCTGTCTCTGCTGCTGGCCGCATTGTATTTGCTCGAGCAACGTGATATCAAACGGCTGCTTGCCTATTCAAGCGTGGAGCACATGGGCATCCTCGCGATCGGCATCAGCTTCGGGGCACCGATCGCGTTGTCCGGAGTGTTGTTACATGTGCTGGCCCACGCCGCCGCCAAGGGCAACGCATTCATGGGCGCAGGAGTCCTGGTGCGCAAGTTCGGTACCAAGGAACTGGGCCGGATGACGAGGGGGATCGAGTTGCTGCCTTGGTCGGGCCCGTTGTTCCTAACCGCCGTGCTGGCGTTGTCGGCGATGCCACCATTCGGGTTGTTCCGCAGCGAATTTCAGATCATCACCGGTGGCTTCGCTCACGGCCACAATGTGTTGACTGCCGTGCTGGTATGTCTGGTCACCCTGGCATTCCTGGGTTTGAGCCTGGCGGCCACACGAATTTTGTTCCAGCCGGAACCCGGCGATTCCAGAGACGCTGCGTCCACACTGATCCGCGGTGAACCTAGCCGGTGGATGGTGGCTCCTGTCGTCGCCGGGGTGCTGGTATTGCTGGTCTTGGGATTGGCACCGCCGTCAGACTTGGTGGAACTGCTCAATGCCGGTGCCCGTGAACTACTGGCGAGTGCATCATGACTGCGGCCGCGATGACCACCGTCGCCGACCTGCCAATGGAACAGTGGCGTGACCGGATCACTGGCCGCGTTGGCGGTGGTGATCGCTTCGCCGGCCTATATGGCAGCCACCGCGGTGACGCTGCGTACTTGCACGGATTGCTGGTCGGCGGTTCAGTCGTCAGCTGCTTGCGCACGCTGATAACGCCGGACCGCGACGGATCGCTGTCTTACCCGGCGTTGACACCCGATGTGCCGGCGGCGTTCTGGTATGAGCGGGCGCTACATGACTTATCCGGCGTTGTGCCGACCGGTCATCCGCGGTTGGATCCACTGCTGCTGCCCCGCCGCCCCGGGCAGCCAACACCCCGGCCAGGCCATCCCGAGCGGGAAAGGCTCGACAGGCACATCCACTCCAGCGCCGCCGACCAGCACGGACCGGTTGATGTCAGCGGCCACGGAGTCTTCACGTTGCCGCTCGGCCCGGTCCGCTCCGGAGTCTTCGAATCGATCGAGTTCCTCATCGAGACGCCCGGCGAAGACGTCCCGCACCTCAACATCCGCCCGCATTACAAACATCGCGGTATCGCCAAGCGCTTCGAGGGGCTAACAGCCGCAGACGGAGTGCTGGTCGCTGAGCGGGTCGAGGGCATCGCGTCGGTAGCGCATGCCCTAGCCTTCGTCCACGCCGCGGAGACCCTGGCCGGGGTGGCTGCGCCACGGCGAGCGGGCCTGATCCGTGTGATCCACGCTGAGCTGGAACGGCTGGCCAACCATCTCGACGTGGCGACCCGGCTTTGTGACGCCGCCGGACTGGCGGTACCCCACGCCCGATTCGGTTGGCACAAAGAATGCATCATGAGATTGGTATCGAGGCTGTGCGGCAACAGGTTCGGGCGCTCGGTGGTTCGCGTGGGTGGCGTGGCCGGCGAGCCGCGACTGCAGCCCGCCCACCTCTCCCAGCAGCTGGCGGTGATCACGCAACGGATTCACCGGGACCGCAACGCGCTGATGGTCGACGCGTCATTTCTGGATCGGCTGCGTGGCACCGGTCATCTCGATCCGGCGCTCGCGACTTCGCACGGTGCACTTGGCCCGGTGGGACGCGGCTCTGGTTTTGACGACGACTCGCGCCGCCGCGTCTACGACGCCTACGGGGAGCTTCCATTCGTCGATGGCGCCGCGGTCATTGAGCACGGTGACGCGCTGGCCCGGCTGCGAGTGCGGTGGTCTGAAATCGACGGCGCGGTCGAATTGATCCAACGCGCCTGCGATCGCCTCTCGGATCTGTCTGATGCCACCCTGGCCGTCGAGGTGCCGATGGTCGATGGAATCGCACTGGGCTGGGCCGAGGCACCCCAGGGTGAAGTGCTCTACAGCTTGGAGGTTCGTGAAGGCCTGATCGGGCGGTGCTTCGCGAGGTCGGCGTCGTTGCACAACATGCTGCTGTTTCACGACGTATTCAACGGGGACGTGTTCACCGACTTCCCTTTCATCGAGGCAAGTTTCGGGTTGAGCTACGCCGGGGTGGCGATGTAGATGCCGTGGGTGTTCAAAGGTCTGCGCAACGGGGTTCTCACCACCCGATGGCCTAAACGCGCCGACAGCTACTTCGACAGCTTTCCTGCGGCGGTAAGCGTGATCGACGGCCCGAAGGACGCGACGTCGAACCTGGTCACCCAGGCTGCTGCGGCATGCCCCACTGCGGCGATTTCCGCTGAGGTGCCCCCGCGGCTGGATCGCGGGCGCTGCATCCTGTGTGGGCGTTGCGTTGAGGCGGCACCTCATTGGTTCCAGTGGCAATCGGGGGCGGCATCGGCGCAGCTGAGCCGCAACGCCTTGGTGTTAGGGGAAGTCGAAGAAACCGACGAGGCGCTGGCCGAATTGCGAGCGAGTCTGGGCAGGCGCGTGCACTGGTTGCGGCGTTCGGTGCATCTGCGTCACATCGATACCGGGTCGGACGGAAGCGACGAATGGGAAATCGAAGCGCTGACCAACCCGGTTTACGACCTGCACCGGCTGGGAATCTTCTTCACCGCGAGTCCCCGCCATGCGGATATCCTGCTGGTCACCGGTATCGGGGCCGCGGGCATGGTTGAACCCTTGCGTCGAACGCTGGAGGCGATGCCAAAGCCAACTGTGGTCATCGCCGTAGGCACCGACGCCGTCGGCGGTGGGCTCATCGGCGGCGGATACAACGGGGGCGAAGGCGTAGGCGACCTTGTCCCCGTCGATGTTTGGGTGCCCGGAGCGCCGGCCTCCCCGTTCAGCGTGCTGCACGCCATCCTGCTTGCACTGGGCCGAGTCCCGCTACCCGGGCCCGGGAGCAAACGATGATCGCCGCTGGGCTGGTGCTGCTGGCCGCGGCCGTGCTGATCAGTTGGTGCTGCAAACTTGCTGCCACCGCCCAAACTCAGCAGCGCTTCTGCGCGGTCGCGTGGACGGTGAATGTCGCTGCCGCAGTGCTGTTCGTGATCGCTGGCGCTATCGGGCTGGCCGGAGGCCGTCAACGGTTCGGACTAGCGGGCCTGGCCGGTCTCGGGCCGGCCGGCCTTTGTGTCGACGCATTGTCTGGGATGTTTCTCGTCATCTCATTCGGCGTAGCGGTTCCCGCCCTGATCGCCGCAGCCGCGTCCGGTAATCGCAATCGTCCACGGCTGCCTGCAGCCGTCGGTATTTCGCTGGCCGCTGTCGCGGGCATCATCACCACCGACAACTTGTTCATCCTGCTGTTCGGCTGGGAACTGTTGACCGTTGCGTTTTACCTGCTGGCAGGCTACGACCGGGATCTGCCCGGTAGAGCCAGTGGCTCGCTCATCACCGTGGTCTTCGGAAAAGCCAGCGGCGCGGCAGTATTGATGGGTGCTTTGTTATTGGCCAGCCAGACACATTCCTTCGCGTTCAGCGCCGCCAGGGTAGATCCGCACAGTGCCGTCAGCCAAGCCGCCTATGCGTTGCTGTTGTTCGGATTCGGCGTCAAGGTCGGACTGGTTCCGGCGCACATCTGGATGCCGCGCGGCTACGCCGCGGCTCCTGGGCCGGCTCGCGCGATAATGGCGGGCGCCGCAGTCAATGTCGGGTTCTACGGCATGTGGCGCACCTTGAACATTCTCGGATCGCCGCCCGTGTGGTTGGTGTGCGTGGTGCTCGCAGTCGGGGGAGTAACCGCAATCCTGGGAATTGCGCACGCCGCGGTCAATCCCGAGCTTGCGGCCTTGATCTCGTGGTCGAGTGTGGAGAACGCGGGGGTGATCACCACCGGATTCGGTGTCGCGCTGGTGGGTGCCTCGGTCGGTCAGCCTAAGTTGATCGCGGCCGGGCTGGTTGCCGGCACCGCGCAGGCGATGGCGCATGCGATTGGCAAGACGTTGCTGTTTGTCTCGGCATCGACGATCGAACAAGCCACCGGCACAACCGATCTCGATCGACTCGGTGGCATTGTGCGCCGGCTTCCTTGGGCAGGAACGGGTTTGGCGGTCGGATCGCTGACTTTGGCCGGACTGCCGCTGACCGCGGGATTCGCGTCCGAATGGTTCACCCTTGAGGCGCTGATGCAGCAGTTCCGGGTTTCCAGCCTCGCCATGCAGCTAACCAGTGCCGCGACGGGCGCGTTGATCGCCTTGACGATCGGCATCGCCGGGGTGACCTTTGTGCGAGTGGTCGCGCTCACGGCATTCGGCCCTGCCCGCATCAATGAGCCGCCGATCGACCCCGCCTGTGCGCGGCCGGATCGGCAATGGCCCTATCGCTTCGGGGTGGCCGCGCTAATCGTGGGCTGCCTCGGCGTCGCGGCAGTCGCACCCCTCCAGGTCCGCCTGATTGGATCCGGACTCGCCCCCATCGTCGGTGACCAGGCAGCCGGCGCCAACGCGGCACCATGGGTGTTGCAGCCGGTGTTCGATGACTTCTCGGCCCTGTCGCCGAGTTGGCTATGGATCGTGCTGCCGCTGATGGCGCTACTTATTGCCGCGTTCACGACGTTATTCGCCGGTCGAAACCCCTTCCGTGCGCGTCGGGTGACAGCGTGGTCGTCGGCGTCGCCGGGCGTAGACCGAGGGGTGGGGTACACGTCATTCGCCTACGCCAACCCGGTGCGCAATGTGCTCTCTAACGTGTTGCTGACCAGGTCTGAGCTGGTCGAGACATCTGCAGAACCCAGCGATGAGCGCGGCGGCTCCGGCTTATTCACCTATCGTGTCGACGTCGCCGACCTTGTCGAAAGATATTTCTACCGGCCGCTGATTACCGCCTTGCAGGGCGCGTCGCGATTTGTCCGACGCCTACAGTCGGGCCGTCTCGACGCCTACATGACCTACATGCTGCTCGCGGTGCTCGCGGTGCTGGCCGTCGTGATCGCCACATCATGAGGTTCAGTAGATCAATGCGTCGGCAGGCCGAAGGCCAGATCCTGTTTCGCTGCGGCGATTTCAAGGAGGCGATTGTATTTGGCCACCCGTTCGCCGCGGGCCGGAGCGCCCGACTTGATTTGACCGCAACCCGACGCAACGGCCAGATCTGCGATGAACGAGTCGTCGGTTTCACCCGAACGATGCGAAATCATCGCCCCGTAACCCGCGTCGCGGCAGACCTTAAGCGCCTCAAGGGTTTCAGTCACCGTACCAATCTGATTGACCTTGATAAGGGCAGCATTGGCGACGCCGGCGCGTATCCCGGATGCGATCATCTCAGGGTTGGTCACAAAGTTGTCGTCGCCCACCAGTTGTACCCGACCGCCCAGCGACTTGGTCAGCTTCTGCCAGCCGGCCGTGTCGTGCTCGCCCATACCATCTTCGATGCTCCACACCGGGAAATCCTCGACGAGGCTCATGTAGCGGTTGATCAGCTCGTCGCTGGACAACGACTGCCAGGCCACCCGGTAGCGGCCATCGCGGTGAAACTCACTCGCGGCTGGGTCCAGCGCGATGGCGACACCGTCACGCCCGGCGGCGTAGCCAGCATCGCCAATGGCCTTGGTGAGCAGCGCCAAAGCCTCCTCTGTGCCGTCGAGGTCAGGTGCGAAACCACCCTCGTCGCCGAGCCCGGTTGTAAGGTTACGGTCGACCAATGTCGAGCGCAGGCGCCGATACACTTCAGCGCCCGCGCGGACTGCCTCCTGGAAAGAGGGCGCCCCAAGCGGAGCGATCATGAATTCTTGGAAGTCGAGACCGTTCACTGCGTGGGCGCCGCCGTTGAGCACATTAAAGTGTGGAACCGGAAGCCGCGGAGCCACCCCGTCAGGAATCAGCCACTGCCACAACGGTTGTCCCGATTCCAGTGCAAATGCTTGTGCGGCGGCCATCGAGACCCCAACGATCGCATTAGCCCCCAACCGCGACTTGTCGGGTGTGCCGTCCAGCTCACGCAAAGTCTGATCAACCTCGCTCAGCATGGTGAACGGCCGACCGGTCAGCACCTCAGCGATCGGCCCATTGACACCGGCTACCGCGTTGAGCACGCCCAGGCCCCCGTAGCGCTCGTCATGGTCGCGCAACTCCACCGCCTCACGGCTGCCGGTCGATGCCCCGGACGGAACGCCGGAGCGCACCCGCCTTCCGTCCGACAGTGTCACCCAAACCGACAGCGTAGGCCGACCGCGCGAGTCGAGGATTTCGATTGCCGAGATCGACGAAAACTTGACGGCCACTTGAGTTCCTCCGCGTCAGGGATCGATCCGGTGCCGCGGTCACGCCGGCCAGATCGATCTTCATCAGTTCCGCAGGGACCGTTGGCCGTCCATATCAGACGTGCGGTTGTGGCGGGCCCCACCGCCATCCTTGGCACAACCTACCAGGATGCTCGGTCGGTCGTCACGATTTCAGTTAGCGGCGACAGGTTCGGGCGAGATGCCCTCAGGAGCGACCAAAGTGAAAAGGCCTGTATCGCAAAGGAGGAGCTGTAATGGACGAAGAGTGCGTCAAAATCAGCGCATACTTTGGCGAGCGTCAACGCGTGGGCCACCGCTTCGTGGCCGAGGCCATGCTCGGCATGTTCGAACAGCGAAGCGTCGCGACCAGCATCGTGCTACGCGGGATCGCCGGCTTTGGGTCGCGGCATCAGTTCAGAACCGATCGGTCGCTGAGCCTGTCGGAGGACCCCCCTGTCGCAGTGATCGCGGTGGACACCAGGCCGGTAATCGAGAGACTGCTCGAACCCGTGCTGGCCATCAACAAGCGCGGCCTGATCAGCCTTGAGCGCGCGCGGTTTCTGCACGACGACATCCACAGCATCCAACTGTCCGACCAATATCCCGAGGAAACCAAGCTAACAATCTATGTCGGCCGGAAGGAGCGGGTATATGGCGTGCCCGCGTACATCGCGCTGTGTGATCTGCTCTACCGGCGCCAACTTGCCGGTGCGTCGGTTTTGTTGGGCGTCGACGGCACGGCTCGCGGACAACGGGAACGGGCGCAATTCCTCGGCCGAAACGCCGACGTGCCGATGATGATCATCGCGGTCGGCAGCGGCGAGCGGATCGGGCGGGTGCTACCCGAGATTGGTGGGCTGCTCAGGCACCCTGTCGTCACGCTGGAACGGGTCCGAGTGTGCAAGCGTGACGGCCAACTCGTAGAACGACCGCATGCGCTGCCCGGAACCGACGAGCACGGGTTGGCGCTTTGGCAGAAGTTGACGGTCTACTCCTCGGAATCGGCGCGCTGCGACGGGATGCCGATTCACCGTGCGCTGATTCACCGACTACTGAAACACGAATCCTCACACGGGGCGACAGTGTTACGCGGAATCTGGGGCTTCCACGGCGACCATCCCCCGCACGGTGACAAGCTGCTCCAGTTGAGTCGGCGTGTGCCGGTGGTGACCATCATCATCGACACCCCGAACAACATCGCCGCGTCGTTTGACATCGTCGACAACATCACCCGCGAACAAGGTCTGGTGACAAGCGAAATGGTGCCCGCATTAGCCGCCGAAGACGACGACGGCAGCGGAGGTCCGCGGATCGCGCATCACCGCTACTAGAGCGAAGTGCCGAGTAGCGTACGCGGCGCGCTGACCGATTGTGGATGGCCGCGCAACTGGGGATAACCCGTCGCCGTCTCGCAGCGACGGCGGCGCGATGAATATCCGCGTCGGTGCGGTGCCGCAGGGTGGCCGCATGACGACGTTGACGCGCGCCGAACTCGGAGCGCTCGGTGAGCAGTTGGCCACCGAACACCTGAGGCGACTGGGGCTGCAGATCCTGGCCCGCAATTGGCGCTGCCGATATGGCGAGCTGGATGTGATCGCCACCGACCCGACCACCAGCACGGTGGTGTTCGTCGAGGTCAAGACCCGCACCGGTGACGGTTTCGGCGGTCTCGCGGAAGCGGTGAGCGAGCCCAAGGCACGCCGCCTCCGTCGACTGGCCGCGATGTGGCTGGCCACCCAGGAGCAACGTTGGGAGGACGTCCGCATCGACGTGATCGGCGTGCGCATCGGCAGGCGCCGCACCCCGGAAATCAGTCACCTGCAGGGAGTCGGCTGATGGCGCTGGGGCGGGCCTTTTCGGTCGCCGTGCTGGGATTGGACGGCGAGATCGTCGAGATCGAAGCCGATATCACCTCGGGCCTGCCGGGCGTGCACCTGGTCGGTCTGCCGGACGCTGCGCTGCAGGAGTCACGTGACCGGGTCCGCGCAGCGATCACCAACTGCAACAACCGCTGGCCCATGTCCCGCCTCACGCTGGCACTTTCACCGGCAACGCTGCCGAAGATGGGCTCGGTGTATGACCTGGCCCTGGCGGCTGCGGTGTTGTCCGCACAGCGGAAGACGCCCTGGCGTCAGCTGGAGGCGGTCGTAGTGCTCGGCGAGTTGGCTCTTGACGGACGGGTTCGGCCGGTGCGCGGGGTGCTGCCGGCCGTTCTGGCAGCTAAGGGTCAGGGCTGGAAGACGGCGGTGGTCCCGGTGGAGAACCTGCCCGAGGCGAGCCTGGTCGACGGTATCGAGGTGTGCGGCGTGCGTACGCTCGCGCAGCTACAGGCCTGGCTCAGCGGATCGGCGCAGCTCGACGAGCGGATCAGCGGCGTCGCTGCGGAGGCTGAGCCATCGGTGGATCTGTCCGATGTTGTGGGCCAGAGCCAGGCCCGCTTCGCCGTCGAGGTGGCTGCTGCCGGAGCGCATCACCTGATGCTCACCGGGCCGCCGGGTGTCGGTAAAACGATGCTGGCGCAACGTCTTCCGGGGCTTCTTCCAGCACTGTCCGACAGCGAGTCATTGGAGGTCACCGCTATTCACTCGGTGGCCGGTCTGCTGTCGGATGCCACGCCGCTGATCACCCGGCCGCCGTTCGTCGCGCCGCACCACAGTTCCAGCGTCGCAGCGCTGGTCGGCGGTGGTTCGGGAATGGCGCGTCCGGGTGCGGTCAGCCGGGCGCACCGCGGGGTACTTTTCCTCGACGAATGCGCCGAGGTCAGCGTGAACGTCCTGGAGGCATTACGAACGCCGTTGGAGGACGGCGAGATTCGCCTGGCCCGCCGAGACGGGGTGGCGTGTTATCCGGCCCGCTTTCAATTGGTCATGGCCGCCAACCCATGTCCCTGCGCTCCGGCCGATCCGCGTGACTGCATGTGTGCGGGAGCGGTCAAACGCCGCTACCTGGGCCGATTGTCGGGCCCACTGCTGGATCGCGTCGACCTGCGAGTCGAAATGCATCCGGTGCGAATGAGCGCGTTCGCGGCCACCGAGGCCGAGTCCACCGGTCAAGTCCGCAGCAGGGTGGCATCGGCCCGTGATGCAGCGACCGAGCGGTGGCGCTCACACGGATTTCGCACCAATGCCGAGGTCAGCGGAACGCTGCTGCGGCGCCGGTTCCGGCTTGGCAGTGCGGAAATGCAGCCGCTGAGCAGCGCGCTGGAACGGGGTCTGCTCAGCATCCGCGGCGTCGACCGTACGCTGCGGGTCGCCTGGACACTGGCCGATCTGGCCGGGCGGACGTCACCGGGACGCGACGAGGTGGCCACCGCCTTGAGCTTCCGCCAACCCGGAGCGTCGCGATGACCGAGTCGACGGTGCGCGCATGGGCCTACCTGTCCCGGGTGGTCGAACCGCCCAGTGCTGAACTCGCCGCCCTGGTGGATCGGGTTGGGCCGGTGGAAGCGGCCGAACGTGTTCGGCGCGGTCAAGTCGATGACATCTTGGCCCGCCACACCGGAGCAAGACGCGAAATCGACCGGGCAGCAGAAGATCTCGAGCTGCTCGCGCGCCGCGGTGGTCGCCTGATCACGCCCGATGACGATGAGTGGCCGATACTGGCATTCACCGCGTTCGGCAGCGTCGCAGTCGCGGCCAAGCCACAAGGCAAAGCTCCGCTGGTGTTGTGGGCGATGGGGCCGGCACGGCTCGACGAGACGGCACTGCGGGCGGCCGCCGTGGTCGGAACACGCGCGGCGACCAGTTACGGCGAGCAGGTGGCTGCCGATCTAGCGGCCGGGCTGGCCGAGCGGGATGTCGCGGTGGTCTCCGGCGGGGCTTACGGCATTGACGGCGCGGCCCACCGCGCGGTGCTGGCAGCCGACGGAGTCACTGTCGCGGTGTTAGCAGGGGGGCTTGACATTCCCTATCCGGCTGGACATTCCGGCTTACTGCATCGGGTCGGCGGCAACGGCTTGTTGGTCAGCGAGTACCCGCCGGGAGTGCGACCGGCGCGGCACCGGTTCTTGACGCGCAATCGTTTGGTGGCCGCATTCGCCGGCGCGGCGGTGGTGGTTGAAGCCGGTTTGCGCAGTGGTGCGGCGAACACCGCCGCGTGGGCGCGAGTGTTGGGCCGGGTGGTAGGTGCGGTGCCCGGGCCGGTGACCTCCTCGACGTCGACGGGATGTCACGCCTTGCTACGCGCCGGCGCCGAGGTTGTCACCCGCGCCGAGGACATCGTCGAGCTGGTGGGCCGCGTTGGTGAGCTGGCGGCCGAGCAGCCTCGCCCGGCGACACCGCTGGACGGGCTCAGTGACGCCGAGCAGCAAGTTTATGAGGCGCTGCCGGGACGCGGGGTCGCCACGGTCGACGAAATCGCCGTCGCCGCCGCGTTGGAGCCGGCGCGAATCCTGGGCCCACTGGCGATGCTGGAGCTCGCCGGCTTGGCCGAGCGCCACGACGGCCGTTGGCGGATCGTGCGGAATCGCAGCCCGACACCGTGACGGCGGCGGCTCGTATAGTCGACGGGGTCCGCTGTAGAAGAAAAGGAACTACATGGCCGGTCGACCAGTGCACACCTTCGAAGTGCTGCGCACCGAAGAAATCACGTCGCACATGGTCCGGGTTGTGCTCGGCGGCAGCGGGTTTGACACCTTCACCCCGAGCGAGTTCACCGACTCCTACGTCAAGCTGGTCCTTATCGCCGATGACGTCGACGTAGCGGGCCTGAATCGGCCGCTGACGCTGGACAGTTTCGCCGACCTGCCGGCCGCCAGGCAGCCGGTGGTGCGGACGCTGACCGTGCGACGTGCCGACCCGGCCGCCCGTGAGATCGCCATCGACGTCGTCGTGCACGGCGAGCACGGCACGGCCGGACAGTGGGCGGCAACGGCCGAGCCGGGCCAGCCGGTCTACCTGATGGGGCCCAGTGGCGCCTACGCCCCGGATCCAGCGGCCGACTGGCATTTGCTGGCCGGCGACGAGAGTGCGATACCCGCCATTAGTGTCGCGCTGGAAGCATTGCCCGCCAACGCAATTGGCCAGGTGTTCATCGAGACTGCCGAGCCCGGGGACGTAATCTCGCTGACCGCACCGGACGGTGTTCCGATCAATTGGGTTTACCGCGGCGGGCGGGCCGATCTGGTCGGCGAGGACCGTGCCGGCGACCATGCGCCGTTGATCGAGG
>Ga0335075_10014206_pt1 | contig 11967 bp, 8 predicted proteins | sample Lox_Sample_24_FD_206723 | JGI IMG/M metagenome (GOLD analysis project Ga0335075, IMG submission 206723) | Soil microbial communities from Loxahatchee National Wildlife Refuge, Florida, United States - Lox_Sample_2.4 | ecosystem: Environmental > Terrestrial > Soil > Wetlands | place: USA: Florida... | reverse complement strand
ACTGCAGGGCCACGGTCATGCGACTATCGGACGCCAACAGCCCGTCGAGACCGCCTCGCGCATCTGGGCCGGATTCGTGCAACCGTGAGGCGCGGTCCACCGCAGACGGTCGCTTGCACTGTCTGTGTATTTCCGTTTGCCGCAGTCCGAGTTCCCTCAGTCGTCGTCGCCTGCATTGCCGGAATAGCGCTGACGACCGATTCTCTCACCCGGTGCAGAGCGACTCACACCTGGACTGCTACGACCGACGGCTACCAATCCGAAGGAGGCGAGCATGCCGGCACCGACACCACTCTCACACGAACAGGCACTACTGAGCACGCGCCGTGCTCTTCTGGCTGACCCGCTGAGCCTGCAGGTTCATACGTGGCTGAGGCGGATCTATGTGCACCCGCCGAAAACCGTGACGACTGAGGTGGCAAAGACGACCTTGCCCCGGATGGTCGCTGTTCTGGGCGACCAGATCAAGAAGGAGGCGAGGTTTGGCGCAGCCCTGGAGCAGGTTTCCGCATTCATCTCATCGCCGGTATCGCCCCAGTACGTGCAAGCCTTCGAAACCGTCAAGCGCACGCACTCCAGCATTGTGGGTACGTTCATTTCGATCGTTTACGGGCGTACGCTGCTGCTGCTCGTGGAAAGCCAGAAGGAAAGCGGCGCCATCGTCGATGAATTGCAGAAGTTCGTCGAGGGCGCTCCGACATTCATCGACCAGTATCACGAGGCGCAGGGGGCGCTGGATCGGAACTTTGTCGGTCACCTGGTTGCAACCGCGGAGATCGAGGCCCAGCTCGACCCCTACTTCGACAATGCACTGGAGCGTTCGGGCAGGCTATTCGTGGAGACGCATCGACCGGCTCACGAACGGCGCAATCCGTTCTCCGAGGCGGGAGCGGCGATGAGCGTGCTCAACGAGGATCGTGCCGCCTGGTGGCGATTGCCAGCCAGTTTGGCATTCGCAATGACCGTCTGGCATCAGGCCGCGTAGTACTTCGTCCAGGCCAAGGCGAGAGAGGAAATTCATGCCGGACAACATCAGAGAGCCCGAAATCCTCGATGCCGACGACTTCGACATCGATCTTCGCTTCGGCGTCGTCAAAATCGGGGACGAGACACCCGTCGAAGTGCATGCCAGCGGTAGCTGCACTTGCTCCTGCGGCAGGACCTGTACCTGCTATTCCCAATGCACGTGCACCTGTACCTGCGGTGGCTGCGACGACGACGACGATTGGTGAAAGGAAGCATCTCGGCGGGCTCCAGAGCGCGCGATCCGCCCCCCGCGCCCCTGGCAAACGGGGATCGAACCGCGGCAAGCCGCCCGAAGCAGGATCTCGGCCCTGTCGGTGGAGGGTCGAGGGGTACGGATATCTGGGATCCGAAGATGTCCGGCAAGGCGGATAGCGCGCGGTCGACTGCCCTTGCTGTTGTCGATCGCGTCCAACGGTTCCGCCTGCACCAGCCGCAAGAGGACTTCGACCCCAGCCTCGCAGGCGGTGATGCCGGGCTTGCGGTGCTGTTCGGCTACCTCGCGCGTTGCGCTCCGGGCGACGGCTGGGAAAACGTGGCTCATGCCGCAGTCCTGCGCATGAGCCGCGGCCTTGCCACCATGCGCACGCCGCCGATCGGCATGTTCGGGGGTTTGGCGGGCATTGCGTTCGCCTTCTGGTATCTTTCCCATGGCGACACGCGGTATCGCCGCGCTCGGACTACGGTCGAGGACATCCTCCTCCCGCGAACGATATCGCTGGCAACGTCGTTGGCGAAAAGGCGCGGGATGCCCGTCGAGGACTATGACGTGGTGTCGGGCGTCTGTGGAGTTGCGGCTTACCTTCTGTGCCGTACCGACGATGAACGCGCCCTCTCCGCGCTCGCCCTCATCGTCGCGGCACTCGCAGAGATCGCCGAACGCGACGAATCGCCGGCTTCCTGGTTCACGCCGGCGCACCTCATCTCGACGAGGTCCATGATCGGCAAGTATCCCGAAGGGGCCCTCAACTGCGGCATGGCCCACGGCATGCCCGGAGTACTCGGGATTCTCTCTCTCACGCATCTTGCCGGGATTCCCACTGTACCGCTCCGCGCGGCCATTCAACGCTTGACGCACTGGCTCCTCACTCAGCGCCAAATCCGTCATTGGGGATACTCCTGGCCGGCAGCCGTCGGTGTCAGGGCGTCGGATCCAGCATCCCCGGCCCCCGTTGGCTGGTGCTACGGAAATCCGGGCGTCGCACGCTCCCTGTGGTTGGCCGGTGAAGCCCTGGACGACGCAGCGATTCGCGCAATCTCCGTTGAGGCGCTGCGCTCCGCATACCGCAGGCCGGGCCTCCAGAGAAGCACCCTGTCCCCGACATTCTGTCATGGCATCGCCGGGCTTCTGCACATCACCATGCGGTTCGCAACCGAAACCGCACTGCCCGACTTTGCGGTGGCCGCGCAAGGCACCCTCGATCGATTGCTTGCGCTTTATTCGGAGGATGTGCCGCTCGGATATCGCGACCACGATTCCGATATCGGGTGGGTGGATCGCTGCGGCCTGCTGGAGGGAGCCGCAGGAGTCGCCCTGGTTCTTCTGGCGGCTTCCTCGCGCCAACCACCCGGCTGGGATCGGCTGTTTGTAATTTCATGAGCGCGCCGGGGCCAGCCAGACCGCCAGTGCGGCAAAGCGCGGCGCGACGCTTATACGATCCGCTCGACTTCGCCGTGCTCCGCGCGCCGGCGCTGCCGGTTGAATTCTATCGTGTGACGTGCGGTTCCGTGTCGCCGGAGCACTCTCTTCTCGAAACCCTGGAAAATCCGCGAATCCGTTCGGCGATCGCAGCGACAAGCCCATCGCTGGCGCGGGCACTCGCCAGCGCGACAAAAAGCCGGCCGGAGCGCAATGCCGCGCTGCGAAAGCTTCGCCGTTATCTCATTCGTATGTGCACTCGGCCGACACCGTTCGGCGCCTTCGCCGGAGTCGCGATAGTACCCCTGAGCCGCCACCCGACGACACTCAGCATCGACGAAACACGGGCCACGCAGTTTCACTACGTGGACGTGCCGTGGCTGCTGGCGTTTGTGCGTCGGCTCGAATCCGACCCCGACATACTTCCCTATCTGAAGCTGCGCGCCAATCCGTGCGCGCTCCACCGAGGCGGGCGAATCTACATTCGCGAGATGAATCCTCTCTGCCAGATCGCAAGGACAGCAGAGGAGGTCTCGCTACGCGCGACAAGGCAGGTCCTTCGCGCGCTGGATCTTGCGCAATCGCCCATCGCCTTCCGCGAGCTTGCCTCTCGGCTGGCGGAAACCAGCACGGCAACGATCGGACAGATCCATGGCTTCATAGCGGAGCTCTGGCGGCAAGAATTCCTGCTCACCGATCTCCGGCCGCCGCTGACAACCGGCGATCCCCTGCCCTACGTTCTGCGGCGCCTGGCACAGGTCCCTGGCACTGATGCCTACCGGAAGCAACTCGAAGACGCCTCCGCACCCCGTGGGCTCGAAGTTCCAATCGGCGGATCTCCGCGCTCCGGTGCCCGATTCTATGCGATGGCTGATTCGATGGCTCCGCCCGTATACAGGACCGAAACCATATTTCCGCTTGCCGGCAGTCTAAACGTCGCTGTAGCCGAGGAGGCAGCCCGTGCCGCCGAGTTGCTTTTATCGTTCACCTCCTGGCCGCACGGACCACCGTACCTCCAGGCATATCGCGCCCTATTCGAGGACCGCTACGGCAGCGATCGCGAGGTCCCGCTGCTGGAGATGATCGATCCGGAGTTCGGCATCGGCGCCCCCGCCGCCTACGATATGCAAAAGACCGCCCCCGCCGCCGGTCAGTCGGCAGCCTGGCGCGAGCGTCGCGATACATTGGTTGAGATCTCACGGCTCGCGAACGATACACGTCAGCTCGAAATCGAACTTAGCGCCGATGACATTCGTCGCTTGCGCACCTCGACGCCGAGCGCCCATTCCGCGCCAGCCTCGCTCGAGATCAATATCTTCGTATCGGCTGACTCGCCGGCAGCCCTCGATGCGGGCCACTTCACCGTCGTGGTCGGGCCGAACGTCGGAGCAATGGAGGCAGGCCGGGGACTCGGACGCTTTGCGCAGCCCCTGGGACCGGACGGCATTGCCGCCTATGCACGGGCCGCGCGCGCGCATCAGGTGGCACTTGGCGGCGCACAGTGTGCTGAACTCAGCTATCTTCCGCGCGTTCCGCAATTGACGAATATTCTAGTGCGCCCCAGCACGCGCCAACTCGAAATCGATGTGGGTGTGCAGCCGGGCGTGCCATTCGATCAGGTAATTCCTGTAAGCGATCTTCGGGTAGGCGTCCGCGGTGGCCGCTTCTACGTCCGCTCACTCAGGTTCCGCGGCGATTTGCAGGTTTGCTCCGGACACATGGCAAACATGGAATTCGCGCCGACTCTTTGCCGCCTGCTCGCGGATCTCATGCTGGACGGCGTCGCGACGCTCCGGGATTTCGATTGGGGCGTCGCCGCGATTCACCACTTCCTGCCCCGCGTACGTGTCGGACGCGCCGTGCTAAGCGTTGCAAAATGGCGAATGACAGAAGCCTTTGTCCGCCACGGCTTCTGCTTCGACAGTTCGGCCGACTTCCGCCGCTCGCTCGAGCGTTGGCGAACCGAGTGGAAGGTGCCGCGCTACGTGCATATGACCGAAACGGACAACCGTCTCGTCCTGGATTTGCATAACGACATGGACATCGCCGATCTTCGTGACGAGCTTCAGCAGGTCTCTGCGCCGCACATCGTTACTCTCGAAGAGGTCTATCCGCCGCTCGACGAAGCCTGGCTGCCGGGTGCCGCCGGCCGGTTTGTCGGTGAATACGTCATCTCCCTGGCACTCCGCTCCGATCGCGCCGCCGATCCCACGTTCCCTCGTCTGCACGTGATGGGCCGCTCGCCTCCGGCCTCGGCACCTTCGACGGCGGACCGCGTGAAAACTCCCGGTTCAGACTGGCTCTATCTCAAGCTCTACGCCGCTCCCTCACTCGAGGATGATCTGCTGACCGGACCCATCCGTCGGCTGACATCCTGGGCCCACGAAAGCCTGGCTGTCTCGCGGTGGTTCTTTGTGCGCTACGCCGATCCCCGGCCGCACATCCGCCTTCGCTTCCAGGGCGACCCGACCGTACTCACCGGTACCCTGTTTCCAGAAGCGCTTCGTTGGGCGCAGGAACTTGTGCAGAGCGACCGCTGCCTGCAATTCGCTGTGGAGACGTATGAGCGCGAGATTGATCGCTATGGCGGCATCCATGCGATCGCAGCCGCCGAGGACCTCTTCCTTCACGACAGCGAGTTTGCCTTGGCAGCTCTCTCATTCCTTGGGCCGAAATGCCCGCTGCGCCGCCATGAACTGGCGGTGCTTGGTCTGGACGCGCTTTTCCGCGATCTGGGTTGGGACTTTCCCCGCCGCGCCGCCTTCGTCAAAGCAATGGGCGTCGCGCGCCAGGAATCGGGCGCCGCCTATCGCGAGCGTAAGGATATTCTCGAAGCATTGGCGGGCGTCCGCGCCGAACTGCCCATCGCGACACAAATCCGCCGGATACCGCGCGGACGCGCTGCACACCCGAACGCGCTGGCAAGCATCGGGCGTCGGCTGCAGATGCTCGAAGACGAGGGCTCTCTCTCTGCCCCACTCCCGTCCATTTTCAGAAGCCTCGCACATATGCATTGCAACCGCTTGGGCCTCGATCAGGACAGAGAGCGGCTGGCCTACGGACTCCTGGCCCGCACCTATGAAACAGAGCTCGCCACTACGCGCGCCCGGACCGCAAAGCCCGCGCCGGTCGCCGGCATGACCCACGCCCAACACGGCGCCTAAGCAGAGGGACTGAATGGCCAATCTCTACCAATTAACGCGCAAAGCCGGACCCGATCCCAATTACTGGTACGCTATGGCGCGCTCCGACGCCTTGCCGCGCGGCGCCGTCAAGGAAGCTGTCTTCTGGGAGCGCTCGATCGCCCTCTTCAGGTCCCACGACGGCGTGGTCGGCGCGATCGCGAATAGCTGCGCTCACCGGCGAATCAAGCTCACACTCGGGACCGTCTCCGGCAACCATCTTGCCTGTGCCTATCATGGTTGGGAGTACGACGCCACCGGCCGGGTTGCCCACATTCCGCACGATCTGTTCGGTCGGCCGATGCCAGACCTCTGTGTCAGGGCCTATCCCGTGCGCGAGCGCTACGGGCTGATCTGGATATTCCCGGGAGATCTGGAGCGCGCCGCCGAAACGCCGCTCCCGCCTTTCCCGGAGATGGAAGGCCAGCGGCCCTGGGCGTCGGTGAAATTCGACCTGCTATGGCGCGCGCATTTCTCAATCATCGTGGAGAATTTGCTGGACTTCTCGCACGCCTATCTTCACCGCCGGTCGCGGGCCTTCGAAAATGTGGTGCTGACGCATTCGGAAGCCGACGGCACCCGCGTCACCGCGGATTACGATGCGTCAATCGGCAATGGCCGCATTCTCGGGCGCTTCGTAAACCGTGGGCAGGTGAACACGAAGCGCATTTCGACATGCTTCGAGTACCCCTATCAGCGCGCAAGCATCGGCGGTAAGATAAAGCATTGGTGCTTTCTGGCGCCACGCGATCTCCACAGCACGCAGTTGTTCTTCACGATCGTGATCGATCGCGACGCGCTGCGGTTTCCTTTCACGCCCCTGCGTCTTCCGCATCGCTCTGCGCAACACTTTCTCGATGTCGCGAAGAAGATCATGATCGCGCCGCTGATTGACGAGGATAGGCGGGCCGTCGAAGCCGAGCAGGAGGCGGTTGACACCATACCGGAAGTCCGCGCCGCGGAACTGAACCCGGTGACACGGCTGGTCCAGGAACTGATCGTGCAAAAATGGGCTGGCGGCGTGCAATCGCAGTCAAGGCGCTCCGGCAACCGCGCGAACACCGATCGCAGTCATGGAGATGGCCCGATGACCACGAACGCACCGCCCGCAGCCGCGGCGATCGCACCCCACGAGTTCCTGATGCAGCTCGGCACCACCGGAATCCCGCATTCCGGGCGGTCCCTCTACGAGCACCTCGCCGGCGTCAGTGCCATCCTCCACGCATGGAGGCAACCGGAAGAGGTCCATCTGGCCGGGATGTTCCACTCGATCTATTCAACCGAGAAATATCGGCACGCGACGCTGCCGATGTCCGAGAGAGGCCGCCTTCGCGAGGTCATCGGGGAAGAGGCGGAGCGACTCGTGTATCTCTTCGCCGCCTTGCCCGCTGCCACCCTTCTTGCCGCAGCGGAGGCGGGGAAGCAGCTCCGTCCGTGCGGCTCCATCGAGCTCCCCTGCCATTGGCACCAACCGGCGTCTGTCCGCGTCTCGAAAGTGGATTTCGCACATCTGATTGCGATCCATATCGCAAATCGTCTCGAACAGTCCACGAAGCCCGCGACGGGAATAGGATTCTGGCTCTCTCGCTTAAGCAGCGAAACCAAGCCGTTGCATTCCTTTCCGGAGGCCCTGCCGGCGGTAGTGAAGGATCTGCCGGCCATTGCCGTTGATCAGGAGCGCCAGCTGAATTCGCTCTACCTTCAGGGGACCGCTTGTCTGCAAAGTCGGGAGGCACAGGCTGCGCTGCCTTATTTGGAGCGTGCTTGCGGCCTCTGCGGCGTCGTCGGAGAGCCCTTCGTCATGCTGGGCGTTGCGCTCCTGCTGATCGGCGATCGGGAGGGCGCACGCAGGACGGCTGCCAAAGGCCGCGATATCCTTAATGCCTGGGGCACCCCATGGCACAAGCATCTGACTCTCGAGAGATGGTGCGCGCTGGCAGGCCTGGTGGAGGCTGAGGCACCCGCCGAGGAGATTTTCCCGGTGCTCGCCGAGATGCGGGCCGCACAGCAACGGGCGCAACGGGTCGTCGCCAACGAGATGCACCCTGAGGATAGCCATGCCGATACGCCGGAGCCACCGAACGTCGAGGCCGGCGCGGCTGCCTCGCGTCTGTTTTCCTATTTGCAACGAATTCAGTCGGAACGCTCCAGGCGCGCTATCAAGTGGTATCCTGGCCTCGGCAGAAAGAGCTGGTACGATGCCGCGGACTTTGCCGCGGCCCGGGAGCTTGAAGCCAGGTTTGCCGAGATAAAGGCCGAGGCGCTGCAGGTACGTCCCTCCTGTTACTTCGAGGAATCTGAAGACATCGGCCGGACCGGAAGCTGGCAGGTCTGCATGTTCTACGAACAAGGACGACGCAACGAGGAGGTCTGCCAGCAGTGCCCGGCAATTACGGCGGTGCTGGAAGGACACGAGTCGATCAGGCGCAGTGCGGGCCTGATCTATCTGTCAAGAATGGCACCGCACACCCACGTGGCAGCGCATCAGGCGCGCGGCAACATCCGCCTGCGGTGTCATCTCGCACTGAGCATTCCTGAGGGAGATTGCGCGATTCGCGTAGGCGATGAAATTCGTCGTTGGGAAGAAGGAAAATGCATCATATTCGATGATTCTTTCGAACACGAGGTGTGGAATCGCACGGACGAGCCGCGCCTGGTACTACTCGTGGACCTTTGGCACCCTGATCTGACGGAACCGGAACGCAATGCGCTCGAAGCGATCAATTGGATGAGCATGGACAGGGCGCGTGCAATGCTTGGAACCTGGCAGCGCAACGATGGCCAGCGGCAGAGCGAGCGTCATCGAACCGCTGCCCTCCACGGCGCTGGGCAATTCCCGGGCGTTCCAGCAATCGGAGAACCGGGGATCTAGCCAGCGGATCTCAAGATCGGAGTCCTCGGGATGACGCACCTGGACAGGGTCGGCGACGATGATGAGCGGGACACTGCATTCTTAAGAAACCTGTTTGCGAAATTCGGGGCACGGACCGTATCAGAGCCGATCGGCGATTTTTCACGTCTCAATTGGTCCTGTCGAAGCTTCTGCGAAGTGGAACCAGCGACGCCGGAAGAGTTGGGCGCAATCGTCCGCCTCGCCGCGCAGAACCGCATCGCTCTCCGCACGCGCGGCAATGGCCACGCTCTTAACGGCTCGTCCCTGCCGAAAAGAGGCGAACTGTTGGTCCGCACGCAATCCCTCTGTCACGCCTCCGATCCCCGTCACGGGGTTGTGGCAGCGGGGGCGGGCTGCGTGCTGTGGCACCTCGATGCCTGGCTGCGTAGCAGGGGATTCGAGTTGCCGGTGATCAACGCGGGCCACGCCGGACCGACGGTAGGCGGATTCGTGGCGGCCGGCGGCTTCGGTTGCAATTCCGCAGCAGCGGGCGGCTTCTGGAACAACGTTGCTTATGTGGCAACGGTGAATGGTCGTGGCGATATCGAGGTTCTCTCGCGTGATGACCCGATGTTTCCCTGGCTGTTCGGTTCCATGGGTCAACTCGGCATCGTGGCGGAGGTCGGTCTCGATGTCGTTGCGCATAACCCGGACCGAAGACGGCGCAACGGAGTGTCCGGCCTTCGGCAGCATCTGGATAAGGAAATGACGCCGCTGGTCCCGACACGTAACGAGGCCGGAAGGTTATTCTGGTTTTCGCTTTTCGTACCTGAAGCGCGTCTGGAAGAAGTCTGCGGCATCCTCGACGAGTTGGAGAAGCAACACTCCGAGGCGTTCAACCTGCGCGATCGCTACGCCTATCGGATAACGCATCGCACTGTCGTCGCGCCTCTTGTCTGGCCAGAGGCTACATCATGCTATGCCGTGGGTTCCTGGGGTCTCCTCGAATGCACGTCACCCGAGAGGATGCGTCGTGTGCTCGCCTTCGACGCCGATTTTATGCGCGTGGCGAGCGCCGGCCGCTACCGGAGGTATGTGCAAAGCGAGGTCTCGTCGGGGCCTCGGTTCTATGCGCGGTACTTCGGCGATGAGCTCTACTCCATGTTCCGTGCCCACAAGGACAGGCTCGATCCGCATGCGATTTTCAACCGAGGCTGGGTCTTCCCAGTCGCCTGAGACTCCTGAAGCACGGCAAAGCTTGCATGCAGCAAGAGTGGCCACACGGTCGAACGGAGCCGGTCGGAAATCAAGGTCGGCCAAAAGCACAGCATTTCGCCGGCGCATCGGGTCGAACGATCGCGGATTATGTGGCGATCGCAGTGGCTCCATACGTCACGGACGCACTGGTTGACCCGGCGGCCCGTGAGGACATCCGGAGGGTGGCTTGTCTTCTGCCGGGCGCATTGTCGGATTTTTTCGGCCTCGAATGTCCGCTCGGCGATCATCGTGCCGTCGCCGACTTTCTCGTTTGCTGCAGGGCGCGCTATGGCTCCTTGGAAAAATTGGCGACAGGTACTGTGGCGGACAGGTTGCCCAGCGTCTTGCAGCAGAACTGGACGTGGCGGCACATTCAGGCAATGGCACGAGAGTGGCTGAACCCGGATTCGGTGCTGCGTGACGCGGTTCACAATCTCTGGTTCGAATTCGACGTCAGCCGGGCGCAGTCACCTTCGTTCGTGCCGAACGTGTTCATCGGTTCGTACCGGCTGTGCCCGCCTGCCAGCCCGTGCGATCCTCACGATATCGGAGCGGCATGCACATGGCTTACGGACATGGCGCTGCCGACGCTCGCCGGCCGGCCCATCGCACCTGCGGTCCGCCGGCAGATTGCGAGGTGCTTGAATACCCTGCCCGCGGGAGCATCGCTCTTTCAGGTGGGTCTGATGCTCGCACGCGATGCGACTGCCACACGCCTGTGCGCACGCGGCCTCACATCGCCGCAGATCGTAGCGTATCTGAACCGAGTCGGTTGGCCAGGGACACTCCGCAGCTTGACCGAGTTCCTGGAATCCCTGCATCCCGTGGTGGAGCGCATAGACTTGGATCTCGATGTGGATGAGGACGTTTCGCCCAAGATCGGCCTCGAATGTTATCTCGGAACAGCCACAACGCGAATCAACAAGTTTGTCGAATGTCTGGTATCGGAGAAGCTGTGCACCGGGCCGAAAGCCGGAGCGATCGCATCGTGGCCCGGAACAGTTCCGGACCGGCCGCCGCGGTCCGCTGAACCAGAAGCATCGCCATCCCCCGCCGCCGAGATGGAAGCCCCTTCGCGGGCTGCCTTTGTACGTCGGCTCCATCACGTCAAGCTGGATTTTCAGGCCGCGGCGCCGCTACGCGCCAAGGCCTATCTCGGCGTGCATCACAAGCCCGGCAATGGCTAGGCGGAGGCCATAGCGTCGGTTGTTAGATAAACAACGCCGCCTTTATCAACCAAACGCAGCGGTTGCGCACTTCTATGCTGCGCGCATTCTATAGTCCCGAGGAAGCATGGAAAAGGTTGGAGGTCATGCTGACGCGGCGTGAATGGCGTCGGTGTTGTCGTTGGCGAGAGCCGGGTGCAGCGCTCGAACGTCTGCCGGAAGGAACCATCACAAGCGCGCGTTCGGATCAGGAGCGAAAGGTGGGTGGCGCGCTTCCTCCACACCATCTGCTGGCGCTTGACGAGACGCTTGCCTATCACCGCGTTCACAGCGGACTCCGCTAAGCATGAAGAAATGCGCTCGCCGGCGCGCAATCGCTCGCCGTAGGTGATCAGGTTGATGGCATTGGCGGCGATGTAGTTGGCGAAGTCGCGCACTCCACGGACAAGTATGTCGAGGTGGTGATACTCTATCTCCAACCCAGCCGCTGTTACAGGCGCAGCAGCTTCACGCACATCGGCGTGCCGATCGCGGCGCTTTGCCCGCTGTCGGAAAGCCGGCCGCTAACGGAATCGCGCGTCAGCACCACCACGGCGTCTGCGTTCTGATTCGCAACCAGCAGGAATCGTCCTGTCGGATCGAGGGTGAACTGCCTCGGCGTGCGGCCCAATGTCGGATGCTGGCCAAGCGATGCGAGCAGACCGGTTGCGGCATTGATCGCCATGACGGCAATGCTGTCATGGCCGCGATTGGCGGCGTAGAGGAAGCGCCCGTCAGGCGAGACCTGGATATCAGAGCAGTGGCTCTCGCCCTTCCAGCCATCCGGCAGCGTGCTCACGCTGTCGAGCGGCACCAGTCCGCCATTTT
>Ga0335075_10014204_pt1 | contig 11968 bp, 10 predicted proteins | sample Lox_Sample_24_FD_206723 | JGI IMG/M metagenome (GOLD analysis project Ga0335075, IMG submission 206723) | Soil microbial communities from Loxahatchee National Wildlife Refuge, Florida, United States - Lox_Sample_2.4 | ecosystem: Environmental > Terrestrial > Soil > Wetlands | place: USA... | reverse complement strand
ACCCACGACCGGGTGATCGTCACGCGGAACGGCAGGCCGCATGTCATGGTCATCTCCGTTGATGATTTCGAGTCCTTGCAGATGACGCGCGAACTGCTCGCGGAACCAGGTGCCGTGCAGGACATCTTGACCGCTGACCGGGAAATCGCCGCGGGCGACTATCACACGCTGGATGAACTCCGGACCGCCCTTGAGCAGCGCCAGCGAGAGGAAGACGCTGACGCGTGAGTGATGCCTACTCCGTCCGGATCGCCGGCGGGGTGCTGCGGACTCTCCAAGCCGGCCCGCCTAGGGGCATCCCGCTCAACGCCGCGTGGGCGATCTTTGAGTTCATTCACGGGCCACTCAGCCGGGATCCCTGGAGAGTTTCCAAGCCCCTGCACAACGAACTGGAGGGCTTCCGCGGCGCCAGGCGCGGCGAGTACCGGGTCGTCTTCCGCATTGACGACGAGGCCCGCGTGATCCGAGTGGTCCGTGTCGACCACCGTTCCGGCATCTGCCGGCCAGCGTGAGGCAGCGGGGTCCCGGTCGGCCCCGCGGTCGGTGGTGACGGCCAGCCGCTTGACTCTCCTGATACCGCAGTTCTATCATTCTGATATCAGATTTTAGGAGGGTCAGACATGGGAGTGGCAGAAGAACGGCTCAGCACGGAGCGTTCCGGCACGGTAACCGGATTCCCGATCACCACCGCCCTCGAGTTCAGCGAATTCCGCATCGAGCACAACCTGGGCATGGTGTACGGGCTGATAGTGCGGTCCATGGGGCTCGGGAGGGGCATCATCGCGTTCTTCAAGGCCTTGGCGGGCGGCGAGGTCGGGCAGTACACCCGCCTGGTCGAGGACAGCCGCCGTCACGCGCTGGACCGGATGATCGAGAACGCCCGGATGCTCGGCGCCGACGGGATTGTCTCGATGCGCTTTGACTCTTCGGAGATGGGCCAGGGCCTGACCGAGATCGTGGCCTACGGGACGGCCGTGCGGCTGGCGGCCAAGTCGCAGGACGCCTGAGCCCGGAGGGCAGAAACATGCATGCTGACATCGACATACTCATCGTCGTCGTGCTTGTCGCGCTCGGGGTGGCCAGCTTCTTCGTCCGCCGTCGCGGGGAGTCGAACCGGCCGCGGCCCGGCTGGCGGCAGACGGACGAGGTCTTCAAGGACCCGAGCACCAATCGGACCATGCGGGTCTGGGTGGATGACGCCGGCACCCGCCACTACGTCCCCGAACCCTGACCGGAGGCAAGGCGTTAGCGCACTGATGACCCACTGATCACAGCACCGCGATGTCAGGCGCCTCCAGCCGGGCTGCCTCGGCCGTGTCGTCGTCTGGCTTGGTCTGCGAGTCACGCTCGGCCGCCACCCGTACCAGGTAGTGCTCGACCTCACGTTTCTTCTGCTCTTCGTCCCAGCCCAGCACGTCGGCCATCAGGGCGGCGACCGTCGGTGCGGCGGCGACGCCGCGGTCCCAGGCCTCAATCGAGATCCGGGTGCGCCTGGTCAGGACGTCGTCCAGGTGGCGGGCGCCCTCATGGGTCACCGCATAACGGGCCTCGACCGCCAGGTATTCGTCAGCGCCTGGCAGGGGAGCGGCTAGCGAGGGGTCCTCGCGGAGCATGCCCAGCAGTTCGTGGATGCACGAGCCGTACCGGTTGAGCAGGTGCTCGATGCGGGCGACATGGATGCCGACGGTCACGGCCAGGGCGCGGCGCTGGTTCCACAGCGCCCGGTAGCCCTCGGCGCCGGCCAGCGGCACTTCGGCGGTGCACGATTCGGGGACGCGGGCATCCAGCGTGCGCGCCGCCTCGTCCACGGCGTCCGCGGCCATGACCCGGTAGGTGGTGTACTTACCGCCAGCCACCACGACGAGGCCGGGCACCGGGTGCCCGACCACGTGCTCCCGCGACAGCTTGGATGTGGACTCCGACTCGCCGCTGAGCAGCGGCCGCAGGCCGGCATAGACGCCTTCGACGTCCTCGCAAGTGAGCGGTGAGTTGAGCACGGAATTCACGTGCTCAAGCAGGTAGCCGATATCGCTCGCGCTAGCGGCGGGGTGGGCTTTGGCCAGCGACCAGTCAGTGTCGGTGGTGCCGATGATCCAGTGCCGTCCCCACGGGATGACGAAGAGCACGCTCTTCTCGGTCCGCAGGATCAGCCCGCTGTTGGACGGCAACCGGTCACGGGGCACCACCAGGTGGACTCCCTTGGACGCGCGGACGTGGAACTGGCCGCGGGTATCGGCCAGCACCTGGGTGTCGTCGGTCCACACGCCGGTGGCGTTGATGACCTGCTTTGCCCGTACCTCGAAGGTATTCCCGGTCTCCAGATCGGTGACGGCGGCGCCGGTGACCCGCTCGCCCTGCCGCAGGAAGCCGGTCACCTGGGCCCGGTTGGCCGCGAGCGCGCCGAATGTAGCGGCGGTGCGCACCACGGTCAGGGTGTGCCGCGCGTCGTCGACCTGCGCGTCCCAGTACTGGATGGCGCCGGTCAGCGCATCCTTGCGCAGGCACGGGGCCTCACGCAGGGCATGCTTGCGGCTCAGGTGCCGGTGATGCCTGAGCCCGTGGGCGGTGCCGGAGGTGTAGGCCATCGCGTCATAAAGCGCCACCCCACTGCCTACATAGGCCCGCTCCCAGACCCGGTGCTGCAGCGGGTATAGAAACGGCACCGGCCGCACCAGATGCGGCGCGATGCGGTCAAGCATCAGGCCGCGCTCGGCCAGCGCCTCGCGGACCAGCCCGAAGTCAAGCATCTCCAGGTAACGCAGGCCGCCATGGATGAGCTTGCTCGACCGGCTGGAGGTACCGCTGGCCCAGTCGCGGGCCTCGACAATGGCAGTCGTCAGCCCGCGCGTCACCGCGTCGAGCGCGCTGCCCGCCCCGACGACGCCGCCGCCCACCACCAGCACGTCTAGCTCATGTCCAGCCATTCGGGCGATCGCGTCGGCGCGCGCTGCCGGAGACAGTGCTGTAACCACGAGCCCTCCGCCGCCAACGAGATCAGCCGACATCTACCCAGTCGAGCGTGCGCTGTACTGCCTTTTTCCAGCCGGCATAGCCGTCTGCCCGCTGCTGGTCATTCCATTCTGGAGTCCAGCGTTTCGACTCGTTCCAGTTGGCCTGCAGCTCGTCGGTGGTCGACCAGAACCCGGTGGCCAGGCCGGCCGCGTAGGCCGCGCCCAGGGCGGTGGTCTCAGCCACCACCGGACGGCTGACCGGAACACCGAGGATGTCGGCCTGCAGTTGCATGCACAGGTCGTTTACGGTGACCCCGCCGTCGACCTTCAGCACCTCCAGGTGCACGCCGGAGTCCTGCTCCATCGCCTCGCTGACGTCGCGGGTCTGGTAGCAGATGGCCTCTAGGGTGGCCCTGGCCAGGTGCGCATTGGTGTTGAAGCGGGACAGGCCGACGATCGCGCCGCGGGCGTCGCTGCGCCAGTAGGGCGCGAACAGGCCGGAGAACGCGGGCACGAAGTAGACGCCGCCGTTGTCGCTGACCTGCCGGGCCAGGGTCTCCGTCTCGGCGGCACCGGAGATGATGCCGAGCTGGTCGCGCAGCCACTGCACCGCCGATCCGGTAACCGCGATCGAGCCTTCCAGCGCGTACACCGGCTTGTTCTCGCCGAACTGGTAGCACACCGTGGTGAGCAGCCCGTTGTTGCTGCGGACCAGCTCCTCGCCGGTGTTCAGCAGCATGAAGTTGCCGGTCCCGTAGGTGTTCTTGGCCTGGCCGGGCGCGAAGCACACCTGGCCGACCGTGGCGGCCTGCTGGTCGCCGAGATCGCCGGTGAGCGGAACTCCCCGGACCGCGGCCAGGCCGGTGATCTCACCGTAGCCGCCCGGCGCCGAGGACGGCCGGATCTCCGGCAGCATGGCGCGCGGGATGCCGAAGAAACCAAGCAGCTCGTCGTCCCAGTCGAGGGTCTCCAGATTCATCAGCATGGTCCGGCTCGCGTTGGTGACGTCGGTGACGTGCGCGCCGCCCTCGGTGCCCCCGGTCAGGTTCCAGATGACCCACGTGTCGGTGTTGCCGAATACGGCATCGCCGCTCTCCGCCGCGGCCCGCACCCCGTCCACGTTCTCGAGGATCCACTGGATCTTGCCGCCGGAGAAGTAGGTCGCCGGCGGCAGCCCCGCCTTGTGCCGGATCACGCCGCCGCGCTCGTCACGGTCCAGAGCACTGGCGATTCGGTCGGTGCGCGTGTCCTGCCAGACGATGGCGTTGTGGTACGGACGTCCCGTTCTGCGATCCCAGACAACCGTCGTCTCGCGCTGATTCGTGATGCCGAGCGCGGCGAGGTCAGACCCGGCCAGGTTGGCGTTGTTGAGGGCGGTCTGGATAACAGAGCTGGTCCGCTCCCAGATCTCCACCGGGTCGTGCTCGACCCAGCCGGCCCGCGGCAGGATCTGTTGGTGCTCGAGCTGGTGCTTGCCGACCTCGTTCCCGGAATGATCGAAGATCATGAACCGGGTGCTTGTGGTGCCCTGGTCAACGGCGCCGACGTAATCCGGCATGTGCTCCTCCTTGATCAGGTTCGGTCGCGCGTCTGCGCGGCGATCTCGGGCTCGTCCGGGAGCCGGGACTCCGGGATGGGACCCCGGACATCCTCGTTCAGCTTGAGCCTGGCGTGCAGCACGTCACCGATGAACAGGTCGTAGATGATCACGCCCAATACGCCTCCGATGAGGGGGCCGACGATCGGTATCCAGAAGTAGTTGCTGAAGTTGAAGCCGGGCGCGCTGTAACTGCCGGGCAGGGCCACCTTCCCCCAGCCCGCGAAATAGGCGAAGAGCCGGGGCCCGAAGTCGCGGGCCGGGTTGATGGCGTAGCCCGCGTTCGCGCCGTAGGACATCCCGATCGCGGCTACGGCCAGACCGATGGCCAGCGGCGCCAGGTTCGACTGAACGGCCGCGTTCCTGATGTCGATGAGCGCCACCACGAAGATCAGCAGGAACGCGGTGCCGACGATCTGGTCGATCAGGGGCCCGGCCAGAGCGCCATGGAAGTACTTGGCTGGGAATGTGGCGAAGATCGAGTACGTCGCGAGCGCATTCCCGCCGCTCCTGGGGGTATTCGCCGCGAGGTTGAACGCGTCGATCGCGTTGTGGTACACGAGGAAGACCAGGGCGGCGCCGACGAAGGCGCCGAACACTTGCGTGCCCATGTACGGCAGTACCTTGGGCCATGGGAACTTCCGCCGGACCGCGAACGCCAGGGTCACCGCGGGGTTGATATGGGCGCCGCTTACACCGCCCGCCACCCAGACGGCGAAGGCGACGGCCATGGCCCAGCCCCACGTGATCAGCAGCCAGTCACCGGCAGCCTGGAAGATCACGGTGGGGCCCGCCGTCCGACCGGAGCCGGGCAGGGCAGCCACGGCCATGGCCACCACACCGTCGCCGAACGCGATCAAGACGAACGTCCCGAGGAACTCCGACAGCAGTTCACCGTACAAGCCGGTGATCCGCCCGACCGTGCGGCCCTCGCCTCGCAGAGGAATGATGTCAGCCATAGTCCGGCCTCCTGACGCGATGATCGTTCCTGCCGGCAGCTCCCGGCCCGCGTTGGCCGGAACCTATGCCGGTAAGAGGGGCGCTGCCAAGGGTCTGATGCCGACAATGTCGAACAGTAGCCTGCTTTGCAGAACGATGTTACGCTCCCGGACTGTGTCGACGACCAGGGCATATCAGGTGACTTCATACTCGGCATGGCGCCGTGATGGGGGTCCTTCCTGCTGGCTCGAGTGGAATCGGCCACCCGTTAGAAGAGCCGGATGCGGCCGAATAGTGGCTGGCAGCGTTAAAATTTGCCGTGTGCCGGGTTCTATTCAGTCGATTGAGCGCGCAGCCGCCATCCTGCGTCTCATGGCCCGCGGATCCGGTCGGCTGGGTTTAGGCGAGATCGCCCGCTCGCTGGGCCTGGCCCGCGGCACCACGCACGGAATCCTTCGCACTCTGGAGCAGGTCGGGTTCGTCGAACACGACGGGGTAACGGGGAAGTACCAGCTGGGCGCGGCGCTGCTGCACCTTGGCACCAGCTACCTCGACGCCAACGAACTGCGGTCACGGGCGATCAACTGGGCCGATGCGCTGGCCGCCCGCAGCGGCGAGGCGGTGCGCATATGCACCTTCCTCGATGGCCGGGCGCTGGTCGTCCACCACGTTTTCCGTCCCGATGACACACTGCAGGCTCTCGATGTCGGCACACTGCTCCCACTGCATGCCACGGCGCTCGGCAAAATCCTGCTCGCCTTCGACGCGAACGCCCTTGCCGCGCTGTCGAGCAAGGATCTCGAGCCGTTCAGCAAGCGGACGATCTGCTCCCGCAGCGCGCTGACCCGTGCGCTCGCCCGGATCCGGGAGGCGGGCTGGGCCTGCGATGTAGAGGAGATGACCGTCGGCAAGGCCAGCATCGCCGCACCGATCCGCGACTACGGCGGCCTGCTCGTCGGCTCGATCGGGCTCTCCGGCAGCCTCGAGCGAGTCTGTGACTCTAAAGGCCATCCGCGTCAGGCTCTTGTGACGTACGTGTGCGACGCGGCACGTGCGATATCTCGCGACCTTGGAGCCTCAGGCTGGTGATGGCAACGCACTCCAACGGCGGGAGCCGGAGGCATGACCGAGCGTTTCGTGATGGCAGTAGATCAAGGCACAACCTCCACGCGCTGCATTCTGTTCGACCATCGCGGCCGACTGTCCGCGGTAACCCAGCGCGAGCATAAGCAGTACTTCGCCAAGCCAGGCTGGGTTGAGCACGACGCAGCAGAGATCTGGCGGAACTTCGAGCACATCGCGCCGGAGGCGCTCGCGCAGGCCGGCATCTCGCCCAGCCAGATCGCCGCGCTTGGCATCGCCAACCAGCGGGAGACGACCCTGCTGTGGGACAGGCACACCGGCAAGCCTGTCGGCCGTGCCCTGGTCTGGCAGGACACCCGCACCGACACGCTCGTGGACGAACTGTCTCGCCGGGCTGACGCGAGCATCGTGCGCGAGCGCAGCGGCCTGCCGCTTGCGACTTACTTCTCCGCTTCACGCATACGGTGGCTACTGGATCACGTGCCCGGGCTGCGCCAGCGCGCGGACAGGGGCGACATTCTGTTCGGCACAATGGAGAGCTGGCTGATCTGGAATCTCACCGGCGGTCCCGACGGCGGCGTGCACGCGACCGAGGTGACCAACGCCAGCCGCACCCTGCTGATGAACCTGACCACGCTTGACTGGGACGACGACCTGCTGTCATTCTTCGGTGTCCCGCGCCAGATGCTGCCGCAGATCCGGCCGTCGATGGAGACATATGGCACGGCCCGGCGGGGGCTGCCCGGGGTTCGCATAGCGGCGGCCCTCGGGGACCAGCAGGCGGCGCTGTTCGGCCAGACGTGCTTCGCGCCAGGCGAGGCTAAGTGCACGTACGGAACAGGCAGCTTCCTCCTGCTGAACACCGGCAATGAGCTGATCAGCTCCACGCACGGACTGCTGTCGACCGTCGCGTACCGGATGGGTCAGGAACCGGCCGTCTATGCTCTGGAGGGTTCGATCGCCGTCACCGGATCCCTGGTCCAGTGGTTCCGCGACCGGCTCGGCATCATCAGTTCCGCGCCGGAGATCGAGACCCTGGCCCGCACGGTCGATGACAATGGCGGCTGCTACATCGTCCCAGCGTTCTCCGGGCTGTTTGCCCCCTACTGGCGCAGCGAAGCCCGCGGCGTTATCGTCGGCCTGACTTCCTACATCACCAAGGGGCACCTGGCGCGGGCCGTGCTCGAGGCGACTGGCTGGCAGACCAGAGAGGTCGTGGACGCCATGAACGCCGACTCCGGCCTGGCCATCAGCGCACTGAAAGTCGACGGCGGCATGACCGCTGACAACCTCCTCATGCAGTTCATCTCGGACGTGCTCGACGTGCCGGTGGTGCGCCCCATGGTCGCCGAGACCGTCTCCCTAGGTGCCGCCTACGCGGCCGGCCTGTCGGTGGGGTACTGGCCCGACATGGAAGTGCTGCGCGGCAACTGGCATCGTGCGGCACAGTGGCTGCCGGACATGGACCCGCGGCGCCGGGAGTCGGAATACGGCAACTGGCGGCGCGCCGTCGAGCGCACCTTTGACTGGATCAGGTCTTCGGAGGAATGACCTCCAGCCGGAATCACCCCGGAGTCCAGCCGCTGCTGGTGAGCATGTCAGCCGGGTAGGCCGCCACGGCCAGGCCGAGGGTGGTCACCAGCGAGGCCAGTGGAGCACTGTCATCGTGTCGGCCAGGCCGGAGATGCTTACGCGCACCGGTGTGTCTGGCGGCAGGCCTGATTTGATCAGGTTTCTTGGTTAAAAACCATAAGGAATCCTGTACATCTCGGCAGCAGTGTGACAGGATTCACATCCAGTCGGACCGGCTTGTCCCTGGATGCAGGGAGGCATCCCATGGCCAATCTCGAAGCTCCGGGACGTGGGACGGACGCCGCCTCCGGGCCGTACGTGCTCGATTCCGGCACGCTGGCCGCGGCGGCGGTCGCGGTCTGCCTGGCGCAGGTGGCGCTGGCGATCCCGGCCGTGCTGAACGGCCTGTTCCAGCAGGACCTGGGCCCCTCCTCGTCGGAGCTGACCTGGATCTCGGACGCGTTCCTGGTGCCGGTGTGCCTGCTGGAGCTGACCTTCGGGGTGCTCGGCGATCTGTTCGGCCGAAAGCGGCTGCTGGCCGGCGGCGCGTTAGTGCTCGCCGTGGGCGAGGCGATCGCGACGCTGACGCCCGGCGCGGGAACGGCGACCGGTACCCGGGTGGCGGTGCTGTGGACCGGGCAGATCATCGCCGGGATCGGCGCCGCTGCCCTGTTCCCCACCAGCCTGGCCATGGTGGCCGCGGGTACGCACACCTCGCGCAACCGTGCCCGCTCGGTCACGATCTGGGCCGCGGCGCTGTCGGTGGGCGGGACTGTCTCCAGTGTGCTTGCTGGCCTGGTCGCGAAGCTGCACTTTGGCACCGATCCCGATGCCGGGTGGCGCTGGGCGTTCATCGTCGTCCTCGTCCTCGCGCTGGTCAGCGCGACGATAACCCTGGCCGGCGCGAAGGATTCCTCCGCGCCCGAAGGGCGGTCGCTGGACTGGCCGGGCCAGGTGACGATTGCGGTTGCGCTGTTCGCGCTGCTGTTCGCGGTCATCCAGGGTCCGACCAGCGGCTGGGGCGGCGCGCCGGTCGTGGCCGGCTTTGCCGTCGGCGCCGTCTTCCTGGTGCTGTTCGTGCTCGCCGAGCGGCGGTCGGCTGCTCCGCTGCTGCGGCTTGACCTGTTCGCCAGCCGGCCGTTCGCGGTGGCCGCGGTCGTCACCGTGCTGGGCATGTTCGCCTTCCTCGGCACCGCGTACGCGACCAGTATCCGGCTGTCGGCGATCGAGGGGTTCACACCGCTGAAGACCTCGATCGCGTTCTTGTTCCTGAACGGCATGGCGGTGGTTCAGGTCACCGTGACGTTCCGGCTGCTGGAGCGGTACAACCCGAGGTGGCCGCTGGGCAGCGGGTGCATCCTGATGGGCGCCGGGGCCCTGTGGCTGGCCGCGGTGCCGGCGACGAATCTGTCGCTGGCCCCGGTGATCGTCCCGTTCATCCTGGTCGGCGCGGGCTTCGCCTTGGCGGTCTCGTCGGTGACCGCGGTGGCGGTGAACACCGTGCCTAACCACCTGGCTGGCATGGCCAGCGGGTCGACGAACATGCTGCGCGACTTCGGGTTCACCCTGGGGCCCGCGATCGTGGGCGCGGTGGCGCTGAGCCAGGCCGCAGCCGGGATCGCGAGCAAGCTGGCCGGCAGCCCGGACCTGCGCGGGGCACTGGCGGCGTTCAGCGCCGAGCCGGCGCACGTGCCGGCGGCCCAGCGCCCCGCGGTCGAGGCCGCCGTGCATGCGGTGGCGTCCGGGCCGCTGGGCGCCAACGCGGTGCCCGCCACGGTGCCAGGTCCAGGCGGCAAGCCCGTCCCGTTCAACCCGCTGCAGGATGTCGCCTTCCACGCGCTCAGCCACGCGTACTCCATCGGCTACCTGATCTGCGGCATCGCGGCACTCGCGGCCGCGGTGCTGGCGCTGGCGGTCCGCGGGCAAGCCCACGAGACGCTGCCCGGCCCGCAGACGCTGGCCGCCGAATGAGAGGCGCCGCACCGGCCAGCCGACGGCAGCCAACCTACCGGAGGTCCCCCGTGAGATCACTGAGAGCAAGAACGAGCGCGTGCTTGCTGGCCGCGGCGCTGGCCTTCACTGCCGCCGCGCCGGCGGCATCGGCGGCTGCGGCCGGCGGCGGTCATTTCACCGGCACGCTGCCCGACGGGTCCACCTGGATCGCGGATGTACCCGCGAACTGGAACGGGACCCTGCTGCTGTACAGCCATGGCTTCGGCCCGCTGGTCGCCGCCGATGCCCCCGATCCGACCACTCAGGCCGCGCTCCTGGCCCGCGGCTACGCGCTGGCCGGGTCGTCGTATGACCCCAGCGGCTCAGAGTGGGCTCTCGATACCGCGGTCAGCGACCAGTTCGGGACGCTGCAGGCGGTCGAGTCGGGCGTACTGCCCGGCCGGCCGCACGAGGTGCTGGCCTTCGGCACCTCGATGGGCGGCCTGATCAGCTCGCTCGAGGCGCAAGACGGGGCCGGCCGGATCGACGGGGCGCTGACCACCTGCGGCATCGTCGCGGGCGGGATCAACCTGAATGAATACCAGCTCGACGGGGAGTACGCCCTGGCCCAGCTCCTGCTGCCCGGGCAGCAGGTCCAGCTGGTCGGGTTCGCCAATGCCAGCGACGCGCTCGCCACGGCCGCCACCCTGCAGGCCGCCGCCGCGCACGCCCAGCTGACCGCCGCCGGGCGGGCCCGGCTCGCCCTCGCGCTGGCCTTCCTCAACGTGCCGCCCTGGGATCCCAGCCAGGCAGCCCCGGCTCCGGCCAGCGATCCCGCGGCGCAGGAGGCCGCCCAGTACGAGGTGGAATTCACCGGCTCGTTCAGCACGCTGGACTTCGTCGAAGCTGCCCGGCCCTCGATCGACCAGGCCGACGGCGGCAGCGCGAACTGGACCGCCGGCACGAACTTCGCGGCCGTCTTGGCCTGGTCGCCCTACGCGCCGGAGGTTGCCGCGCTGTACCGCGCGGCGAGGCTGAGCCTGCGCGCCGACCTGACCGACCTGACGCAGAACGCGGACATCACCGCCGACCCGGCCGCGGTACGGTCGCTGGCCCAGACCTCGGTCCCGACCGGGCACCTCGCGGTGCCCGAACTCGACCTGCACACCATCGGTGATCAGCTGGTAGCGGTCCAGCAGGAGAACTTCTACGCCCGCCAGGTCTGGGCGGCCGGCGACGGCGACCTGCTCCGGCAGGCGTTCGTGGCCAGCTACGGGCACTGCAACTTCAGCCCGGCCGAGCTCGTCGCCGGCGTCCTGGCGCTCGGCCACCGGGTCACCACCGGCCAGTGGGGCCAGGAGGCAATGCCCAGCAGCCTCAACCAGGTGGCCAGCAGCCTGAAGCTGGGTGCGGCGCAGTTCACCAATTTCTACCCAGGGCCATTGACGGGTGCCACGGGCTTCGGCCGCCGGTGGCCGGACCAGCACTGAACCCGCAGGACATGCGAGCCTGGGGCTTCGGTTGCGCGGCGCCGGGGTGGCGGCCCCGCGACCACCCGGGTGGACAGCCGCACGGCCGGGCCGATCTGGAACGATAATCTCGCCACATGCGATCACCAAGGCCGCGGGCATGAGGACCCGCACCACGGCGAACAGTGCGGACGGCGCGAGCGTGGTGAGGGCCGCGGCCGGTGACGACGTTGCCGAGCCCATGCTGATGTACCTTGTCAAGCAGGTCGAGCTGGCCGTGCGTTCACACCTGGATGACCTGCTCCGGCCCGCCGGACTCACGGCACTGCAGTACACGGCGCTGACCGTGCTGGAGCGCCATCCCGATGTCTCCTCGGCGCAGCTCGCCCGCAACTCCTTCGTCACCGCCCAGTCCATGGCCGACA
>Ga0335075_10014203_pt1 | contig 11969 bp, 7 predicted proteins | sample Lox_Sample_24_FD_206723 | JGI IMG/M metagenome (GOLD analysis project Ga0335075, IMG submission 206723) | Soil microbial communities from Loxahatchee National Wildlife Refuge, Florida, United States - Lox_Sample_2.4 | ecosystem: Environmental > Terrestrial > Soil > Wetlands | place: USA: Florida... | reverse complement strand
TGTTGCGGTTCGCACGCTGCGTGCCCGTGTTGCTGTACGTGATCGTGATGACGCCGTTCACGACGCCCAGCGAGCCCACGTAGTTACCCTGCGTGTCGGCCGGCGTGTCGGTGTTGCCCATGCCCGCCTGAACGCGGTTCGCCGGGGCGGCGCCCGTCTGCGCGTAGAACTCGGAGACGGCGGCCTTCGCGGCGGCCGCGAGGGTCAGACCTTCCGAGACCTGGCCACGGATCGTGTAGTCCTGGTAAGCCGGGATCGCGATCGCGGCGAGAATGCCGATGATGGCGACGACGATCATCAGTTCGATGAGCGTGAAGCCCTTTTGGATTGCCTTCATGAAGAAACTCCTGACAGGAATAAGAAATTGATCGACTGAAACTGGGCACGCAGAACGCGCCGTTGCGGGGGAAAGAGCAAGCTGTATGCCAGCGGCGTCACCCGCAACCTAAGTACCTGAACAGCGAGTGAATTCTCGAAACGGCGGACGACAGTCTTTGACATAGAGGTGTCGACGGCCAGAGACGTAACTGACCAATCGCGTCACTTAGTGACGCTGCGCGTCAGTATTCCGCCAGCTTCAGCCCCATCTTCTTCGCGGCCGAGGCAGCGATCAGCCGCGAGACGAGATCGAGTCGTGATTGTTCGAGCTGCGCCGCGTCGAGACTCGCGAGCAACTGCAGCGCCACCTGCGGCTGGTCTTCTGCCACCAGGGCGCTGGCGCTGGCCAGTACCACGGCCATGTGATCGTCGAGCCGAGCCGCGGGATCCGACAGCAATTCCACGCCGAGTCGCGCGACCGTGGCCCGATCGCGCGCCGCGATGGCCTGATCGAGACCGACGGTCTTCTGCTCGTTCGCGGCTAGCTGGCCGAAACACGTCGATGCCACCAAGTCCCGCCAGAACGGCGCCGTCGACTCGGGCGGCAGGAACTGCGACGTCACGTTGGCGACGGCATGCGCCGAATGCAGCCAGGCGCGGCGCACGCCAGCGTCCGCGCACGAGCTCATCCCGCCCTTCAGTGTCAGCAGATTGCGCGTAGTCGAGGCATCGAGCGCGCCGAAATCGCCGCTGCGCCAGGCGGCCAGCGTCGCCTGCGCGTCGCGCGTGTAGGTCACGCGCTGGAAGTAACCCGGGTCACGCGTGTCCGGCGACGGCAGGACGACGCCGGCACTTCCGAGGAATTCCGCCGCCGGCACGGTCTGCACGTGCAGCTCCGTCAGCCGCAGCGCATCGCGCTTCAGGAACCGCATGCGCGGCGCGTTGATGTCGACGAACGGGTGATAGTCGGAGTTGCGCGGAGCCAGGTACGACGCGAACAGCGGATCGAGCAGCGCCTTCGTGCCGATCTGGCGGACGGCGATGTCGGCGACGCCGTGCACGCCGATCAGGTCGAGCTCGGCCTTCATCCCGGGCGACTCGAACGCGCGCGCGTTCAGCGGCGGCAGCGACCCCTGCGGGGTCGCGACGATCAGCAGGTTCGTGTCGTCCGTGTTGTAGAGCGCGTAATCGGAGAAGTGCGGCGACAACGCCTTGATGATGGAAGCCACCACCGAGACGTCCGTCTCGTAGATCTGCACCCACTGCACCAGCAGGCCGTCCTTCCTCAGATACCGCGAGACGTGCCGATAGAACTCGTCGCTGAACAGCGTGGCGACGCCGCTGACCCAGGGGTTCGAAGGCTCGGAGATGATCACGTCGTATGGCTCGCCTGCGGCGACGAACCAGGTCTTCGCGTCTTCGATGTGGATGTGGCTGCGCGGGTCTTCGTACAGGTTGCGCACCCGCTGGTTGAACCCGAGCTTCGCGGCTTCGACGATCGCGGCTTCGATCTCGATCGAATCCAGCGTCTGCACGGCTGGGCTCGTCAGCACGACGTGCGACGTGAGGCCGGAGCCGATGCCGATGTTGGCGACGCGACGCGGCGACGGATGCATCGACAGCGGCACCGCGGCCGCGAGCGTCATCGTCACTTCGTCGAAGCTGACGGGTCCGCCGCGCATGTTGATGGACGCGTCGGGCTTGCCATTGGTCGAGATCGTCACGAACTGGCCGCGCTCGTGCAGCGAGATCGTCGCGGTTTTGCCATCGCGCAAATACGTGACGGTGGCGTCGCTGGGCAGCCGGTCCAGGCCGTTGCGGTACACGCCCGCGGCCATGCGCATGGGATCGAGGTGCGAGAACAACGCGACCACGAGCACGATCGCGGCCGCGACGGCGGCGGGCACGTGTCGCCGCGGCTCGCGGTCCGTTTCGAGCAGCGGCAATCCGAACGCGACCGCGAGCTGCAGCAGCGCGCCGAACACGATCGCGCCCTTCAGGCCGAACGCGCCGAACAACACGTGGATGGTCAGCAGCGAACCGACGATCGCGCCCAGCGTGTTCAGCGCGTAGACCTTGCCGATGGCGGATTCGCCGCCGCCGCGCGACATGAGGAACTTCGTGAGCAGCGGTAGCGTCATGCCGGCGATGAAGCTCGTCGGGATCATCGTCGCGGCGGCGATGGCGTGGCTGAGCAGGTTGAAGCCGGCATAACCCGCCGGGGTCGGCGTGAACGCGCTCATGACGCCGCTCATCGCCCGGAAGCTCCAGTCGTAGGCCGGCACCGTGATGGCGGCCGTCAACGCCATCAGCGCGAACATCCAGGCGAGCGCCGTCAGCGGCCGCTCGATGCGGTCGATGCGTTTCTTGATCCACAGGCCGCCGAAGGCGAGGCCGGCGATGAACGCGCTCAGCATCAGCTCGAAGGCGTGCGTGGAGCTGCCCAGCACCATGGCCAGCATGCGGATCCACGCGATCTCGTAGACGAACGACGCCACGCCCGCGAGGAACGCCGCCCCGAGCAGGAAGCGTCCGGCGCGCAGCAGCGCCGAGGACTCGGCCGGCGGCGGCGGCGCCGCGGGATCCGGCGACTGGCGCGCCAGCGCCCAGACGAAGCCGCCCAGCAGCACGTTGAGGATGCCGGCTGTGACCACCGCGCCCGGCAGGCCGATCGCCTCGATCAGCCAGAAGCCGCTCGCGAGCACGCCGCAGGCGGCGCCGATGCTGTTGGTGAAGTACAGCGTGGCCAGCGTCGCGCCCGGGCGCTCCGGGAAGCGGCGGATCACGCCACCGCTGATCAGCGGGAACGTCGTGCCCAGCAGCAGCGACTGCGGCAGGATCAGCAACGCGCCGAGCGCCCACTTGTACGCGGTGACGGCGCCGCCGTTGCCCAGCGCCGGGATCGCCGTGTCGAACGTGAACGCACTGGCCGCGACGTACACGGGGTGGAACACCAGCGCCAGCAGCCCCGTCAGGACCTCGACCAGCGCGTAGGCGACCAGCAGGTTGCGCAGCTTTTCGCCGCGCCGCGCCGCGAGCCAGGCGCCGATCGCCATGCCGCCCATGAAGATCGCCAGCACCAGCGTCTGCGCGTACGCCGCGTGGCCCAGCAGCAGCTTGAGATAGTGGGACCAGATCGATTCGTAGATGAGTCCGGAAAAGCCGGAGACGGTGAAAACCGCGAAGAGCGTGGCGGGGCGCAGTGCGGGGGTGGCGTCTTTCATTCGATCCCGAGTTTCTTGATGCGATAACGCAGCGCGCGGAACGTCATGCCGAGCGCGCGCGCCGCGGCGGTCTTGTTGTAGCGCGCGGCTTCCAATGCCTTGAGGATCGCGGCGCGTTCGACGTCCTCCAGCTGTTCGCCGAGTCCCGCGCGCATTGCCGTGTCGTCGATCGCGGGGCTGGCGCGCATCTGCGCCAGCGCCTCCGGCGGCGGTGGCGGCGCGTCGCCCCGCGGGACCGCGCGCAGCTGCAGGTCGGCCGGTTCGATCTGCCCGCCGTCGCACAACGCGAGCGCGCGTTCGAGCACGTTCTCGAGCTCGCGCACGTTGCCCGGGAACGCGAAGCCGCGCAGCAGCTCGACCGCGGCCGGCGAGAGCTCGGGCGGATCCATGCCGAGCCGGCGCGACAGGCGCCGCACGATGCTGTTGGCGAGATCGGGGATGTCTTCGGCGCGTTCGCGCAGCGCGGGCACGCGCAGCTCGATCACGTTGATGCGGTAGTAGAGATCCTCGCGGAATTTTCCCTGCGCGACGAGGTCGGCGAGGTTCTTGTGCGTCGCCGAGAGGATGCGCACGTCGATCGCGGATTCGCGCGATTCGCCGATGGGCCGCACCGTCTTCTCCTGGATCACGCGCAGCAGCTTGACCTGCATGTGCAGCGGCAGGTCCGCCACTTCATCGAGGAACAACGTGCCGCCTTCGGCCGACGGGATCAGGCCGACCTTGTCGGCGACCGCACCCGTGAAGCTGCCGCGCTTGTGGCCGAACAGCTCGCTCTCCATCAGCTCGGACGGAATCGCGCCGCAATTCACGGGCACGAACGCACCGTCGGCGCGCGGCCCGGAAGCGTGGATCATTCGCGCCACCAGCTCCTTGCCGGTGCCGGATTCGCCGGAGATGTGCACCGGCGCCTGGCTGCGCGCGACGCGGAAGATCATCTCGCGCAGCCGCTCCATCGCCGGCGCCTGGCCGATCAGCTGCGTGCCGTTGCGCGTGGTCGAGCCCGTGTCCGCCGCCGACAGCTTGATGGCGGTCGAGATGATCCGGCGCAGCACGCCGAGATCGAGCGGCTTCGACACGAAGTCGAACGCGCCGAGCTTCAGCGCGCGCACGGCCGACTCCACGTTGCCATGCGCCGTGATGACCGCGCAGGGCACGCCGGGGCAATGCGTCGCCATCCACTCGAGCAGGTCGAGGCCGTCGCCGTCGGGCAGCCGCATGTCGGTGAGGCAGAGGTCGAATTTCTGCGACTTCAGCAGCTTCTTCGCGCTGGCGACGTCGCCCGCGGGTTGCGTGGCGAGGTTCATGCGCGACAGCGTCAGCGTCACCAGCTCGACGAGGTCGGGCTCATCATCGACGACCAGTACCAGCGGTTGCGCCATGGTTGCCCCGGAGGATCAGGCCACCCAGCGTTCCGGATCGCGGAACACGATGCGAAACAGGCTGCCACCGCTGGTGCGCGGCTCATAAAGAAGAGTGGCGCCGTTCGTCTGCGCCAGCTCGCGCGCCAAGAACAGGCCGAGACCCGTGCCGCGTTCGCTGCCGGTGAAGAACGGTTCGAAGATGCGCTCGCGATGCTGCACGGGGATGCCCACGCCGCGGTCGGCCACTTCGAGGAACGGACGCGCGGTGGAGGCGAGCCGGCCGATGCGCAGCTCGATGGCCTGGTGCTCCGGCGTCGTGCCGTACTTCACGGCGTTTTCGCACAGGTTCCAGACGATCTGGCGCAGCTGCGACGGGTCGGCCTGCACCTCGACGTCGCCGAGCAGCGCCGAGATCGACAGGAGTTCCGGCGGGATCTGCATCGTCGCGCAGAACTCGTCGCGGAATGCGTTCAGCCAGTTGCCGAGGATGAGGCGCTCGGGCCGCGAGTTCTCGCGCCGCGCCATCGACATCACGTTCTCGATGATCTGCTTCACGCGGTCGCCGTTGGACCGCACGATCTCGGTGAGGCGCTTGTCTTCTTCCGACAGCGATGCCGACTCCGCCAGCAGCTGCGCCGCGTGGCTCATCGCGCCCACCGGGTTCCGGATCTCGTGCGCGATGCTGGCCGACAGGCGGCCCAGCCCGGCGAGCTTCGATTGCTGGATCTTCGCGGCCAGCAGCTCGGTGTCCTCGAGGAACACGATGACGGGCGACGGTTCCGCGCCGCCCAGCGACGCGAAGTGCGGCTGGATGACGTGGCCGCCATCGGCCGCGACGAACGTCTGGACCGGCGCCGCCGCGCTGGCCGTGCGCTGCCGCCAGGTCTCCAGTAGATAGAGCAGCTGCGGCGAGGCTTCGCCGAGCAGCGCGCCGGGATACGCGCGCGAGTCGCCGAGCAGCTCGGCCGCCGTCTCGTTGATCAGCCGGATGCGGTTCTCGTGGTCCACGACCACGATGCTCTCGCGCAGGTGCTGCACGATGTATTGCGACAGCTGCGCGAGATTCGCGAGGTCGACCTGCTGCCGGCGGACCGTGGCCTCGGTGTCGCGCAGCCGGCGCGCGATGGGCCAGGCGAGCAGCGCGACCAGGAAGACGATGCCGCCGAGGATGCCGCTGGTCGGGTAGTCGTAGGGATCGGACTCCCCGAGCAGGTGACTGCCGATCTGCTGCGCGAACAGCGCCAGCGTGGCGAGCGCGGCCAGCACGAAGGCGTCGCGGCTGTCCGCGAGCAGCGCCATGGCGCCGACCGGCACCACGAACAGGATGCCCAGGCCGCTCGCGACGCCGCCGCTCGAGAACATCAGCAGGCTGATGGCCGCGGCGTCGACCATGGCATGCACGAACGTGGTGACGCGCAGGTTCGGCAGCAGGCGCCGGCCGCCGGCGACGATGGCGATGCCAGCGGCGAAATACACGATCAGCAACCACAGGAACAGCTGCGGATGGAAGCCGCCCAGCGTGGCGGCCGAGCCACTGAACGTGACGATCGCGTACAGCGATGGCGGGACGAGCAGGCGGTAGAGATTGACCAGCCCGATGACACGCCAGGCGAGATCGGTCGGGGCGGGCGGAGCGATGGCTAGCGACATCGGCCGCGACTGTAGCAGCTCGGCCCGTACCGGTGGCGACCGGGTCACGATTCCTAGAGAATGTCGGCTCATTTTTACGCGAGCGAGCCGGATGAATCTCCACGAGTACCAGTCGAAAGAAGTGTTCCGCGAGTTCGGAATTCCCGTCCCCCAGGGCAAGCCGGCGAAGAGCGCCGACGAGGCCGTCGCCGCGGCGCAGTCGTTAGGCGGCAGCCTGTGGGTGGTGAAGGCCCAGGTGCACGCGGGCGGCCGCGGCAAGGCCGGCGGCGTCAAGCTGGCGCGCGATCTCGACGCGGTGCGCGCCGCCACGTCGGACATGCTCGGCCAGCGGCTGGTCACCAAACAAACCGGTCCCGAAGGACTGCCCATCGAGACCGTCTACGTCGAATCCGGCTCGGAGATCGACCGCGAGATCTACCTGTCGCTGACGCTGAACCGCGAGAAGGGCAAGATCGCCGTCATCGCGTCGGCCGCGGGCGGCATGGACATCGAGGAAGTCGCCGAGCATTCGCCCGAGAAGATCCTGCGCGTGGACATCAGCCCGACCGCCGGCCTGCAGGGCTACCAGGCGCGCAAGCTCGCCTTCGGTCTCGGCTTCAAGGGGCCGCAGGTCGCGCAGTTCCAGAAGATCCTCGCGGCGCTGTACCGCATCTATCTCGAGCGCGATGCCGCGCTGCTCGAAGTGAACCCGCTGATCGTCACGAAGTCCGGCGACCTCGTCGCTCTCGACGCGAAGATCAACATCGACGCGAATGCCGTGTTCCGCCAGAAGAAGCTGGCCGAGCTGCGCGACCCGTCGCAGGAAGATCCCATCGAGCGCCAGGCGGCCGAGCACGATCTCAACTACGTCTCGCTCGACGGCGACATCGCCTGCATGGTGAACGGCGCCGGCCTCGCGATGGCGACCATGGACCTCATCAAGCTGCACGGCGGCAACCCGGCCAACTTCCTCGACGTCGGCGGCGGCGCCACGGCCGAGCGCGTCACGGCGGCATTCAAGCTGATCCTGTCGAACAAGAAGGTGCGCGCGATCCTCGTGAACATCTTCGGCGGCATCGTGCGCTGCGATCTGATAGCGGAAGGCGTGATGATCGCGGTGAAGCAGGTGGGCGTGTCCGTCCCCGTCATCGTGCGACTCGAAGGCACGAACGCCGAGCAGGCGCGCGAGATGCTGGCGCACAGCGCGCTGGCGATCACGCCGGCTTCGGACCTCACGGACGCGGCGCAGAAGGCCGTGAAGCTCGCCAAGGACCACAAGTAATCATGAGCATCCTCGTCAACAAGAACACGAAGGTCATCGTCCAGGGCTTCACCGGCCAGCAGGGCACCTTCCACACGGAACAGAGCATCAAGTACGGCACGAAGGTCGTCGGCGGCGTGACGCCGGGCCGCGGCGGTGAGAAACATCTCAACCTGCCCGTGTTCGATACCGTTGCCGACGCCGTCGAGAAGACCGGCGCCACGGCCAGCGTCATCTACGTGCCCGCGGCGTTCGCGGCCGACGCCATCCTCGAAGCGGCCGACGCCGGCATCGAGCTCGTCGTCTGCATCACGGAAGGAATCCCGATCAACGACATGGTGAAGGTGAAGGCCACGCTGGCGAACACCGGCACGCGCCTCATCGGGCCGAACTGCCCGGGCATCATCACGCCGGGCGAATGCAAGATCGGCATCATGCCGGGCTTCATCCACAAGAAGGGCCGCGTCGGCATCGTCTCGCGCTCCGGCACGCTGACGTACGAAGCCGTGTTCCAGACCACGAACAAGGGTCTCGGCCAGAGCACCTGCGTCGGCATCGGCGGCGATCCCGTACGCGGCATGAACTTCGTCGACGTGCTCGAGCTGTTCGAACGCGATCCGCAGACCGAAGGCATCATCATGGTCGGCGAGATCGGCGGCACCGACGAAGAAGCCGCGGCCGATTTCATCAAGCACTACGTCACGAAGCCGGTGGTCGCGTACATCGCGGGCGTCACGGCGCCGGCCGGCAAACGCATGGGACATGCGGGCGCGGTCATCGCCGGCGGCAAGGGCACGGCGGCGGACAAGTACAAGGCGCTCGATGCGTCCGGCGCGCGCACCGTGAAGTCGCCGGCCGATCTCGGCAAGGCGATGGCCGAGCAGCTGGCGAAGCGCCGCGCGAAGCCGGCGGCGAAGCCGACGGGGCCGACGGTGCTGATCATCGAGCCGAAAGCGAAAGTGAAGGCGGGCAAGAAGCCGGCGAAGAAGGTGGCCAGGCCCGCGAAGAAGCCGGTTGCGAAGAAAGCCGCGCCGAAGAAGAAGCCTGCCAGCGCCAAGCGGAAGAAATAAGCGCCAGCGGTGAACGTCCCCCAAAAGCGCCTGCGCCTCGCCCTCGGGCAGCTGAACCTGCTCGTCGGCGACGTCGCGGGCAACGCGCAGAAGATCGTCGCGGCCGCCGAACGGGCGTGCCGCGATCTCGAGACCGACCTGCTCGTGTTGCCCGAGCTCACGCTGTCGGGCTATCCACCGGAAGACCTGTTGTTCCATCGCGGCTTCCGCACGGCGGTCGAGCAGGGCATGCAGACCGTGCGCGGCGCGAAGTCGAGCTGCGGGTTCGTGGTCGGGTTCCCCGAATACGCCGGTTCGCAGATCTTCAACGCGGCGGCGCTGATCGAGGGCGGCCAGGTGCGCGCGACGCACCGCAAGAGCTGCCTGCCCAACTACAAGGTCTTCGACGAGAAGCGCTACTTCAAGCCCGGTAGTCAGCCCACCGTGGTCGACTTCCGCGGCTTCCGTCTCGGCATCCTCGTCTGCGAGGACATCTGGGAGCCCGAGCCCGCGCAGCTGGCGAAGTCCGCCGGCGCGGAAATGTTCGTCGTGCTGAACGCGTCGCCGTACGAGCAGCACAAGCAGGCGAACCGCGAGGACATCGTGCGCCGCTGCGTGCGCGACAACGGCCTGCCGGTGGTCTACGTCAACATGCTCGGCGGCCAGGACGAGCTAGTCTTCGACGGCAATTCGTTCGTGATGGATGGCGCCGGCAAGGTCGTGATGCGCGCGCCGCCGTTCGAGGAAGGCCTGTATACGATCGAATTCGAGCGCGTCGATGGCGTCGTGCGGCCGGTGCCGACCACCATCGCGCCGGCGCTCGGCGATGCGGAGAGCGTGTACCGCACGCTGGTGCTGGGCGTGCGCGACTACGTGTCGAAGCACGGTTTCCCGGGCGTCGTGCTCGGATTGTCCGGCGGCATCGATTCGGCGCTGACGCTGGCGATCGCCGTGGACGCGCTGGGAAAGGACCGCGTGCACGCGGTGATGATGCCGTCGCCGTACACGTCGCAGATGTCGCTCGACGACGCGCGCGCGCAGGCGGAGTTGTTGGGGGTCAAGTACTCGGTGCTGCCCATCGAGGCGATGATGCAGGCCGCCGAGGCCACGCTGCGCGACGAGTTCGCGGGCCGCAAGCCAGACACGACGGAAGAGAACATCCAGAGCCGCTGTCGCATGGTGCTGCTGATGGGCATCTCCAACAAGACCGGCAAGATGCTGCTGACCACCGGCAACAAGAGCGAGATGGCCGTGGGTTACGCCACGCTGTACGGCGACATGGCCGGCGGCTTCGCGCCCATCAAGGACTGCTCCAAACTACTGGTGTACCGGCTGTCCTACTACCGCAACTCGCTGGCGCGCGTGATCCCGCAGCGCGTGATCGACCGCCCGCCGTCCGCCGAGCTGCGGCCGGACCAGAAGGACAGCGATTCGCTGCCGCCGTACGAGATCCTCGATCCGATCCTCGAAGCGTTCATCGAGGACGACCTGGGCGTCGACGAGATCTGCGCGAAGGGATTCGAACGCGCGACAGTGATCCGCGTGCTGGATCTGGTGAAGCGCAACGAATACAAGCGGCGGCAGGCGCCGCCGGGCGTGCGCGTGAGTCGGCGCGCGTTCGGACGGGACTGGCGGTATCCGATCACGTCGGGATATCGGCGGTGAGGGTGTCGGTGCGGTTGTTAGTCGGCGCAGTCGCGTTATGCGCGGGCGTGACGCTGGCCGCCGGAGGCGGATTGCGGGCCGAGGTGGACGCGGTGTACCCGCAGATGCAGGCGCTGTATCGCGATCTGCACGAGCATCCCGAGCTGTCGACGCTGGAGACGGAGACCGCCGCGAAACTGGCGGCGCGGTTGAAGGAACTCGGTTACGACGTGACCACCGGCATCGGCGGCACGGGCCTGGTCGGCGTGCTGAAGAACGGCGTCGGCCCCACGGTCGCGCTGCGCGTGGAGCTCGATGCGCTGCCGGTGGTCGAGAACACCGGCCTGCCGTTCGCGAGCCGCGTGAAGACGAAGGATGCGAGCGGCGCGGAAGTCGGCGTGATGCACGCCTGCGGACACGATGCGCACATGGCGGCGTGGGTCGGCACGGCGACGGTGATGGCGGCGAACCGCAAACGCTGGCGCGGCACGCTGGTGCTGGTCGGGCAGCCGGCGGAAGAGGTCGGCGTCGGCGCGAAGGCCATGATGGCGGGCGGGCTCCTGACGCGCTTCCCGAAACCGGATTTCGCGCTGGCGATTCACGATGACGCGCGGCGCCCGGCCGGCGAAGTCGGTCTCGCGAGCGGGCCCATCCTGACGAATGCGGACTCGCTCGATGTCGTCGTCTACGGCCGCGGCGGTCACGGCGCGCGGCCCGAGGCGACGATCGACCCGGTGCTGATCGCGTCGCGCATCGTCGTCACGCTGCAGTCGATCGTGGCGCGCGAGCAGGATCCGCTCGATCCCGCCGTGATCACCGTCGGCTCGATCCACGGCGGCACGAAGTACAACATCATCCCCGACGAAGTGCGGCTGCAGTTGACGGTGCGCAGCTTCAACGAGCGCACGCGCTCGAAGCTGCTCGCGGCGATCGACCGCATCGCCAAGGCCGAAGCTCAGGCCGCCGGCGCCGAAAAGCTGCCGACGATCAAACGCACGATCGTCGCCGAAGCCCTGTCTAACGACCCCGCGCTCGCCGCGCGCCTGCGCCCTGCACTCACCCGCGATCTCGGCGCCGACCAGGTGAAAGACGCGAAACCCGAAATGGTCAGCGAAGACTTCACCGAGTGGCCCCTCGCCGGCGTGCCGTCCGTGATGATGCGCATCGGCGCCGTGAACCGCACGAAGTACGACGCCGCCGTGAAAAACGACACGCCGCTCCCCTCACTCCACTCCTCCCAGTTCGCCCCCGACGCCGAACCCACCATCAAAGGCGCCATCGCCGCCGAAGTCAGCGCGCTCCGCGAACTGCTGCGCTGACCTCTCTCCCACTCTTGGCGACCCCAGCGCGTGATGTTGATGGGGGCTGCGCTGAAGTTCTTGCGAGTGGGGAGCGAAGCCGATGACGGTGGTCGCCGGACTGTCGTTCGATCTCTGGTTCTCGCTCCTGGAAGTCGGTGAGGAGTGAACGGCCGCGCGCCGCT
>Ga0335075_10014202_pt1 | contig 11969 bp, 10 predicted proteins | sample Lox_Sample_24_FD_206723 | JGI IMG/M metagenome (GOLD analysis project Ga0335075, IMG submission 206723) | Soil microbial communities from Loxahatchee National Wildlife Refuge, Florida, United States - Lox_Sample_2.4 | ecosystem: Environmental > Terrestrial > Soil > Wetlands | place: USA... | reverse complement strand
CTGTGGGAGGAAGTGGTCACCCAGGTCCTCCCCGCCGACCTGTACGACCCGGACCGGCTGCGCGACGAGTTCTATGTCAACCCGACCGGCCGGTTCGTGATCGGCGGCCCGGTCGGCGACACGGGGCTCACCGGCCGGAAGATCATCGTCGACACCTACGGCGGCTTCGCGCGGCACGGCGGCGGCGCCTTCTCTGGCAAGGACCCGTCGAAGGTGGACCGCTCGGCCGCGTACGCCGCCAGGTACGTCGCGAAGAACGTCGTCGCGGCCGGCCTCGCCGACCGCGCCGAGGTGCAGGTGGCCTACGCCATCGGCGTCGCCAGGCCGCTGTCGCTGCTGGTCGAGACCTTCGGTACCGAGAAGATCGGCAAGCAGGCGATCGTCGAGCTGGTCACCCAGAACTTCGACCTGCGCCCCGGCGCGATCCTGCGCGACCTGGACCTGCGCCGGCCCATCTACCAGCAGACCGCTGCCTACGGCCACTTCGGGCGCGCCGGTGACACCTTCACCTGGGAGCGCACGGACAAGGCCGATCAGCTCCGCACCCAGGCGGGCCTGGCCTGAGGCGGGGGGCGGACGCCCGACTGACGTCCGCCCTTCTGAAGTCGTGCCCGGCCGCGCAGGCGCGGCCGGGCACGCACCATTTCTCGGTCACCGTGAGTGACTTTGGCGTTACGGGCGTGGCCAGTGCGACGGATGCGGTTGTGCCCATGCCGCAACAAACGCGGTTCCTGTTTGGTGAGCGGAACGATTGTTACCGGTCACGCCTCGTGTGATTCTCACCGGTAAGGCAGTTACCCCGTGCGACTGAATAGGACATATTGCGAAACGTGATGAAAACGTATTCAGACTCAGGGGTTCCTTGAGTCCCGCCGCCGACGATAATCCAAAGCAAAACGCTCGATGGAGCTTACAACCTTTAGATGACACAAAGGCAGTGCGAAGAAGCACCGTTTTCCCTGGTGAACGCCGTGCTCTTCGCTTGGCCCCCGGGGCGGCGGGCGTTGGATTTCACGCAACGTCACGAGACCGTTCCGAAGAATACTTCGCTGTCAGCCACGAGAAGGCAGAACACATGAATAGACACCCCGGCCGGCGCTCGCGGATGCTGCTCGCGACGCTCGCGGCCCTCGCGCTCGGCGTCCTGGCCGCGTGCAGCAGTTCGAGCTCGTCAAGCACGAGCAGCTCGACGTCCGCCGCGACCGGCAGCTCGTCGGCGTCCGCGTCCAGCAGCTCGAGCAGCGGCACCGTCAGCACCTCGGCCTGCGGGACCAAGCCTGGCGTCCAGGCCACCGGCACGCCGATCAACATCGGCGCGATCGACACGAAGCAGAGCGGCACCGACTTCAGCGACATCGAGAACATGACGGGGGCGTACTTCGCCTGCGTGAACGCGAACGGCGGCATCAACGGCCACCCGATCAAGTTCTTCCCGCTGACCGAGCAGACGAACCCGTCGCAGATCGCCTCGCTTGCCAAGCAGCTGGTCACCAGCGACCACGTCGTGGGCATCGCCGGCAGCAGCTCGATCATCGAGTGCTCGGTCGACGCGGCCTACTGGAAGAGCCAGGGCATCTACATGCTCGGCGCGGGCATCGACCCCGAGTGCTGGTCGACGCCGAACAGCGCCTCGGTGAACATGGGCCCGCGGTACTCCAGCGACGGCGCGGTCGAGTACGTGCTGAACCAGGGCGCGACCAAGATCGCGTTCGACCAGTCGAACGTGCCTGGCACCACCTACATCGCGGGCGGCCCGAACGCGATCGCCGCGGCCAAGCACGCCGCGATCCAGGACTTCACCGAGAACGTGCCGATCACCAGCGCCGACTCGATCGCGATCAAGCTGGTCGACGCGGCAGGCTCCAACGGCGCGGTCGTGCTCAACTTCACCCCGCCCGAGGCGCTGCTGATCCTGCAGGCCGCGCAGAAGCTGAACCTGGAAGACCGGGTCAAGTACTGGGCCTGCTCGACCCCGTGCAACACCGACTTCCTGGCCACGTCGCTCGGCGCGAAGTGGAACAACAAGCTGTTCGTGAACGCGGAGCTGACTCCGCTCGACGGGAACACCAGCCCGACCGCTGAGCTGTTCTACGCGATCCTCAAGCAGTACGGCTCGAACGTCTCCGGCGGCGTCGGCTCGTTCTCCGAGATGGGCTTCGTGCAGGGTGAGGTCATGACCCACGCGCTCGAATCCATTAAGGGCGCGTACACGATCGCGTCGGTAAGCGCCGCGCTCAAGGCGCTCGATAACTACAACACCGGGCTGCTCTGCCAGGGCTTCACCTACGGTGACTACTCCGAGCACATCCCGAACAACATGGACTACACGGTGACCCCGGACAACGGCAAGTTCGTCCAGGCCACCAGCGGCGGATGCACCCTGATCCCGGCCGCCGACCCGCAGATCGCCTCGTACCGGGCCATCGCCGGCACGGCGCCCTCGCTCAACCCGCCTATGTCCTAACCAACCAACGCACTGTCCTGTCCTAAACAACTCAGAGGACTGAAACTAGAACCATGCCGAGCTGGTCTGATTTTCAGCCCTTCATCGTGAGCGGCCTGGCCCTGGGCGGAATTTATGCTCTGTCCGGGGTCGGGCTGGTCGTTCTCTACCGCGCCACCGGGGTGCTCAACCTCGCGTTCGGCGCGGTCGGGGCGATGGGGGCGTTCATCGCGTGGACGCTAATCAACAAGGCTGGCGCGCCCGGCTGGGTCGCCTGGATAGCCTGCATCGTGTTCGCCGGCGTGGTGACGCTCGGCTACGGGCTGATCTTCGGGCCGCTCCTGGCCGGACGCGGCCCGCTCGTCCAGTCCGTGTCCACGCTCGGCCTCGCACTCGTGCTCTTCGGGGCCATCGACCTGCTCTGGTCGACGAGCGCCGGTCAGTCGCGGTCGATCACCTTCCCGACCGACAACGGGGGGTTCATGGTCGGCCAGGTCCAGGTGAACTGGACGTCGGTGATCGGGCTCGGCGCCGGCGTCGTCATCACCGCCGGGACCCACGCCTTCCTCCGCTACTCCAAGCTGGGCACCGCGATGCGCGCGATGGCCAACGACCGGGAGATCACCGGAACGCTCGGCGTCCCGGTGCGCCGGGTGGAGGCGGCCGCCTGGTTCGGCTGCGGGCTGCTGTCCGGCATCGCCGGCATCCTGCTCGCCGACCTCGCCGCGCTGGACGACACGACGCTGGTCTTCACCGTCGTCATCTCGTCGCTGGCCGCCGCGCTGATCGCGCGGCTCCGCTCCATCTGGATCACCTTCGCCGCGGCGATCGTGATCGGCCTGGTGCACGACCTGGTCACTCCGATCACGTCGCTCACCAACTATCGCGATATGACACCGTTCGTGCTCGCCACGATCGCGCTGCTCCTCATGCCGCGCGGCGAGATCCTGACCCGGTCGAGGGAGGAGGGCTAGATGATCGACACCGCCGGGCCAAAGTCGCCCGCGGCCGCGAGCCTCATGCGGCGGCCGGACCGCGGGACGCTGACCCGGGCCACGGTCATCACCGCCGCGCTGCTACTCGCCCTGTTCGCGCTGCCGCCGATCATGACCGGGTACTACACGGACACCATGACGCAGGTGGCCATCTACTGCATCGTGACGCTCGGGCTCGGGCTGCTCGTCGGCCGGGTGGGCATGTACTCCCTCGGCCAGCTCGCCGTGCTCATCATCGGCGCGTGGACCGCCGCCCGGCTGCTGTTCGGCACCGGCCAGCCGTTCATCCTGGTACTCATCGAGGCCGGCCTGGTCACGATGATCATCGGCAGCCTGATCACGCTGCCCGCGCTGCGGCTGCGCGGCCTGTACCTGGCGCTGATCACGCTGATGCTGTCTGGCGCCGTCACCGTGGTGCTCGCGACGCTCAACTTCCCCAACGGCGGCAGCGGCTTCTCCGGCTATAACGGCTCTTTCCTGCATATCCCGCAGATCCGCAGGCCGTCGTTCGCCGGCACCGACCCGGCGTACTACCGGTTCTCGGTGATCGTCGCGATCGTGATGTTCCTGCTGGTCTTCGCGCACCTGCGGGCCAGGCCGGGCCGCGCGTGGGCGTCGATCAGGCAGTCGGAGGCGGCGTCGCTCGCGGCCGGCATCAACACCACGTTCTACAAGCTCTGGGCGATGGCGCTTGCCTCGTTCGTCACCGGCGTGGCCGGCGCGCTGCTGGCCGGCGCGGACCGCGAGCTGTTCTCGATCGACTTCCCGATCCAGAACTCGATCACCCTGCTCGCGGTCGTGCTGATGGGCGGCGCGTTCAGCCTGGTGGGCGCCGTCATCGCCGGGTTCCTGCAGGCCTTCCTCCCCGCGTTCCTGTATCAGGTGTGGGGTGTGCCCAACGACTGGCTGATCATCTTGTTCGGCGTGGGCGTCATGCAGGTGCTGGCGACCGCCCCTGGCGGCATCGCCGACCAGTTCCCCAAGGACATGAAGCGGCTGTACCGGTTCATCAGGCGGCGGGTGAGACCGCCGGCCCCATCCCCGGCGTCGGCGTCGGCGAAGGGGGGCGAGACGGCGTGATCGAGATCACGGACCTGACGGTCAGGTACGGCGGCGTCACGTCGCTCGACGGCCTGAGCGTGACGTTCGAGGCGGGCACCTGCGGGCTGATCGGCCCGAACGGCGCGGGCAAGACCACGTTCTTCAACGTGCTGTCCGGTTTCGTCCGCCCGGCGTCGGGATCGGCGCAAGCGTTCGGCGACGACCTGCTGAAGATGCCGCATTACCGGCGCGCCCGCTGGGGGGTGCGCCGTACCTTCCAGACCGAGCAGGCCATCGAGGGGCTGACGGTCTACGACAACGTGGCGATGGTGCACTCGCCGCTGCGCGGCGCCGCCCGCCGCGCCGACGTGCTGGCCGCGATCGAGTTCGTCGGCGGCGGCCGCCTGGACCCGGACGCGCGGGTCGGCACGCTGGGCGCCGGGCAGCGGCGGTTCGTCGAGGTCGCCCGCGCGGTGGCCGGCAAGCCGCGGCTGATCCTGCTCGACGAGCCCGCGGCCGGGCTGCCCGAGGGCGAGACGGCTCACCTGACCTCGGTGATCAAGTCGATCCCCGAGCAGAGCGGCGCGCTGACCATCCTCGTCGACCACGACATGTCGCTGGTCTCCGCCGTATGCGAGACCACGGCGGTGCTCGACTTCGGCAAGCTGATCGCGTCCGGCCCGACCGCGGCGGTGCTGCGCGACGAGAACGTGATGCGCGCCTACCTCGGAACAGCGGAGGTTTCGACATGAGCTCGCTAACGCTGGGCGGCCTAACCGTCGAGCGTGGCGGCCGCCCGGTCGTCAAGGACGTGACGATCACCGTCCCCGCGGGCGAGGTGACCGCCGTCCTCGGCCCGAACGGCGCCGGCAAGTCCTCCATGGTCCTGGCCGTGGGCGGGGTGCTCAGGCCGCGCCCGGGGTCGGTGTCGCTGGACGGAGTCGAGCTGGCCGGCCGTCGCCCGGAGAAGATCCGCGCCGCCGGGGTGGCGATCGTGCCCGAGGGGCGGCGGCTGCTGCCCGACCTGTCCGTCGACGACAACCTCAAGGTGGCCACGTACTCGCTGTCCAAGCAGGCGGCGGCAGACGGCCGCGCCCGTGCCCTCGAGCTCTTCCCCTCGCTGGAGAAGCGGCTGACGGTACCGGCCAGGTCGCTGTCCGGCGGCGAGCAGCAGATGGTGGTGCTCGCCCAGGCGCTGGTCTCGCAGCCGAAGTACATCCTGATCGACGAGCTGTCGCTCGGCCTGGCCCCGGTGGTGGTCAACCGGCTCATCCCGGTGATCCGCGCCGTCGCGTCCTCCGGCATCGGCGTGCTGCTCATCGAGCAGTTCGCGACGGTGGCGCTCGGCCTGGCGACCAGCGCGTACGTAATGGAAGGCGGCGTGATCCGGTACTCGGGCACGGCCAGCGAACTGCGCGCCAATCCGGACCTGCTGCACTCCGCCTACCTGCTGCGCGGCAGCTCCGCCGCGGCCACTGAGGCCGCCAGACCCCAGGAGTCCCCGCCGTCGGCCGCTGGCTGAGCCCCTTGGCAGGCGCCGGCGGATCGTATACGTTCCAAGGCAGCTACGGTCGATGCGCGGCGACGATGCGGCCAGGGGTCGGAGGTGGGCGATGGAAGAGGCAGGGCGGGCGCTAGACGGAGTTCGGGTGCTCGACCTGACTCACCAGGTCGCCGGGCCGTCGGCGACGCTCGCGCTTGCGTTCCTCGGGGCCGAGGTCGTCAAGGTGATCGCGCCGGGCAGCAGGGACAGCTACGACGCGATCCCGTTCTACCTGAACAACGCCAGCAAGAAGTCGGTCGAGCTCGACCTGAAGTCGCCTGACGGGCTGCGCACGGCGCTGCGGCTGGCCGAGCACGCCGACATCTTCGTGGAGAACTTCAGCCCCGGCGTCATCGACCGCCTCGGCCTCGGCTGGGACGTGCTGTCGGCGCTGAACCCGCGGCTTATCTACGCGCAGGTGAAGGGGTTCGCCGAGGACTCGCCGTACCGGGACTTCCCGTGCTTCGACCCGATCGCGCAGGGTTTCTCCGGCGGGTCGAGCATCACCGGCGAGCCGGACGCGCTGCCGATGAAGCCGGGCCCCGACGTGGGCGACACAGGGACCGGCATGGTGCTGGCCGGCGCGATCCTGGCCGCGCTGTACCAGCGGGAGAAGGACGGGCTCGGCCAGCGGGTGCAGGTCGCCATGACGGACCAGGTCGCGACCTTCATGCGGATCCACTACGGCTGGCCGATCGAGCGCGGCATGGACACCCCCAGGTTCGGGAACCGGCCGCCGTTCCTCGTCACCACCGCGCCGTCCGACATCTACCCGTGCCCGCCGTTCGGGCCGAGTGACTACGTGCACATCCACTGCGGGAGCGACCGGCAGTGGGAACGGATGGCCAAGGCGATGAGGCGCGAGGACCTGCTCGACGATCCGCGGTTCGCCACGATGGCGAGCCGCGGCGAGCACAAGGCCGCCGTCGACGAGGCGGTCCGCGCCTGGACGGCCACGCTGGACAAGATGACCGTGATGCGGGTGCTCGGCGGCGCCGGCGTGCCGGCCGGCGCGCTGCGCACCACCACCGAGGTGCTCAACGACGCCGACCTGCGGGACCGCGGGATCTTCGTCACCGTCGACGACCCGGTGCGCGGCACGGTGACCATCCCGGGCTGGCCGGTGCGGATGTCCCGGTCGCCCGCCCGGGTGGTGACGCCGCCGCAGCCGGGCGAGCACACCGCCGACGTGCTGCGGGAGTGGCTCGGGAGCGACGAGTGATCCGCCGTGCGGTGGCGATCGCCGGCATCGGGCAGACCGGCTACGCCAAGGCGCTGGAGCCGACCGCCTGGGAGCTGGCGGTCGAGGCCGTCCTGGCGGCGTGCGCGGACGCCGGCGTGGACGTCGCGGACGTGGACGGGATGTGCCGGTTCACCGCCCCGTTCGAGACGGTCAGCGAGGCGATGCTGGTCCGCGCGCTCGGCATCAGGGAGCTGTCGTTCTTCGCGCAGGCGCCGCACGGCGGCGAGGCGCTCGGCGCGGTCGTGGCGCACGCCGCGGCGGCGGTCAGCGCCGGGCTGGCCAACGTGGTCGTGGTCTACCGGGCGCTCAGCCAGTCCAAGGGCGGCCGCTTCGGCCGGGCCGACCGGGGGGCGGCGGATCGCTCGGCTGACATCGTGGTGCCTGAGCAGGACAACCTGTCGTTCGCCTGGCCGTACGGGCTGATGTCACCCGGCCAGCTGTTCGCCCTGTGGACCAGGCGGTACGCCGCCGTGCACGGCCTCACCGACGAGGACCTGACCAGGACGCTCGGCACGATCGCCATCACCCAGCGGCAGTACGCGAACACCAACCCGGCCGCCATGATGCGCGACCGCAAGCTGGACTGGGACACCTACCGCGGCGCCCGGATGATCAGCGAGCCGCTGCGGCTGTTCGACCTGTGCCTGGAGAACGACGGGGCCTGCGCGTTCGTCATCACCAGCGCGGCGACGGCACGGGCGCTGCGGGCCGACCCGGTGTACGTGCTGTCGGCCACCCAGACGCTGAGCCCGTACCGGGAGCCGATGGGCATCTACACCGGCGGCGAGATGCTCGAGCTGTTCCCGCCCGCCGCCGCGGACCGGCTGTTCGGCCAGGCGGGCGTGACCAGGCAGGACATCGACGTCGCGGAACTGTACGACGCGACGTCCTACATGACGCTGCGGTCCCTGGAGTCGTACGGGTTCGCGGCCGGCGGCGCGGGCTGGCGGTACGTCCTCGAGCAGGGCACCGGCCCGGACAGCCCGCTGCCGGTCAACACCCACGGCGGGCACCTGTCCGAGGCGTACCTGCACGGGATGAACGGCATCCTCGAGGCGGTCCGCCAGCTGCGCGGCACCGCCGCCAACCAGGTATCCGATGCGGAGATCGCCCTCGTCGGCGCGCCCGCCGGCAGCGCGACGATCCTGGCGAGGTGAGCGCGGCCGTGGCGGTTGTTCCCGGGATGACAGAGCTAACGGCCCCGTACTGGCAGGCGGCCAGCGAGGGACGGCTGGTGATCCAGGAGTGCCAGTCGTGCGGCCGGCTCACGCACCCCCCACTCCCAGCCTGCCCGCGCTGCCACGGCCGCGACCTCGGCTGGCGCGAGGTGTCCGGCACCGGGACCGTCTACACCTACACGGTCGTCCGCCACCCGACCCACTTCGCGTTCGCGGACCAGATCCCGTACGCGATCGCGCTCGTCGAGCTAACCGAGGGCCCCTGGCTCACCACCGGCATCACGGGCTGCGACCCGACGGAGGTCCACGCGGGCATGCCGGTCCGCGCGACCTTCCGCCAGGTCACCGACACGGTAACGCTCCCCTACTTCGAGCCCGCCCCATGAGCGGCACCGCAGCTGCCACCCCTCACCCCGGCGACGCACGGCTGATAACAGCAAGAAGCCTGCCAAGTGCGAGGCGCGCGCCAAGTGCCCAGCTCCGCGGCCAAGTTAACGCGTCGGCCGCGACACCCCGTTCGCACCAAGAGACGCATCTCGCCCCCCGCTCAACAGCGAGCCGAAGCAGCCGATGCGCCCGGCTCATGATCACGGAAGAAAAGCATCCTATACGCGTGATTTTCTTCCGTGATCATGGAATTCCCGCACGCACAGCGCTGATAACAGCAAGAAGTGGCTGGCCGGCAATGAGGATGGGTCATTGTGCACCCTCTGGTGTGCCTAACGACCCACTATCATTGGGCCGCCAGCCCGGGTCGCTGATAACAGCAAGAAGCGATGCCGCGATCGCGTTGGCCCGGCTGTCCGCGTCCTGCCGATTGCGCAATCGGCAGGCTCTATTGGGGCCGATTGCGCAATCGGCAGGTTCGCGTTCCGCCGTTGCCCCGCCCATCCAGGCTGATAACAGCAAGAAGCGCTTATCGCGCAGGAGGTTGGTGATCATGGGAGTGCTTGACGGGAAGGTGGCGTTTGTTACCGGGGCGGCGCGGGGGCAGGGGCGGTCGCACGCGCGGCGGCTCGCCGAGGAGGGCGCCGACATCATCGCGATCGACGCCTGCGCGACGCCGGAGTGGCTCAGCTACCCGCTGGCCAGCGAGGCGGACCTGGCGCAGACGGTCAAGGAGGTCGAGGCGGCCGGGCGGCGGGCCGTCGCCAGCCGCGCGGACGTGCGGGACCTCGGCGCGATGCGGGCCGCGCTCGACGAGGGCGTCGCCGAACTCGGCGGTCGGCTGGATATCGTCTGCGCCAACGCGGGAATCATCTCGCAGCCGGTCGCCACCTGGGAGATCGACCTCGATCAGTGGCGCGAGCTGATCGACGTGACGCTGACCGGCGTGTTCGTCACCATCAAGGCCGCCGTCCCGCACATGATCGCCGCGGGCAACGGCGGGTCGATCACGCTGACCAGCTCCGGGGCGGCGCTGATCTCCGGCGGCGGCTTCGCCGATTACAAGGCGGCCAAGTCCGGGGTGCTGTCGCTGACCAGGACGCTCGCCTGCGAGCTGGCCGAGCACTTCATCCGGGTGAACGCGATCTGCCCGACGGCCGTCGACACCCCCATGATCCAGAACGAGACGCTGTACCGGTCCTTCAGGCCCGACCTGCCGAACCCGGGCCGCGACGACGTGAAGGCCGGGTTCCAGACGATGAACCTACTGCCGATCCCGTGGGTGGACCCGGTGGACGTGTCGAACGCGGTCGTGTGGCTGGCCTCGGACGCGGCGCGGTACATCACCGGCGTGACGCTGCCCGTCGACGCGGGGAACCAGCACAAATGATCACCACGCAGGCCGCGGTGCTCTGGCCAGGCGGCACGGACTGGAAGGTCGAGGAGATCACGCTCGACGAGCCGCGCCAGGGCGAAGTGCTGGTGCGGGTGGCCGCCGCCGGGCTGTGCCACTCCGAGGAGCACCACGTCACCGGCGACGTGCCGCTCGCGGTGCCGACGATCGGCGGTCACGAGGGCGCGGGGTACGTCGAGGCGGTCGGGCCCGGGGTCACGGTCACCAAGCCCGGCGACTTCATCGTGTTCTCGTCGATCCCGAATTGCGGCCGCTGCCCCTCCTGCGCGCGCGGCCGGCAGAACCTCTGCGACCTCGCCGCCACCATCGGCGACGGGCTGCAGATCCTCGACCACACCTCGCGCCACCACGCGGGTGACACCAACCTGGCCATCATCTGCATGGTCGGCTGCTACGCGCGGCACACCGTGGTGAACGAGGCGTCCGTGATCCCGGTGGACCCGGCGGTGCCGCCGGAGGTCGCCTGCCTCACCGGCTGCGGAGTGTCGACCGGCTGGGGCAGCGCCGTGTACGCCGGGGGCGTCCGGGCCGGCGACGACGTGGCGGTGGTGGGCGTGGGCGGTCTCGGCTCTGCGGCGGTCCAGGGCGCGCGGCTGGCCGGCGCGCGGCACGTCTTCGCGATCGACCCGGTGCCGTTCAAGCGGGAGATGGCGGTGACGTTCGGCGCGACGCACACGGCGCCGGACGTGACGGCGGCGTTCGACCTGATCCGCGAGGTCACCTGGGGCCGGATGTGCGACGTGGTCGTGCTGACGCTGGGGGTCGGGCGCGGCGACCTGATGGACGACTTCATCGCGCTGACGGCCAAGCGCGGGCGGATCGTGGTGACGAACATCCACCCGGTCGCCGACACCCACCCGCGGCTGAGCCTGCTCGGCCTCGCGCAGTGGGAGAAGCAGATCGTCGGCTGCATCTTCGGCTCGGTCAACTCCCGCGCCGACATCCCCCGGCTGCTCGGCCTGTACCGGGACGGGCTGCTCGACCTGGACTCGATGGTCACCGCGACCTACCCGCTCGAGGACATCAACCAGGGGTATCAGGACATGCGCGACGGCAAGAACATCCGCGGCGTGCTCGTGATGTAATCCCGCCGCCGGAACGCTACAGGGCGCCGACCTGGTAGGTCTTCAGGCCGTACTTCCTGGCCAGCGGGTTCCACAGGCGGGTGAACGCCTGCTTGTCGGTGGTCGCCTGGCTGTCGGGGCCGTAGGACGCCTTCAGGTTGGCGTCGTTGTTCACCTTGCTCTTGCGGCAGCCGCTGAGCTCGTCCTGCGCCCACTTGGCCAGGTCACTGTCCGCCCGGGCGGACGCCTGCCAGGCGCCGGTCAGGGTGCTGACCATCGCGGGAGACAGCGCGGCGCGGTCAGGCAGGGCGCCGAGCCTGGTCAGCAGGGTCTGCCTGTTGGCGGCGGCCGTGGAGAAGGTCGCCGCGTCCTGGGCCAGGTTCTTGCCGCAGCTCTGCACGTCGACGACCGCGTTGACGACCTTGCCGCGGTCGGCGCCGCTTTGCGGCAGCAGCGCGGCCAGCTGGGTCGCCGCCTGCTTTTGCGCCTGCGAGCTGGCTGAGGCGGTGGCCGTCGGCGTGCTGCCGCCCGCCGCGGTGGCGCCGGTGGAGTTGGAACTGCTGCTGTGCATAGCCGCGATGACGACGCCCGCGACCACGAGCACGAGCACCGCGGCGATGATCGCCGGGGTCAGCGGGCCACTGGGCAGCCGCGACCACGG
>Ga0335075_10014201_pt1 | contig 11970 bp, 10 predicted proteins | sample Lox_Sample_24_FD_206723 | JGI IMG/M metagenome (GOLD analysis project Ga0335075, IMG submission 206723) | Soil microbial communities from Loxahatchee National Wildlife Refuge, Florida, United States - Lox_Sample_2.4 | ecosystem: Environmental > Terrestrial > Soil > Wetlands | place: USA... | reverse complement strand
CGCGGCATATCGGAGTTTTGCAGGCTTAGCACGGTCTTTATGTTGCCGATCGTCAGACCACGGCTCTCGAGCTTGGTTGGATTGACCTCTACCCGGACAGATGGCAATGCCCCGCCGCCGACGTAGACTTGGCCCACGCCTTGAATCTGCGAAAGCTTTTGCTCCATGACCGTAGAAGCCTCGTCATAGAGCTTGGGGGTGGCATATTTATCGGAGGTAAGCCCCATGATCAAGATTGGAGCGTCGGAGGGGTTGACTTTTCTGTAGGTGGGGTTGGCCGGCAGATTGGCCGGGAGATAACTGCGGGCCGCGTTAATCGCGGCTTCGACATCGCGGGCCGCGCCATCGATATTTCGCGACAGATCGAACTGCAGAGTGATGGAAGTCCCGCCGAGCGAACTGGAGGAGGTCATCTCGGAGACGCCGGCGATGTGGGCGAACTGGCGTTCGAGCGGCGTAGCCACCGAGGAGGCCATGATCTCGGCGCTGGCGCCGGGCAGACTTCCAGACACAGAAATCGTTGGGAAATCGACCTGCGGTAGCGGAGCTACGGGCAAAACGCTGAAACCGACTGCGCCTGCAATCGCAACCGCGATGGTCAGCAGAGTGGTCGCAACCGGCCGGCGGATGAATGGCTCGGAGATATTCATGCGTTCTCCGGATGCGATTCGGGGCCGCTGCCTGCGCGCAGATCAGGTTCGTGCTTGCTGAAACGCTGCGCCACGCGATCGAAGAAAATATAGATGACCGGAGTGGTGTAAAGCGTGAGGATCTGGCTGACGAGAAGGCCGCCGACCATGGCAATGCCGAGCGGACGGCGCAACTCGGAGCCGTAACCGCTGCCCAGGGCCAGCGGCAGGCCACCGAGCAAGGCGGCCATAGTGGTCATCATGATGGGGCGGAAACGAAGCAGGCTGGCCTCATAGATGGCATCGGTAGAATTTTTTCCGTGTTCGCGCTCCGCTTCGAGGGCGAAGTCGACGATCATGATTCCATTCTTTTTTACGATGCCGATCAGCAGAATGATGCCGATGATGGCGACCACACTGAGCTCCTGATGGAAGAGCATCAGCGCAAGCAGAGCGCCGACCCCGGCGGAGGGCAACGTCGAAAGAATCGTGACTGGGTGAACAAAACTTTCATACAGAACGCCGAGCACGATGTATACGACGACGAGCGCGGCAAGAATCAATAGAGCTTCATTGGAAAGAGAGTTTTCGAAGGAGGCGGCAGTTCCCTGAAAAGATGACTGCACGCTGGCTGGAAAGTTCATCTCGCCTGCCAGGTGGTTAATCTCATCGATGGCTGTACCGAGGGCAGCATTGGGCGCGAGATTGAAGGAGATAGTGACGGAGGGGAACTGTCCCTGGTGGTTGATGGTGAGAGCTTCGGTGGTGTTAGTGATATGGGTGAATGCGCTGAGAGGAATTGCGTTTGCAGCGGTGGCTGAAACGAGAGTATTCGGAGTGGTCCCTGCGAAGGTGCCTCCGTTGAGCGAACTTGCGGTTGCGCTGGTCGGCGTGAGAACAGTCCCCGAGGGCTGAAGAGTTGTGGCCGACGGCGTATAGAGAACGGAAGTTGTGGTTGCATTGGAACCGGCGGACGCGGAGCCGGATGCCGAAAATGAGTTCGAGGCCGCGGCTCCGGTCGCGCTGGAGGAGGCACTGGACTGCATGTAGAGATGACTCAGCTTGCCGGGATCCTGGCTCCAGCTCGGCTGAGTTTCCAAGACGACGTGATACTGGTTGAGCTCCGTGTAGAGGGTATTGATTTCGCGCTGCCCGTAGGCGTCGTACAGAGTGTTGTCGATGGTTGCGGGCGCGATGCCCAGCCGGGAGGCGGTTACGCGATCGATGTTCACTGCAACCGCTTGACCACCGGTTTGCTGATCAGTGGCCACATCTTCCAGGGTGTGCAGCTTTTGCAATTCCTTAACAAATTTTGCCGTCCAGGTGTTGAGTTCGTCTAAGTCTGGATCCTCGAGCGTGTATTGGTATTGAGTGCGGGTCACGCGATCGTCGACCGTGATGTTCTGCACTGGCTGCATGTAAAGATGAATGCCCTGCACGCCGGCCAAGTTCTGCTGCAAGCGCCGGATCACGTCAGCAGCGCTAAGCGAGCGCTGCTCAATCGGTTTGAGATTGATTTGAATGCGTCCGCTGTTAAGGGTGGTATTGGTGCCGTCAGCACCGATGAAGGATGAGAGACTCTGAACCGCTGGATCCTTAAGAATGACGGAGACCAGCGCCTGCTGGTCCTTGGCCATGGCGTCGAAAGAAATCGATTGTGGCGCCTGCGAGATGCCCTGAATTACTCCCGTATCCTGGGTGGGGAAAAATCCTTTCGGAATGACGATGTATAAAAAGACCGTCAATACGAGCGTGCCGACAGCAATGAGAAGCGTCGTGGTCTGGTAGCGAAGGACGACCTTCAGGGTCCGGCCGTAGAACTCGATCATGCGGTTAAAGGCATGCTCCGAAATGCGGTACCAGCGGCTTTGCTGCGATTCGACCTCATGCTTCAAGATGCGCGAACACATCATCGGGGTTAAAGTCAGGGAAACGACGGCAGAAATGATGATGGTTACGGCAAGGGTTACGGCGAATTCACGGAAGAGACGGCCGACCACGTCACTCATGAAAAGTAACGGGATGAGGACGGCAATCAGCGAAACGGTCAGCGACATGATGGTAAAGCCGATTTGTCCCGCGCCTTTGAGAGCGGCCTCCAGGGGCGTTTCACCTTCTTCCAGATAGCGCGCGATGTTCTCAATCATGACGATGGCATCGTCGACTACGAAGCCGGTGGAAATGGTGAGCGCCATCAGCGAAAGATTGTCGAGGCTGTATCCGAGGGCGTACATGGCGGCAAAAGTGCCGATGAGTGAAAGCGGCACGGCCACGCTGGGAATGATGGTGGCGCGTACACTGCGGAGGAAAAGAAAGATGACCAACACCACCAGGCCGATGGTCAGCATCAGTTCGAATTCAACGTCGTCGACGGAGGCGTGAATGCTGACGGTGAGATCGGTGAGTTCGGTGATCTGCACAGCTGTGGGAAGGTTGGCCTCGAGCTGCGGCAGAATTTTCTTGATGCTGTTGACAACGCTGATGGTGTTGGCGCCGGGCTGCCGCTGAATATTCAGTACGATCGCCGGCTTGGTGTTCATCCAGGCGGCGAGTTGCGCGTTCTCCACGCCGTTGATGACGGTGGCTACATCCTTGAGCAGAACGGGAGCTCCGTTGCGGTATGCGACGACAACGTCGTTATAGCCCTCGGCTTCGGTGATTTGGTCGTTGGAATCGATCTGATAATCCTGGCGCGGGCCGTCGAAGTTGCCTTTCGCCGCGTTCACGCTGGTTTCGGTGAGGGCGGTGCGCACATCTTCGAGGCCGATTCCGTAAGAAGAAAGCTTGGTGGGATTGACCTGAATACGGACGGCGGGTTTTTGGCCTCCGCTGATGCTTACCAGCCCCACGCCGTTCAGTTGGGAGATTTTTGGTGCAAGGCGCGTATCGACGAGATCTTCGACTTGCGACAAGGGCATGGTGTCAGAAGTGATGCCCAGGGTAAGAATCGGCGCGTCGGCGGGATTGGTCTTGTTGTAGACGGGAGGAACAGGAAGATCGGAAGGCAAATAGCTTTGCGCGGCATTGATTGCGGATTGCACTTCCTCTTCGGCGACATCGATATCGAGAGAGAGATTGAATTGCAGCACGATGACCGAAACCGTTCCAGCGCTGGTCGAGGTCATCTGACTGAGGCCTTGCATTTCGCCGAACTGGCGCTCGAGGGGAGCGGTGATGGTGGTAGCGACTACGTCCGGGCTGGCGCCGGGATAAAAAGTGAGCACCTGGATGGTCGGATAATCGACCTCAGGAAGAGCAGAGATCGGCAATTGCCGGAAGGCGACGATACCCACGAGCAGAATGGCGACCATCAGCAGAATGGTGGCCACCGGCCGCAGAATGAACGGGCGAGACGGACTCACGGAGCATTCTCCTCCGGAGTTGATATTTGCATCGGCGTCTTGGAGATGGTTACTTTGGAGCCGTTTTGCAATTTCTCAAAACTGCTATCGGCCACGACTTCCCCGGCGTTGACGCCCTGCACAGCGGTTTTTCCGCCTTCGGACACGCCGGTCTTGACGGTTCGCGTGGTAGCCGTGTCATTTTGAATTACATAAACGAAGGCCTCGCTTCCGTTGTGCTGAATGGCAGAACTGGGCAGCAAGATTTGATTTTGAAGAGTTTTGACCAGCAGACGCGTGTTGACGAACTCGTTAGGGAAAAGCGTTCCTTTCTTGTTGTCATAGGTTGCGCGTAGCTTGATGGTACCGGTCGTGGTGTCGATCTGGTTGTCGAAGGAAGTGACTTTACCGGTGGCGAGCAGATGCTCGTTGGAGCGGTCCCGGGCGTCGAGGGAGAGGCCAATGCCATGCTTTGGCTGCGAAAATACTTCCGCCAGATTGTCCTCAGAAATGGTAGCGACGACCGTGATGGGTTGAGTCTGAGTGATGACGACCAGGGTGGTTGTGGCATTGGCGGTAACCAGGTTTCCCGGGTCGACGAGGCGAAGCCCGACATGGCCGTCGATGGGCGAGGTGATGTGGCAATAGGTGACTTGCACCTGATCGTAGCGCAAGGTGCCTTCATCGTTTTTTACGGTGCCCTGATCCTGCAAGACGATTTTTTGCTGATCTTCAAGAGTCTGGCGGGGAATTGCGTTGCGGGCCCAGGCATCCTGGTAGCGCTTCAAGTCCATCTGCGCCTGCGCCAGCAGATTCTGATCACGCTCTAATGCGCCCTCCGCCTGGATCACTTGCGCCTGGTATGGCCGGGCATCGATGTCGATGAGCGGATCACCCTTACGGACATACTGACCTTCTTTGTAGTGAACGGCAGTGATGACGCCGGTGACCTGCGCGGTGATGGAATCGGTGTACAGCGCGGTGACGGTGCCGATCGCGTTGAGATAAACACCGATGTCGCCTTTGGTGGCGGTCGCAGTGGTGAGGGTCACAGGGCCGGAAAAGCCGCGGCGCCCACCTGCTCCTTGAGCGGCCGGCTGGCCTTTATTACGGCCGGCAAAGATCCAATACAAAATCAGCCCCGCCACAATGAGGAGCAAAATCCAGACCCAGTATTTCTTGCTCCGAGTTGGTTCGGGTTCAGCGGGCGGCAGTCGATGGTCAGGGGGAACGGGCGGCGGAGTCGATCGTGTCTGATCCATGAATTCCTGGCTATTCTTATTGGTTTGTAATCGCTACAAAACATTACAGAAAGATCGCTTCCGCGACAAAAGAAATTTTGATGCGCGAGCCCGCGCCGCAGATGCTAATGAATTTGAGCGTGTCCTGAGACAGACGTTAATAGAGGAGGATCGGTCAGGTCGAAGTAAACAACTCTGGTGCACTTGCGCAATGGGGTTGAAGAAAATTGACACTTCCTGCGAGCCAGGAATTTCCTGCCGGGGCCTATTTGCCGATCGAGTTCGCACGCGGGTGAAAGATCTGCCGCCTGCACCCTAAATCTTAAAGATTTCTTTTCTCGTTTTTGTCTCTTCTGCAATTTGCAAGCACTTAGAGGGATCAGACCCGCCGGAACGAGTGGAACGCCGAGTGCTTGTATGAATCGGCAATCAAAAAGATGCCTTGAAGGCTTTTTATGGACAGCGGCTATTACGCGGCGTGTGCGGGACTGGCGGCGCAGGAGCAGGCGCTCGAACTGGTGGCGCACAATCTGGCGAACCTATCGACCTCCGGCTATCGCGGCCAAGAGATGACCTTTCGTTCCCTGTTGGCAGGCGACGGGGAGGTAAGCGCCAATCCGCTGAATGCGGCGGTCAACAATTTTGGAGTCTTGAGCGGCACCCGGCTGGATTTGACCTCGGGCAGCTTTGCTTCGACCGGCAATCCATTGGATGCGGCGGTTGCGGGGACGGGATTTTTTTCCGTGCAATCTCCGCTGGGAATTCTGTATACGCGCGCGGGAAGTTTTCACACCACAAGCACGGGCCATCTGGAGACGAGCGAAGGCAACGCAGTGCTGGGACAGCAAGGGCCGATCACGCTACCCAGCGGAAATGTGGCCATCAGTTCCGATGGAACAATCTCGGTGGATGGCAATGTCGTCGACCGGTTGAATCTCGCGGAATTTCCTGCGGGCACAAACCTGACGGCGGCGGGCAATGCGACCTACAGCGCGCCGGAGGGCGCGGCCACACCGGCAGTCGAATCTACGGTCCGCCAGGGAATGTTAGAAGGTTCGAATGTGGGTGCGATGGAAGGGGTCGTGCAGTTGATCACCGTGCAGCGCAATACCGAACTGCTTTCCCGCGCCATGAGCGCTTTTGACAGCCAGTTGAACCAGACTGCGGTGCAGGATTTGCCGAAGGTGTGATTGCCGAGACGAAACGCAACACGAGTCAGGCAAGCAACAAAAGAACAATAATTAAGAGCCGAGAAAAAATTATGATTCGCGCCCTGTATACCGCGGCCAGCGGCATGACTGCCCAGGAATTGAATCTCGACAACATCGCCAACAATCTGGCGAACTCAAGCACGGCGGGGTTTCGCAGCCGACGGCTGCAGTTTGAAGATTTGATCTATCAGAACCTGATCATGCCGGGGGCGGCGGCGACGCAGCAGACGACCGAGGTGGCCGGGTTGCAGGTGGGATTGGGCACGCGATCGGCAGCCTCGGAGGTCATTCAGAGTCAGGGAGATTTCAGCCAGACGGGAAATCCGCTGGACCTGACGATTCAAGGGCAGGGATTTTTTCAGGTGCTGTTGCCGGACGGGCAGACTGCATACACCCGGGCGGGAAGCTTCCATACCGACCAGAACGGCAACCTCGTCGATCAGGATGGCGACCCGGTGCAGCCGGGAATTTCGATTCCGACGGGCGCGACCTCGATCACGGTGGGATCGGATGGAACCGTCAGCGTCACCGTGGCCGGACAGACCACGGCCCAGCAGGTGGGATCCTTACAGTTGGCGCTGTTCAATAATCCCGGAGGACTGAACAGCACGGGGAGCAATTTATTCCTGCAGACCACAGCATCGGGTGATCCGGTGGTGGGCACGCCGGGCGGGACGGAAGGGTTGGGAACCATTGTGCAGGGCATGCTGGAGCAATCGAACGTGAGCGTGGTGACCGAGTTCGTGAACATGATCGTGGCCCAACGTTCGTATGAGGCCAACTCGCGGGTGGTGAACGCTGCCGACCAGATGCTGCAGACGATCAATAATCTGGGGCGATAACGATTGAGCGGGGCAACGTCGAGGCGAACGCTCTCTAATTAGGGCAATCGCATGAAATGGATGATTTTTGTGTTCGCGGCGGCGTGGTTTGCGCCCGCTCTGCCTGGCCTCGCAGGCGCAACTTGTGGGCATCTGCGTGTGAAGGCCCAGGTCGTGGTTGGAAGCGGTGATATTAGTTTGGCCGATTTGCTGGAATCCGGTGCGTGTCGCCAATATCGCCAGGCGGCGGCTGAGGTAAAGCTGGGAGCCGCGCCGCTTGCCGGCACGGTGCGAGTGCTGGACGGAGGCCAGGTGCGCCGCCGCTTGAATGGCGTAGCGACTGCGAGTGGGCTACGGGAGGAATTGGTGCAAGACGTTCCCGCAAGAATCGAGGTGCAGCGCGGGGGAGAGAAGAAAGCTTGCGCGGCGATTGCGGAGTTTGCCATGCGGAGTTTGTCCCTGGAGCGCCGCAGCGGCATTTCGCCGGAGAGCTTCCATTGCGCAGGCGCCTCGTCGATACCGGCGGATGCCCCGCTGGAAATGGCGAAAGCCGTCTGGAACGCGGGCTTGCAGCGCTGGGAATTTTCCCTGCGGTGCACCCGGAGCGGGGATTGCGTTCCATTTCTGGTGTGGGCGGGCGAGAGCCGCGAGAAAGAATCTAGCGATGCGGTGGCGAGTGCACGATCCGGAAGCCCAGGCATCTCGTCTTCGCCCTCCCAGCCTTTTGATGACCACGCTGCAGTGGACGAGCGGCTGATCAAGGCCGGGCAGACAGCGACTCTTCGCTGGGACGCGGGGGGGATTCGCATCGTGCTGCCGGTGACCTGTCTGGATAGCGGGACGCTCGGCGAGACGGTGAGGGTACGGTTCAAGAACACGCCGCGGATTCTGTGGGCGGAAATTTTGAGCGATGGCAGCCTATGGGCCGGAATGTGAACCAGGCGCCAACCGAAGTGCCGGAAAAGACGCGAATACCAAGGAAATGTTTCCGGATGGTCTCCAGAGGCCACCCGAAAGTTTGGCGGGCGACGGGCGGCCGGACGATCGGCTGCCTTGGGACCGTCATTATGGTTTTCATTCTTTCCGCGAGAATTGCGGAAGCCAGTCCCAAAGACAAGAACAAGAATGGCCCGCCGAAGCACGATGCGCTGAGTGACTACATCCATCGCATGATGGGGACGGCGCAGGCGCCCGCGGCCAGCAGCCTGGGGAGCTTGTGGGTCGACAATGGCCGCATGGCGAACCTGGTCTCCGACTACAAAGCTTCGCGGGTGGGCGACCTGGTGACCATTAACATCTCGCAGAATTTATCTTCGACGAACACCGGCAATGTGGCCACCAGCCGCGCTCTGTCGGCCAGTTCGGGCATCACGGCGTTGGGCGGGCATATCAGGACAAGCGGTGTCGCGAACCTGTTTTCGCCGAACTCCAATCAGGCGCTGACTGGAAAAGCGCAGGCCAGCTCGACGACCGCGCTCAGCACGACCCTGACCGGGCGGGTCGCGGCACTGCTGCCGAGCGGGACCCTGGTGGTCGAGGCGGAGCGGCAGATTGTGATGGATAACGAGCGGGAGACGGTGATTGTGCGCGGGCTGGTGCGTCCTGGCGATCTCGACGCCACGAACACCGTCGCCTCGAACAGCGTGGGCAATCTGGAGGTGGAGGTGAAAGGCAAGGGTGTGATCAGCGAAGGCGTGCGCCCGCCGAATCCGGTAACGAAATGGTTCTTGAGGATCTTCGGGTTCTAGTTTTTTGGGATTTTTGAGGAGAGCATGCGTGCGGCAATGGTCTGGTGCGGAATTCGGCTCCTGGCTTGCGGCCTTGTGACCGCGGTATTGGCTGGGTGTTTCGCGGCGGCGCAGATTGTCGACCGGAAGGTGCTGATCCGCGACATTGCGACGGTGGAAGGAATCCGCAATAATTCGCTGATCGGTTATGGCCTGGTGGTGGGGCTGCGAGGCACCGGCGACAAGCAGCAGACCTATTTCACCATTCAGACGCTGGCCAGCGTGCTGCAACGCATGGGCGTAGAGATTCCTCCGGGCGTGCTGCAGTCGACGGTGCAGGTGAAGAATGTGGCGGCTGTGTTCGTCACCGCCAACCTGCCGCCGTTCGCCAGCCCCGGCATGCCGCTCGATGTGACGGTCTCTTCCGCCGGCGACGCTCGCAGCCTGGAAGGCGGGCTGTTGCTGTTGACCCCGCTATACGCCGCCGATGGCCAGGTTTACGCCGCCGCCCAGGGACCCTTAGTGCTGGGTGGGTATGCCGCAGGATCGGGTGGAAATGCCAAGCAAGTGAACCACCCCACGACCGCGCGCATTCCCAACGGGGCTTTGATCGAGCGCGACAGCTCGCTCGATCTCACCAAACTGCATCATTTCTCGCTGCTGCTGAACGAGGCCAGCTTTACCACGGTCGAGGAAGTGGCGGCAGCGGTGAACCGGGAATTGGGCCCGGCGGGCGCGGCGAAAGTTGTCGACAGCCGGAGGGTGGAAGTTCAGCCGCCAGCCGGCGGCGATCTTCCGGCGTTGCTTGCCCGCATTGAAAATCTGGAAGTGCACGTGCGGCGCAAGGCAATGGTGGTGATCAATGAGCGCACCGGCACGGTCGTACTGGGAGCGGATGTGCGGCTGGGCGCGGTGTCGATATTGCACGGGAGCTTCTCCATCGAAGTGTCGACCAGCTACGCGGCCTCGCAGCCGAATCCGGGGGCCGGCGGCGAGACCGAAGTTGTGCCGGAGACGAAACTTACCGCGAAAGAAGCTCCGGCGCGCAACGTGGCGTTGAGCGAGGGCGCAAGCGTCGAGGAGTTGGTGACCCGCCTGCAGGCGATCGGAGCGACGGCTCGCGACGTGGTTTCGATTCTGCAGGCGATCAAGGCCGCAGGCGCGCTCGAAGCGGATCTGGAGGTGATCTGATGAGTGTTGGTTCTGGTTTGGCGACGGTAGCCTCGGCTCCAGCGATGCTGCCGGCGGCTTCGGCCCCTGATTTGACGAAGGGCAAGAAAGCGGCGCGCGAGTTCGAAGCTCAACTGATCGGCACGGTGCTCGAATCGTTCGAAAAAACTTTCGCCACGCTGCCCGGCCAGGACGAGATTGCCGGAGAAGATAATTACAACTACATGGGGACCGAGGCCATAGCCTCGGCCGTGGCGGAAGGCGGCGGCTTCGGCATCGCCCAGATGATCTCTGCCCATTTGGCGGCACGAAGGTAGCGGAACCGGCCAGGTTACGCTCGCCGGGCAATTCCGCGAGCCATGGCTAAAGTTTTCGTAAGTTCCGCCGATGGAACAACATGTAAGCGAGGCTGCGGCAGCTCTAGAACGCAAACCCAATCACGGTGGAAGAGAGTTCAATGCGGATTCATGAGGATTAAAGAGATTTAATCGCCTGCCGATAGTTAAATTGCAAGCCACATCGGGAGGAGGCAGTGATGAGAATCGATGCGAACTTGGGGGCGCAAGGCCTACCCGAGACGGAGCCAAGCGGAAACCAGAGTGCTTCGAAGGTTGGCGGTCAGCCGGCGGGCGCAGCCTCGGGCGGAGTTCTGGGAGAAGATCAGGCGGAGCTCTCCGATACCTATGCCCAGGTGCAGGCGCTGACGGCGCAGGCGCTACAGTTTCCGGAAATCCGGCAGGAAAAGGTGAACGCGTTGCGGCAGGTCGTGCAGGATGGGAGCTATCAGCCGTCATCCGATCAGATTGCGGGGGCAATGTTTACGAACATGCTGGCGATGCCGGCGGCATGACTGGGCATGGCGGCGGGCTGGCCGGGGCTGAGTAGGAACGAACCTTGGGGCGAAGTTTGTGGGTAGTAATGACCTGGCGATTGGTCCAGTAACCGGGCGCATGGAGTCGGTGCCGGCGGTCGCGCCGGCGCAGGGGGAGCTGGCTGCACAGAATCAGCCACGGCGACGTGCGCCGGATGAGTCGCCTGCGGAAGAGGCAGCAGATGGGGAAGGCGAATCGAATGCGGCCCCGGCACCGGTCGCCGCCGCAACATCGGATTCGGACAAGGATTCCGATTCAGACAGTGCACCGGAATCGGCGGAATCGGAAAATGAACGGCCGCCACATCGGGTAGACAGTCTGGCGTGAGGGAGTTGCTCCGCAGCCCTACTTCGTAGAGATGACTCCTATGGTAGACATGACTGCCTTGTAGAGATGACTTCAACGATCAAAGCTGCGGGCTATGGCAAGCCCGGACCGGCGGCGAGTAAATTCGGTGGCGAACTTGCCGGACCGCTTCTAGCCACCATGGCGGCGCTTGAGGCCAGCCTGGGGGGAAGCCGTGAGGCGTTGATTTCTTTGGATGTGGCGGCCCTGGTCAGCCGAAATCGAGAGCAGCTTCTGCTCAGCCGCAAGCTGAGGCCAATCCTGGATCGGGCGCGGGGCGAGATTGGCGAGATTGATGTGCCGTCCGGCACGTCTGAGGGGTCTAAGGAGTTGCGCCACGAGCGGCGGCAAATTGAGCAAGTGCAGATGGCTGCGAACCGTATCATTTTCGCGATCCGGATACAATCCGCACTGCTGGTGCGGTTGCGCACAAAGCTGCAGGTGATGGCCAATATGCTGGCGGGGCCAGGCGCGTTTTACGGTTCCAGGTGGGCAAACCGCTTTCGCGGCCAGCCCTAGGCGTCATCATTCATTCCACCGCAAGAGGAAGAGGAAGCGGACGGTTTTATGTCGAGCTTGAATGCGAGCCTCGCCACTGCGCTGAGCGGACTGA
>Ga0335075_10014199_pt1 | contig 11971 bp, 13 predicted proteins | sample Lox_Sample_24_FD_206723 | JGI IMG/M metagenome (GOLD analysis project Ga0335075, IMG submission 206723) | Soil microbial communities from Loxahatchee National Wildlife Refuge, Florida, United States - Lox_Sample_2.4 | ecosystem: Environmental > Terrestrial > Soil > Wetlands | place: USA... | reverse complement strand
AAGCGCGGTCAGTCACGAAAGTGAGCTGCGCGTGGCCATCATGGCTGGCCGACCCCGTGATGCCGGACGCGCAAAATCGCGCGTCGGTCCGTGACTCCGCGCCCGGCAGCCAGCAGCCTCGCCGAGTGGGACCGCAAGCCCAGGCTACGACCTGACCGCAAGGACCACAGTCAGCGCAAGGATCGCCGCTGTCATCACTGCGACCGCTGCAGTGAGCCCGACGATCCGGGTTGACGCCCGGTCGGCTGACTTCCGCGCCGCGACTGTCTCAGCGGTCAGGCCAGTAATGGCCTCTTTGAGCCGCCGGGTCAGCTCCATCTCGTGGGTCGGGTTCGCCCGGCCGGGATTCGTGGCGATCAACTCGGCGTCGCCCAGCGCAGCCAGCTCGCCCACGTGCTCAACGTTCATCGCACGAACCTGGGCGCGCCACTCGCGCTCCGCGGCCTGCCGCTTCCGCACGTGCCGCCGCAGCCACTCAAGCGGGGGGAAATTGCAAGCCATCACCGGTCGCTAGGCGCGCTGATGAACCTAACCATCTGCCTGCCCATCTCAGTGGTGAGCCGACTCATCAGCGCGGACCCGGAAACGTTCCCGGTGAGCTGAGCAGACAGCAGCCCGGCCACGCGCAGATCCTCGGCGAGCGCCAGGTAAAACTCCTGTCGCCCCTTCATCTCAGGCAGCCCGATATCCACGGTCATAGTCCTGCTGCCCGCGAACATGGTGACCGGCGCTGTCAGGCCGCGCGCCTCAAACCACGCCGGCGGGTCGTCCCACATCGTCAGCAGCCGAAGGTGCGACGCGGTGAAGCGGTCTGCCAGGTTGAGGAAGTACGCCTGCGTATCAGCGTCCGGAGCGTCCGGCGAAACCGAGTTCAGCACGGCATTGCGCAGCGCCTCCACCTTGTCGCGCTGGTGGGTGTGCTCGATAGTCCTCGTGGCTGACACGACCGCGTCAAGGAACCGCGGGTCTTCGACAAGCTTGTCCACATCGACGTCGCCGAGTCGCCGCTGCAGGTCTTCAACGGCCTCGGCTAGCTCGGTGAGCCATTCCTCGCGATGCTGGTCGAGCCGCCAGCTAACCAGCGTGGTGAAGACGACAGCCAGCGTGCCACCAGCGAGGGGCACTGAACTTAGCCCTGCCTCCGTGATTCGTTCCGCAAGTTCACGGCCCTTGCTTTTTCCGGGCGGCTTGGTATCCACGACAGCAGGGTAGGCGCGAGCGGAGACGAGACTAGACACGACTGCCCCTAAGCTCTCCTCGTGTCACCCGCCATCTCCGATGAGATCACCGCCGTCGCCACGGCGGTCTTGGCGGCTTTCGCGATAGTCACGGCTGTCGTTGCGGGTCTCGCGTTCCGCAAGCAGGCGCAGGAACTACGCGACCAGGCCGCGCTGCTAGAAGTCCAGAGCGGGCAGCTGGAGACACAACGCCAGCAACTCGCCGACCAGCAGGCACTCAGCGCACGGCAGACCGGGGTGCTCGAGCTCCAAGCCACCGAGCTACGCGAATCGCTAGATGAACGAAAACACCAAGCCGACGAACAGCGGATGGCCCAAGCCGACCAGGTAGCAGCCTGGTTCGGGACAGGCGAGGTCTACCCCGATGTCGCCTTCGGCCAGCAACCCCGACCCGCCTGGGGAGCGTTCATACGCAACGAATCGCCACTACCCATCTACAGCGCCCGCGTCCTCTTCCACTTCGTCGCCACCGACAGCCCCGTCTCCGAGCAATGGCAGCCCATCATGCGCGGCGGACCGCCCGAATACATCAGAGTCATCCCGCCACGCTCCCAGAAGTTCATCGAGATACCCGACCAGGTCCGAGACATGATCGACGACTGCAACGACAACATCTACGTTGTAAGCGTCGAGTTCACCGACGCTGCAGGCAGCCGCTGGCAGCGAGACGCCCGAGGTGCCCTCAACAGTCTTTGACCAGTGTCGCGGCTATCAGATCCACCGAGACGACCGGCAAGCCACTGCGACCGGGGGCTACACCGCTGCGATCCTGTTCGCCAGCGACCGGCTCAGCAGCGCACACCTGTGCGATAGTTCCACCCATGGCGGCCACCCGGCAACTTCCACCCCAGCACGACCTCGCACACCTAACCCAGGCCGCCCTGTTCAACGCCCGCGACCTACTCGCCGACGCCAGAACACTCGCAGCCGCAGGCAACTGGCCGCGAGCACACGCCCTAGCCGTCCTCAGCCTCGAAGAAGTCGGCAAAGCCGGCATTTGCACGATCTCGCTGGGCGTGCCCGGGCTGCTCGACCCGGCCGAGTTCTGGAAAAGCTTCTACCAGCACCCGGCGAAACTGCTGTGGGCGACCGGGCTACTACAAGTCGTCATCCGCGAACCGGGCAGCCCCGTCGTCCAGCTATACGAGCAACTCGCCGACGAATCGAAAGCTGAGCATCTCCGCAAGCTGCGGGGGCTGTATGTCGACTACGAATCGGGTCGCATCCTCATCCCCGCCGATATCAGCGCCGACGAGGCACGGACAGTGATCGACGCCGTCCAGGAGCTGCTCGACTTCCAGATGGCCGCGTGGGCTGATGCCGACGCTCCAGCACGGCTACTCGAGCGGCTGGCAGTCGAAGGAGCGGACCTGGCTGCATTCATGGCGGCCTTCGGTGAAGCCTTTGCCGAGGATCCGGAGCAGGCGACGCTGCGCGCCCGTGAGCTCATTCACGAGCAGATGCGGCTAGGACGCGAGGGCAGCGACCTTCAGCCGCTAGTCGGCACGTCTGACCCGTCGTATGACAGGTCAGGCAGCGACCACGGCAGCGGCGATGAGCGCCGCGAGCCCGATCAGGACGATTAAACAGCCTGAAGCCGACTGACGGACCGAGGCAGTCCATGCGGGCGTAGGGACGCGGGCCGCGGTAGCGGCGACGACGGCGAGCCATCACGGCCTCCTGGTTGTCAGCGACAACGTCATGCCTTACAAGCCGGTCCTGTGCATCTCCGCAGTGAGCGCCCTGATCGCCTTATGAACCGGCTCGGTCTCTGCCAGGTTCTCGCGGTCAGACGCCCACTTGATCACCTTGTCGGCCACTTCGTGCGCCAGGTTGCCGAGCTGCTCTGGGCCGAGCCGCCGCACAGTCTCGGCCGCTATCTGGACCCGCTCCATGTCGGGCGCGATGAAGCGGAGCCAGTCAAGGAACTGCGGCCGGTCACGGCGATCCAGTTGACCGAAGGCAGTCACCGCCATCATCAGCGTCATGGCCGCACCGCGCACAGCGTCGAGGGCAGCGATGAGTTCTTTCCTGCGGGCCTGCCGGTCGCCGGTTCTGTCTCGCAGCCACGCGATGCCGCCCGTCGCTGCGGCGCCGACTGCTACGCCGACCAGCCCGATCCACGCCGAAGCGCTGTCGGGCTCAACTATCACCGCCATCGGGGCTCCCTGTCGCTAGCTTCGTACCCCAGCCCGGAGTGCCGCACGCGGCGGCTACACGCCGGCATCAGCCGTCCCTGCGGCGCGCCGGGTCTGTCATCTCCTGGTGCCGCTGCAGCGCCTCCGCGCGCCCCGGCCGCGCTATCCCCAGTCTCCACGGTGATCATCACGGCGGGAGTCGTAAGGCATACAGGACTAGGCCGGATCCGCCGGCAGGGCGCCTATCGCGCCACGGCCGCTGGCTTCGACCACAGCAGGGTCCTTTCCCCGCTTCCGCAGATACTTCCTGGCGTCCTCAGCGAGCACATGCAAATGCGGCCACGTCGACCCGCCGCGAAGGGCGTCCCGGTGCGTCAGAAAAGGTTCAGCTGGTCCCAGTAACCGGAGAAGCGGCTCGGCCCAAAGCTCCAAAAGAGCCGCCCGCGGGACATAGCGATGCTGGTAATAGACCCCGAGCGTATCCAGAGACGCCAGGGCGCTGTTGACCAGTTCGTACTCCTCGTCGCTGAGGTCGTTGACGCGATTACCTTCCTCGCTCATCACGTAGAGCAAGCGGCGGCCGCGTTGCTGATCGGCCGTCGTAAGGCGCTCATGCATCCGCAGCAGCAGGTCGCGCTTGTCCCGCCGACGTGCAGTCAGGAAGTTAGCCAGGAAGGAACTGAGGCTCACCGCTAGCGCCGCGGCCGAAAGCGCGATGGTCATGAGTGAGATGTTGTCCTGGCGGCCTACCGGCTGCAACCTCCGCCATAGATCGGGTCAGGTAGCGAGCACGGGCGTACGGGTGCGGGTAACGACGGCGTGGCATCAGGCACCAGTCTTGTCCGGGCTGAGGTAGCGGTAGACGGTCATGTGGCTGACGCCGAAGGTCTCGGCGATCTCCCTGACGGTGTGCTTCTTGCTGTCGTACATGTCCCGCATCACCGAGACCTGGCGCTCAGAGAGTTTGGCAGGGCGGCCGCCGGTCCGGCCGCGGGCCCGTGCCGCAGCGAGGCCTTCGTTGGTGCCCTCTACGATCAGCTCGCGCTGGAACTCGTCGATCGCGGCGAAGATGTGGAACACCAGCCGCCCGGAGGGCGTGTCAGTGCGGATGTCCTGCTTGAGCACGACCAGCCCGATGCCGCGCTCCTGCAGCGTTGCCGTCAGCTCGAGCAGGTGGCGCAGCGAGCGCATGGCGCGGCTCAGGCGGGTGATGACGAGCGTGTCGCCCTCGCGCAGGTAGTCAAGGCAGGCGTCCAGCTGGGGCCGCTTGGCGAGCTTCCCGGACACGCCCTTGTCGATGAAGACCTTCACGCAGCCCGCGGCCTCGAGTTCGTCGACCTGGCTGTCCTCGCTCTGACTGTGAGTGCTGACCCTGGCGTATCCGATCCTGTTTCCCATGCTCAGAGCCTAACAGAAACGGCTTATCAATGGCAGGATGTTACGTTGATTATGTGAGCGAGTTTCGTTACTAGACGACCTGCGGCAATGGGCGTCAGCCCAGGCTGGAGCCAGTACTAACGCAATCGCTCGTTTGTGTGCCAGCGCATGACAGGCACTGACACATTGCGGGACACGCGCTGCCAGCGACTTCCGGTGCTTGACGCGATCGGGCCGTCGTTGCCACGCTCGTCCTAGCGGTACGGGGACTGGTGCCCCGGCCTGGCCCATCAGCAACTCAGGGCCCGTCCCGGAGACGGCAGCGGTTGCTCTCCCCAGCGGGAGCCGCCCCGGCGGCGGAAGTAGCAAACCACACCCGCCCGTGGCCAGGGGACCAGATGACCGCCACTCTCCTTACCTACGCCGAAACGGCCGAGGCGCTCCATGTCTCGCCGCGGACCGCCTACCGGCTTGCCGCGAGCGGGCACCTCGAGAAGGTGCAGATCGCGCCCAACACCGTGCGCATCCGCGCTGACTCCGTCGCGCGCCACATCGAGCACGGCTACTCGGCCGCAGGCGACAGCCGCGATTCCCCGTAACTGCGCCCTCGTAGCGCCCGAATGCTCAGCGCAAACCAGGAGAACCAATGACAGACGTACAGACGGCCGAGCGAGACGCCGCTCACGCCCGCGCGGCCGTCACTGAGGCCGAGGCCGACATCGCGGCGGGACGGCGCAGGGTCGGGCCCGCGAAGCTGATCGAGTTGCTCGGCAAAGCGCGACATGCCGACCTGGCTGCGCAAGCCGAACATGAGGCCGCCGAGCAGCGACGCATCGCCGCACGCGCGGCCGCACTCAGGGAACTTGGTGCGCGCATCGATGAGGTCGCGACTGCCGATACCGGCCTAGCTGAGGATCTCGCGGCCCTGGCAAGCGCGCGAGCGCGAGTACTAGCGAAGGCGGCCGCGCGCGACGTGCTGGTTAGCGAGCTCCGCGCCGCGGCCGGCGAGCTCGGCGCCCGCACACCCGTACCGGGAGGCATACGCCGCGGCGACGAAGGCATCGCTCTTACAGGCAACGGAGTTCGGCACGAGACGACCGTGCTAGTGCCGGTCGGCCCGCAGGCCGCGCAGGCCATCCAGCACGCTGCCGCTGGCGACCTCGAAGCCGCCCAGGCGGCCATCAAGCCAGCCCACAAAGCCAGCGGGCCGACGCGGGCCGACGCCTACTACCGGGGCCGCGGCGGCATGATCGTACCGGTCTTCGGCGACCTGACCACTGACCAGCGGGCCCAGGTCAGGAACGGCCATCTCATCCAGATGAGCGACAGCCAGGTCCGCGACTACCTGGACGGCCGCGAACTGAGAGCCGACCACTACCTCAGGCCCGCTGCCGGCGGCCCGGTCATGTCGATCATCGGCGACCTGTCAGAACACCAGCGGCAGCAGGTACGCACCGGTGTGCTCATCGAACTGGACCACGCCCAGATGAAGCGGCGCCAGGGAGGAGCCGGACAGTGACAGCCGACTTGCTCGAAACGATCAACCGGCGGGCAGCGCTCGAAGCTGTACGAGCCGAGGCGGCACGATCCGGGCTGGACGCTGAACGCCTGCTCGACTCGCGGCGCGTGCACGACGCGGCGGTCAGGCTCGACCCCGACGCTCCGGAGTTCCGCGCGCAGGTACGTGACCTGGTCAGCCACTACTCGGGAGCAGCCGGCATCCGGGGCATACCTGCCGCCGCCGGAACGGCACCCGCTCAGCCAGCCGGTGCGAACCATCAGTGGACGATCGAGGACGTCAAGAAAGCCAGCCCGCAAGAGGTCGACAAGGCCATCAATGACGGACTGCTCGCCGACCTGGGATTCAACCCGCGCAAGAAGCGCCGCTAATGGCACGCACCGCCCAGGCGGCCCGCAAGACGGCACCCAAGCCAGCAACGCGAAGGGCACCCACCGCAGTCGAAGTGACACGAGCCGTCGCCGCTCAGAAACTGCTCGAGCAGGCACAGGCCAGCCGGCGCAGGCGCGTCCGGCGCGCGAAGACGCCCGCACAGGACCTCGCCAACGCCGAACGAGCCGCCAAGGCCGCGAAAACACCCATTGCCAAGCAGGCCACCCAGGGTGTCCTTGAGCGCAAACGCCGCGCGTACAAGCAGCCGACCGGCAAGGGCGGCAGCCGGTGAGACGCCAGCTTGCCGCTGAGCAGACGAGGACAGCTGGCCAGCATTCGGCAAAGGTGCCCCCACCCGGACCGGGCTTCGGTCTCGATGTCGCGACCGATGCCGTGGCAGCTGTCAGAGCCTGCCTGTACGCCGACAGCGAGCGCCTTCTAGCTGTCATTGCCCGCAACCCGCAGCCTAGGGTGCTCGCGACCGCCCTCGCTGTGCTCGCCGCACGGGCCATCGGGAACGCCGCGAGCAGCGCGACCAGCGCCGAGGCAATCCTCGAGGCAGAACGCAAATCCCTGACCGACCTGGTGCTGGACTTCCATCTCCAGGTCACGAAAGGGGGTGATGTCTAGGTGGCCGACGAGTCAGGGTTCCGCATCGCGTCGGCGTACGTCGAGGTCGAACCGGACACCTCCGATTTCCGGGAGAAGCTGCAAGAACAGCTCGACGAGGCGGTAGCCGGTGTCGAGGCGTCTGTCCCGGTCGGCTTGGACACGTCCGAACTGGACGCTGGCGCGGATGACGTCAAAGCGAAGGTCGACGAGCTTAACGACCTGTCGGCCACCGTCACGATCGGCGCTGACGATGCGGAACTGGACGACACCCTTGACGACGCCAAGGCCAAGGTCGACGAGTTCGACGGCACGGAAGCGACTGCCACTCTCCGGGTCGATGACGACGAGGTCGATGAGGTAGTCGAGCGCGCATCGGCGAAGGTCGACGAGTTCGACGACAAAGAAGCCGAGGCGACCCTCGACGCTGATGACGCGCCGTTCGACGCGAAGATGGCGGCGGCTAACGCCCAGCTGACTGCTTTCCAGTCCCGGACAGCCAGCGCGACCATCGGCGGCAGCGGTGGTGGTGGCGGGTCGACGGCGGTTGCTGCTGGCGGGGAGGGCAGCGAAGGCAGTCTGCTCGGCGCTCTCGGTCTCGGTGTCGGGTCGCTCATGCCCGGTATCGGCGCGGGTGTCGCCGGGATGGGCTTGCTCGGCGGCACAGCGATATCAGCGTTCGCCGGGGTCAGCAAAGCCCTGTCCGCTCATGAGCAGGCCACCCAGAACGTCGGGCTGACCGGCGCGCAGCTGGCTGCCACATCGTTCAGCAACGCGGTCGCTGTGCAGCAGGCACAGCTGTCGGTCAGCGAGGCGTACAAGCAGGCCGCTGAAAACGCGGAGATGTCGGCCGAGCAGCAAGAGTCCGCCGAAATGCAGCTGGCTGAGACGGTCCGGAACGCCGCTCAGGCGCAGGTTCAGGCCGAACAAGCGGTCACGCAGGCGCAGCAGCAGTCGCAGGAAGCGACGTTCACGCTGCAGACCGCTCAGTACAACCTGGCGGACGCCTGGATTCAGGCCCGGTACGACCTGCTGCAGCTGAAAGACGCCTACCAGGACGAGGGCGCGAGCATCCAGGCCGCGCAGGTCGCGCTCGAAGCCGCCCAGTATCAGCAGACCTTGACCGATGAGAACGCCATGTCGACGTACATCGACAAGGCGCAGGCCGCGGTCGCGGTCACTCAGGCGCAGGAGCAGCTGACCGCGGCGCAGCAGCAAGCCACCTACACGACCCAGGAATACAACCTGCAGGAAAAGCAGGGCGTATCCGGGTCGCAGGAGGTTGTGCAGGCCCGCGAAGCCGTCCAAGAGGCCATCTACGGCGTCCGGGACGCCGCCGAGCAGATGACCGACGCGGAAACCAACCTCGCCGACACCGAGAAGAACAACGCGGCTGAGATCAAGCAAGCGGTCCTGGCGGTCACCGAGGCGCAGCAGCAGGGCGCCTACCAGCAGCAGCAAGACGCCCTTGAGGTCAGTCAGGCGCAGAAGAACCTGACCGACACGATCAAGGAACAGCGGCTTGAGTGGGCCGCGACCGAGTCGACCAGCAACAGTGCGCTCAACCAGTACGAGAAAGACATGTCCCGGCTGTCCGCGCCGGCGCAGCGGATGGTCCGCGAACTGCTGTCCATGTCCGGTGCGTGGCGGGAGATCGAACGGATCGCGCAAACCGCGCTCGCACCTGGCATCGACGTCTTCTTGAAGGGCATCCGGGGGATTCTCCCTGAGATCGACACTGGGGTGCGGCGGATGGGCCGTGCCATGGGTGATGCGTTCGGCCAGTTCGGTCAGCTGATGCAGTCCAAAGCATTCAGCGAAGGGTTCTCCGGGCTGCTGAACAACGGCATCCAGTTCGCCGACATTGTGATGCCCGCGTTCGCGCAGTTCTTGCAGATGCTCGGCCAGACCGCAGGGCAGAAAGGCACGGCGGCCGGGCTCGCGGACCTGCTCGCCGGTATCGGGCAAGGCCTGACCGGGCTGGTGGTCGGTCTACGGCCGGCCATCCCGGCGCTCGACCAGCTGTTTGAGGCGCTAGGCAAGATCACTGCTGCGGCAGGCCCGGCGCTGGCGCAGGACATTCAGCTGCTCGCCACACTGCTGCTGCCGATCGCGAAGATCCTGAACAGCAAGATCGGTGGCCCGTTTATCGACGGGTTTGCTCAGGCCGGAGCTGCCGTGCTCGCGTTCGGCGGCGTTCTGAAGCTGCTGCCCGATTTCCTGTCGGGGCCGCTGGCCAAGTTCGCCAAGGACGCTCTGACAGACTGGTGGCAGCCGATCAAGATGGCCGCAGGCAACATCCCCAGGCTGCTCAGCAAAGCATGGGATCTCGCCGGTCAGGGGTTCACAAAGGTTTTCGGTGCAGGCGGCCTAGTCGAGCAGGGCTGGTCAACGTTCACCAGCGGACTGTCAGCGGCAGGCAGCGCCGTGGCGTCGTTTGTGACGACGATGGGCACCCGGCTAGCTGAAGCGGCCGTAGCCACGGGGACTTGGATCGCAGAGCACACCGTGGCAACCGCCACGTTCATCGCCGAGAACGTCTCTATGGCCGCGTCGGCGACCGCTGCATGGATCGCGGAGAACGCCGCCACGCTCGGCATGGCCACCGCGATAGCTGCACTGATCGCCGCCGTGGTGTGGGCCGGGACGCACTGGTCAGAGGTCTGGGGCGACATGAAGTCGATCGCCTTGGACCTGTGGCATGACGTCCTCGACCCGATGTGGGTCGGGATCAAGGCCGGCGCCGAGCAGATGTACGACGACGGGATACACCCCGTCTTCACCGCAGTGCAGGCAGCATTCTCCGGTCTGGAGACCGCGGCGGAGTGGCTGTGGCACGGCGTGTTCGACCCTGTGTGGCAAGGCATCATGACCGGCGTCCACGGGTTCGAGTCGGCGTTCTCGTCTGCGTGGTCACGGATCGAGTCGATCTTTAAGACGCCGGTCAACTTCCTGATCGAGCAGGTCTATGACCGGGGGATCGCGCGTTTCTGGAACGACATCGTCGAGCACGTCGGCTTGTCGTCGCTGAAACTGCCTGACATCCCGGCACTGGCGTCCGGTGGGATCGTGCCCGGCACCGACCACGGCTACGACTCGCAGCTTGCCGTGCTCCGACCCGGTGAGGGCGTCCTCAACCCCGGTGCCACCAAGGCCATCGGACCGGGCACCGTCCACCAGCTCAACCAGACGTACGGCGGGTCGTCCAGCTCAAGCAGCTCATCGAGCTCGAGCGGGGGCGGTCACGCGGGCAAAGAGGTCCGCAGGATCGGTGAACGGGTTGTGCGCCGCGGCGCCGAACATCTGCTCGGCATGTCCGGCGGCGGCATCATCGGCGACATCGGCGATGCGATCACCGACATCGGCCAGGGCATCCTGTCCGGCGCTGAGATCGCCGCCGACCCTGAGAAGGCCGTCACCGACGTGCTCGACAAGGTGATCGGCACCTCAGCGGCCGGTGACCTTGGCAAGGTCATGACCGCGATACCGAAGACCCTGGTCTCTGATCTGGCATCGCTGATCGGCAACTTCGCCGGCGGGTCTGGTAGCGGGAAGGTGCCGGGCGGCAGTTCGGGTGCGATCGGCAGCCTGCCGGAGAACTGGCACACCATCGGGTCGTTCCTGCAATCGCACGGGTTCACCCGGTACGCGGCAGCTGGCGTGACCGGGAACATCCAGGCCGAGTCGGGTGGCAACCCGGAGATCCTTGAGGTCGGCGGCGGTGGCGGCGGCGGCCTGATCCAGTGGACACCGTACCCGCCCGGTTACATCACCGGCGACGTTCAGAAAGACCTCACCACGCAGCTGAACGCGATCTTGGCGTGGGGCGGCGGTCCCGGCCTGGTGAACAAGGCGACGTCGGCCAGCAACGCGGCTTTGATCTACCAGGACTACTACGAGAAGCCCGCATCGCTGACCGCGTCGCTGCCCGAGCGGATGGCGGCCGCGAACGCTGTCTATCAGGCGATGGGCTGGGGGACAGTCGGCCCGACTGGTGGTGGCGCGGCGAGCCGGTTCGACTCTGGTGGCTGGCTGATGCCGAACGGCATGCCCGGTTTCAACATGACCGGGCAGCCCGAAGCGGTGCTGACTCCGGAGCAGTCGCAGGCGCTCGTCAAGATGGCGCAGAGTTTGCCGCCAGCTGGGGGCAACGGGATCGGCCCGACTGTCGTGCAGCAGTTCTACGGCACCCAGTACCCGACCGCGGAGCAGAAAGCACTGATGCGCCGTGACCTGGCGCTGGCATTGTCGGGGGCCGGAGCATGACCGCTCACGCGACATCTGTCCTCAGCGTCTAACACTGGCGCGCAACCGTCTGTGAATATCCACAGGGAATGCATTGGCGCCAACAGCGCCAACCAGAACGGCGGCGCCCCGTCAGGGCCTCGTCTTGTGACCTACCGGGTCCCTAGTCGAAGACATCCAGTCCATCAACACACTCGGCGACGGTATCTACCGGCTCGACGCTTACGGCGAGGCAGCAGAGGTCACCATCTGAGCAACATCAGGTACTACTTCTAGACGCGACAAGGCCCCGCACCCCCCAGCGCCGGGTGCGGGCCCTGTGCGCTCCGCTCTACTTCGTGCGGATTGTGAGTACCACGGTTGCGCTGGCGCTTGCCGTGTCGCTGGCGTGCATCTCCAGCTTGTAACTGTGGCGGCGCTTGAGGCCTCGGAACGTCTCGTGCAGCGCGGCTGTCGAGAAGTTATGACCGTGG
>Ga0335075_10014198_pt1 | contig 11971 bp, 21 predicted proteins | sample Lox_Sample_24_FD_206723 | JGI IMG/M metagenome (GOLD analysis project Ga0335075, IMG submission 206723) | Soil microbial communities from Loxahatchee National Wildlife Refuge, Florida, United States - Lox_Sample_2.4 | ecosystem: Environmental > Terrestrial > Soil > Wetlands | place: USA... | reverse complement strand
CTCCGCAATGCCTCTCGGCAGCCCGACCACGATGCCCGCGAAAATCAGCAGGCTCATGCCGTTGCCCACGCCGCGATCGGTAATCTGCTCGCCCAGCCACATCACAAACGCCGTACCCGCCGTCAGCGTCAGCACGGTCATGATCACAAATCCAGGCCCCGGGTTCAGCACCAGGTTGGTCGACGAGCTCTGCAGCGCCAGTGCAATCGCCATCGACTGCACCACGCCCAGAATGATCGTCACATACCGCGTCCACTGCGTAATCTTGCGCTGTCCCAGCTCGCCCTCTTTTTGCAGGCGAGCCAGCGGCTGGTATACCACCGTCAGCAGCTGAAAGATAATCGACGCCGTAATGTACGGCATGATGCCCAGCGCAAATACGGTCAGGCGGCGCAGGTTGCCGCCGCTGAACAGATCCACCAGTCCCAGCGACGAGCCGGCCTGCGAATTAAAGAACTGCTCCAGCGCATTTGCATTCACTCCCGGTGTCGGAATATGCCCGCCGAGGCGATAAACAAACAGCATGGCCAGCGTAAACAGCACACGCCGGCGCAGGTCGGGGATACGAAAGATATTCGCGAATTTCTCAAACATGGATGATTCCAATTCCAATCATAAATGCCCCGCCGAATAGGGCGCGCGAGCGAGGCATTCGCGAAGCCTTTAGCTGACCAGCACAGCCTTGCCGCCGGCCTTTTCGATCTTCTCCTGCGCCGTCCTCGAGAACTTGTGCGCGTGCACCGTAATCGCCACGCTGATCTCGCCGTTGCCCAGAATCTTCAGCAGCTCGTTGCGCCGCTTCAGCAGCCCCTTGGCCACAAACTTCTCCAACGTCAGCTCCTGCTCGTTCAGCTCCGCCAGCCGATCCAGATTCAACACCGTATATTCGGTGCGGAAGATGTTCGTAAACCCGCGCTTCGGCAAACGGCGATGCAGCGGCATCTGGCCGCCCTCAAAACCCCGCATCAGGCTCGAGCCCGAACGCGAGCCCTGTCCCTTATGTCCGCGGGCTGACGTCTTGCCGTGCCCCGAACCCATGCCACGCCCAACCCGCTTCTTGTTCCGGTTCGCCTTCTTAGGCGCTCGTAAATTCGATAAATTCATTTTCCCCTCGCTAAACGCCAATTGAGCATACTCAATCGACTCGCATTTGTTTTTGCGCCGAAGGCGCGTGTGCCCGGACGGCTAATCCAGAATCCGCACCAGGTGAGGAACCGTCTTCACCATGCCGCGAATCGAAGCCGTATCTTCCCGCTCCACAATCTGGTTCAGCCGCGTGAAGCCGAGGCCCTTAATAACCTTCTTATGCTTCACCGGAGCCTGAATCATCGAACGAAAATATTGGATCTTGATCTTAGCCTGCTCTGCCATCGTTATAGCTCCTCAACCTGCTTGCCGCGCAGCGCCGCAACCTCGGCCTTGTCCCTCAACTGCACCAGCGCGTCAAACGTAGCCTTGATCACGTTGTGCGGATTCGCCGTTCCCAGGCTCTTCGTCAGCACGTTCTGCACGCCCGCCGAGGTCATCACCGCGCGCACCGCGCCGCCCGCAATCACCCCCGTGCCCTCCGGAGCCGGCTTCAACAGCACCTGTCCCGAGCCGAAACGGCCCAGCACCTGATGCGGAATCGTCGTCGCCGTCAGATTGATGCGCACCAGGTTCTTCTTCGCCGACTCAATGCCCTTGCGAATTGCCTGCGGCACTTCCTTCGCCTTGCCCGAGCCGTAGCCAACCACGCCCGATCCCGGATCGCCCACCACCACCAGCGCGGCAAACGACATGTTCTTGCCGCCCTTCACCACCTTGGTCACCCGGTTGATGGCCACCACCTGATCCTTCAGGTTGAACTGTCCGGCATCCAGCTTTTTCTTCATTGTTGTTGCCATTCGCTTCCCAATCCTTCCTCAACTCCGCGGGTTTAGGCCGTCTTTCTATTCCCTAATCCCTGCCTTTTAGAACTCCAGCCCCGCCTCGCGAGCCGCATCCGCCAGCGCCTTGATGCGCCCGTGATACAGATACCCGCCGCGGTCAAACACAACCTTCTTGATGCCCTTCTCCTGCGCCCGCTCCGCGACCAGCTTGCCAATCTCCTTCGCCGCCATCACATTGCCACCGGTCTTCGTCTTCGCCGCCACCGTCGACGCCGACACCAGCGTCGCGCCCTTCGTGTCGTCAATTACCTGCGCGTAAATGTGGTTCAGCGAACGGTACACGTTCAGTCGCGGACGCTCCGCCGTGCCCTGAATCTTTGCGCGGATGCGGTCATGCACACGCTGCCGAATTTCATTTCTCTTCCTTAACGGAATCATCGTCTCTCAATCCTTCCTAATAGCGGAGCCGCCCAGCAACCCCGTTCGGTTTCAAATGAAGCTATAAAGAACCAGCCATTCGTCTCATCAATCCTCTAGTCCCGAATAGCGAATCCCTGATCCCTTCCTTACTTCGCTCCGGTCTTACCGACCTTCTTCTTCAGCTTCTCGTCCGCATAGCGAACGCCCTTGTTCTTGTACGGATCAGGCTTGCGCAGCGACCGCATATCCGCCGCCACCTGGCCCACCTTCTGCCGGTCAATGCCCGACACGGTCACTCGCGTCTGCTTCGGATCGATCACCGCCGTAATGCCCGTCGGCAGCGGAAACTCAATCGGATGCGAATACCCCAGCGTGAACACCACCGTGTTCTTGCCCTTCAGCTCTGCGCGGTATCCAATGCCAACAATATCCAGATCCTTTGACCAGCCCTTCGTCACGCCCTCAATGGCGTTGAACACCAGAGCCCGCGTCAGCCCATGCACCGCCGCCTGCGAATCGTTCTCGCGAACCGCATGCACATGCCCGTCCTTCGTCTCCAGCTTGATGCCCGCAGGAATCACCTGCTCCACCTTGCCCTTGGGCCCTTCAACAACCACCGTGTTGCCCTGCACCGAATACTTCACGCCCGAGGGCAACGGAATCGGAGACCTTCCAATACGCGACATAACAAAATTCCTTTAAGGCTTGCGAGTCCCGAAGCAAACTTCGTTCCACTGCAGCCAGCGAAAACTTCCTCGCCCAATCACTCCATCACAACCACGCCAACCGCGTGGCTTTCTAACCCTGCGATCCAACCCAACCCCGCACCAACGGTGCGGCCAAAACAACCCAATCCGGCACGAATGGCGGCCGAAGGCCGCGTATCGCCGGCACGCGAAGTGCTACCAGACTTCGCATAGGATTTCGCCGCCTACGCCTTCGCGCCGGGCCTGGCGTCCGGTCATCACACCGCGTGGCGTGGTCAGGATGCTGATGCCCAGCCCGCCCTGCACCCGCTTGATCTCGTCGCGGCCCACGTAAACGCGGCAACCGGGCCGGGAGATGCGGGACAGGTCGCGGATTGCGGCCTCGTTGTTCGCGCCGTACTTCAGGTACACGCGCAGCACGTTGCGGCCGTTCTCTTCCGCGGCTTTGTAGTTGGCGATGTAGCCCTCTTCCTTCAGGATGCGGGCAATCTCCGTCTTCAGCTTCGAGGCCGGAACATCCAGCTTCTGGTGACGCGCGCGAATCGAATTGCGAATTCGGGTCAGAAAATCTGCTACAGGATCCGTCAAACTCATCGTTTCTCCTTCATCCCCCGTTCGCTCGGCCTCTCGCAGCCAAGAACCAGCGGGAATGTCTAAAGACCGTCAGCTCTCGCCTCAGATCAAACTTGTTGTGCCCCCGAATTTCGGGCGCCCCATCCTTGACGCGAAGTATGCGGCAAGGGTGGGATTTACCAGGAGCTCTTCACCACGCCGGGAATCTCTCCCTTGAGCGCCAGCTGCCGGAAGCACAAGCGGCAGATACCGAACTTGCGCAGATATGCGCGGGGACGCCCGCACAGCTTGCAGCGGTTGTGCTGCCGGCTCTTGAACTTCGGCTTCCGTGCGTCTTTTACTCGTTTTGCAGTCGTTGCCATACTCTCTCTCGTTTCCTGATTCCCACCAGTCGCCCTGAACAAAGCCGAGCGACCTGCTGTTTTCCACCCGTCGCGAACTCCACTCCGTGCCAACGGCACGGCCCCCATATTTCAACTGCCGCGAAGCGCCTACGCGGCCGCGCGGAAGGGCATGCCAAACTGCTTCAGCAGAGCGCGCGCCGAGTGATCATCCTTCGCCGAGGTCACAATCGTGATGTTCATGCCCTTCAGCTTGTCCACCTTCGAGTAGTCGATCTCCGCAAAGATCAACTGGTCCTTGATGCCCAGCGTGTAGTTGCCGCGCCCGTCAAAGCTCTTCGTCGACACACCGCGAAAATCGCGCACGCGCGGCAGAGCCACCGAAATCAGCCGGTCCAGGAACTCGTACATCGTGTCCCCGCGCAGCGTCACCATCGCGCCGATGGGCATGCCCTCGCGCACCTTGAACGCCGCGATCGACTTCTTCGCGCGCGTCGAAACTGGCTTCTGACCGGCAATCGAAGCTAGATCGGCGATCAGTGGATCCAGCATCTTCGAGTTCTGCGTCGCCTCGCCCAGCCCCATGTTGACCACGATTTTTTCCAGCCGCGGCACGGCCATCGAGTTCAGCAGGCCCAGCTCCTTCTGGAGCGCGCCCTTGATTTCCTTCTGATACTTCTCTTTCAGTCTCGCTGCCATCGTCTTCGATTCTTTCTCTCCGGTCTCGGATTGGCTCATGCCGTATACCGTTACGGAGGGTTCTCAATTTACTGCCATCCCGCCAAATGCGCCCAGGGCGCGATTGCCCGGACGGCTAGTCCCTGATCACTTTTTCTTAACCTTCGCCGTCAGCGTCGTGCCGCACTTCTTGCACACGCGCACCTTCAGGTCGCCTTCAAACTTGTGGCCAATCCGGGTCGGGCCGCAGCTCGGGCACACCAGCAGCACATTCGAAATGTGAATCGGCGCTTCCTGCTCGGCAATGCCGCCCTTGATGTTCTTCTGCGGATTCGGGCGAACATTCTTCTTCACCACCCGCACGTGCTCCACCAGAATGCGGCTCGTGTCCGGAATCACGCGCAGCACGCGTCCGCGCTTGCCGCGGTCGGCTCCCGAGATCACTTCCACCTGGTCGTTGCGCTGTATGTTCAAACTCATAAACTCTTCCTCTGCTCCCGCTCCCGGACTAAAGAACTTCCGGAGCAAGCGATACGATCTTCAAAAACTTCTTTTCGCGCAGCTCACGAGCCACAGGCCCAAATACGCGCGTACCCACCGGCTCGCCCACGTCGTTGATCAAAACAGCGGCATTCGAGTCGAACCGAATATAGGTTCCGTCCCGGCGGCGCGCTTCCTTGCGGGTGCGCACAATCACCGCCTTCACCACCTTGCCCTTTTTCACCTGCCCGTCCGGCGAAGCTTCCTTCACCGCGGCGGTCACCACATCTCCCAGGCCGGCCTTCTTGCCGCTCGACCCGCCCAGAGGAAGAATCATCTGCAGCTTGCGCGCGCCCGAATTATCGGCGACCTCAAGCATGGTTCTCATCTGCACTGCCATGGCGATCTCTCCTTAAAATCCTCTGCGCGGCGTTACTTCGCTGCGGCTGCCGCTTCTTCTGCCTGCGCCAGTGCGGAGCGGCGAACAATCTCTTCCAGGCTCCAGCGCTTCAGCTTGCTCAGCGGACGCGTCTCGCGGATGCGAACCATATCCCCCACCCGCGCCGTGTTCTGCTCGTCATGCGCATAGAACTTCTTGTTGGTCTTCATCACGCGCTTGTACTTGGGGTGCGCCTTGCGCATTTCAACCTCGACCACAATGGTCTTCTGCATCTTGGTCGAAACAACCTCGCCCACCTTTTCATTGCGGCGCGATACCTTTGTCTCCGTGGCGCTCGTTGTGTCACTCGCCGTCTTCGCAGTGTCAGTCATGGTCTAGCGCGCCTCCTTCTTCGTAGCGGTCGTTTTCTTGGCCTTCTTCGCCGCCGTATGCTTCACAGTCTTCTTCGCGGCAGTCTTCTTCGCAACAGCCTTGGGAGCCTTCCGGGCCGCCTTCTTCGGAGCCTTGCGCGCTTTCGTCGGAGCGCTCGACTCCGCCTTGTGCTCGGCGCCGTGCAGACCCAGTTCGCGCTCGCGCACCACCGTCTTGATGCGCGCAATGTCTTTTCTCACGATGCGAACCTTCTTCACCGCATCCGTCTGGCCCAGCGTCAGCTGAAAGCGAAGCCGAAACAGCTGCTCGGCAGACTTTTTCTGCTCCAACGCCAGCTCGTCATCGCTCAGATTACGAATCTTCTCGAGTTCCATGCTTCTCTTCTTCTCTCTCCGGGACCAGGCCTTCTAAAAAAGCCGGTATCCCTCTAAAACCGTGCCCACGCCTACTTCGCCGCGGCTACAACCTTCACATCATGGCGCTGCACAAAGCGCGTCTTCAGCGGAAGCTTGTGCGACGCCAGCCGCATCGCCTCCTGCGCCATCTCCGGCGTTACGCCTTCCATCTCGAACAAAATCTTGCCCGGACGAACCACCGCAACCCAGTGATCCGGCGCGCCCTTGCCCTTACCCATACGGGTTTCAGCCGGCTTCTTGGTCACCGGCTTATCCGGAAACAGACGCAGCCAGATCTTGCCGCCGCGCTTGATAAAGCGCGTCATCGCAATACGGCTGGCTTCGATCTGCCGATCAGTAATATAGCCGCACTCCATCACCTTCAATCCGTAATCGCCGAACGAAAGCTCGCTGCCACGCCACGCCTTGCCGCGCATACGGCCGCGCTGTTGCTTGCGAAACTTCACCTTCTTTGGCATCAACATAAGAAAATCCTCTTAAAAGCAGCCATCAGCCACTAGCCAATAGCTATTCGTCCCAACTCTTGCCCTGCTTCACGCCTTCGCAATCAGCCCAAACAGCTCATCCCTGATGGCTAATCCCTGATCTCGAATCTTTAGAACACCGAAGTGCCCACAGCCGCCTGCGGCTCGCGCCGCTTCTGCTGATAGATATCGCCGCGATAGATCCACGCCTTCACGCCGATAATTCCGTACGTCGTGTGCGCCTCGGCGAATCCGTAGTCAATATCCGCCCGCAGCGTGTGCAGCGGCAACCGCCCCTGCAGATACCACTCCGAACGCGCGATCTCATTGCCGTTCAAGCGGCCCGACACGCGAACCTTGATTCCCTTGCAGCCAAATCGCAGCGCCGAATCCACCGACTTGCGCATCGCCCGGCGGAAGCCCACGCGCTTCTCCAGTTGCAGCGCGATGTTCTCGGCCACCAGCTGCGCGTCCAGCTCCGGCTTGTTCACCTCAAGAATATCGATGAACACATCGCGGCTGGTCCGCTTCTGCAGATCGACCTTCAGCTTCTCGATCTCCGCGCCCTTGCGCCCGATAATGATGCCCGGACGCGCCGTGCGGATGATCAGCCGCAGCTTGTTGCCTGGACGCTCGATCTCCACCGAGCTGACGCCCGCGGCCTTCAGCTTTTCCTTCAACTCCCTCTTCAGGTGCACGTCTTCGACGAGCAGCTTGTCGTAGTCGCGCTCAACAAACCAGCGCGAGCGCCAGGGCTTGTTCACGCCAAGCCGAAATCCGTAAGGATGGACTTTCTGTCCCATAATTTCCTCTTGAACCTTCCTTTAAGCCCTTCCGCGGTCGCCCGCTTCCGGACCCTTCACAACCAAACCGTTACTTACTTCGCAGCCTTCTTCTTCGCTGCCGCCTTCTTGGGAGCGGCCTTCTTCGCCGCCGCTTTCTTTGCTGGGGCCTTCTTTGCAGCCTTCTTCTTCGCGCTCTTCACGCCGCGCGGAACCGAGTCCATCTCAAGTTTCTCGCCTACGGTCTCCGCCAGGTGGCTCTGGCTGCGCTCCGCCACGGAAATTGAAATGTGCGCCATCCTGCGCTGGTAGCGATACGCGCGCCCCATCGGAGCCGGGCGAATCCGCTTCATGCGCGGTCCTTCATTGGCCACCGCCGTCTTCACGTACAGGTTGTCCACATCCACGTCCAGCCCCTGCTCCTGGCTCAGGTAGTTCGCGTTCTGCAGCGCCGAGCGCAGCACCTTCTCCACCATCGGAGCCACCGACTTCTTGGTGAAATGGACCGTCGTCAGCGCCTCTTCCACGCCCCGACCCTTGATCAGCTCCAGCACCAGCCGCGCCTTCTGCGGCGATACCCGCTGAAAGCGCGCCTGAGCCCGAAATTCCCGTGTTTCCAATGCCGTTGCCATCGCTTAATCCTTCGTTCCCAATCTTTCCGTTACCGCGGCTTCGCCGTCGACTCCGCCGCCTTCGCCGAGTGGCCCTTGAATGTCCGCGTAGCCGCGAACTCGCCCAGCTTGTGCCCCACCATGTTCTCCGTCACATACACCGGCACAAACTTTCTGCCGTTGTGCACCGCGATCGTGTGGCCCACCATCTCCGGATGCAGCGTGGAGCGGCGCGACCAGGTGCGGACGACCTTCTTATCGTTCGCCTGGTTCAACGCTTCAATCTTCACCATCAGGTGCCCGTCAATAAAAGGACCCTTCTTCGTCGACCGTGCCATATCTCTCCTCAGGGAAGGTCGGGGTTCTACACCCTATTCCCTATTCCCTATTCCCTGCCCTACTTGCTCTTGCGGCTCACGATAAACGCATCGGTCCGCTTGTTGTTGCGCGTCTTGTATCCCCGTGTCGGCTGTCCCCACGGCGTCACCGGATGCCGTCCGCCCGAGGTCTTGCCCTCGCCGCCGCCATGCGGGTGGTCCACCGGGTTCATCGTGACACCGCGGTTGGTCGGGCGAATACCCTTCCAGCGGTTGCGTCCCGCCTTGCCGATCGATACATTCTCATGGTCCGTGTTGCCCACCTGTCCGATGGTCGCCATGCAATCCACCAGAACCTTGCGTGTTTCGCCGGAAGGCAGCTTCAGCAGCGCGTACTCGCCTTCTTTCGCCACCAGCTGCGCCGACGACCCCGCCGAGCGCACCATCTGCGCGCCCTTGCCCGGACGAAGCTCCACGTTATGCACCGTCGTGCCCGCCGGAATATTCTTGAGCGGCAGCGCGTTGCCCACCAGAATATCGGCCTCCGGCCCGCTGGTGATCGTCTGGCCCACCTTCAGGCCCACCGGCTGCAGAATGTACCGCTTCTCCCCGTCCGCATAGCTGATCAGCGCAATCCGGGACGACCGGTTCGGATCGTACTCAATCGTCGCCACACGGCCCGGCACGCCATACTTGTCGCGCTTGAAGTCAATCAAGCGAAGTTTCTGCTTGTGTCCGCCGCCATGGTGGCGAATCGTCAGGTCGCCCGAGTTGCGGCGTCCGCCCGTCCGCTGCTTGACCACCAGCAACGGCTTGTACGGCTTATCCGTCGTGATATCGTCGTTGACCAGCGTGGTCTTGAACCGCAGTGTCGGCGTGATCGGTCGATATGTCTTAATCGGCATCGTATCTTCTCTCTACCCGCAGGCCGCTTTCACCCGCGTAAAGTCCGGCAAACTCACCGAACCCCAAAATCTCTTGCTCATCCCTAATCCCTAATGGCGAATCCCCGGCCGTTAAAGATTGTTCACGTAGTCCGGCATCTTTTCGCCGGCCTTCAGGCGCACATACGCCTTCTTCCAGTCCGGGCGATAGCCCGAGAACTTGCCCCGGCGCCGCTCTTTGCCCAGCACGCTCGCCGTGCGAACCGCGGCCACCTTCACCTTGAACAGCAGCTCAACCGCCTGCTTCACTTCCGTCTTCGTTGCCCGGGGAGCTACCTCAAACACCAGCGTGCCCTCAGTCTCCTTCGCGCCCAGTCCCTTTTCAGTGATCAGCGGACGCCGGATTACGCCATAAGTCGTCGGCATTTAGGCCACCTCTGCTTTCTTGCGTCCCGTTTTCCGGGTAGAGACGGTCTTCTTGAGCGACTCCTGCAAACTCTCAATCGCCGGTCGCGAGAAGATCGCCCGCTCATAGCGCAGCAAGTCATAAGGATGGACCTCGTTGTTCAGCACCAGCTCCACACCCTTCAAATTGCGCGCACCAAGAACCACCGTGGGGCTCAGCTCCTTGCCGCTCTCCACCAGCAGCGTCGACCGCTTGGCTTCCAGCTTGTCCAGAGCCGCGCGATACAACTTGGTCTTCGCCTCTTTCAGCTCCAGGCTCTCCACCACCGTCAGCTTGCCATCAGCCAGCTTCGCAGCCAGCGCCGCGCGCAGCGCGCCCAGCAGCTTCTTGCGCGGAAACGCATAATCATAGGAGCGGGGCTGCGGTCCATGCACCGTGCCGCCGTGCCGCCACAGAGGCGAACGCACCGAACCCACGCGAGCGCGGCCCGTGCCCTTCTGCTTCCACAGCTTCTTGCCCGAGCCCGAGACCAGCTTGCGATTCTTCGTCGCCGCCGTTCCCTGGCGCAGCGCCGCACGATAGTGCTTCACCGCTTCCCACAGAAGCGCCTCGTTCACCTGATCGGGCGCGAAAATCTCATCGGCCAGCTCCAGAGAGCCAACCTTCTTTCCGCCGAGATCCAACACGTCAATGTTTGCCATCGTCTTCTCTTCCAGGCCCGAGCACTTTTACTCGGCCTATAACTTCATGCGCTGAAGTGCTGCGCCAATTTCCGTGCGCCGGTTAGGGCGCGATTGCCTGGACGGCTCGTCCCGGCCAGTCCTACTTTTTCTTGCCTGCCGAAGCCTTCTTCGAAGCCTTCAGCGGATCCACCGTGCCGCCGCCTGCAAATCCACGGCGCTCGCGCGGCGGAGCCTTGGCCTTCGAGATCAGCACATATCCATCCCGAGGACCCGGAACCGCTCCCTCAACCATCAGCAGATTCTCTTCCACATCAATGCCGCGAATCCGCAGATTGCGCACCGTCACCCGGTCCACGCCGTAGTGTCCCGGCATTCTCTGCCCCGGGAAAACACGCGACGGAAACGAAGACGCCCCGATCGAGCCCTGCACCTGGAACATATGTCCATGCGACTTCGGACCACCGCCGAAATTGTGCCGGCGAATCACACCCGCAAACCCGCGCCCCTTGCTCGTGCCGATCACGTCCACATACTTCTCATCCGAGAAGATATCCACCAGCACCCGATCGCCGGCTTTAACATGGCCATTCGATTCTTCGCCCTCAGCAGCAGGCTTCGCAGCCTCCACCGCAACCTCGCGTACCAGCTTCACCGGAGCCACATCATGCTTCGCAAAATGCCCGGCCCGCGGCTTGGTCACCTTCGAGGCCTTCACAAACTCCACCAGGCCGATCTGCGCGGCGTCATAGCCATCCTTTGCAGCCGACTTCAGCTGCGTAATCACACACGGCCCGGCCTGCAGCACGGTGATCGGGTGAACCTCACCCTTCTCATCGAATACCTGCGTCATGCCGATCTTCTTACCCAGAATTCCCGTAACTGACATTGCTTCCTCTCCTCATCATGCCCACGCAACGACCGGGGGCACTGAAGGCATTTCGTTCTTTTTGCGTCCGTCAGGGCGCGCTTCGCCGTGCGCGCAGCACCGGCCAGTCCCTATTTTTCAAACGCCTTGATCTCGACGTCCACGCCCGCCGGAAGATCCAGCTTCATCAGCGCGTCCACCGTCTGCTGCGTGGGCTCCAGAATGTCGATCAGCCGCTTGTGCGTGCGAATCTCGAAAGCCTCGCGCGATTTCTTGTCCACGTGCGGCGAACGCAGCACGCAATACTTGTTCTTGACCGTAGGCAGAGGAATCGGACCCGCAACCTGCGCGCCCGTGCGCTTGGCCGTGTCCACAATCTCGCCCGTCGAGGTGTCCAGCACCCGATAGTCATAAGCCTTCAACCGGATGCGTATTCTCTGTCCAACCATAAGCTTCGTTTCTTTCTGGGCAGCGGGGCATTGAACCCCGCCATCCGCTAACCTGCGACCCGCTTCCTGGCGACCCGCTCTTCAGCGACCCGCCTCATAGCGCCTACTGCAAGATCTCAGTAATTGTCCCGGCGCCCACCGTGCGTCCGCCTTCGCGGATCGCAAAGCGAAGACCCTTCTCCATCGCCACCGGCGTATGCAGATCGATCTCCAGCGCAATGTTGTCGCCCGGCATCACCATCTCCGTGCCCT
>Ga0335075_10014195_pt1 | contig 11972 bp, 15 predicted proteins | sample Lox_Sample_24_FD_206723 | JGI IMG/M metagenome (GOLD analysis project Ga0335075, IMG submission 206723) | Soil microbial communities from Loxahatchee National Wildlife Refuge, Florida, United States - Lox_Sample_2.4 | ecosystem: Environmental > Terrestrial > Soil > Wetlands | place: USA... | reverse complement strand
AGCCAACTACTTGAGAGCTGCGAACATCTATGCGCAAACGCAGAATGATTGGTTCACAGATCTGAAGGTCAGAATCCAACCGACATTTTTCACGGAGTGGGTCAGCTGGACTGCAGAAATGAGAAAGAGTAAATAGATAGGACGAGTTGCTCTCTTATACACGAAAGGCGGCGGACTTCCGCCAGCACAAGTTCGGATAGGATAAGGGTCTCACGTAGAGATAGATGATCCTGTATCAACCTTGCTTAGCTCATATGTTACAGGCTGATCTGCATAGAGGAAGGCATGCTTAATTGAAGGTACCGCTAAGATTTCATCATAGAGCCCCATCCTGCATCCGAATGATGATAATAGGCGCCTGTAACATTTGAAAGATTACAATACACGTCCAGCTTGCGAATTTTCATTGTGACCAATCCTATTGTTAGTCCTTCAGGTTCGCCGTCATGCGAATGCAGGAGAGGGCTCTAATGCATCCCGCTCATCGGAGACGCAATGATCTGCACCACCGGTCTAAACACTTAACATTGGCCTTTGTGAAAACTCTAATTTCAACTCCCATTTAGTGCAGAGGGAACCATCTTAACAACGCATTCCGTGATCCCTCGCTTTAAGGCAGCCCATGGAGCCTAGCATCAAATTCCGCATTGCATGTGGCCGGAAGATTTGGAATAGCGCTTTCATCATACCAATAGCCGCTGCCCTACTTTGAACTGCTTGTTTTCTTTTCGGGTTAGGATAGCGGCATTCCAATTAAAATCATGGGATGAAGTTACAACTCGATCCAGTTGACGCAATCAAATCTGAAGGGAAGAACCAACTCGCACATCATACTCTGAATGTTGTCACTAACAAGGCGACCAGCACCTCGTGGCTGCACATTCCGGTCTGACTGGATATGTCGTCAATGGCGAGAACGCACAAGCAGTAGATTGGTCCGTAGCCTCTGGCAGAATGTCCTATAACCTACACATAAAAGGTTCTGAAGTTAAGGTCGAGGCGTATGCAGCATGTACGCCACCTTCATCAGACATGAACTTCTGCTCTCCGAACCACAAACCACCTTCTTCTCCGCTGTATCGGCCATGATTGAACTCGCATTGCAGGCTGGCAGCTGACACGCCCTCTCGAGCTAGCTTTGAAGGCTAGAAATGACCAACCCGTCGAGTTGCAGCATGCATGCATGCCAACCCGGCAGGTCACTCTTGGAACCACGAACTAGCTAGAGAAGTCTAATAAGCTCTTTTCTCACAGCGGGTACAGCCGGTTAGTTGGCACTAAATATGCCCTAACATACCTTCGTGCGCAGTTAGCGTCGCGCGATTTTGCTTGCTTTACTATGTATGTATCCTGGCCCGGCGACGTTGCAATTGGTGACGACTTCCTTTCGAAGCGATGGACATCAACAGGGTCGTATGTTGCGTATCCTGTCATGCGGACGTTTTTATACTGCTCTAGGGGCCAAGTATGAGGATAGATAGGGTATCCAAGTTGCCAAGGCGCGTCGGGCGTCCGCGACGAAATGTGGGTTTGTGATGTCACGATCCGAGAAAAGAAACATCCTCCGTCGCTCGAGACACGGTCCGCCAGTAGCTCACCGCCAAACTGGACGGCTCGGAGTTTTGATTGCGAACGCACAGAGGTAAGGGTTTCCATCTCTCCCGACGGAACAAGCAAGCATACGTCACAACTTCCCTGTTCCTGAGTCTCTTGACGGGGCTCCACGTGTCTCTGGCTCAACTACATTCCTGAATGCCTTTTGAGACCTCATGCCATCTAAGTACCCTTCTCACCAGTGCATGCAAGAATTGTCGAGGCTGTTGGGTGCAAAGATAGATGTCACTGCTACCGGCGACGTGGTTCGATGGCACCAGCCCGCAGCGACGGGGATAGGATAAGTGAGTCCATGAGAATCGTGGCAAGCGGTCAGGAATCATGAATCGGGAGGTAGTCTTTCTCCATCATTCTCTAGAGTGTTTCATATGCACCAGGGCCAATGCTCTTTATTAGTGTTCTGTTGCCTTGGCGCCCCTCTCAAGGTCGTACTCAGTATCTTTGGGGCGAACGTTCTCAGGAACTTAGCTTTCATCGTTCCCGCCTCGCATTCCAAGCCGGGAACTACTGGCTCGGCGCAGAGCAAGCTACCTTTTGTTGTACCGCATAATCTGTCATCCGCTGGACTTTCCGACCCGTAATTGCGCCACCTCTAGAAAGCCAAAGTCCGCTCATCGGTCTGCAGCCGAGAGCCCGGAAGTCAAGAGTTGCCGACTACTTTTCCCACACCAATCTTTCCTTGAACCCAAATCGTGAGGAAATCACCATCCCCTTCCTCCAAGTACATCCTGCTGGAGTATCCAGAACCGTACTAGATCGCCGTCACACGTGTCAAGCGCTTGCATCAAACCTTCAGGCCCGGTTTGCTGGTATGGTTTTGGTTAGCAAGGGCCTACGCTCGCTGGCCTGTTGGTTCCCTCCCGCGGGCGCCAGCATTGCTAGTGTCATTGGCTAACGAGGCGGTCGACGATTGTTCGAGAAAAAGGCAAGTTGAAAATCCCGGAAGTTTTTTGTTTTTTTACCTTGTTTCGAGGTTGTCGCCCCACTCGCCACAGGCCCATTGGCCAAGTCTAGGTATCAATTAGGTCTCGATATCCTTTCTATGTTTAATACCCTTTTCAAGATTTCTTGTGACTCTAAAAAATTTTCCAACACAATACTTGCCGTTCATGATGGGTGTCCCGGAGTCAAGTGGATGTTCTAACAATGAAAAGGCTGTTCTCTCCAAGCCAAGTGACAATAGTCCAAATCTTGGTAACCCCGCTGCCCAAGTGCGGATGGCTACCATTGAAGATGAAGATGAAAGACTGTTGGCGCGAATTGGCTATAGACAGGTGCGCGACTCGACAGGAATAAAAGCAGCTTCGGCGCTGATCAACTTACAGGAGCTCAAACGAGAGTTCAATAAGTGGTCCACAGTCTCCTATGCAATTTCGATTCTTGGTGTCTTGGGCTCCGTTCCAGCTACAATCGCAACTCCAATTGCCACAGGTGGGCCTGCAACGGCGGTGTGGACATGGTTTATCGGCTCCGTGATGGCGATGTGCATAGCCAGCTCTGGTCAGTCCAGCGTTGTTCACATTGAGCTCACCTACTAACCGGCCAAGTCGCGGAATTAGTTTCAGCGTATCCCACCGCTGGTGGCATGTACTTTGTCACCAAACATGTGGTGCCTAAAGAGCACGTCGCAGTTTGGGCATGGGTCATCGGATGGTGCAATTTCCTGGGTCAGGCTTCTGGTGTAGCAAGTCTGGCGTATTCGATATCGGAGATGGTTTTTGCTGCCGTTGTCATGAACCAGAGCGGTTCATCTACTACCTTCTCAGCGTATGTGTGCGAAGCATTCTTTTTCGCAGACTGGTGGAGAGGCTAAAGTTCCGATAGCACACCCCTACAAATCGTACTCCTTGCGATTTTCATCCTCTGTCTAATCGGCGCGATCTGTTCGTTGACAACAAAAAACCTGCATAGGATCATACTTTGGTTTGCTCCAATCAACAGCAAGTCTTTTCAAATTAAGTAAGTCGATGATGAATGCTAACGTGTTGCTAGTACTTGCCTCAATTAGTATTTGTGTCACACTGTATCTCTTGACTCCAAACAAGCAAAGTGCAAAATGGGTGTTCACAGAAGTAACGGACGGATCAGGATGGGGCAGTAAAGGCTTCTCATTCTTACTCGGGTCAGTCATAGAGTTAGAATTATTGAACGAGGGTTAACATCGTCTAGATTTTTATCCGTGGCCTGGACGAGTACGTTTGAAAAGGAAGTCATGTCCTTGAACAAAGCTAACAAATCGTCTGCTAGTGACGGATTACGATGGAACAACTCATATGTCGGAAGAAACACACGATGCCGCCATCCGAGGTCCACTAGCCATTCGTGTTGCTATCCTTGTTTCCGGCATTGTTGGATGGTTGTTAACCGTTACCTTCTGCTTCTGCCTCACCGATATGGATGCGATCATGAATTCACCCACAGGCCTTCCTGTCGCCCAAATCTTTCTCAATGCCGGAGGCCGCATTGGTGGGCTTGTGATGTGGTTCTTCGTAATTCTTGTTCAATTCTTCACCGGGTGCTCAGCCATGCTGGCAAATGCGCGCATGGCGTATGCGTTCGCTCGTGACGAGGCCTTTCCGCTTTCAGGGTATGTTGAGAGAATAGCTGGAGCAGAAGATCAAACTGACGACGTATCAGATTCTGGAGCAAAGTCGATGACTTCACTCAAACCCCCGTAAACGCAGTCTGGCTTGTTGTAGCCTTCTGTTCCTGCCTGAATCTAGTTGGCATCGGTTCGACGCAAACCATTGTCGCAATTTTCAATATCACCGCTCCAGCTCTCGATCTCAGCTATATCGCCGTCATACTGGCCCACAGGGTCTATGAACATCGGGTACCGTTCATAGCAGGCCCGTATACCATGGGTCGCTGGAGTAAACCGGTGAATGCTATCGCAGTTGCTTGGGTCTTGTTTATCAGCATTGTTCTCTTCTTTCCCCCGGCCCAACCAATCACTGCTGTGAACATGAACTACGCAATATGTGTCGCCGGGCTCATAGCGGCCGTGAGCATGACATGGTGGTTTGTTTCAGCCAAAAAGTACGTCTGAAGCTTACCGTACCTCCTTCCATAACCTAAGATGGCTGACAATTGTTTTTCAGCAAATACACCGGACCTCGCACCAAAGAAATTATCATAGAAATACCCACCGACGATCCGGATTTATTAGAGCGAGTGTATTCACCATAACCTTGACCGGCCCACCTGCAGATATCAAAGTTTGGATAGACCACCGCTTCTCGACATATCTTCGCCATAAAATGAATGTAGTATATGTCGAGAGTCCTATAGAGGATCACGGTTTTTCATGTATCTCTTCCTGACCTAGAGCTTGGTCTCCGGTAGAACTCTTAGGTTCTGTCTCATGCTTTCAACACATGAATGTACGAGAAAGATTTATCAGGGTAGATGTTCGATCGGATACAGCAATAATGTATATGATCTATCTTACTCGGCGATCTCGCCATTGTCCAACTTTGAAGCCATCAGTCATCTATGATTCGTTCCAGAATTGGAAGCGCTCCATTAGAAGCAGTACTTTCACTCAAATACGAAAACTACTCCAGATTTAATCATTGAATATTTGCCGAAGGCATTCAGAATTATCATGGAAACTAGCAATGCATAGAAATGGCAGCACCATGTCTCCCCGTTTTGTCAGCTAATGGTATCACACCGTGAGCATGACCTAGTCAGCCACGCACATCGAGAGCCTTTAGATTCTGTACGAAAACATTGGCGCTGTTACCCATAGCGATAGGACCAATTTCTTCAGCGAAAAGGCATATTCCGAGTTGACAACCAGAAGAATGTATTCGTCAGCTTCAGATACGAATTAAGGTATAATTATGACATAACTAATTGCGAGAAGTACAAGCGTTTATGAACATTGTGTATATCAGGGTTCTTCTTATCATCACAATTTATTTTGACGTTTTCCAATTCTGATTGATCATCATTCTCCTCGGAAGATAGGATACCGCTCCGAACCCGCACCTATAATCCAAATCCCTTTTGTCGAATGACTGGAGCCGGTCCGTCTTCCCGTCAAACGTAACATTGCGTGTTTGCTATCCGTCCGCGCAATCTTGCCGTTTCTCTTCTCCCGTGCCGTTAGTGTCGGTCGGTCATAGTTGGCCTGCGGCGAGGTTGTGTGATCCGACGTTTGCATATGCAATGCATATGCAAGAACGCCACCCCGTATTACAAGCTCATGATTGGCGACGCTGATTCTTCCGCCACGAATGTTGGAAAATTTCTGAAAGATTTTTTCATTTTCAGTGACTTATAGAAAAGGGAGCTTACGTCATGGCTGATACAAGTTACTTGGACTGCGAGCATAGTCGAGGAATATTCCTGAAAAGGAAGACATGTTCGGTGAACTTGGTTCTACACGAATTGAGGTGAAGAAAGAAAGAGTATCAATGTAATCCGTTGCGAGAAGCGCACTATAGGAAATTCATGGCATTCTGATAGCTATCCACGAGGGGTGTTACCTTGATCCTGCCTAGTTGCAATGACATGAGAAAAATGGCAGCACGCGACTCAGGAACGATTGACTCGTTGTTCCCACACCGACACCTCCAACGCCCGAGAAGCGAACCCAGCCAAATCGTGTTTCTCTACCGACCGTTACCTATCTCCCTCCACGGAGCAGCCATACGCCAAATCCCCCAAGGTGGTATCATAAGGTCGTAATGAAAGAAACCGTGGCCTTGGTTACCCTTGCTATTGCTCTTGCGAACAGCACCCCTGCTAGTATGGACTGTTCACAATATCGTTCCTGCCCAAGTACCCTCTCCTAGCACTGCTCCTCCGGCCGCCACTCGCGCCGGACAGCCTCGGCGGCGCAATCGACTCTCTTGTCGGCTTCTTCAACGCTCTCTTCATTACCATGTCCACTTCATTCGGTAGCGCTACAATAATGCCCTTGTCGGAATTGAACCGGAAATTATCCGCCTTGACTTCTTCCGAATACCGCTTGATGTTATACGGATCCTTCTGGCCCTTGAGCACCTTTTTGAGGGACCACGTGACGATGAATGGACCTGTGGACGTCACGATCGTGGTCTCCTCCAGATTCGGGCCAGTGTTGAATTTCGCGGCCGTAAAGGCAATCGGAGTTTTGGTCTCGTGCTGGAACTGCGCGACGTGTTCCGGCTTGAGTGCTAGGCGACGGGGCTGCGGTTTGCTATCTTTCGGGAAGGCAACCTGGAAACCAAGTCTACCCTCATTCTTACCCTCATGCTGCACGGCGTCAACAAGGAGGAGGTAGTTTTTGGTCGTAGCAAGAATCCAGTGGCCGTCTGCGGACACATCGATGCTAATTATGGGATCGCCGAGTGCAGGGAGAGCAGTCTTCGCGCGGATTCCGAGACGATCATACAAGCGGATATCACCGTTTTGAGCGCCAACGGCAATGTAACCTTTTTCCGTGGTTGACATTGAAGTCAGTCCGGCCTTTGTCGCATTGGCGTACTGATATATGCTTGAATCAACGAGCTTGTTGCCTGATAGTCTCGGATCAACGCGGTACAATGCGTTGTTCGAGAGGCCCAGGAATGTTTGCTGGTCTGTCATTTGCGCAAATTTCTGCAGACTTTGTTAGTATGCGACTCGTACTAAAAGGTTCAAGCGAGGGATCACTTACGTCTTCCGGAGCGAAATTGTTGATCGAGATGTCGTCGTGCACTTTCCACTCATCAACGACCTTCCCAACTTCCAGATCCATCCGGTACACGGAGTTCGGGTCATCTGGATTTTGAAGGATCATGTTCTGGTCGCTGGCATGCAACATGACCTTCTTGGGGTTGAAAAGCTTGCCCTTTGGAGTCTGGACTTTGGAAATATTCGTAGCGAATTCCAGGTGGTTGTCAGGCGTGTGTTTGAAGACGCCGATCTTGGAGCCTCGAACAACGAAAGAGCGATCGTGTTTGTACCCAACAGCAAGTTGAGAGTTGACATTATCATCCTTCGGTTGGGGAACAACCTCATCCTCATCCTCGTCTTCATCGTAATCTTCGGTTCGAATTCCAGCATCTTCCCCCTCGTCCTCCTCGTCCTCCTCTTCCTCTTCCTGAACTGGCTCAGCGTCTTCCATGGTCAGATCACGGAAGGCTTCCAACACATAATCCCTATCAGTTTCTTTAGCCTTTAGCCATTTCATCTGATTATTGTGCTCCCAAAGAGCCTGCATCACAGCCTGCTGAAAGCGCTCGAGCTGTGCTTGGTTCTGGAACCTCAGAAGCCAAGAGTGTGCCGAGTAGTCCTGCTCGTAGACATTGAATATCGCCGACAGATACTCAAAATTAAAGACAGGATTGAGATCATCCTCGATCGAGCGCCCAAGCCAGCTCTTGTCGTTGCCAGTGACCTTAAGCCAGTAATTCCAGTTCCCCAACTCCAAGACGACAGCTTCCACGACTTGGTCTTGCATGATAAATGTGCCAGATTCGAGGTCGAAGAGGTGGAGTTCGGCTACCTCTCGTACTAGCGTCTCTCGCCCTTCAGGGTGTTTGGCGGAGACAGGTGCCTCGGTTCTCTTCAAAGCCTCATTGGCCGCAGCTGCATGTGCAGCACCAGTCGCTTTGCTTGATGATGGTTTTGCCATTGCGACTTGGTGTTCGTGTGTAGGAGGCTGGATAACTCTTGAGGATGACGGCGACGGTGAAATGGTTGGTGATCGAGATTTCGATGGGCCCAAGACTGGGCTCGCGGAGGGGATCGGCTCGTTGTCGAATACGAATTGCTGTAGCTCTTCTTCTGTCGCGTTCTCGGCGCTCTTCTTGTACTTCCTTTCGTACTGGCACCGCAGCGCAACCACTTCAAATGTTTCAACCGTCTCGGGCTTGGTAGAGTGATCGCAGACAAACTCCCAGAGGTCACTGGGTGAGCCACTAAGATCCCTCCAAGCAAAGACTTTCTCGCCCGTTTCCCGGATGTCAACACGAAACTGCAGCGACTGGTCGAGTAGAAATGCCTGCTCTTCCTTGTCAAGGTGATCTGCTTCGCCACCCTCGTCCTCTTGATCGGCCAAGAGCTCTTCCTCTCCCTCCTCGTATGCACGTGTAACTACGAGCTGGTATTGAAATTCAGTGCTGGTGCGACGGATGGCAGCACGAGCGTCCTTGTAGATGAGCTCGGAGTAGCCCTTCACAGATAGTGGACGAACGAGGTAAAGTTGGCCTTCGGGAACTTCAATGAGAGATTCTTTGGAATGGTCACCGAAGAACCACTTCCCGACTGCTCTGAGCGTTAGTAGGGCTGGAATTATTGCGGTACGGTAGCGGTGGCGGGGTGAATGCGGAGAAATTTGCTACGCACAGCGATTGATCATAAACATGCTGTCAGTGACTTTGCAAGGTCAGGACTTTGAAATACACCCAGACAGTTTGTCACAGGAAAGTTGGCAGGGAGCAACTTTTTTGAGATCAAAGGGCGACGGTAGCCTACGTCTGTTTACGTCAACACCACCAATCTAAGAAGGAGCTCAGGCAGTAAGGCAACAGTTTTGTCAATAATGGGCCCGCTCTGATAAAATCGCCAACCATTGAACAGAAACTTGAAACATGAAAGAACTTGTTTCGCTCTTTTTAAGTCGATTCTTGTCGCTAACCTGATCCAGGCGAAGCACTATCGCTCCAGTTCTGAACATGCCGTACGGAGTACGTTGCAATATAAGCCGTCCCAAAACAAGAACTCAACGCAGGTATCCGCGAAATTAGCCCGTGACATCGCTAAAAGAGCCCCAGGATATCTTCGTTGTTCTTCTTCTGTGGCTGCGCCAACTGGTTCCCTGCTCCCATGTCCAAGGACGCGATCCCATTCATCAAGTCGTCCGTGCTTGGTTGCGCCTGCTTCTGACCCGTGCCGTTGCCGAATATGCCCATCAAGTCATCCATGTTGTTTGTGGTAGGTGTTTGTACCCTTTGAGGAGTGCCAGCGAGGCCTTCTAGACCAGTCGTGCCCGCAGTCGGCTCCATCTGCAATGATGCCGGTGCGGAGCCATCAAAATCGATATCAAGTAGGTTTTCGACATTGTTTTGAGGCGCCGCAGTACCAGAGACTGCTGCCGCCGCGGCCGCTGCAGCAATAGGATTTTCTCTTGCCATCTGCTGCTGTTCTCTGAGATTGGGGTGTTAGTGTCAGGCTTGGATGGAGATTATGGATAACTTACTCGATGGCAGCCTTTTGCATGGCCTCGGCACCGAATCGACCTTGGCCGAGGAAAGTTTCTGGGGGCTTATGGTAGACGGAAGCAAGCGTGGAGAGTTCTGCAAGCAAGGTGTCAAGCAGGGCGGGTGGAAGAGTGTGGATGGTGGATGTGATCGGAGGTTTCTCAGAGAGCACGACATTCTGCATGCTGTCAGCGGTAGCCAATGCAAGACATTTGACAGCGAGTGTACCTTGGTCACTTGAGGATCGCTGGACAGCAGTCTCCAATACACATAAGCTCGATCTCGAATATCTGGATTGTCATTTTCTGCGGTTGCTGCTTGGAGTACCTTTTGAACGAGGCCTTGTGATTGCTCCGGTTTCTTCAAGAACAACTTGACCACCGCCGTGAGTATCTGCAGTTGAGTCTGCGCGCAAACAAATCAGCAAGGTTCGCTAGACAAAGATAATTCGTGTTTCAACTTACTTGTGTGAATTCTTCATTGAAGCCTTCTACAAAACCCTGAAGGATATCACCGGCGTTGCTAATCTTTTCGGCATACTCTCCGACGATCCATATTAATGCACCTCTGGCGTTCGGCTCATCCAAATCGTCGATACATTGACAGAGCGTCGGTATTATGCCCTCGTAGCCAGGGTATTTCCGGAAGATGTCCTTGATCACCACAATCGCTTCTTGCACAACATAGTTCACTTTCGTCCCGATAAGGTCGAGGAGCGTATTGACACATTTCTCGCTTGCAGCCTCAATCTTGATTGCAACCTGTCCGATCGCTTTCACCGCCCGACGAACAAAGTCCATGTCGACCTCTTGGGCGTACTCCTTGAGTTCTGCCAGAAGTTGATCAATGTTTCTTTCATTGGCTATTCGAACCATGATTTCGAGCTTCTGAAGTTTTAGATATGGTGGATCATTGTATTTGCAGAAGAAAACGCGCATCTCCTTGCTCAGAATGTCCGGCTGCTTTTGTAGAAGGAGATCAATGTTCCGAAGTGCGACATATTGCACCTCTGGTTGTGAAGAGATTAGGGTAACTTTGATACATTAGCGTTTGCCCGAGTGCTACAACGTTGAAGAAAATACCTAAAGGTGGGGCCATTTTCCGCAAATATGTTCTGGCAAGTTCGGGATTGACATGTCTCATGTGTAAAAACACAACCTTTACAGATGCCAGAACGACGCTCGGGTTGGCATGCTGAAACTGGGGAGCCACACGTTCACATATATGTTCAGCCTCTTTGACGTCTGCTGCACGGTACTCGGCCAGGCTCGAGAGGATTGTGATACGACCCCATTCTGTACACTCGTTCAGAGCCAGCAGCATCTTCTTCAGAGTAGCAGGGGTTACGACAAAGGCTTTGGTCTCCGGCGCCGTCTCTTGGATCTCAACCAATGCTTGGACTGAATTCGCGACAACCATGGGGTTTGAGTCTCCAATCAAGTCCTGCACCGTCTCGATGAAGCCATTCTCGATGCACATTTGAGGGTTGAGGTCGAAGAGCTTCGCGACGCAGAGCACGGCAGTTTTCCGAACGTATGGTGACTCGTCTCGTAAAGTCTTCCTTAGAGGCTCTTCCATGTAATCCACCATCTTGTCGACCCGAATACAGCCCATTGTTCGTATCGCCAAAGCGCGTACTAGGGGGTTCGGATCTTCAGAATCTTGAACAAAGGTGTTGACAGCGAGGATGCAGAGGTCCGGGTGAGATTTTGCGTAGTTCCTTCAGATGGCAGTAAGTAACGGTTTTCAATATATCTTGTGCTCGGGTTGACATACATGAGATACAAATAAACAAGTTTCTTCTGGTCCAGATCTGATGTTGCGATATTCTTAAGAACATCCGGAAACAGGGACGACACATCCTTGCCTAAGGTCATGGACATGATCGTCTTCTGTATTGCTTCTTTCCTGCAGTAGGATGAGTACGTGTTTGAACCATAAAATATGTTAGGCCATACCGTTCGTATGCATACTGAGAACTGTACAAATATTAGCCGCTGCGTTGCAAAGAAGGCACTTGCACGGTTCTTACACCAGGCCAGCTCTGAGCTCGAAAGTCTCTCCTTTTCGAGGCACAGTAAAGGCGCCTCTTATTCTGTTAACTGCCATCTCTGATCGCTCTTGGATCTGCTCGAATTTTGGAGGGCAGAGCCCTCAATCAGAGGTGGAGTTCAGTCAATT
>Ga0335075_10014193_pt1 | contig 11973 bp, 12 predicted proteins | sample Lox_Sample_24_FD_206723 | JGI IMG/M metagenome (GOLD analysis project Ga0335075, IMG submission 206723) | Soil microbial communities from Loxahatchee National Wildlife Refuge, Florida, United States - Lox_Sample_2.4 | ecosystem: Environmental > Terrestrial > Soil > Wetlands | place: USA... | reverse complement strand
ACTTCGCCACGCATTACGGATTCACCGATGGCGGGGGCCTGGAGGCGACCGCAGGGCCAACAGTGGAGAGCGCACTGCTCGATGCGGGATTCCAGGTGGTGATGTACGACCTGCGGGGGCATGGCCACTCGGCCAAGCCGCACGTTCGAGGCTGCTATGACATGGAGGCTCACGTCGGCGACGTGCAGGCCCTAGTGGATCACCTCTCCCTGGCCCGTCCCGCTGTGGTCGGCTACTCGCTCGGGTCAATGATCGCCGGGCGGCTCCTCGGCTTCCCGTGGGTATCCGCGGCCGCCTTGTGCGGGACGGGCTCCTACCATGTCGAGGGTGAAAGCGCAGACCTTGATGCACAGCGCGCCGATGTTGCCCGGTGCTTCAGTGAGGGCTGCTGGGACGACTACCCCGACCTACGGATCTTCCGCGTCTGGGCCGATCTCGATGAGGACCCGGACTACCTGGCCCTGGCTGCAGTCGCACGCGGCATAGAAGGAATACCGAAAGACATCCTCAGCGCTGCGACCATGCCCGTGCTGGTCCTGAACGGCGGCGCTGACGATGGTGCCACTGACGGATTCGACCTCACCCCGTTCGTGCCAGGCGCGAGACGTGCGGTCGCCGGGAGCGGGGACCACTCGATCGCGCCCAGCGATCCGCTATTCCACCGGGAGCTGGCCAGCTTCCTGCAGACAGGCAGCTGAACCCCTGACCACCGCGACTCACGCCCATGGCGCCGATCGCCTTTCTTGAAGGTCGCGGAGCCTAAAACGGTCAAAAACCGCGTGTCGTTCTGGCCGACCCGGAAGGGAATGAGTTCTGCGTTGTGCGCCCGAAGGAGACGCTCATACGTTAACGCCGGCGTGCAAGATGGACGGTGATGTCGGCGGCGACCTCGACGGCCTCGGGCAGGACGTGCATGATCTGGCGAAATACCTGCTCTTGCGCCGACGCCGGCAACTCAAGGTAAGCCGAGATGGTCGAGAGATTGCCTATGTAGTCGCTTGCGCTCATGGTCAAGCGGCGCTCGATCACACACTGCTGAACATCGGCGAACCACTCAGACCGCTGAAGCTCCGTGCCCGGCCACTGCATGTCATCTCCGGCAGGCGTGCCGTCTGGAGACGGAACCTCATCGCTGTCCAGAAACGGTGCCCGGGCCGCCCGAACAGCTTCCTCTACAGCCGCATCAGCTAGCTGGGACGGTCCGCCGAACGAGGCAAACACCCCACCCGGCTCCAGCAGCCCGGCCACGCGCGACCACCGGCCTTCCGGGTTCGTCCAGTGCAGCGCCGCTGCCGCATATACCAGCCCGTAGGTCTCGCCCAGCCGCAAGTCCTCGAACGCGGCCTGAACGGTAGTGACGTTGGCTGGTACATGCCTACGGAGCTCGGCCAGCATGGCGCGGTCAGGCTCGGTCGCGGTGACCCTGACTCCGCCTTGAGCGAACAGTCGGGTTGCCTTGCCTGTCCCTGCGCCAATCTCCAGGGCAGTCAGAACCGGCTGACCCGCATACGTCATCACCAGGTCGAAAAGCTCCACGGGATAGCCCGGCCGGAACCGTTCGTATGCTTCCGCCACCGCCCCGAAGCTCAGTGCGCGATCAGCCATGCCGAGCATCCTGACACGATCCGCGTCGTCAATGCTCGATGTTTTCTGCCCGGCGGAACCGCTGGTCGTGACCGCCCGTGATGCACGGCGTCCCCCGGCGGCTGCTTCGGGCACGATAGGCCTAGTCGCCACGACCATGGAGCCGCCATCAGTGGCTGAGCGCGCGGCCCGGCGCGAGCGAGCCGACGCGGTGGAGCGCGACGGTATGCAGACCCTGGTCGACTACATGCACGCTGGTGTACGGCCCGGACTGCCCTAAGACCGTGCGGGCGCGTGTGGACGCGATGATGTCCGCGGCCCGTTGGCTGGAGCTGCGGCGGCTTTGCGCGGCCGGACTACCGCGCGCTACTGGCAGACCTCGATCGACGGCGTCGGGCATCTGCCGAACCTGGAGGCCCAGGACGAGTTCAACGACATCCTGCAGGCTTTCCTGCGTGCCCGCGCGCCAGGCTGAAACGCGACGCCCGTCAGCGACACGGCGGCGGAGGAGTAGCTTCGTGATTCCTTGTTGAGGAACTTCCCTGTGGAGTGCGGGCGGGCGATTTCGGATCGGCAGTTTCGTCTGGAGGACGGCGTTGGTGCAGTGCTTCGTCAGGCCAGAAGGCCTGCCGCCAGTCAATGGGTACAGTCACGCAATCGCGTTCACGGGGCGCATGGTGGTCGTCTCAGGTCAGGTGCCGCTGGATGATCAAGGTCGGCTCGTCGGGCGTGGGGATGCCGCCGCCCAGGTCAGGCAGGTATTCGAGAACCTGGCTGGGGCACTGGCTGCTGCCGGGGCGAGACTGGACCAGGTTGTGAAGCTGACCGTCTACCTGACCGACCTGGCTGACCTGGACGCTTTCCGGCGGGTGCGGGACGAGTACATCGCGCTGGACAGGCCGCCGGCTAGTTCCCTGGTGCAGGTGAGCGGTCTGGTGAGCCCAGAGTTCCGGGTCGAGATCGAGGCGCTAGGCGCGAATTAATGTCCGGGGCCTAGGCGCGGTATTCGCTCAGCCGGGCATCCTGGCCGGGTCGATGCGCAGGATCTGCCGAGATGTCGGCTCCCACACAGCGCCGGCGGCGTCGTAGATCTGCGTGCAGTACTGGCTGCACGAGCCGCCCGGATATACGACGCTCAGCGGCTTGCCGGTGGTCATGCTGACCCGCACGATCTCGTTGTGCCCTAGCGGGGCCAGCACCCAGATGGAACCCTGGCCGACTGCGGCGTACAAGCCCCAAAAGTCGTAGTTCACGCCGGGGGCCTCGGTGTAGGTGAAGGCCCTGGTGATGCGGCCGGTGGCCGGGTTAATGTCCGCGATGCTTTCTGGCCGCCCGGAGACGTTACCGGCGAGCGACCAGACGGCGCCGTCGCCAAGCACCAGCTGCGAGGCGCCCAGCGGGCCGATGTAGTCAGGGCTGTGGACGTTGAGGTATCTCGGGCCGGTTACCTTCAGCCCAGTCAGGTGCGTTCCGCTCGGGTCGACCTGCGCGGGTCCGGCGTCGTCTGGGATATACCAGACGCCCTCGCTGCCCGCGACCAGGGAATACGCGGGGCCGGGCAGGGCGGCGGTCTGAGCGTCCACCAGGGCGGTCGCCGGGTCGATGCGCAGCACCCGGACTGTGTCGGCAGCGTTGCACAACACCCACACGTGGCCTAGGCCGTAGGCGGCCTGCCCGCAGCCTGCAGGCAGGTTCGTCCGGGCGCTGATCGCGCCGGTAGCCGGATCGATCCGTAGCAACCGGGAGTGACCGAATGAGCCGAGGCCTTCCAGCCATAGCGATCCGCCGCCAGCGACGACCGTTGTGCCATTGGCAAGGCCGACGACCGGCACCCGCAGGGTGACGACGTTGGTGCGGGCATCGATCCGGACCAGCTCGTGGGTGTCCGTCACTGCCCACACATCGCTCCCGTACGAGGCCAGGCTGATCACGCCAGCTACCGGTATGCGCGCCACGACGGCATCGCGTGCCGGCGTGGTTGGCACCGGTCGGGCCGCAAGCTGACCGGAACGCGAAGCCGCGCCACCGCCCAGCAGGACCACCGCGGCAGGGACGAGCACGGCAATCACTGCGGCAGCCCCTGCAGCCGCGGCGAGCTGCCGACGCCGCCTAGTGGTCTGCCGACGTCGCAAGAACCGATTCCAGGCGCGGTCCACATTGATCAGCCGCTCTGATTCGGCGCGCAGCCCAGCCCGCAGCTCCTGCTCGAAACGCGTGTCGTTCATCATCCCTCGGCTTCCGCTGCGCGAGTGTGCTCGGCTGCGACCGGTTCGGCCAGCTGCTGGCGGAGCTGCCGCAATGCCTTGTGAGTCTGGCTCTTGACAGTGCCGGGCGTGATCCCGAGAGCCTGCGCTGTCTGCGCCTCCGTCATGCCGACCAGGTACCGCAGCACCACGCAGGCGCGCTTACGGGGCGACAGCGCGCCGATGGCCTGCTGCAGCTCCATGCTGGCCTCGGGCCCCGCTTCCACAGGCTGTCCGCCACGGAAAGCCGTGACCCGCCTTTCCAGGACACGGCGCTGGATGGCGGAGTTGCCGAGATTGACGACCGTCCGGTGCAAGTAGGCCGGCGCCGCTTCAGGATCGCGGAGCCAGCGCCAGCGCCGCCAGAGCCGCACGAACGCCTCCTGGGCCAGCTCCTCGGCTACGGCCCAATCCCCGGAAACGCCATAGCCCGTAGCCACCAGCTGCGGGTAGCACGCATAGAACAGCGTGGCGATCGCCTCCTCGCGGCCGGGGATCTGCCTGCCCGAGGTGACCGTGTCGTCCGTCACGCTTTAAGGATCGTCGGCTCGCGCAAAAGGTTGCCGCGTCTCCGCAATTCCTTGGGTCGAACGAGGCAGCCGGGCAGCGCTCTGCCGCGGCCTGGACCCCCGCCATTCCTGCCGCTGGCCCGCGTCGCCGGGCTCGATGTCGTCACCGACGGCCAGCGGGTGAGTTTAGGCCGCGCGGCCGTGGGATACCTCACTGCACGTACGCGGGGCGCAACGGGGGGAGGACAACGGTGGCGAAATATCTGTCGATCTCGTCCTACACGCCAGAGGGCCTCAAGGGGCTGATGGCAAAGGGCGGCACTGCCCGGGTCGAGGCTGCACGGAAGGTTCTGGCCGATGCGGGCGGCACACTGGAGGGTTTCTATTTCGCTCTTGGCGCCGATGACGTATATATCGTCTGCGACTTGCCGGACAACGCCGCCGCTGCGGCGACTGCGATGTCGGCTGCCGCCAGTGGCATGGTGGTCAATCGGCTGGTGGCACTTTTGACGGCTGAAGAGATGGATCGTGCTGCCGAGCTCCGGCTGCGGTACGACGCTCCTGGCTCCTGATACCAAGCTGCGGGATCTACCGCGAGCCGGCAGCGTCGAGGGCCGCGGAAATTGGTTCGAGGCAGGCGATGAGCTGGTCGAGCTCGCTCGGCGTTAGTCTCTCGTACGCTGGCGCGGCGAGGTCGTCGGTGAGGGACTCGATCCGCTCTTTGCTCTCCCGGCCTGCGTCACTGAGCCAGCCGGAAGCCTCGATGAGGCCGCGGGCGCGCATGCCGGCCACAACCGCGGCCAGCCGCGCCCTGGGGAGGTGGTGGACCCTGCCGAACTTCTCCGCGGCGATGCCCTGGGAGAGAGCGTGCAGCACGTGGGCCTCTGTCCCGCCAATGCCCTCGGCGACCAAAGCTGCAATATGACCGTCGCCGCGGTGTTCGCGGAGCAGGGTGGCCGCGTGCCAGAGGCGGGCCACCGGCTCCCCAGGGACGGGTAGCGCCCGGAGCCCGGCGTACAAGGCCCGTCCTTCCGTCGGTGCGCCGGTCGCCGCCTTGGTGGCGAGCTCGGCGGCATGCGCTAGGGCGGGGGCGTCGGCGAGGTCGTCGAGGATGCGCTTCAGCGCCGCGACGCTGCCGCGCTCGCGAGCGGCGAGCGCATCCTCGGGGGTGGCGGTATCCCAGACGCGGGGGATGTGGCGGGAGACCTCGCCGTCGGCGAAGTTGTAGAAGATCGCATGGACGACCTCGGCCGGGACCCGGCCCAGCGGTGCGGCTCGTCCGGCGAAGTAGCCGTCCCAATAGTTCCGGTGGCCGAGCGCCATGAGCGCAGCGGTCGGCTCGTTGGAGAAGTAGGTGACCAGGTGGATCGGCTCTACGAGCCGGTACAGGCGGCGGGCGGTGGGCTCCATCTCGGATCATCTCCTGTGGCTGGTGGTGCCCCCGGCGGGCGACCACTCACCGCTGCTACGAACAACACTGCCCCGATCCGACACCGGCTGGCGGATTTGACTCCGCGGCGGCGTTGCGGGTCGCCCCCACGGTCGGCCGGGCGCTAAGGCGTCGGTCATGGGGGAAATCCCCCAGGTCAGGATGGGAGTCAGCCGGCTGCTGCCCGAGGGCGCGCATCCGTAGCGTGAGCAGGCAGAACGCTCACGCTATTGAGGGAGCACCCATGATTGAGGCCATTGATCTCACGAAGCGCTACGGCTCGACCGTCGCGGTTGATGATCTCAGCTTCACCGTCCGACCGGGCGTCGTCACGGGCTTCCTCGGCCCGAACGGTGCTGGCAAGACAACAACCATGCGGCTGATCCTGAGTCTCGACAAGCCGAGCGCGGGCACGGTCACGGTGGGCGGTAAGCCCTACGCGAAGCTTGCCAGCCCGATGCGCGAAGTCGGGGCGCTGCTCGACGCCAGGGCGATGCACGGCGGTCGTAGTGCCCGTAGCCACTTGCTATGCCTCGCCCAGACAAACGGCATCCCCGCCAGCCGGGTCGACGAAGTGCTGGGAATCGTTGGGCTAACCGATGTCGCTGCCAAGCGCTCGAAGGGATTTTCCCTGGGCATGAGCCAGCGGCTGGGCATCGCCGCTGCGTTGCTTGGCGACCCGCAGATCCTCATGTTCGACGAGCCGGTGAACGGGCTGGACCCCGAGGGCATCCGGTGGATCCGCACGCTGATGCAGTCGCTCGCAGCTGAGGGCCGCACCGTGCTGGTGTCCAGTCACCTGATGTCGGAAATGGAGAACACCGCCGATCACCTCATCGTCATCGGCCGGGGCAGGCTGATCGCCGACTGCGGGATCAGTGAGTTCATCGCCGCCAGCCAGCACCAGGCAGTTCTCGTTCGCACGCCACAACCCAGCGCACTCGCCGAGGCGATTTCATCGGCAGGCGGAACTACCAGCGCAGTGGCCACTACCACGGAAGCCGATGGCGAGGCGGCTATCGAAGTTCGCGGCCTGACCGAGGGCCAGGTTTCCGACCTTGCCTTCGCGCACGGCATCCGCCTGCGCCACTTGTCGACGTCGAAGGTGTCGCTCGAGCAAGCATTCATGGAACTCACGGCCGACAGCGTCGACTACCAGGCGACCCTGCCGGGCCGGCCGACGGAATTCAACGGAACGGAGGCATGACCATGGCAGCGGTCACTACTGGCGGAAAGCTTCGGGGCGTTGTGCCTGACCCCGGCAGGCGAGCCGGCCTCACCGGCGCGATCCGGTCAGAATTCACCAAGATCCGCTCGGTCCGCTCGACCTACGTCTCGCTGGTTGTGATGCTGCTGGCCAGCGTTATCTGGGCTGTCGTCTTCTGCGCGGGCACCGCGGCGCACTGGGCCCAAATGTCGGCCCAGGCCAGGGGAGCAGTGGATCCGACCCAGAACAGCGTCCTCGGCCTGGCGCTGCTCGGCCAGCTTGTCATCGTGGTGCTCGGAGCGCTCACGATCACCTCGGAGTACTCCACCGGGATGATGCGAACCTCCCTGACCGTGCTGCCGCGGCGGGGAATCGTCTACGGAAGCAAGGCGCTCGTGCTCGCGGCAGTCGCCCTGGCGGCCACGTTCCCAGCCAGTTTCCTGTCCTTTTTCATCGGCCAGCGGTTCCTGGCGGGAACCCATGCAGCGGCGACGCTATCGCAGCCGGGAGTCCTGCGGGCGGTGACCGCGGCCGCTCTGCTCGTCACCCTGACCGGGTTGTTCGCACTGGGCCTGGGCGCCGTGCTGCGGAACACGGCCGGCGCCATCACTGCGGCTTACGGGTTCCTCTTCTTGATCCCCGAACTCTCCAGGACCCTGCCCACGCCCTGGCTCGACGACGTCCAGCGATGGCTACCAGGCGGGTACCTCGTCTCCCAGCTCACCTACACGAATCCCGGAGGCGGCATCCCGCACATGTTCTTCCCGTGGGGCCAGCTCGCCGTCTTTGCCGGCTACGCGGCCGCCCTGCTGGTAGCCGGGATGGTAGTGCTGCGCCGCAGGGACGCCTAAGCAGATGCCCAGGCAGTCCGGGCCGGACGGATCGCTGCGCGCCGCGCCGTACGCTGTGCTCATGCACGACGCGTGGGCGTGGCTCCGCCGTCACCCGTGGGAGACGGACGTCGCGCTCGCAGGCGCGATCCTTGTCCTCAGCATGGGCCAAACGACAGCAGATCCACTCATCGGAGTGGTCAGCCTGGCGCTCGCCGCCACCGTGCTGCTGCGCCGGAAACACCCGGTGGAGGCATTCGCGGTGGCGGCGGCCGTGGCGGCCACTCAGGTCGTGTACGGCCTGACACCGGGGGGCGGCTACCTGATCGGCGCCTGGCAGCCGACCGTGGCCGATGTAACGCTCGCTGTGCTGCTGTACACGCTGGCCGTGCGCACGTCACCACGGACGTCAGTGGCGGGCCTGGCGGTCTGCCTAGCGCTGTCCGCGATCGCGATCGAGCGGTGGGGACCGGCGCACTCCGCTCACCCGCTGGATTCGATCCTGGCCGCTTCGACGCTGCTTGGCAGTGTGTCGCTGACGGCCTGGATCGTCGGCGAGTCGATCGCCTACCGGCACCGGGCCGCTAGTTTTGCCTCGCTGGAGGCGAGAGCCGCCCGGCTCGAGGCCGAGCGGGACGCGCAAGCCCGAATAGCCGCAGCTGCCGAGCGCGCTCGCGAGCTGGAAGTCCGCCGGGCCCGCGCGGTGGACCAGTCTGCCGCGCGTCTCCGCCGGATCGAGCGGGACCTGCATGATGGCGCTCAGGTCAGGCTGGCGGCGCTGGCTATGACACTCGGCGAGATCAAGGAAAACCTGGAATCATCCGCCGATCTCACCGGTGACGGCGGCCGCACCCAGACGCTCGTCAGGGCCGCGCACCGTAATGCCAAGGAAACGCTCGCTGAGCTCCGAGACCTGGCCCGAGGTATTCATCCCCCGGTCCTGGACCAGGGCATCGGCGCGGCGCTTGATGCGCTGGCCGAGACAAGCGCAGTACCGGTCGGCCTGGTGCTCGATGTTAAGCATCGGCCGTCACCAGCGATCGAAGCGATCGCGTACTTCTGCGCCGCCGAGTTGCTCGCCAACGTGGCCAAGCACGCCGGTGCCAGCAAAGCCGAGATCAGCGTCACGAGCGACCGAGACGGATTCGGGATGACGGTGTCCGACGATGGTTCGGGGCAGGCCAGGCTCAGCCCGGAAGGCGGACTTGAAGGCCTGCTTGAGCGGGTGCAAACGGTCGACGGACGGCTCACGATCGACAGTCCCGCCGGCGGCCCTACTCGCATCACCGTCAGCCTGCCAGGGCATGCCTGATGAATGGGAACGGGGAGCTTGAGCCGCTTCGCGTCGTCATCGCTGAGGACGCGGCGATCATGCGGGATGGCCTTACCCAGACCCTGACTCGGCGCGGCCATCAAGTCGTTGCCGCCGTCGGTGACGGCGACTCGCTCTTGCGCGCGGTGGGTGAGCTACAACCTAACGTCGCCATCATCGACGTGCGCATGCCGCCGACTCATCGCGACGAGGGACTGCAGGCCGCCCAGGCAATCAAGCGCGACCATCCAGGCGTCGGAGTACTCGTTTTCTCCCAGTACGTCGAAACGAGGTCTGCTACCGAGCTGTTTGCCGGAGCGCGCGGTGGCGTGGGCTACCTGCTCAAGGACCGGGTCGCCGACGTCAGCGACTTCATCCAGGCAATAAGCCAGGTCGCCCGGGGTGGCACGGTTCTCGATCCCGAGGTGGTCAGGCAACTGCTGGCCGCAAGCCGCCGGGCCGACGCTCTGTCCTCGCTGACGCCGCGCGAGCGCGAGGTGCTGTCGCTGATCGCTCAGGGGCGCTCCAACACGGCCATCGCCGAGACGCTGGTCATATCGCCGGGCGTCGTCGAGAAGCATGTCGCCAGCATCTTCGGCAAGCTTGGCCTGCTTCCTTCTGAAAGCGACAACCGCCGGGTCATCGCAGCGATGAAGTACCTGCAGTCTTAGTCGCCACGTTCGCAGCGTCGTCGCCTCTGGTCAGTTGGGATTGCGCCGTAGGCGGCGTGTCGCCAGGCTAGTGACGGGCTTGGTCCATGCCGGCCAGGGCAAGTGGAGGTGGAGCAGATGGCACAGGGCGCATCGGCTGCCGAGGGCGCCGGGCAGGGTAGTACCGGATACTTCGCGGGCAAGCTCGCGGTGGTAACCGGCGGCGGGTCGGGCATGGGCCGCGAGCTTGTCCGTCAGCTTGCGGCACAGGGATGTTCGGTCGCGACGTGCGACTGGAACGCCGAGTCTGTCGGACAGACGGCGATCGTGGCGCGCGAGAGTGCCCCGGCCGGGGTGACGGTAAGCAGTCACAACTGCGACGTCTCCGATGAGGCCCAGGTCCTTCGCTTCCGGGATGAGCTACTCGCCGAGCATCAGGCTGATCATGTGGACCTGGTCTTCAGCAACGCCGGCGTTGGCGGGGCCGGCACATTCGTCAAGGATCCGCGGGAGGAGTGGGAACGCACGTTCGCCGTCGACTGGTGGGGCGTGTACTACTGTGCCCGCGCGTTCCTTCCGCTGCTCATTGCCAGCGGTGACGGGGTGCTCATCAACACCAGCAGCGTGAACGGCTTCTGGGCCACCCTGGGGCCTGGCATGCCGAACACCGCCTACAGCACAGCCAAGTTCGCCGTGAAGGGCTTCTCCGAGGCACTTATCGAGGACCTGCGCACCAACGCGCCCCAGGTCCGGATCGCCGTCGTGATGCCCGGGCACGTTGGCACCGACATCGTCGCGAACAGCTTCCGCGCCCAGGGCATCCCGGACCTAAAGAAGATGACCGACGCTCAGGCTCAGGGAGTGCTCCCCGCCAGCGCGCAGGCCGTCCTGATTAAAGCCGGCCTGCTGCCCGACAGCCCGTCACCCGATGACCTGCGCAAGCTCCTCGTGCAGATGAACGCGGACTTTCGGGACAAGGCTCCACTCAGCGCGGCCGGGGCTGCGGAGATCATCCTGGACGGCGTGCGGGCCGGTGACTGGCGGATCCTCGTCGGTGAGGATGCCAAGGTTCTCGATGGGTTCGTGCGCCAGAAGCCCGAGTCGGCTTACGACTACGCCGAGCTTGCCAAGATGGCAGGAGCGCCGACCGCAGCACCCGAGTAGCTGGCGGCGCGATGCTGGCGCTGCAGCTGCTCGGGCCGCTAACGGCACGGCGGCTGGTATGAGATACCAGGGGCGTACGTCGCCCACTCCTGCCGGGTGATGGACTGCCCGGCGTCGGCGCACACCGCCGCGTCTGCAGTCGCCGGATTCGTGTTCCAGAGCCGCACCGTTCCGTCGGCACTGGCAGCGGCAAGCTCGCTTCCGGCCGGTGCGAAGTCGACGGAGTAGACGTGCCCGTTCGGGCCGGTCAGCGTGGCGAGCAGGGCTGGATGCGCGGGGATGGCGACATTCCACAGCCACACGGTGCCGTCGGTCACGGCTGCGGCCAGCGTCTTGCCGTTCCCGCTGAACGCCACGCCGTAGATGTAACCGGTGGGCCCGGTCAGCGGCGCACCCACCGTCTCCGGTCGAGCCGGGTCTGCAACATCCCACAGCCGAACGGTCTTATCCGCGCTGCCGACGGCCAGCAGCTTGCCGTCCGGGCTGAACGCCACCGAGATCGCGTAACTGGACGGGCCGCGCAGCGGACGTCCCAGCAGGACCGGACGAGCTGGGTCCGCGACGTCCCAGAGGCGGGTGAGGTTGTCGGCGCTGGCAGCAGCGACCAGTTTGCCGCCCGGGGAGAAGGTGACGCCGAACAGGTAAGTCCCGGAGTCGCGCTTGGTGGCCAGTAGCTGCGGACGCGCTGGATCGCGCACCGACCACAGTCGCAGCGTGCCGTCGTCGCCGCCGGTCGCTACTAGCTCACCGTTCGGGCTGAAAGCTACCGTCTCGGTCATGCCGGTCGCCGAGGCCCGGACGGGCTGCCCGAGCGGCGAGAGCCGTCCGCCTGCCGTGCTCCACAGCTGGAACATGCCGTCGCCGTAGGTCGCGGCGAGGACGGGTGCGTGCGGCGCGAACTCGACCGCGTTCACGAATGTGCCTGGCACTGGTTGCGCCGCAAGCTGTCTGCGACCGGCGGCGTTCCATAGCTGCAAGCTGTCCTGGCTGCTCACAGCGAGCAGCTTGCCGTCCGGGCTGTAGACGGCGTCGTACGCCGGGCTGC
>Ga0335075_10014192_pt1 | contig 11974 bp, 11 predicted proteins | sample Lox_Sample_24_FD_206723 | JGI IMG/M metagenome (GOLD analysis project Ga0335075, IMG submission 206723) | Soil microbial communities from Loxahatchee National Wildlife Refuge, Florida, United States - Lox_Sample_2.4 | ecosystem: Environmental > Terrestrial > Soil > Wetlands | place: USA... | reverse complement strand
GCCGCACTCCAAAACAAGCTATTTCCGCCGCAAAACAGGATCACCTTGTCACTCCGTCTCGCTTGCGATAAAGTGCTGCCTCGCGCGCGCAGGAGGCGAGCGCTGTTCCGGCAAGAAGGGATGCACAATGGTCGGCAGCACGCACAGACGACAGATCATGGCGGCGATGGTGGTGTTCCTGGCGGGCTGCGTCGGCCTGGGGGATTCGCCGTCGAGTATGATGACGGACAATCGACCCCGACCGCGACCGCAACGCGCCGCCGAGCCAAGCACGCCGGATCTGCGCATCCCCGATAATGCGGTTGCCCAGGCAGGAAGCGATATTCCTCTCGTGCCCGTGCCGCCGCCGCCTTTTCCCCGATCCGACAAGACCGGCGGGACGCCGGTCCCACCAGCAAAGACGACCGGCGGGACGCCGGTCCCACCGGCACAAGCCTCACCTGAGAAAAAGACCGGCGAGACGCCGGTCCCACCGGCACAAGTTCCACCAGCAGCGCAACAGCCCGACGGCACGACGCAGACGCCGCCGCATACGGCCCGGCAGCTGCTTGAGCAAGCCGCCGCACGCTGCGCCACCCTCGATTCGTACATCGTTCGCCTGACCCGGCGCGAAAACCGCAAGGGCACGCTCGGCCCCGAAGAGATCATCGCCTTTTCCTTCCGCAAGAAACCGTTCAGCATCCATTTCAAATGGCTGGGCAAGACCGCCGAGGGCCGCGAAGTGGTCTACGTCAAGGACCGCTTCGGCAATAAGATTCATACCAAAGTGGCCCAGGGCGATTCGCTGCTGTTGCCCGCCGGCGCCCGTCTGTCGCTGTCGCCGGACAATCCGCTCGTCCGCTCGGCCAGTCGCCATCCGATCACCGACGCCGGCGTCTGCCATTGCGTCCAAGCGCTGACCGCGCTTCTCGACGCCCAGGAACGCGGCGACCGCCGGAAAGGCACTCTCACCGCCATCGCGCCGCAGCGACGGCCGGAATATCCTCAGCCGGTCGAAACGCTGGAATACCTCATCGCACCCGGCGTCGAGCCGGAGCTGCCGCGCGGCGGACGCCGCCTCATCTACTTCGATCCCGAAAACCATCTGCCGATGCTCGTCGTCACCTACGACGACAAGAGCAACGAAGTCGAATACTACCGCTACGATCGGCTCATCGCCCCGGCCAACCTCGACGACGACGACTTCAATCCCGACAAGCTCTGGCCGCCACAGAGCCCGCAGCGTCAGCGAGAGGATGGCCCTCGCTGACGCTGCGGGTTCTGTTCTTTTCCTGTCACAATGACACCGCGAAGGGTCACTCTGGCAGATGCCGAGGGAAAAGCGCCGCTTCCGGCGAGGGACACTTGATTTCCATGCCATCCCATGCTCTACTGAAATAAGCAGTTAGGTCGATGCGCGATTGTCCATAAAGCAGTGGTACGACTTTTGCTTTCTTCGGAAGTAGCTCCGTGGGAGCGGATCCTCCCGTGGTCGTGCCGCCGGCCAGGACAGGACATCAGGAACGGCCAGACGAGGTATGCGGCATGAAGGCAACACCCCAAGCACGCGAGTATTCGATCCTCATCGCCGACGACGATACCAGCTGCCGGCAAGCCTTGCGCGACATCATGGAGCCGGAAGGCTACCGTACCTTGATGGCATCGTCCGGAGAAGAGGCGCTCGACATCGTTCGCCAGGTCGATGTGCATTTGGCCCTTCTGGACATGCACATGCCGACCCTGACGGGGCTGGAGACACTACAGCTAGTACGGCAGATCAAGGGCATGTTGCCGGCGATTCTCATCACCGCCGACGCCACCGAGAGCCTGATCCGTCAGGCCTGCCAGATGCACTGTTACAGTGTCATTCCCAAGCCGCTCAGCAAGAGCGTGGTGCTGTACACGGTGGTGCGTGCTCTGGCCGGCGTGTATGGAAGACGCTAAAAAAAGCAAGCCAAGGGATCTCAACTGATTTTCATCCTCGAAGGAGCACAACGGCATGACAGTCGTACCGCTTAATGACAAGATTGTGGTCAAGCGTCTGGAAGCGGAAGAGAAGACGGCCGGCGGCATCGTGCTGCCGGACTCAGCCAAGGAGAAGCCGCGGCAGGGCAAGGTTCTCAGCCTCGGCGACGGCAAACGCCTGGATAACGGCCAACGCGCCTCTTTCCAGGTCAAGGAAGGCGATCGCGTCCTGTTCACTTCGTATGCCGGTAACGAAGTGACCATCGACGGCGAAGAATTGCTCATTATGACCGAGGACGACATCCTCGCGGTCGTCGAGTAAGCGCGAGCCTCTCCGCGCAGCCGCTTACGGTTTGGCGGCAACGCTAAGCCGCAAGCGGCTTTTTTGCGCGCCTGCATGCACCTACAATAGGGGACGGCGGCTGGCATTGTGTTTGCTAATGAGGAGGTGGTTCGGGACATTTCTTCTGTTGTGGAGATGGTTCAATGAATAGCCGATCCTTGCTTCTCTGCGGATTTTTGCTGGCATTGCCGATAGCGCCGGCGGCGCAAGGCGGCGCCGATCCCAAACAATGGAACGACAGCGTGGACAAGGCCATCGCCTATCTGCGCAAGCAGCAGAACGACGACGGCAGCTGGGGCAAGGCAGGGCCGCAGCAGCTCGGCGGCACCGGCGTCATTCTGACCGGCCTGCTGCAAAGCGGCAAAGTCGGCCCCGACGATCCGATGGTCGAGAAGGGCTTGAAGTACATCGAATCGCTCATCAATCCGCGCGAGAAGCACATCGCCGGGCAGAATCCCCGTGTGCAACTGAAAAACTACGTCACCTGTGTCAACGTCCTGGCCCTGGTCAGCGCCAAGCGCGACACTTACAAGGCGGTGATCGCCGACGCGGCCAAGTTCCTGCGCAAGCTGCAATGGGATGAGAGCGAGGGCAAGAGCAAGGAGGATGATTTTTACGGCGGCGCCGGCTATGACAGCAAATCGCGGCCGGATCTCTCGAACACGCAGTTTTTCCTCGACGCCCTGAAAGCGGCCGGCATTCCCAAGGACGATCCCGCCTTCCAGAAGGCCAGGATCTTCGTCAGCCGTTGCCAGAACTTCAAGGGTGAGGACAACCGAGATCAGAAGTGGGCCGGCAAGATCAACGACGGCAGCTTCATCTACAGCGCCGCCGGCGGCGGACAGACCAAGACAAAAGAAAAAACGACGGACGATGAATCGCTGCCCGGCTACGGCAGCATGACCTACGCCGGCATCAAGAGCCTCATTTACTGTGGCGTTTCCAAGGACGATCCCCGCATCAAGAAGGCGCTTGAATGGATTCAGAAGAACTACACCGTGGACGCCAACCCCGGCATGCCGGAGGTGCGCAAGCACTGGGGGCTGTACTACTACTATCACACGATGGCCAAGTGCCTGGACACGCTGGGAACGGACAAGGTGAAGGACGCCAGCGGCAAGGAGCACGACTGGCGCGCCGACATCACCGCGGCGCTGGCCAAGCGCCAGCAAGAGGACGGCAGCTGGCGCAACGATAACGCGCATTGGATGGAGGCCGATCCGCTCCTCGTCACCGGCTACGCGCTCATGGCCCTGAGCCACTGCAAGCCGAAGAAGTGACAGAGCCGCTTGCGGCTTAGCGGAGCAGCGGACGGGCTAAGCCGCAAGCGGCTACAGCAATTCCGCGATCGGTTCGCCATACGGCAAGATGGGCATCGGCCGCCCCGTCGGATCGAGGAACGACGTGTTGGCGTAATCGATGCCGAGATGACGGAACATCGTCGCCCACAAATCGTTCGGCGTCAACGGCCGATCCTTGGGATGCTCGCCCTTGGCGTTGGTCGAGCCAACGATTTGTCCCGTGCGCATGCCGCCGCCGCAGACGAGCATCGACATCGCTTGCGGCCAATGATCGCGGCCCGGCTGCTTCACCTTCGTGTGCGTCCCCTCCTGGTAACTGATGCGCGGCGTCCGTCCGAACTCGCCGGTGACAATCACCAGCACCTTGCGATCCAGGCCGCGCGCGTAAATGTCCTCGACCAGCGCCGTCACCGCCTGATCGTAGATGGGAAAACGCCGCTTGGCATCCTCGAAGATGTGGCAGTTAACGGCGTGCGAGTCCCAGTTGTAGGTGCCGTCTTTGGGAAACGTGACGCCGGACTGATACGGGTTCTCCATGACCATCGTGACGAAGCTGGCGCCATGCTCGACGAGCCGGCGCGCCATCAGGGCGCGCTGTCCCCAGGCGTGCATGCCGTAGCGTTCGCGCAGCGGGAGCGGCTCGCGCGACAGATCGAAGGCCGTGGCCGCGGCGTCACTCGTCGCCAGCGTCACCGCCTTCTTGCGATATTCGTCGATCGCCCCCATCGCGCCGCTGGCGTCGATGTCCGTGGACACCGTGTCGAGATGTTTCAGCAATCCCAGCCGATCGCTCATCCGCTCCTTCCTCTCCTGTGGCAGCGAGATATTCTTGACCTCGAATTTCGGCGAGCTGGGATCGCCCGGGACCATGAACGGGTGGGTCGAGGGTCCGAGGTAAGCGGCGCCGAAGCTGTACACGTCAATCTGCGCGCGGCCGGGATGGGTCCCGGCAATGTAATTGGGCACACCGGCCTGCCGATCCTGCCGGGCCTTCGCGACCATCGAGCCGACCATCGGATAATCGTTGACGAAGCCGACCGGCGAGCGCGGATCGCGTCCGGTCAGGAAGCGCTTGTGTCCGCCGCCGTGATCGGCGAAGTTATGCGCCACGGAGCGAATCAGCGTGAATTTGTCGGCGATCCTGGCGTGCCGCGGCAGCAGCTCGCAAACCTCGATGCCGGGCACGTTGGTCTTGATGGGCCGAAACGCGCCGCGATACTCCGCCGGCGCATCCGGCTTCATATCATAGGTTTCCATGTGCGGCGGCCCGCCCGGCAGCCAGATGAGAATGACCGACGTATCCGGCGTCTGTCCCGTCTCCGCCGCTCGCAGCTGTAGCGGCAGCAGCCCGCGCAGGCCGACGCCGCCCAGCGCCAGCGCACCGATCTTCAGGAAATGACGCCGAGAAACCGGCCCGGAACAGCGAGGAGAAGGTTTCATGCGAACGATCCGGCAGGAAGGTTTGCGGTGGGAGGGCGAGGAAAGCACTTTTATCACCATAAACGGCTCTCGCCGCCGCGTCAACTTGACAGCGCGAGGTATTTCCACGGTTGTCACGGCGCTTCGAGAAAGCGTCTGACTTCCTCCGGCGGCCGCGGCCGCGGATCGTCGCTGCCGACCAGGAAATCCCAGCCGTCGATCACGTTCAGCGACAACGGCACGTCCAGTCTGTCCAGCGCCTGCCGGGCGGCGGCGGAGCTGATGTGATTACGACGGCAGCGCGTCTCGACCTCCTCGATGCGGCGCAGCGCGGCTTGCTGGGCGCGCACCTCGGTGAATTGGTCCCATCCGGTCGGCGAAGCGCACAGCAGGCCGCGCGGCAATTGCACCAGGAAACACACGGCGATCAATCCGTAGAGAAAGCCGCGTTGCCGGGCGGTGAGCGCTCCCGTGGCATCCAGCGAGAGCCAGCTTCCCGATCGTGCCGGCAGACCGCCGCAGAAGAACAGTACTAGACCCAGATGCGGCAGCAAATGATAGCGCGCGAAGCTCGGCTCGACCATTTGGCTGTAGGGCCACAATGCCCGCGCGCTGTAACAGAGCATGTAAGCGCTGCCGATCAGTCCGACTCCCAGGAGCATCAGCCGGCGATCGCGCGCTTGCCGCCACCACCAAACGCCCACGGCGACCATCACAGGCAGAATCACGACGACGCACCAATCCGGCAAGGCGACGTTGCTTACGCCGGCAAGGCCAAGCAACAGATTGTCCACCAGCGAACGCGCCGTGTATTCCAGGCCAACCAACGGCTGGAACGCTTCCACGGCCGTTTGATCGCCGTAGTGATAGGTGTGCAGGATTGCGTCCGACGTGCGCGGCAGGCTGACGGCCAAAAATAAGGCGGTGCCGGCCAGCGGCAACAAACAAAGGCCAATCTGTTTAGCCGCGTCCCGAAGGGGAGCGCGAGACAATCCCGCGCTCCCCTTCGGGTCGCGGCTAACCAAATACGGCAGCAGATAAAGGCAACACAACGGGCCGGCGAGAATGCCGAGCGCGAACCAGCCGGGCGCGAGCAGGCAGGCCAGGAGACAAAGAAGTAGGTCAAGATGGCCGCCCCTTTGTCGCCAGCGCTGGGCGGCCAGCAAGCCCAACAACATCGTGTCCATCGCCAGGACCGCGAAGCTGGCGGCGAACCACCACACCGCCTGATGATAAACCGACGTGACGGCAAACAGGACGATCGCCAGCAAAGCGTAAAAGGAATGGCCCATCTCGCGGCGCACGAAGACGTACAGCAGCCACAATCCCAGCAGCAGCGCCAGCGGTCCGACCAGGCAGGTCAGCAACGGCAACAGCGGCAGGCGGCCCGCCAGCCATTCGAGGGCGAAACAGAACAGGCGGCCCAGCGGCATGGCGTGCTCGTTCTGCGGCACCCACAGACCGTCGCACGTCCGCTGCCAGGTCCACGACTGCGTGAGGATCTGGAAATCGTCGAAAAAAATCACCGGGCCGATCAGCGATCGTGTGTACAGAAGCAGGAACGCCGCACAGGTCAGCAGGATCGGCAGGTAGACCCCCTGGGGGGAGGACGGACGCGAGACTGCTCCAGAAGAGGCCGGCGCAGGGGCCGAGATCAGCAGGCGATCGGACATGGGCTTCCCACGCGGTAAAATCATGAACTTTTTGACGATAAGCCCGGAGCGTTCGCGACGGGTTGCAGCGGCCCGTCGCTAGCGCTCCGGGCTAGTATCTCATGCGCCGAAACCTCTTATTGGTAGGGGCTGACGAAAGAATTGTCAATCCGTTCTCCGCCGCGAGGACGACGAGGGGATGAGATGGTGGAAAATCGGTAGAGGACGCTTGCTACATGCCCTGCGGGCGAGTAGAACACTTGACAAATCTCTCTCCGCGGGCGGTGGGAAGATATGCCAGGGTGAAAACGGCACAACCGCATTCCACCTCCCGAGCCTGGATGCGCGGGAGCATCCACGAGCGGAGGAAGCTCGTTCGGGGAGCAATCTTGACGGCGAGTACACTCAACCCTTCTTTGTCTTTGCGTTCGTGAGAAAGGCAGGCATCATGGACATTTGGGAATTTCTCACCAGCTATTATTTCATGGGCATCATGGGCGTCCTTCTGCTCGTGCTGATCGGCGTGTTGCTCTTCCTCCGCAGCCGCCGGCCGGAAGATTAGCTCAGTGGGCAGTAGGCGGTAGGCAGTAGGCAGAAAAGAAAGAAGATCCTTTTCTGCCTACTGCCTACCGCCTACTGCTTACTTGTCCTTGTCGCGCTTGAAGCGTGCCTGAGCCGTGTTCCAGTCGCCGACCACGGCCGCGATTGTCAGGGCACGTCGCTCGCGCCAGATATGCAGACGGACGCGCCGGCCGGCCGGCAAGCCGCTAATCAGGTTGATGAAGTGGTTCTCATTGCGGACGGCCACGCCATCCACCTCCAGCACCACGTCGCGCGCACGCAGCCCCGCCGCCGCCGCCGGCGTGTCCGCGTAGACCGTCTCCACCAGCGCTCCCTGGACCCGATCCAAGCCCAGTGCCGCCGCGTCGGCCGGCTCGAACGACTGCGCCACCTGCAAGCCGAGATAGCCCCGCGCCACCGAGCCGCGCGCCAGCAGCTGGTCGAGAATGCGCTTCACCAGGTTGATGGGGATGCTGAAGGCGACACCGCTATTACTGCCGGAGTGCGAGGCGATGGCAGTGTTGATGCCGATCACCTCGCCGTCCATGTTGATGAGCGGTCCGCCGCTGGAGCCGGGATTGATGGCGGCGTCGGTCTGCAAGAAATCCTTGATGCGAATGGTGCTGCCCAGGCTGACCTGGCCGCGCTCGCGGGCGCTGATGATGCCGTGCGTCACCGTCTGATTCAGGCCAAATGGACTGCCGATGGCCAGCACCCATTGACCGACGCGGACATTGTCGCTGTCGCCCAGCGCCGCCGCCGGCAGGTCGGGAGCATCCAGACGCATGAGGGCCACGTCCGATTCGGGATCGGCCCAGACCTTTGACGGCTTGAGGAGGCGGTTGTCGGCCAGGCTGACGGTGATCTGATTGGCCGGCGCCTGCTGGATGACGTGGTTGTTGGTCAGGACGTAGACGCCGGGATGGCCGGCGACGCGGATAAGGACGCCGGAGCCGGACTCATCGACGGAGCGAGTTTTGCCGGGATTGCCGCGGGCCGGCGCCTGCTTGACGGCCTCGACGGCCACCACGGCCGGCGAGACCTTGCGGGCGACGTACTCGAAGCGGCCGCCGATCCGCGCCGCGTCGAGGCCCGCGTCTGCCGAGCGCGGCCCGTTCATCTGGGCGACGGCCGGCGAAAGACCGTGGATACCGAAAGTGACAGCCAGCATGCCTCCCAGGCAGGAACAGGCGCCCAGAAAGCAAGTCATTGCTACACGTCTCATGGCGAGATTTCCGTTAGGGCGTTGGCATCGATGGCGAACGCGGCCCTCTCACAAGACATGCGGTGGGACAACACCGAGAGGAGCCGATTCGCGTTGTGAAATGCATCCCGACTTCGGGATACAGCTCCATTCTACCCCGATCACGGAAGATGCTTGAGGAAATGGCCCGCGAGCTGGGCGGGAATCGCGCCCCGACAGCGGCACAAAACGCACCTCCGGCCGGGCCTTGCGGAAAGCGCCGAGCTTATCACATCCCAGATTGCCCTATCGGATCGAAGCGAGCGGAAGGAAGCGATGCCGTCACGGATGCCAGGTGACTTCGCGGAGGACATCGCGCGTAGATTTTGATGGCGTCGAGGACGCGCATGAGGACCGCGGGTTCGTTGGCGAGATGATGGAGCAACTGAATAATGCTCATCGCAACACCGATGTGATCGATGCACTCAGCGTGGTCCACAGGAACTTCTACATCATAATCGGCATGGTTCCTTGCGATGTTCAGATCGCGCAGCGCCTTTCCCGTATAGACCACATCCGGATGCGCGCAATTGCTCAAGCGCAGCCAGAGGTAGGAATGTGCCCTCTCGGCCCGCGGAACAGTGAAGCCACTGCGTAGAAGAAGCGTCCGGGCCTTATGAAAAGCAGCGTAATAGGCTCGGCTTGTCGCCGAACGCCAGCTCGCTTGCCGCGACCCGGTACTTAGCTCGTCTGCCAAGTCTAAAAAGCCTGTTTCGTCCATCAGCTTTTGAGTTTCAAATAGAGACAGAAGAGCATCTTGCGCAGGGGGCGGTAAACGCTTAATGTCGCTTCATGCCACTGCCGCCGTGCCGCAAGCGCTTGGTCCCGCGACAGTCCAGCCACGTGGATCTCAAACACAATCTCTGTGTTATCGCGCAATTCCGGATCTTCCTCAACGCTCACCTTAATGCAGCTTGCTGTGGGGAAGATACGGTGCGTAGCCTCCAAGATCGGTTGCAGGCAGTGCTCGGCCTGATATTCCCGCGCGAAAGCCACGACCTCGGGGGAGAACGTTTCCGCGACACCGTTGCTCTCGGTGTTCGCGGTGCCGGAAGAGGTTTGCGGCATAGTCATCGGCAGATCTCCTTTTACCTGGTTACTAATCGCATCCTACCCGATACTGCCGTGCGGCGAAAGAGCGGAGGTTGACGCCAACCGCGATCCTTCGCTACCTTGACCCAGACACACACGACAACGTCCTCTCGCGGATGACTCTCATGCGTGTTGGCATTTTTGGCGGCACTTTCGATCCGGTCCACACCGGACACCTCCTCCTGGCCGAGCAGGGCCGCGAACAGGGCCGGCTCGACGAGGTCTGGTTCGTGCCCACCGCTCATCCGCCGCACAAGGACGAGCCGGCCCTGACGCGCTTCGAGCAGCGCGTCGAGATGCTCGCTCTCGCCGTCGCCGGCAATCGCGCTTTCCGCATCGAGGAGCTGGAAAAGGAACGGCCCGGCCCCAGCTACACCGCCGACACCCTCGCCGAGCTGCGGCGACGCCATCCCAGCCATGAATTTCTGCTCCTCGTCGGCTCGGATACGCTTCTCGATCTGCCGCACTGGTATCTGCCGCTTCGCGTGCTGGAACAGGCGGACCTGCTGGTGATGGCCCGCCCCGGCAGCGCGGTGCTGTCGGTGGAAGAGCTGCGGGCGCGGCTGCACGCACCCGATTCGCTGCCGCTGCGTTTGGAGGTGGTCGAGATGCCGCAAATCGACATCTCCAGCCGCGACCTGCGCCGCCGCGCCGCCGCCGGCCGCAGTCTCCGCTATTTCCTACCGCGCGCCGTGGAGTGTTACATCCACGACAAGAAGCTGTATCGCTTGCCGTAACGCGAGCTGCTCCGGAGAATAGAGGCAATCGCCCCGAGGAGCGCTTCATGGACTATCCCGCGCAGCGCCGCGAACGGTTGAGCCGCCAGCTGGCCGCTGAGGGCATCGACGCCCTGATGATTAGCAATCCGGTCAACGTCACTTACCTGACCGGCTTCACCGGCGACAGCACGGTGCTGCTGCTCCGCCGCGACGGACTGCTTCTGGTCAGCGATTCCCGCTATACCGGCCAGCTGGGCGATGAATGTCCCGGATTGCCGCTGCACATTCGAGCGACGACGCAGAAACTGCCGGAAGCCGTCGCTGAGGCGCTCAAGGGGTTCGGCCTCCGCTCGGTTGGCTTCGAGAGCGGGGCCGTCACGGTAGCCGAGCTGGAGCTGCTCCGCCAGCTGGCGCCGAGCCTGGATTGGAAGGGCGGCGGTGATCGCGTCGAGCGTCTGCGCATGGTCAAGGACGACTCGGAGCTGGCCCAGATCCGCACCGCCATCGACGTGGCCGAGCGCGTTTTCACCGCCTTTCGTTCGCTGCTGCGGCCCGAGGATACCGAGAAAGACCTGTGCGACGCCATCGAACACTACGCGCGGCGGGCCGGCGGCACCGGCACGTCGTTTCCGCCCATCGTCGCCGTCGGTGAACGCGCGGCGCTGCCGCACGCGCCGCCGACGAGCCGCACCGTGGCCTCCGGCGAGCTGCTGCTGGTCGATTGGGGCGTCACCGCTCCGCTGTACAAAAGCGACTTGACGCGTGTGTTGAATACCCGTAAAACGTCCCCTCTCTCCGGCACAGACTCGGCAAGGCCCGCGAAGCTGGAAGAGGTTTATGCGGTCGTGCTGCAAGCCCAGGAGGCGGCGCTGCGGACCGTGCGACCGGGCGTCTCGACGCGCACCATCGATGCCGCCGCTCGCTCGGTGATCGCCGAGGCCGGCTACGGCGAGTATTTCGGACACGGACTGGGCCACGGTATTGGACTGCAAATTCACGAGGCGCCGTGGTTGCGGCCCAATTCGGATACGCCGATTGAGCCGGGCATGGTCTTCACGCTGGAGCCGGGCATCTATCTACCGGGTTGGGGTGGCGTACGCATCGAGGATGACGTGCTCGTGACGCCGGACGGCGCCGAACGCTTGACGCACTTGCCCCGCGACCTGGAGGCGATGAAGTTCTGAGTTCTGAGTGCTGAGTTCTGAGAAAAGAACGGTGAGTGTGTGTCTGTTTGACTCAGAACTCAGCACTCAGAACTCAGAGCTGGGAGGATTGGCGTTGGCCGACGAAGCACACAACCCACCGGGGCCGTTCGATATGCGGATGATCGAGCAGCTCATGGCGCTGATGAGCAAGCACGAGCTGAGCGAGATTGATCTCCGCGAGGGTGAGCGGCGTATCTGCCTGCGTCGCGGCGGAATCGCGGCAGACACCGCGAATCTGCCTGCCGTCGAGAGGCCGGCTCCCGCGCCTCTTGCGGCGCCGAAGGCCAACGAAGGGCCGCCGCCCGCGTCGTCGGGCCGCCAGCTGCTCGAAATCAAAAGCCCCACCGTCGGCACCTTCTACGCCCAGGAAAAGCCAGGTTCGCCACCCTATGTCACCGTCGGCGCACGCGTCACTCCCACCACGATCGTTTGCCAGATCGAGGCCATGAAGATCTTCAACGAGATCACCGCCGATTGCAGCGGCGTCCTCGTCGA
>Ga0335075_10014191_pt1 | contig 11974 bp, 10 predicted proteins | sample Lox_Sample_24_FD_206723 | JGI IMG/M metagenome (GOLD analysis project Ga0335075, IMG submission 206723) | Soil microbial communities from Loxahatchee National Wildlife Refuge, Florida, United States - Lox_Sample_2.4 | ecosystem: Environmental > Terrestrial > Soil > Wetlands | place: USA... | reverse complement strand
CCTCGAACCGGCCGAGCTCGTGCAGCGTCACACCGCGGTTGTTGTGCGCCTCGGCGTATCCGGGCTGGATCGTGATCGCGCGCGTGTAGCTTTCGAGCGCCTGCTCGGGGCGGCCGAGCGAGCGCAGCGTCGCGCCGCGGTTGTTCCAGGCCGAGGCGTAGTCGGGCTTGAGCGCCAGCGCCCGATCGTAGCTCGTCAGCGCCTCCTCGTCCCGCCGCAGGTCGTGCAGTGTGACGCCACGGTTGTAGTGTGCGTCCGGGTAGTCCGGCAGAATGGCGATCGCGCGGTCATAGCAACTCAGGGCCTTGCTGTAGCGACCGAGGTCCCGGAGGACGTTGCCGTAATTGTTGTGTGCCGCCGCCTCCTGCGGCGATCTGGCCGCGACCCGCTCGAGGAGCGATGCGGCCTCCGCGCTGCGCCCCGATTGCGCGAGAATGATCCCGAGCAGGGACATGGCGGCGCAGTCATCGGCCCGCAGCGCGAGAGCCGACCGGCACAGGGACTCGGCCCTCTGCCGCTCACCGCGCGAATACAGCGCCCACGCCTGTTGAACCGCCGGGGCTGACGGCTGGCCGCCGGCGGCCCGCGGCACTGCGGAGTACGGCCGTGACGCGGCGCGTGCGTGGCGTCTGCTCATTGGCCCTACCTTGGCAGAAACCCGCCGAGGGCCGCAGCGAAATATGTCGCATTTCCCGCGGCGGCGGCGCGGCTCAGGCGGCCGATGCCGCGCCCGGCGCGGGCGGTTCCCTGACCTGCGGCCCGATGGCGGCCCAGGCGCCGCGGATCTCCCCGAGGAGGCTCAGCACCTCGGTGACGGCGCCGGCATCACTGTTGAGGTTCGCGTGCATGAGCCGCCGCGTCATGTATTCGTAGAGGTTGCTCAGATTCTGCGCGAGCGGGCCGCCCTTCTTCAGGTCGAGGCTGCCGCGCAGCTCGGCGATCAGCACCACGGCGGCGTGCAACAGCCCCGCCTGTCGGCGAGTCTCGCGCTGCTCGATGCACCAACGGGCCGCGTTCAGGCGGTCCAGGACGGCGTCGAATACCGTGAGAACCAACGCATGCGGGTGGGTATCGGCGACGGCGCCGTGCGCGCTGACGCTGCGATAGGCGGCGAGCTTCGACTGCGGCGAATAGGGATTCACGAGCTTCGATTCCGTGGGATGCCGATATCGAAGATAGCGACTCGGCCGCGCGGAACTTGAGCGCGCGCCTCAGGCGTTCTGCGTTGCCTGCACCTGCGGCAGGCTGGCGAACGCCTGCGTGAGGTACGAGGAGGTCGTCTGCAGCGAGGACAGCAGCGTATTGAGCGCGGCGTACTGCTGCGTCAGGCTGGCGGACAGGGCGGTCATCTGCTGCTGCAGCTGGGTGCTCTGTTGCGTCAGCGCGTTCTCTTGGCTCACCAGCGTCTGGCTGGTCGAGGCGATGGGGCCGGCGGCGCCCAGGTCGGCGGTGATCTGGCTGTTGAGCGAGCTCGCGACGCCGCTCGTGCCGCTGAAGAGCTGGCTGACGGCGCTGTAGTCCGAGGAGAGCGCCGCGGAAAGCGTGGTCTGATTCAGGCTCAGCGTGCCGTCGCTGTTGGTCGTGATGCCAATGCTCGCCAGCGAATTGTAGGTCGATGAACCCGTGTCGACGATGCTGTAGAGCGCCGACTGCAGCTCGTTCTGGATGCCCAGCAGCAGCGGATTGCCCATCAGCGGTCCGGCCGAGCTGGTCGTCGAGTCGTAGCTGCCGAGCGAGGCGAGCGACTGCTGCATGGTGTTGTATGCGGTAACGAACGCCTGGATGTTGTTCTCGATGCTGGCGGTATTGGTCGCCACCGTGAGCGTGGCCGGCGAGGTGGTGGTGCCGGCGAGGCTCAGCGTGACACCGCTCAGCGCGTCCGTCACTGTGTTGCTGGCGCTCGTGTACGGGACGCCGGCGATGCTGAATTCGGCGTCCTGCGGGGTGCTGCCCGCCGGCTCGGTGTAGTTGCCCGTGTTGCCGGTGCCGTAAGTGAGGGCCGCCAGGCCGTCGCCGCCATCGGTCTCGGCGACCTGGATGGTATTCGCGGCGCCCGTCAGGGAGGAAGTCAGGACGAGGTGCGCGCCGTCGCTGCCGGTCACCACGCTCGCTTCGATCCCGGGGTTTCCGGTGGCGGAGTTGATCGCGCCCGCGATTCCGGCGACCGTGTTGTCGCTGTCGTCTATGGTGACGTTGAAACTGGTGCCGCCGAGCGATAGCTGCAGCGTTCCCGTGCCGACGGTGGCCGAGCTGCCGCCGGCGAAGGCGTTGGAGACCAGCTGCTGCGCCTGGGCGAGCTGAGTCACGCTGACCGAGTAGCTGCCGAGCGTCGCGTCCGCAGCGGCGGTGGCCGTGAATGCGGTGGGATCGGTGCTCGAGGCGCTTTCGCTGCCGAAGGCGCTCGGCGTGTCGAGCGCCGCAAGTGAAGACTGGAAGGTGGACAGCGCACTCTGCAGCGTGCCTACCGCCGAGATCTCCGAGGAGACCGCCTGGGTCTGATTGGAGATGATGGTTTCCTGCGGTTGCTCGGTAGCCGTGACGAGCTCCGAGACGAGCTCGCTGACATCGATGACCGAGCCGCCCGCCGCGCCGGCGCTGTTGCTGCTGGCCACGGAGACAATCGGTTGGCTACCGGAGATGCTGGAAGTGCTGGACATCTGGCTGAGTGTTTCGTGAAGCAAATCGAGGGTGGGGCCTTGCGGCGCCCACCCTCGGGATTGCTAGGGGCTGAATTCTCCCGTACTCAGCGCCTCTCCCCTTACGACAGCTTCTGCAGCAGCGTGAGGATGTTCTGCGGGATGGTATTGGCCTGCGCCACCATCGCCGTGCCCGCCTGCTGCAGGATCTGCGCCTTGGACAGGTTCGAGGTCGCCGCGGCGTAGTCCGTGTCCTGAATCGAGCTTTCCGCGGAGCTGAGGTTGGTGGAGTCGGTGTTCAAGCCGGTGATGGCGGCCTGGAACCGGTTCTGGTACGCACCCAGATCCGCGCTGCTGGTAGCGAGCTGCTGCAGGGCGAAGTCGATCGAGATCAGCGTGAGGTTCGAGTTGTCCACCGAGTTGACGTTCAGACCGCTCAGGTACGAGGCGGACGAAGTGGTCTGCGCGCCGGCCCCGGTCGTGTACGCGCCGATGGTGTCCGAGCTGTCGAGACCCAGGGCGGTGGTCGCGGCGGTCGCTTCACCCGCGCTCAGCGTCACGGCGTTGCCAGAGGCATCCGTGGCGCTTGCGACGTCGAAAGTCACGACGTGTCCGGAGCCGGCGGCCGAGGTGCCGCTCAACTGGATGCCGGTGCCGGCGCTGTTGATCGTGGCGACGATGCCGCCGGCCGAGCTGAGCGCCTGGTTGACCGCGGCAGCGATGCTCTTGAGGTCCGTGCTCGTGTTGCCGGTCAGCGAGACCGCGTTGGTGGTGTAAGAGGTGCCGTCGACGTTCACGCTGAGCGTCACGGAAGCGCCATCGACGGCCGTGCCGAGAGCGGTGCTGCCGGCGAGGGTGGTGGCGTTATACGCGCCGGCCGTGCCCGCCGCCGTCACGTTGATCGACGAGCCGGACGACAGGTCGACCGTGCCGACCGCGCTGGTCGTTCCGGTGTAGTAGGTGCCGATCGCGCTCGCGCTCGCGCTCGAGATCGCGCCGATGGTGATCGACTGGCCGGCATTGGCGCCGACCTGGAAGGTCGCGCCCTGGAAGGTGCCGTCGAGCAGGCTGACGCCGTTGAACTGGGTCTGCGAGGCCACGCTGTTGATGTCGTTCATCAGCTGCGTGAACTGCGCGTTCAGGTCCTGGCGGTCCTGCGAGCTGTTCGAGGCGTTGAGCGACTCGACTGCGAGATCGCGCATCGACTGCAGGTCGTTGGTGACCTCCTGCATGGCGCCGGAGGCGGTCTGCGCGAGCGATACGCCGTCGTTGGCGTTCTGCGCAGCCTGATTGAGACCGTTGATCTGCGAGGTCATGCCCTGCACGATCGCGTAGCCGGCGGCGTCGTCCGCCGCGGTATTGATACGCAGGCCCGTGGAGAGCTGCTGCAGAGAAGTCTGCAATTGATTGCCCGACGCGCTCAGAGCGTTCTGCGCGATCAGCGAATCAATGTTCGTATTGAGGACGAGTGACATGGTATGGGGACTCCTGAAAGTTTCTCTCAGGCGCCGGACACCCGTCCGTCGCACTGCGCCCGGGAGCTGCCCTTCGGCTGCTTCCGGTCAGGCACCTTATCGGTGGACCAGGGCGGAACTTGAACCGCCCGGAGGCAGACTGGGAAAACTGCGCAGTCCATCACAGGGGCGTCCCACTACCCGGAGATGTAGTTGAACAGCGACAGCTTGGCGAGGGAGGCGTACGACTCTTCCGCCGCCTGCAGGGCCACCTCTTCGCTGCTGAGCTGGGTGGTCGCGCTCGCGTAGTCCGTGTCCGACAGGTTCGAGATCTGGGTCTGGTAATCGGTCTGGTTGCTCTGCTCCGTGGACTGTGACGCAGTTACGGCATTGATGCGGGCGCCCACCGAGGCCTGTACGTCGTTCAGGTTATTGACCGCCGAGCTCAGCTGCTCGATCGCCTGGGAGATCTGCGTGGTCATCTGGCCGGAGCTGAGGCCCGTTGAATTGAGGGTGGTGATCAGGCCCTGGATGGTGGCGAAGGCGCTCGATGTGCCGGCTGGCGCCACCGTGAACGCATCGCCCGTCGCCGGCGCGCCGTTGATGGCGACCTGGATGCCACTGAAGGCGATCGTGCCGCCGCTCGTGCTGTCGTAGGTGCCGGTGGTCAAGACCGTGCCCGCGCTGTTGGTGACCTGGTACGCGGTGGGACTGGTGAAGCTGATCGTGTACGTGCCGGCCGCAGCTTGCCACGCCGCGGGGTCCGTCACCGAGCCCGGCCCGATCGAGCCGCTGCCCGCATTCGCCGCGGCCGCCGCGGTCGTGAACGTGCCGTTGCCCGCCGGGATGTTCATGAACACCGAGCCGCCGGTATCTCCGACGGAGACGAACTGGTTCTCGCCGATCTGCACCTGGCTGGTCTCGTCGGCTCCCGAGTAGGTGACGCCGGCGCCGTTCTGAGCGAACGGCTGGCTGCTGTTCGCGTATCCGCCGAACAGGTAGTTGCCGTTGCCGTCCGTGCTGTTGGCGATCGAGACGAGCTGCTGCAGCTGCTGGCTGAGCTGGGTGCCGATGTCCTGCAGCTGCGAGCTCGACAGTGAGGAATTGTTCGCCTCGTCGGCGAGGCTCTGAACGCTCTGCAGGACGTTGGTGGCGTTGGTGAGCGCCTGCTCCTCGAGCTTGAGGTTCGTGCCCACGAGATTGCCGTTGCTCACGTACTGCTGCGAGGCGGAGAGCTGCGTGTCGAGCTGGTTGACCTGCACCATGGCGGCGGGGTTGTCCGCGGCGCTCTGCAGCGTCAGCCCGGTGGACAGCTGCGTCTGAGTCTTGGAAATGGCGTTTTCCAGCGCCTCGATCGAGTCGGTGGCGTTGGTCTGGAACGTCAGGGTCGATATGCTCGTTAGGCTCACGGTGCTCACCCGCCGTTGGCGCTGATGGCGCTGATGAGGGAATTGAACAGCTGGCCGGAGACCTGGATGACCTCCGCCATGGCCTGATAGGCCTGCTGGTACTGCAGCATGCTCGCCGCCTGCGTATCCAGGTTCACGCCGCTCACGTTGTTCAGATTGGTGGTGGCGTTCTGGTTCGCGGTCTGCTGGGTGGTGGCATTGTTCTGCGCCTGCTGCGTCACCACTCCCACCTGGCTGACGATGTTGTTGACGGCAGCGTTTACCGAAGTGGTGCCGCCGTCGAGCACCGAGGCTGACAAGGCGTCGACCATGGCGTACAGGTTGCTGTTGTCACCGGTGTTCGATGCGCTGTTCGGACTCACGGTGAAGGTGTCGCCGCTGGCCGGCTGGCCCGTCAGGGTGAGCTGGATGCCGTTGAAATCGATCGGCTGGCCGCTGGTATAAGTGCCGGCGGCAACGCTGGTCCCGGAGCTGTTGGTGACCGTGTAGGCGTTGCCGGCCGAGAAAGTCACCGTGTAGGTGCCCGATGTCCAGGTGCTCGGGTCGGTAACCCCTGCGGAGCTCACGGCGCCGGTCCCGGCGTTCGCCGAGCCCGCCGAGGCCTGGACCAGCGAGGCCGCGGCGACCTGCGACGGGCTGGTCAGCACCATGGAAAAGCCGGCCGCCGCGCCGGCGGTGGGCTGGATGAGGAAGCTGTCGCCGGCCTGTGCCGTGCCGCTGACGACGATGGAAAGGCCCGCCCCCGTGAGCGGGCTCGCGCTCGTGCCGTTGCCCGACAGGGCGATCGACTGACCCGTGGTCTCGTCGGTGAGCTGCCAGGGGCTTGCGCCGCCCGTGTACTGCAGCTCGTAGTCATCCGTGGTGAGATCGCTCAGGCTGCCACGCGTGACGCTGAGGCTGGCCCCGCCGGCATTGTTCGTGTCGGGCAGGACCTGCACGCCGCCGACGGCGAACATGGGCTGCCCCTGGGCGCCCGTCGCGTCCATGCCGGACTGCTGCTGCTGGTTCATGGTGGTGGCGACCGCCACGGCGATCTGGCCGATGGCGTTGACGGCCGGATCCAGCACCTGGCTGCGGGCGCTCAGCAGTCCGCCAAGCTCGCCGCCGCTCACCTCCGAGGTGATATCGGCGGTGCTGCCGCCGCCGCTGGTGATGCCGATATCGAGTTGTGAGGGATCGTAGGAATCCGGGATCGTCGTCAGCGTCTGCGCGGTTCCTCCCGTGACCAGCGCCTGGCCGCTGCCGATGTAGACGTTGACCTCGTTGTTGCCCTGCGAGGCCGTCTGCACCGCTACGTATTGGCTCAACTGGTTGATCAGCTGGTCTCTCTGGTCGAGGAGGGCGTTCGGCGTCTGACCATTGGACGAGGCGGCGGCGATCTGCTGGTTGAGGGTGGCGATGCCGCTCGAGAGGGTGTTGATCTCCGTGACGTCGCCGCTCAGCTGCGTCTCGAGCTGGCTGCCGTACTGGGAGAGTTGCGAGTTGTACGTCTGAATCTGCTGCGCGAGCGCCTGGCCGCTGCTCAAGAGCGCCTGGCGGGCGGCGGTGGAGGTCGGAGTGGTGGCCGCCGTCTGCAGCGCGTTCACGAAGCTCTGCAGGGTGGCGGTGAGCCCGGTGCTCGAATCGCTCAGCATGTTGTCGACCTGGGCCGCCTGCGTCGCCAGAGTGTTCGAGCTCGAATAGCTCGATTGCGTGGAGTTGACCTGCTGCGCGAGATATGCGTCGTAGGCTCGTGAGACGCTCGAGACCTCGACGCCGCTGCCGATGTAGCCCGCTCCGGTCTCCTGGCCGGGCTCCTCCTGGAAATTCGTCGTCTCGACGTCGTAGCCGGGCGTGTCGGCGTTGGCGATGTTGTTGCTCGTGACGTCCAGCGCCTGCTGGAACGCGAGGAGCCCCGAGACACTGGTGGAGAGCAGGTCGGCCATCCGTCACCCTTAGAGCGTATTGCTGCCGGAGGTTGTCGGCAGCGAGGCGGCCGACTTGAGGGAGCCGGCGGTCAGGTACTCGCCACCACCGGCCGCGGCCGCACGGGCCTCGGTCAACGCGCGGGTGAGTGAGTTGGCCACCGCTCCGAGCTTGCTCGCATAGGCCGGATCGGTCGCGTAACCGCCGCGTTGCAGGGCCGCCCCGAAGGCCTGGGTATCGTCACCGGTGCCGAGCGCGTCTGCATAGCGCGGATTGCTCTGCAGCAACGAGACATAATCCTGCAGGCATTGGCCGGGTGTGGCATATGAGCGGAATTGCGCTTTGATCGCGGTTGCGGTGCCGTTTACATACTCCTGGGTGTCGCTCTGCACACTCGCACCGCCCCAGCCGCCACCTGCCTTGATGCCGAACAGATTGTTGCTGCTCGAGCCCGTGGTCGCTCGGGGGATGGCACGCCCCCAGTCGGTCTCGAGCGCCGCCTGCGCGAGCAGGCTGACGGGGCTGACGCCGAGCTGCTGGGCGGCCTGCCGCGCCTCGGGCCAGAGCGACTGGGCGAACTGCAGCTGCTGCGCAGCGCTTGCACAGGAACTCGCGTTCGGGCTGGTCGAAGTCATCGTGGCTGTCGAGGTGGTTGGAGCTGTCGAGGTGGTTGGAACTGCCGAGGTGGTTGGAACTGCCGAGGTCGTCGAACGCGTTGCCGCCGTCGAAGCCGCCGCGGTGGCCGAGCTTCCCTCGCCCCTGGTACCCGGTAATCCGGAGCGCCGCAACTGCTGTACCAGCATGTCGGCCAGGCCGAGCCCGCGTCCCTTGCTGATCTCGGCGGCGATCTGGTCGTCGTACATGTCCTGATACAGGCTCTCCTGGTCCGAGCCGAACAGCGGGTCGGTGAAATTCGCCTGGCGCATGCTCTTTAGCACCATGCTCGTGAACAGGCTCTCGAACTGCTGCGCGGCCTCCTTGAGCGCCTGCGGGTCGTGCGCCGCCGCCGCCTGTTTGAGCGCCGTCAGGTTGCCCGCATCGACGAGCACGCTGGGATCGACGAGCGGCAACGTCATATCACGATCAGCTGGGCGCGCAGCGCGCCCGCCTCCTTCAGGGCCTCCAGAATCGCCACCAGATCGCCGGGGGCGGCGCCCACGGAATTCACGGCGCGCACGATCTCATCGAGATTGACGCCGGCCGGGAACTCGAACATGTGCGCCTGTTCCTGCTTCACATCGAGCGTGCTTCGCGGCGTGACGGTGGTCGTGCCGTTGCTGAAGGCGTTCGGCTGACTGACATCCGAGCGCTCGGTGATGGTCACGGTGAGCGAGCCGCTCGCCACGGCCGCCGCCATGACGTGCACCTCGGAGCTGATCACCACGGTGCCGGTGCGGGAGTTGATGATGACGCGCGCGGGCGGGGTGGCCGGATCGATTTCCAGGCGCTCCAATGTCGAGACATATGCAATCCGCTGGCTGGAATCGATCGGTGCCCGCACCCGTACCGACACCGCATCGAGCGCTTCCGCGGTTCCCGTGCCGAGCAGCTTGTTGATCGCATCGGTCAGCCGCGTTGCGGTGGTGAAGTCGGGGGTGTTCAGATTCAGGGTGACATACGGGCTGCTGTCGAAGCTGTTCGGCACCGCCCGCTCCACCGTGGCCCCGTTCGGAATTCGCCCGCTGCTCGGGATGTTCACGGTGATGCTCGAGCCGTCCTTGCCCTCGACGCCGAAGCCGCTGATCAGGATGCTGCCCTGCGCCATCGCGTACACCTGGCCGTCGGCGCCGCGCAAGGGCGTCATGACGAGACTCCCGCCCCGCAGGCTCTTCGCGTTGCCGATCGAGGACACGGTGACGTCGATGGTCTGGCCGGGCTTGGCGAAGGGTGGCAGGCTCGCGTGCACGGTCACCGCGGCGACGTTCTGCAGCATCGGATTGGTGTTGGGCGGTACGGTCACGCCGAACTTGGCCAGCATGTTCTCGATGCTCTGGATCGTGAACGGCGTCTGCGTCGTCTGATCCCCCGTACCGTCGAGTCCGACGACCAGCCCATATCCGACGAGCTGGTTGCTGCGCACGCCGGCCACGCTGGCAAGGTCCTCGACGCGCTCGGCGCGCGCCGTGCCCGCCGCCGCGAGCAGGCAGAGAAGGGCGAGCGCGAATGGGGCTCTGCGCGGGCGAGGGCGGCCGGGGCGACGATCGTCGTTCACTGGACTCACGGAGGCTCCGGTCAGAAAGGCAGCCAGGAGAAGTTGAAGAAACGCGAGAGCAAACCCGGCGCGTTGGCGTCATTGATCGCGCCGTGCTGCCCGTACGCGATGCGGGCGTCGGCGACTTCCGTCGAAGGTATGGTGTTGTCGGGAGCGACGTCGATCGGCCGGATGACCCCCTCCAGCCGCACGAACTCGCTGCCCTGGTTGAGATCGATCTCCTTCTCACCCTCGATCACCAGATTGCCGTTGGGCAGGCGCTTGACCACGGTCACGGAGATGTCGCCCGCCAGGCTGTCGCTCTGCTTGCTGTCGCCGGCGCCGCTGAAGCTGTTGGCGTTGTTCAGGCTGCCGCTCAGCACCGGAGTGCCGTGAATGGTCACCGGCAGCCCGAGAATCGTGGGCGCGGCGAGGGAGTCCTTGGTGGTCTTCGAGGTGTCGGTTTGCGAGCTCTTCTGCGCGGTGGTGGCCTCCTCGAGCACCACCGTCACTACGTCGCCGACGTTGCGGGCGGTCGGGTTCTCGAAAAGCCCGACGCCGTAGCCGGAGTGGAAGATCGCGCCATCGACCGGCGGAGCCGGAGGCTGGGGAAAGTTGAGAGCCTGCCGCTCGATGCCATCGCGGTGCGTGGCGCAGGCGGCGAGCAGGGAGAGCGCCAGGACGGCCAGCGTGCGCAGCCGGGCGCTCAGCGGCGGCCTAGGTGTTCTCGGTTGCATACTGCAGCATCTGGTCGACGGTCGAGATCGCCTTGGAGTTCATCTCGTAGGCGCGCTGGGTCTGGATCATGTTGACGAGCTCTTCCACCACATCGACGTTGGAGCTCTCGAGCTCCCCCTGGGCGACCGTGCCCAGGCCGTTGACGCCGGGCGTGCCGGTCAGCGGCGAGCCGCTCGAGGCGGACTGCACCAGCAGGTTCTGCCCGATCGGCTGCAGCCCCGCGGGATTGATGAAGTTGGCGAGCTGAATCTGGCCGACCTGGGTCGGCGTCGACTGACCCGGCAGCAGCGCCGTCACGGTGCCGTCGGTGCCGATCGTCACGCTCTGCGCGCTTTGCGGGATGGTGATGCCGGGTTGCACCACGTAACCGCTCGAGTCGACCAGCTGGCCCTGGGCATTGGTCTGGAAGGTGCCGTCGCGAGTGTAGGCGAGAGTGCCGTCGGGCATCTGGATCTGAAAGAATCCCTGCCCCTGGATGGCGACATCGAGCGGGTTGCCGGTCTGCGTGAGGCTCCCCTGACTGTATTCCTTCTCCGTCGAGACGACTTGCACGCCGGTGCCGATGGACAGTCCCGAGGGCGACTGGGTCGTCTGCGAGGTGTCGGCGCCGACTTGAGTCTGGTTCTGGTACAGCAGATCCTCGAATACCGCGCGGTCCTGCTTGTAGCCGGTGGTATTGACGTTGGCGAGGTTGTTGGAGATGACTGACATCTCCGTCTGCTGCGCGTCGAGGCCGGTCTTGGCGGCCCATAGTGCTGCATCCACTGATGTGGTCTCCTGTTCAGGTCGATTGGAGGAGTTGCGAAGAGGCCTGCGCGTTGTTGTCCGCGCTCTGCATCGCCTTGACCTGCAGATCGAAACTGCGCGCCAGGTCGATCATGTTCACCATCGCGCTCGCCAGGTCGACGTTGCTCGATTCGAGCGCGCCGGCGGCGACCTTGACGGAGGCGTCGGCCGGTGCCGTGCCGCCGGCCGCGAGCTGGAAGAGGCCGCCGGACTCGCGCACCAGGGTGTCGGCCGGGGGATTGACCAGCTTGATGCGGCCCACGGCCGCGACCGTGCCCGGTGTCGCCCCGAGCGGCACGACCGACACCGTGCCGTCGTCGGCGATCTTGACCGACTCGCTCGGCGGCAGGGTAATCGGGCCGTTATCGCCGAGCACCGCCTGTCCGGTGCTCGTCTCGAGCACGCCATCGGGACTGAGGTGCAGGTCGCCGTTGCGTGTGTAGGCTTCCTGGCCGTTCGGGCCCTGCACGGCGATGAATCCCTGCCCCTGGACGGCGAGGTCGAGCGGCCGACCGGTGGCGGTGATCGAGCCCTCGCCGCCGTCCCAGCCGGTGCTGGCATCGGTGGCGTAGACCCGCGAGGCGTAGCCGCTGCCGGCCACCGCCTGGCTCTGGAACGCCGACAGGTCGGCCTTGAAGCCCGTGGTATTGGCGTTCGCCAGGTTGTAGTTGTTGACGGCCTGCGCCTGCAGGATCTCCTTGGCGCCGGTCATTGCGACGTAGAGGGACTTGTCCATGATGTGGCTGCGGTGGCCGCCGGGGCGCTAGCGATCAGCCCTGGGTCGGGATGTTGATGACGTCCTGCGTGAGCTGGTCCTCGGTCGAGATCATCTGCGCGTTCGCCTGGAAGGCGCGC
>Ga0335075_10014190_pt1 | contig 11975 bp, 9 predicted proteins | sample Lox_Sample_24_FD_206723 | JGI IMG/M metagenome (GOLD analysis project Ga0335075, IMG submission 206723) | Soil microbial communities from Loxahatchee National Wildlife Refuge, Florida, United States - Lox_Sample_2.4 | ecosystem: Environmental > Terrestrial > Soil > Wetlands | place: USA: Florida... | reverse complement strand
GCCAACAACCGCGACTTCGAGGCCCTCGGCCATCTCATTGCTGCACTCGAGCGCATCGCCAATCTCAATCTCCGTCAAGTCGCCAGTCAGGCCACGCAGATCGATCTCGCCGCCCTGCTCGACGAGTTGCGCATCGTCATCGAGCCTACCCTCGAAGAAGAGGAGATTCAGGCCGAATGGACTGTAGATTCCGTGCTGTCTCTGGTGTGGGCGGATCGCCCCAGCCTCATGCAGGTGTTCCTCAACCTAACCACCAACAGCATCCGCGCGCTGGCCCGCCAGTCGATTCGATCTCTCGCTGTCACGGCCCGCAACGACGGCGACCTCGTGATCGTCGAGTTCACTGACACCGGCGGCGGGGTCAGCCATCCGGAATTCCTCTTCCGCCCGTTTCAGGCTGGCGCCGATGCCTCCGGTCTCGGCCTTTATTTGTCACGCGCTTTTCTGCGCTCCTTTGGCGGAGAACTCCGCTACGCTCCCGCTCCGGGTGGGTCTTGCTTTATTGTCAGTTTGAACGCAACGCCACTCCCTGCTCCCTCGTCCGGACGGTCCGCCGATGACTGAAATTCGCCTCCTGATGGTCGACGACCACAGCCTTTTTCGCGAAGGACTGGGTCGCCTTCTTTCGACCGACACCTCCCTCCGCATCGTCGGCCAGTGCTCCACGGTGCGTGAAGCCGTCGAAGTCCTCACGCAGCATCCCGCCGACGTCATCCTTCTCGATTACGATCTCGGCGACGAATCCGGCTTCCGGCTCTTTACCGAGTTGCCTCGGCTGAAGAGCGAAGCGAAAGTCCTTCTCGTCACCGCAGGGTTACCGGACGAAGCCATCGTCAGGGTCATGGAAGCCGGCGCCGCGGGCATCATTCTCAAACACAGCCCTCCGGATCGCCTGGTCGCCGCCCTGCGACAGATCGCCAACGGCGAAATATGGATGGACAACGCCGCTATCCAGGGACTGCTGGCCGCCTCGCGCATGCGCACCGAGGATGCGCGGAGGAACCAATCTCTCACGGTCCGCCAAAGCGCTGTCCTCCGTGGCATACTCGACGGCCTCGCCAACAAGGAAATCGCCTGGAAGCTGAAGACGTCTGAGACCTCCGTCAAAGCGGTCATCCAGGAGTTGTTTCACAAAGCCGGCGTCCGCACGCGCAGCCAGCTCGTCCGCATCGCCATCGAGCACCACTCCTCCGATTGGCTCAACTCTGCTGACAAATCCTGACTCCCCACTTCCGGCTCTTTGTTACCCTTCCCCCATGCCCCGTCCCCGGAGCGGCAGTCTGCGCGCGCACTTTTGGCTCCTCGCCATCGTTTGCATCTGGGGATCCACCTTCGTCGTCGTCAAAAACGCGCTCTCCGACGTTTCCCCGTTACTTTTCAACCTCATTCGCATGGCGCTCGCGTTTCTCTGCCTCGCCCCTATTTACCGAGGGCACCTCGGACGCATCACGCGACCCGCTCTCGTCAGCGGCGTCATCATCGGATTCTGTCTGGCCATGGGCTATCAGTTCCAGACCGCGGGCCTGCGTCTCACCACGCCGTCGAAGTCCGCCTTCATCACCGGCATGGTCGTCGTCCTTGTTCCTCTGCTGTCCGCCATCCCAGGTTTGCGCCCGCGCACTTCGGGCTTTCCCGCGTGGAACGCCTGGTGCGGCGCATGCATTGCTTTCGCTGGAATCGTGCTTCTCACCACTCCTCCCGGCACTGCTTTCGATTTCCGCTCCATCAATCCCGGAGACCTGCTTACCTTCGGCTGCGCCCTGGGATTCTCTCTCCACGTCCTGGCTCTCGCGCATCTGGCTCCGCGCTTCCCGTTTGAGCAGCTCGCCATTCTCCAAATCGGGTTCTGCGCCGTCTTTATGGCCCTCAGCCTGCCGCTGCTCGAGCGACCATGGATTCGCTGGTCCCCTCGTGTTGTCATCGCCCTGCTGATCACCGCCGTTCTCGCCACCGCCGTCGCCTTTGCCGTCCAGTCCTGGGCACAGCGTTTTCTTCCCGCCACCCACACGGCCCTTATCCTCGCTCTGGAACCGGTCTTCGCGTGGATAACCTCCTTCCTCGTGCTCGGCGAACGCCTCAGCCGCCGCAGCGGCTCCGGAGCCTTGCTGATCCTCGCCGGCATCGCCCTTACCGAATTTGTTCCCGCCGCCGTGCAACCTACGGCACACGAAGGGGTTCCACTGGGATAGAGGCACCTCCTGGCCACCGGTCGAATGTTGTAACCGCGGCGCGGCCGTTCGCGTCTAACAACGATAGGCGCGGAGCGGAGTCTGCCCTGCTTTGCCGAATCGCTGGCTCAATCGAAAGACCCTCAACCAGGAGCGCGGTAACGCAGCCAACCGTCATATATTGAAAGTGATGAGGTACGAGTCGAAATGAAATCCCCTTTTGGGCGGTTCACCTATAACCGTCTCGCATCCAGCTTCACCATCCTCGCGACGCTTTCCGCTGCCATCGTGGTCGGATCCGTAGTGGCTCACTCCGTGCGCGGCCAGGAATCGCAGATCAACTCCTCCGACGCCACGCCCCTCAAAGTTCCAGCGCCCCGCGATCTCTCCACCGACTTCTCCAGGATCGCGAAGGAAGTCGGCCCGGCTGTCGTGAATATCAACACCGAGATCCTGCCTAAACAGCAGCAACAGCGGCGCCGGAATCCGCATGGCGGCATGCAGCCCTGGAACCCGCAGCAGCAGCCTCCCGATGGCGATGACGGCAACGGCGACGACGACCAGAGCCCGCAGGGGCAGGGGCAGGGCGGCCTGCAGGATTTCTTCAATCGCTTTTTCGGCGGCCAGGGCCCTGACATGGGTCAGGATGACGGCCAGGAGCGCGAGTCGCTCGGCTCGGGATTCATCGTCGATCCCCGCGGTTACATCATCACCAACAATCACGTCGTGGACAAAGCCGACCGCATTTTCGTCACCCTCGCCAGCGATCCCGCCGGCTCTCAGGGGCGTCCCGCCAAGGTCGTCGGCGTCGACAAGGCAACCGATATTGCTGTCATCAAAATCGCCACGGATCAGCCGCTGCCCACGGTAAAGGTCGGCAACTCCGATGGCGTAGAAGTCGGCGACTGGGTGATGGCCATCGGGGAGCCTTTCGGCCTCGCAAAAACCGTCACCGCCGGCATTATCTCCAGCAAGAACCGGAGTGTTGAGCCGGGGACCGAAGGCGAGTTCCAGCACTTCCTGCAGACCGACGCCGCCATCAATCCCGGCAACTCCGGCGGCCCGCTGGTCGATATGGCCGGCGAGGTCATTGGCGTCAACACCGCCATCTTCACGCAGTCGGCGGGCAACGAGGGTATCGGATTCGCCCAGCCGTCCAACGTCGTCGTCAACGTCTACAACGACCTCATCGGACCGGAACACAAGGTCGTTCGCGGCAGCATCGGCATCAGCTTCCAGCCGAGCCCTTCCGCGGCCGTGGCTCGCGTCTACGGATTCAAGTCCGGAGTGATCATCAGCCTTGTCGGTCCCAATCTGCCCGCGGCCAAAGCCGGCCTGAAGGCGGGGGACATCATCACCACCATCAATGGCAAGCCGGTGAAGGATGGCGATGAGCTCGTCGCGATCATTTCCGACTACAAGCCCGGCACGAACGTCGACATCGGTTACCTCCGTAATGGACAGGCTGCCCACGCTACTGTCACCGTTGGCGACCGCGACAAGGTGCTCGCAGCCATGGAAAATGCCGGAAACGGCGACAACGAAGAAGCGCCGGGCCAGAACCCAGGCAACGTCTCTCCGGCCAAGCTGGGGATTACGGTGTCGGCTCTCCCGCAGGGCGCGCCAGCCGGCCTCCACGGTGTCCTCATCCAGTCCGTGAAGCCGGGCTCCTTCGCGGACGAAATCGGCGTAGGCGACTTCCAGGGCGGCGTCATCACTTCCGTTAACAAACACCCCATCAATAACGTGCAGGATTTCCAGGCTGCCGTCAGTGCCCTCCACTCGGGCGACGACGTAGTTCTGGAGATCGTCAACCCGCAGCAACCCGGCAGCGGCAACGAGTACCTGGGCGGCACGCTTCCCTAAGCGCGCATCCAACCTCGGGAAAAGGGCTCCCCATCGGTTTGGGAGCCCTTTGAGTTTTCGTTGATTTTTCATAGCTTCCGCTATAGTCTTCAACGTAAGCTCGCTGAACTGTCATCCTTCCGAGGTACTCCTCCATGGCTTCTTTCAGGACCAGCCAGGTTCTGTTGCTTGGCGCTCTCCTGTCGGCCGCTCCGGCTTTTGCTACACGTACGCATCGAGCTGCGACGTCGGGTCATCCGCATCACAGGGTCACTTTGCACCACAGGCACGTTGTTCAGGGCCAGCGCGGCATCGATCCTCAGCGCGCCACGGAAATCCAGAACGCCCTGATCCGCGAACACTACCTCCCCGGTCCAGCCTCCGGCGAGTGGGACGCGAACACCGAAGCCGCCATGCAGAAATACCAGTCCGACCACGGCTGGCAAACCAAGCTCACTCCTGATTCCCGCGCGCTGATCAAGCTCGGCCTCGGCCCGCATACCGATGGCGCGCAGTCCGCAGTGGGATCAGCCACGCCGGCGTCCGGCACTTCGGCCGCACCGGCAGTTTCTTCTCCGGCTATCGCGGGTACCTTAGCCGACGCCCACACGCTGCAGAACTGAGCCGGGCTTTCGTTGATCATCTTTTACGAGCCGGTTCTTCGTGAACCGGCTTTTCACTGCCCGTTTCTTCATCGACCGCGTCTTCGCAGACAATAGCTTCATGCCTCCATCCGTCACGACCATTCGGGTTCGCTATGCCGAAACCGATCAGATGGGCGTCGCCTACCACTCCAACTTCCTCATCTGGTGCGAGGTCGGCCGCGTCGAACTGCTCCGCCAGCTGGGCTTTGAGTACAGCCAGATGGAGATCGAGCACGCCGTCCATCTTCCCGTCGCCGAAGCCAACTGCCGCTACAGGGCGCCCGCGCGCTACGACGACGTCGTCACGATCGAGACCCGCGTCGCGGCTCTGCGCAGCACGGTCATCAAGTTCGCCTACCGCCTGTTCACCACGCGGCCCGACGCGGCTGAGCCCGTCCTGCTCGCCGAGGCGGAAACGGTCCACGTCTCCGTCGATCGCGCGATGAACAAATGCCCGATCCCCGAGCACTATTTGTCGGCCATTCGCGGCACGATGGATGACTAGAGCGAAACCAGAGACTCTCCGTTCTGTTCGAATCGGTTGTGTGCGGCTTTCCTTAGCGGAAAGCCGCGTCGAGGGCTGTGGCTTCGGGATACAGCCTCGCAGGTTTCGCTCCAACCGCACGGCGCGATAGAATTCTCTCGACGCGCAGTCGCGCGCGGCGATCGAGTCCCCAATCCCCGGAGGGTTATGCGTTCTGTGAAAGTGGTTCTGACAGTCGGTGCGGTTTGCGCCGTCGCTTCCCTGGCTCTCACCGGATGCGAAACCGGTCGCGTCAACAAGCTCCACGCGCCCGCCGACACGATTTCCGACGTCGCCACCACGCCGCATCCTGACGCGCAGTACGCCTCCGTCTCGACCGGCAATCCTCCTGTGCCCGATTCGCCCACGGCTGCCGGACCCGACGGGCTGCAGCCCCTGAACGACAGCGCGGCCCGCAAGAGCCCGGGCGCTGAAGAAGGCAAAGCGACCCCTCCCCGCGAGCAGGCGAAAGATCCCTTCATCCGCCAGTAGCGGCTATTGCGCTGCGCCGTTCAGGTACTGCGCAAACCACGCCGTCCATCGACGGAATACATCGCGCGAACGGATCGGATCCGCCGGGCTATGTCCAGGCACCGGATAGGCGATGAACTTCACCGGCACGTTGTTGTCCCGGAGCGCGTGGAAGAGCTTGTAAGCCTGGGTGGTGGTCACGCGCCAGTCCCCCACGTCGCTCATGATCAGCGTCGGCGCTTTCACGCGATAGGCATAGTCAATCGGGGACTGCACGCGATACGAGTGCAGGTTGTCGCCCACGAACGGCGATGGCCCATAGTGGGCAGCGCGCTGGACGTTGTTGTCGCTGAGCGTGTACTGGTCTACCAGATCGGTCACCGGCGCGCCGGCCACGGCGCACTTCCACACGTCGGGATAGTTGCCGATGAGCCACGACGTCATGTAGCCGCCGTAGGACCAGCCGCCCACCGCGATGCGCGACTCGTCGACGATGCCGCGCGCCTCCAGCATCTTTACGCCGGCCATCACGTCGCGCCCCGGCCCGGCACCCGCGTCGCGCACAATCGCCGTCTGGAACGCGTTGCCCTCGCTGTTGCTACCGCGGTAATTCGGCTCGAAGACCAGCCATCCCTGCGCGGCGAAGATCTGCGCCGGCATGCTGAACGTCTCCAGCGAAGCCGACGTCGGGCCGCCATGAATGTAGAGCACCAACGGATACTTCTTCCCCGCCGCATAATCGGGCGGATAGGTGAGCACGCCATCGACGTCGAGGTTGTCGCTCTTCCAGTGCAGGGTTTCCTGTCGAGCGACCGCAGCCCCATCGGCGATGGTCTGCAGATGAGTGAGCTGGATCGGCGCGCCGCCCGCATGCGCCAAGTAGAACAGCTCCGAGGGACGGCCTGGGCTCGTTGCCGTAAAGGCCAGCGCGCCATCGATCCCGGCATTCACGCCACCGGAAACCGACAGATCGCCGAGGCTCACTTGCTGTGCGCTGCCGCCGATCGCCTGGATCCACAACGCGCTGCGCGTGCCATCGTTGCCGCCAACCACGAGCGCATGGCTATCCGGCATCCACGCGGCAAAGCTGATGTCGTGATCGAGGTCTGCCGTCGCATTCGTCGACGCGCCGCCTGCGATCGCAGCCGTGTAGGTCGCCGTGTCGTTACCGCGCTTGCCGTCGAGCGGATACTGGAACGCAACCGTTGTCCCATCGGGCGAAAGCTCGGGATCGCTCTCCTCGGTGGAGTCCGTGGTCAGCGTGCGCACCGCGCCGCTGGCCAGATCGAGTACCGCGACGCGCTTCGACGTTGAATCGCCGGTGACCGGCGAATCCATTTTGGCAAAGACCAGGGACTTACCATCCGGCGTGAAGGCCAATTGCGAAGCGGGGCCGTTGGGTGGGAGCTCGACCGGCAGCGACCACTCGCCCGAGGTGAGCCGCTTCGCCTCGCCGCCTGCCGATGGCGCGATCCACAGGTGCACCGGCATGGCTCGCGTGCGCTCGGTGTAGTTATTGTTGCCCACCTCGAAGCCGTCTTCGTATTTCGCCTCGTCTTTCTTCTCGGGCTGCTCGTCGGGCGCGGCGTAAGCGAGCGCCGATCCGTCGGGCTTCCAGGCAATCAGCTCGATTGAAGTCTTGGCGTGGGTGATTTGCATGGAGTCGCCGCCATCGACGGGGAGGATGAAGACCTGGGTCTTCTTGTCCGCATCCTTTGCGAGATAAGCGATGCGATCCCCGGAGGGCGACCAGCGCGGCGAACTCGCGCCGACGCGATCATGGGTCATCACGCGCAGGCGATGCGTGGCCAGGTCGACGAAGTCGATCTCCGCATCCCAGGCATCTTCTTTCAGATTGGCGCGGCTGACGACGATGGCGATGGTTTTGCCATCGGGCGAGATGCGCGGATCGCTGATGCGGACGACTTTCGGCAGGTCGTCGGCCGAGATGCGCCGCGATTGCGCGTTGGCGGAGAGCGTGAGCAGGCAAAGACCGAGAGCGGCGGCGAGCGTTCGCAAAGCAGTTCCTCCGATGGATCGGATCCGGTGCAGAACATGCTAGCAAAGGCCGATGGAAGCGCCTGCCGGGACCCTGTGCAACGGCCGATTCGCCAATCAATTTCTGCCTTGCTGAGCCTTGATTGACAAAGAAGGAGTTGCGGCCGGCGAGCCCGTTCAAAGGATGCATAACTCGCTGTACTTTCAATCAACTGCGAAAGCGACCTTGAGTGATCAGCGGAGGGTTCTCTGTGATCACCTGGGGGCCGCGAAGGGACTGATGTGATTCGATCGAGATCACTTCCGTCAGGGCCCTGCATGATCACCTGAGGACCGCGAGGCGAGGGCTCGCGACCCTGAGGTGAACACCGAGGGCCTAAGGTGAACAGGAAAGACCGCGAAGGCAGCTTTGAAGAGAGGCAGCCGGAGCGCCGGCCGGGGCGCAGATCTTCGCAACGCGCAATGCGGGAGCGGCGACTGGGATTTCAAACAGCGACGAGCGGAACGGCCTGGGCCGCAGCCAAAAGAAAAAGCTCCGTTCGCGTGGAACAGAGCTTTCCCAGATTTTGAGGGTAGGCCAGATGAAGAAGCGGAGGCAAGCGAAATCGAAAGAGCGAACAGTACGAAGGTCACGGGAGACAAGGCCGGATCCAGTTCGCCGCGTATGAGAGCCCTCAGGCGTCCAGCGCAAGGACACGAAGAGTCGCCTGGATCGCATGCTGCTCGCCGGGCGCAAGCGAGATCGCCGAACCCAGAATGTTGCTTGCTTCCACGCAGGCAAATTGACGCCATTCATCGTTGCCGAGATCTTTGAGCGTCGCGGCGCCCTCCTGCCACGGGTTCCACACTACCGTGGTTCGGGAGCTGACCTTCTCCGTCACGATGGCCCGTCGCCACGCCGGATCAATCAGTTCCGCAGAGCCAGCGACGTCGACGTAGGCGTTGTCCGTTTGGGCGCGGAAGACTAAGTCGCCGGACTGGATTCGTCTGCGGTTTCCATCCATGTTGTCGAGAAAGCTGACCTGATCGAGACCGCGAACGCTCACGCTCGCTGCGTCGCTGACACGAAAATACGAGTGCAGCGCTTCTTCAAAACGGAACGGAGCCTGGCCGGTGTTCGTGGCTTTGAGCTCCAGACTGAGAAACGCGCCGATGGAGAGCTTGTACTCGAGCCGAAACGCCCAGGGCCACCAGCGGCGCGTCGATTCATCGTCTTCTGTGGCGCCCGTGAGGACTACGGAATCTCCATGCGTTGTGACCGACTGAAGCTGCCATTCCTTCGTGCGGACAAAGCCGTGCGCGGGGGCAGCCGGATCCAGAGCCTTGCCGCGAAACCACGGAAAGCAGATGGGGATCCCGCCTCGGATCGCGCGGCCGTCCTGCCAGGCCGAATGCTCGCTGAGGAAGAGCACCTCCCCGGCGCCGGCCGGTCGCCACGACGTAATCTGCATGCCGTGCAGATAAACATCTGCCGATGCCGAGGGTGCAGTGACGCGCAGCATCGGCAGCCCGCCATTGCCCGCCATCGCAGCAACGGCACCAGGAATGCCGAACGCGCGATTCAAATTGTCGATCTGAGATGGGCTCATCGCAGCCAGGATTGTATCGAGACACGCGCAGGAGGGGATAGCGCGTTGCCTGGAAGGCTACATGACTTCGGGAGCGCTGATGCCTAACCAGGCCAGAGTGCGGATCAGCTCACGCTGCGCGACGGCCGCCGTGGCCAGCAACAACTGCCTGCGCGCGGGGTTCTCTTCGCTCAGGATGTGGTGGAGGCGATAGAAGTTGCTGAAGTCCTGCGCGAGCTGGAAGGCGTGCTTCGCGAGATAGGCCGGCTCGGCGGTCTGGATGCACTGATCGAGGAGCAGCGTGGTCTTCGAGGCGCGCAGCCAGACTTCCCAGATGCCGTCGCAGTCCTCGCCGCTGAGATACGGGGCGAGATCGAGATCGGCGAGGGAGCAGAGCGCGTCCTCGGGCGAGGTGCCTGCCTTGCGGAAGATGCTGCGCGTGCGGACGACGGCGTATTGCAAGTAAGGGCCGGTCTCACCCTCGAAGCTGAGCGCATCCTTGAAGTCGAACGCGATCACGGAATTTCGCGTGTAGCGCAGCATGAAGTAGCGCAGCGCGCCGACGGCAATGGCCTTCGCCGTGGCATCGCGCTCGGCGTCGCTGAGCTCGGGATGGCGGCTGTCGACCTCGGCGCGGGTTGCGGCGACGAGCTTGTCGATCAGGTCGTCGGCCTTCACGCCGAAGCCCTTGCGACCGGAGACTTCGATGTAAGGGCGCGCCTGATCTTCGGCCGAGACTTCGTATCCGAGATCGTTGGCGCAGCGCGGGGTGAGGGCCACCATTTCGTAGCTGAAGTGGGTGTAGCGCGCGGCCTGCTCGGTGTAGCCCATGCCGCGGAGGGCTTCAATGACATTGGCCTGGGGGTCGGACTGGCGCGAATCGATCACGTTGTAGATGGCCTGGGCTCCGCCGAAGTGGGGATGGTCGGATTCGCCGCTGACGGCGGAAATCCAGCACTCGTGGTCGGCGTACGGGAAGAACTTGCGGTAGGCGAAGTCCTTGCCGAGGAGGCCGAACTTCCAGAGATGGTAGGCGATGTCTTTGCCGACGTAGGTGACAGTACCGTTGGAGCGGACGATAACCTTGGCGTCTTCATCGGGTGCTGGCCGCACGGGCGGATCGCCTCGCGGCTCCTGGTCGAGGGCGGTTGCGGCCTCGTCCGTATCCGGCTCGGCGTTGCTGAGCGCTGACCGCTCACTGCTGATCGCTCGCTTCATGACCCAGCAGCCTTTGTTCTTGCCCTCGGATTCGAAGTAGAGGACGCCCCTGGCCTTGAGCTGCTCGAAGGCGAGGTCCCAGAAATGGAGGTGGAGGATTTCGCTTTCGCGCGGGAGGAGATCGTACTCGATGCCGAGGCGGAGCATGGTTTCGAGGTGGCGGTGAAGAACCGCGGTGGAGACGAGCTCGGCGATCTGGGCGGTCTCGTTGCCGCCGGCCTCGATGGCGTGGAGGGTGTCGAGGCGGAGCTTTTTGCGCGCGGGAGCTTCGGCGGGATCGGACTCGTACCACTGCGAGACGCGGGCGTAGAGATCCCAGCAGTAGAAGTCGATGCGCTCGCCTTCGGCGGTGAGGCGATCCATGAGCGCGCGGACGGCGGCCAGGTCGAGCGACTCCAAATGCATGAGGCCGACGACGACATCGGCCACCTGGACGCCGGTGTTGTCGATGTAGTTCTGGACGTCGACTTTTTGGCCGGCGGCGCGCAGCAGCTTCACAAACGTGTCGCCAAGGATGGCGTTGCGGAGGTGGCCGACGTGGGCGGCTTTGTTGGGATTGATGCTGGTGTGCTCAACGAGCGCGTGCAGAGGATGGGTGGGCGCCGGATCCTGATAGCTGATGGCGTAGGCCTTCACCGTCGCGGCGCGATCGATGCGGGCGTTGATGTAGCCGGCACCGGCGACTTCGAAGGCGAGGAATCCGGGGACGGCGCCGAGCGCGGCGACGACTTCCTCGGCAATCTTTTTGGGGGCTTTGCGGAGCTTGCGGGCAAGCTCGAAGGCAAGCGGCGTCGCGAACTCGCCGAAGCGGAGGTCGGGCGGCTGCTCGAGGACAACGGTCTCGACTTCAATCTGATAATGACTGCGGAGCGCCGCGCGAATCGCCTCCGCCAACTGCTGTTGCTGTCTCAAATACACGCCAACTCACCCATCTGTGCGGAAAAGGTTGATTTTACTTGAGAGGGATCAAGCGGTCAGGGGTGTGACGGGCAGCAAGAGACGGTTAGCGGAAAACTGTCAGCAAAAGGCTATTAGCGAAAAGCTGTTAGCGTGGGACTGCAAGCGAAAAGCTCATAGCGAGGGACTGTTAGCGAAGGATCGTGAGCGAGAGAGGTCCAGCGAAGAAGCGATTTCCGTTACTCACGGCCGCACCTCTTCAGGGCGCTGCCGCGCCTTCCTTTAAAATGAAGAAGTCAGCGACCCGTTGAAGGTTTCTGCGCTTGCGGTGTTTCGCTTACCGTTCTTTGCTAACAGCATTTTGCTGACCGTTTCTCGCTAGCAGTCTTCCGCCAATCGTTGCATCGCTGGCCGTTTTGCTTCCTTATGGACAAGTTCTACCTCACGACTCCCATCTATTACGTCAACGCGCGGCCACACATTGGGCACACGTACACCACGGTTGTGGCCGATGCGATTGCGCGGCGCAAGCGGTCGCTCGGGATCGACACGTGGTTCCTGACCGGAACCGACGAGCACGGCCAGAAGATCGAGCGATCGGCGGAGAAGGCCGGATGCAGCCCGCAGGAGTTTGCGGACAAGG
>Ga0335075_10014189_pt1 | contig 11975 bp, 12 predicted proteins | sample Lox_Sample_24_FD_206723 | JGI IMG/M metagenome (GOLD analysis project Ga0335075, IMG submission 206723) | Soil microbial communities from Loxahatchee National Wildlife Refuge, Florida, United States - Lox_Sample_2.4 | ecosystem: Environmental > Terrestrial > Soil > Wetlands | place: USA... | reverse complement strand
ACCTCGTGCTATGGCACCAAAGGGCTGACCACCACGCAGCAGGAGGCGCTGGCCGTCAATTTTCCGGCGAGCAGCCAATACGTAACGGCCCTGGGCGGGACGGAGTTCCCCTCCGCCGATGTGGCTGCCGGCAACACCACGTACTGGAAGTCCGACGGCACCACCGACGTTATCAGCTCGGCGCTGTCCTATATTCCCGAACAGGCATGGAACGATGACAGCGGCGCCATCGGGGCGAAGTACGGAGCACAGTATGCGCTGTCATCCGGCGGCGGAGGTGTGAGCACCTTCACCGCGCGCCCGAGCTGGCAAGCCGGGGTGAGCGGGATCGCCTCCGGCAGCTTCCGGCTGGTGCCCGACATCTCGCTCGACTCTTCGGCGGACAATGCCGGCTACCTTTACTGCACGAGCGACTCATCGGCCTGGAGCACAGGTCAGAAGGCGAGCTGCAACGACGGCTTCCGCGATTCCAGCACTCAGGATCTGACCGTCGCCGGAGGCACCAGTTTTGCCGCGCCCATCTTTGCCGGAATGCTGGCGATGATCGAACAGAAGACCAACTCCTCGAAACAGGGTGTCGCCGCGTCCACGCTCTATACGCTGGCCGGAAATTCAGCTACCTACGCGCTCGCGTTTCACGACATCACCTCGGGCGGCAACCAGTGCACCGCCGGCTCCAGTTACTGCTCTTTGGCCGGAGAATCGGAGTACGCGGCCGGAACCGGGTATGACGAAGCCACCGGCCTGGGATCGATCGATCTTAACAACCTGCTCACCGCGTGGACGGCCACCTCCGGCGGTGGCGGAGGCGGCGTCACCAGCACCGGCGACTTTTCGCTCTCGGCCAGCAACATCTCCGTGACCCAGGGCAGCTCGGGAACGTCGACGGTTACCGTGACCTCGGCGAACAACTTTGCCGGATCCGTCAGCTTCAGCGTCTCCAGCAGCAGCACGGCCCTGAACACGTATGGCTGCTACGCGATCAACAACGCGACCGTGGCCGCAGGCGGCACGGCGACCACGACGCTGACGATCTACACCGCCGAGAGCGCCTGCAGCTCGAGCTCGTCGGTGCGCCCAGGAGGCCTGCACCGATTTGCGGGTGCGGCCGGCAGCGGCTCCGCGCAGAATCATTCTCCATTCCGCGGTTCGACTCCCATCGCGGCCTTCGGCCTGGGCGGACTCCTGCTGTTCGGCTTCCGCCGATCGCGGACGCGCCTGTGGACGCTGATGGGCTGCCTGCTCGTGGCCGGCGTACTCAGCTTCGCCAGCGGCTGCGGCGGGTCGAGCGGCACCGTGACGCCCCCGGTCACCGACGAGGTTCCGGCCGGCAGCTACACCCTGACCGTGACGGGCACCTCGACGGCGGACTCGAGCATCACCGCCTCCACGACGCTGACGCTCACCGTGGCGTCGAGCTAATCCTGGACGGGCCGTCCTGAATGGCACGGGATGGCCCGGCCCGCTTCAGGCTCAGGCTGCAGGGCTGCATCGCGCAGGGCTCTGCCTCCGCACGGCGGCGCGGCGCTTCAGCTGATTACTTCAGGCTTTGCAGTTTTTGCGAGGCGATCTGCGCGGCGTCCGAATCCTTGTCCTGATCCTTGATCTCGGCGTAGATCCGTTTCGCTTCTTCGGGGTTGGTGGTTTCGTACATCTGCGCGAGCTGCAGCTGCGCCTGGGCCTTCGGCACCGTCGTGGAGGGATGCCGGATCAGGTCCTGAAAGAGCGAGGCGGCCTGCGAGGTCTGTCCGTTTTGCGCGTAGACGTTGGCCAGAGCCAGCTTCGCGAGTGCGGCGACGCTGCCGTCGCTCGCGTGCGAGGCCTTTTCGAGATCGCTCTCGGCCTGCGAGGTCTGGTTCAGATCAAGCTCGGTGACTCCCGCAAAATAGCGCGCCATTTGGCCGGCGCGCAGCCAGCCGTACTGATCGGCAGCCTGGGCGAAGATCGGGTTCGCGGCCTTCGCGCGCTCCGCGGCGCTCGCGTAGGTTTTCTGGCCCGGCTCCTGGGGCACGCCCGGCTGCGCCAGCGGTGTCTGGTAGATGTCCATCGCCTGGCCCAGAAGACGCTGGGAATCGCTGCTGCGCTGCGCGTAGATGAGGACGCCGGCAACAATGATGCCGATGGCCACCACGCCGGCGATGGTCCAGCGAATCACGCTGCCGCGGTTGGCCCCAACCCACTCGAGTCCCGAGGTGGTTGCGGTGACGAATTTATCCTGTTTAAGCGCGCGACGGGTCTGAGTATCCACGAATTCCCCGAAAATCCTTTGGGCGGGAAGTAGGCGCCTGTAACCGCCTGAGATATCTTCAGTCTACCACGCGCTGAGACGCCGGCGAACGGCGCGGACGGCAGCTCAGGCCGCCCGCACCGTAGCTTCGATTTCGCCGGTTTCGATCTTTTCCTGACAGTCGATGCAATACGGGGTCCAGGGCAGAGCTTCCAGGCGCTTCTCGCCGATGGCTCTGCCGCAGTGCAGACACTCGCCGAAGCCCCCCTCGTGCAGGCGCTCCAGAGCGGCGCGCACCAGGGTGAGCTGGCTGTGGCCCTCTGTTCCCTGGCTGAAAATCATCTCTTTTTGATAGGACAAGACCGCCTGATCGGCCACATCAAGCGTGTCTTCGGCCACGGTCTGACGGCCTTGTTCGACCGCTGTGATCAGGTTGTGTTCCAGTTGCTCTTCGTGCTGGCGAAGTCGGTCTTCGAATCTCCGCAATCTGGAGGCTTGGGTTTGGGTGGTCACCTGGGGGAACTCCTGTGGGTCAAGGCATTACGTGCAAAACGATCAATGATTGGACGCACAAATTCATGCAAGATTTGTTTTCCTTTTGCATTCGCGAGGGCGATTTTTTATCTGCGCAGGCCCAGCCAACCTTTCGGCCCGTTTGCATCGACGACTTGACGGGGACGCATGGCCACTCTGGTCATCGTGCAGCCTCCGGCGAATTGTTCTACGCTGAAATTGCTATGTACGAAGATTTTCATGCCAGGGACCCGTGGAGCGGCGACGATCTGCACTGCCGCTGGACCGCGAACATCGTCGCCATTGCCACCCGCCACGCCGATGCCGTCGACATCCGCTTCGACGTGAACGGCCGCTCCGTCTGGATTGCCATGCCCTGCACGGCGTGGGTGGAACAGAAGCAGCGGAGCGGGCACGTGATCACCGACGCGCTGGCTGCCCAGGCCGCAGGGCGCTATCTGAAGCAGTCCATCGAATCCGGCTACGACAATGGGCGCGAGATGTACACGATGACTGTCGCTGAGGTCCTGGAGCAGGTAGACGCGGTGATGCACGAAGCCGGGCACACCAGCAGGCTGCCGTATCTCGTGCCCCTTACCGACGCGCAGCCCCAGGTGTAAGTCCCGCAGTCAACGCAGCACCTTCGCGCGACGGATGCGTCTGCCGCGCGCCGCCCTCAATTTTTCGTCTTCGCCGCTTCTTCCTTCTGCGCTTTCGCCATCGCGATCAGGCCGGTTCGGAGGCGCGTGAACGTGGCTCCGGCATTCGGCTCAGCCATCACCACCGCCTCAATGTGCTGCAGAGCCTTTGGCTCCCCCACTGCTTCCCGCAGCCCGCTCAGAAACGGGTAAACCTTGCTGAAGGTCGCCAGAATCTCCCCGTGCGCTGCCAGAAATGCCTCCCGGTCGATCGCCCCGGTCGTCACCATCGACGCCGCCATCTCCCAGTAGCCGATCACCATGCGGAACCACGCGTTGTGTTCGCCGCGGGTTATCTGCAGAAGTTCGTCCAGGCTCTCCGGATTGAATTCCTTCAGGAACCACGCGCGCGCCTCGCGCAACACGGCCTCGCGGCGCAGATCGAAGAGCTGCAGATTCAGTTGTGCGCTTTCAAAAGGAGTCGACATAGGCAGAGCTCACCTCAGAGAAAAATTGTATGGGCAGCCAGCGGACCGGCGGAGATCCGGCGCGGCATTGGCGCCGACTTTCTGCAGCGAAGAAACATTGGCGTTGCAAGGCAGCGCCGGCACAGCGCCGAACCGGGTTTCGGCTGCGCCCGGCGTGGAGCCGGACGGTGCGTAACTTGACTCTTGACAACCGCAGACTTAGTCTCGAAATGAGGGCAGCGCAGCGAGTGCCGATTAGGCTGTCCGACGAACGTCATGCCGACCGATCCACACTACATCTGGAACTACCTGCCGCTGCTGCTGCAGATCGTGGTGGTGGGCGCGATGGCCTGCAGCATGGTGATGATGTCCTGGCTCATCGGACGCCATCGCAACCTTCCTGACAAGCTCGCCCCGTACGAGTGCGGCATCCCCGTCGAAGGCGATGCGCGCGGGCGCTTCTCCGTCCGCTTCTACATGGTGGCAATGCTGTTCATCCTGTTCGACGTGGAAGCGGTCTTCATGATTCCCTGGGCGGTGATCTACCGCAATCTCCCCCAGCTGGATGGCGTCTCGCGCATGTTCGGCTTCTGGGAGATGCTGGTCTACCTCGGATTTGTCGCGGTGGGCGTGTTCTACGTCTGGAAAAAGGGCATTCTCGACTGGGCCTCAGATAAAGCGGACCTGTAACTCACGCTGGGAGATCGCCGGAGACAAGCTATGGGAGAAGCGCTGCTCACAAAGGAAGCCGTCTTCGAAGCCCTTGCGCAGAACGTCGCCATTCAGGCTCTGAGCGCCGCCCTTCCCGAAGCCATTACCAACGCCAAATTCGACCGCGGCGAACTGACCCTGGCCATCGCCGCGGATCAGATTCGCGCCGCCTGCCGCACCCTGCGCCAGGCCGGCTATACCTTCCTCGAAGATGTGACCTGCGTGGACTGGTATCCGGCCGAGCCGCGCTTCCAGGTCACCTACCACATCCTTTCCCACAGGATGAAGGAGCGCCTGCGTCTGCACGTGATGGTGGACAGCATCGATCCTTCGGTCGACAGCATTACGCCGGTCTGGCCGTCGGCGAACTACTACGAGCGCGAGGTCTGGGATCTCTTCGGCGTGCGCTTCCACGGCCATCCCGAGCTGCGCCGAATCATGATGCCGGATGAGTGGGAAGGGCATCCATTACGGAAAGACTATCCGGTGGAGGGCTACCGCTGATGGCCGACAACCCGCACGCGCCGGAAATCCCGGGTTTCACTGAAACGGCCACCCTGGTGAAGCCGCGTCCCGAAGAGGGCGCGAAGGACCGCACCATGGTCCTGAACATGGGACCGCAGCATCCTTCCACCCACGGCGTGCTGCGCGTGGTGCTGGAGATCGACGGGGAAACCGTCGTGAAGCTGGTGCCCGACATCGGCTATCTGCACACCGGCATCGAGAAAACCTGCGAGGCGAAATTCTGGCAGCAGGTGGTGCCGCTGACGGACCGGATCGACTATCTGTGTCCGATGACCAACAATCTTTGTTACTGCCTCGCCGGGGAGAAGCTGCTGCAGCTGGAAATCCCCGCGCGGGCGCAGTGGATGCGCGTGCTGCTGAACGAGCTGACGCGGCTGAACTCGCATCTGGTGTGGCTGGGCACGCACGCCATGGACATCGGCGCGCTGACCGTTTTTCTCTACACCTTCCGCGAGCGCGAAGAAATCCTGCGCATCTTCGAGCATGTCTCCGGCCAGCGCATGATGACGTCGTACTTCCGTATCGGCGGCCTGGCGCTGGACCCGCCCCTGGACTTTTTCTCATCGGTGCAGGCGCTCATCAAAATTCTGCCCGAAAAGATCGACGAGTACGAAAACCTGCTTACCGGGAATCCGATCTTCATCAACCGGCTGAAGGATGTCGGGTATCTTAGCGCGGAAGATGCCATCTCGCTGGGTGTGACCGGGCCGCCACTGCGCGCCTCGGGCGTGGACTGGGACCTGCGCCGTGACATGCCGTACTCGAGCTACGAGAAGTTCCAGTTCAAAGTGCCGGTTTCGCAGGATGGCGACGTCTGGGCGCGCTATCTGGTGCGGCTCCAGGAAATGCGCGAGTCGGTGAAGATCTGCCAGCAGGCGCTGGACGGGATGCCCGAAGGTCCCATCAAGGCCGACGCGCCGCATGTGGTGCTGCCCGATCGCGAAAAGATGAAAACCCAGATGGAAGCGCTCATCTATCACTTCAAGATCGTGACCGAGGGCTTCCAGGTTCCGGCCGGCGAGGTTTACCAGGCGGTGGAGTCGCCGCGCGGCGAGATGGGCTACTACGCGGTTTCCGACGGCACCGCGAAACCCTACCGCGTGCACATGCGCAATCCGTCGTTTGCCACGCTGCAGGCGCTGGAGACGATGTGCGTGGGCCGGCTGATCGCGGACGTGGTGGCCGTGATCGGCTCCATCGACATTGTGCTCGGGGAGATCGACCGGTGAGCGATGCCCTCGTCGAGGATGCCATGCTGCTGACAGAGCTCTGGCTCTCGTTCGCTTCGATGATCCGCAGCTATGCTGCGGTAGGTGATGCGGCCGCCCAGGTCGCTTCCACGCAGGATTCGATCGTTGTCATCAGCGGCGAGGCCCGGCTGGCCCTGCACGTCGATCCGCGGAGTGGAGCAGGGACCTGGCAGCTGCAGCGCGGCGGAGCGGCCACCGCGCAGGGCGCCTTTGCGCTGCTGCCCGAAGGGCGCATCGAGCTGGACGGATCCGCACTCGATCTCGATCACGCCGCCATCGATTTTGTGGCCCTGGTCAGGCAGGCAGGAAACGAACCATGAGCACACATCCCGCCTTTCCCAACACAATTTTTTCGCCCGCCCTCGCGGCCCGCTTCGATCGCCTGGTCACGCTCTATCCGGTGAAGCGCTCGGCGCTCGTTCCCATGCTGCTCTACGCGCAGGACGAAGTGGGGCATCTCTCCGACGCAGTGGTGGCGGAAGTGGCCGCGCGCCTCGGCATCTCCGAGCTGGACGTGCGCAACGTGATCAGCTACTACTCGCTGCTGCGGACCAGGCCGGTGGGCAAGTATCACGTGCAGGTATGCACCAACATCAGCTGCATGCTGCGCGGCGGCAACGAGCTGCTGGAGCATTGCAGCAAAAAGCTGAACATCCCCAACAAGGGCGTGACCGCGGACGGCGTGTTTTCGCTGGAGGAAGTCGAGTGCATCGGCGCTTGCAGCTGGGCTCCGGCGGTGCAGGTCAATTACGACTTCCACGAGAACCTGACGCCGGAGTCGATGGACAAGGTTCTGGCCGACTACCGCGCCAAAGCGCAGAACGGGACAAAATAATGGCGACGCTGACAACTCATCCCGACTGCGTGCCTCTGATTTCGTATCGCTTCGGCAAGGGCGCGACCAACATCGATAAGTACATCGAGCTGGACGGCTACAAGGCGGCGCGCAAGGCGCTCACCCTCGGCCCCGACGCCATCATCGCCGAAATGAAGGCCTCCGGTCTGCGCGGCCGCGGCGGCGCGGGATTCCCGACCGGTATGAAGTGGTCGTTCGTGCCCAAGCAGTCGGCGAAACCCAAGTACGTGCTGGTGAACGGCGACGAGTCGGAGCCCGGGACCTGCAAGGACCGGCTGATCTTCGAACACGATCCTCACTCCATCATCGAGGGCGTGATCATCGCGGCGCTCTCCATCCAGGCGAAGATGGGCTTCATCTATCTGCGCGGCGAATACCGCTATCTCATCGAGATTATGGAACGCGCGGTCGCCGATGCCTACGCGAAGGGTTTCCTCGGGAAAAAGATCTTCGGCAGCGACATCGACCTGGAGGTTGTCGTCCAGACCGGCGCGGGCGCCTACGAGGTTGGCGAGGAGTCGGCGCTGATGGAGTCGCTGGAGGGCAAGCGCGGCGTTCCGCGCATCCGCCCGCCGTTTCCCGCCGTCGTCGGACTCTACGGCGGACCCACCATCATCAACAACGCCGAGACCATCGCCTCGGTGCCCCACATTTTCCGCATCGGCGGCGCGGAGTACGCGAAGCTGGGCACGGAGCGCAACGGCGGCACGCGCCTCTTCTGCCTCAGTGGCCATGTGAATCGCCCCGGCGTGTACGAGCTGCCCATGGGCTACAACCTCAAAAAGATGATTTACGAGGTGGGCGGCGGTATCCCCAATGGCAAAAAGCTCAAGGCCGTCGTTCCCGGCGGATCGTCGACTCCGGTGCTCACGGCCGACGAAATCGATATCGGCATGGATTTCGACCAGGTGGGCAAAGCCGGATCGATGCTGGGCTCGGGCGGCGTGGTGGTGCTGGACGAGACCGTGTGCATGGTCGAGTTCGCGCTGCGCACCATGAAGTTCTACCAGCACGAGAGCTGCGGCTGGTGCATCCCCTGCCGCGAAGGCACCGACTGGCTGAAGAAGTCGCTCACCCGGCTGCACGCCGGCGGCGCGGTCGACAAGGACATCGACGACATCCGCTATCTCGCCGAGAACATGCTTGGCCGCACCTTCTGCCCGCTGGGCGATGCGGCGGCGATGCCGACGATCGGATTCGTGCAAAAGTTTCGCAAAGAGTTTGAGGACCACCTGGAAGGCCGCGGCTGCCCGAAGCATCGCGTGGCCGAGCCGGAATTGATGCCGGTGTAGATGAAGACGCGGGAGTTGATCAGGCTGATCGAGGCGGACGGCTGGAGGCTCCATTCGCAGCGTGGCAGCCATCGGCAGTACGTGCACCCGGTAAAGCCGGGGCGTGTGACGGTGCCGATTCATGCTGGAAGGGATATTCATGGCGGTCTGCTGCAAAGTATTCTGAAGCAGGCGGGTTTGAAATGACGAAACGATATCTGGTGGTCTACGAAAAGGGCTCAACCAACTACAGTGGCTACGCCCCCGATGTTCCCGGATGTGGATCCGTCGGGGATACGATCGAGGAAATGCGCGCCAACATGGTCGAGGCTCTGGAGTTTCACCTTGAGGGCCTGGCCGAGGACGGACAGCCCGCGCCTGAGCCGCTGACAACACAGGTTGACTTCCGCGAAGATGATCCAGAACACGGAGTGCTGCACTGCGTCGTGGAGTGGCTCGAAATCCGCGTTCCAAAGCCGGAAACAGCGGCGGCATGAGGATCTGAATGGCTGACGTTACATTCACTGTCGACGGCAAGAAGCTGACCGCGCCCGCGGGCACGCTGCTCATTGAGGCCTGCCGCGCGCACGGCATCGAGATTCCCGCCTTCTGCTACTACCCCGGCCTCTCCCTGCAGGCCGCCTGCCGCATGTGTGTGGTTCGGCTGGAGAAGGTGCCGAAGCTGCAGACGGCCTGCACCACGCCGGTCGCCGAAGGCATGGTGGTGACCACCGAGAGCCCGGAGATCGCCCAGGCACGCAAGGCGACCATCGAGCTGCTGCTGGGAAACCATCCGCTGGACTGCCCGGTCTGCGACGCCGGCGGCGAGTGCGAGCTGCAGGACATGACCTTCAAGTACGGCGCGCACGAGTCGAAGTTCGTCGAGATCAAGCAGCACCGCGAGGAGCAGCAGTGGTCGCCGGTAGTGTTCTTCGACCGCCCCCGCTGCATCCTCTGCTACCGCTGCGTGCGCGTCTGCGGTGAGGGAATGGACGTTTGGGCGCTGGGCATCCAGAATCGCGGCGCCGGCTCGGTGATCGCTCCCAACAAACAGGATCACCTCGAGTGCGAAGAGTGCGGCATGTGCATCGACATCTGCCCGGTCGGCGCGCTCACCTCCGGCGCCTACCGCTACAAGACGCGGCCCTGGGAGATGTCGCACGTGAGCACGGTGTGCACCCACTGCGGCGACGGCTGCAAGACCACCCTGGGCGTGCGGCGCGCCAACGACGGCATGGATATCGTCCGCGGCGACAATCGCGACAAGAGCGGCATTAACGGCGACTTTTTATGTATCAAGGGCCGTTACGCATTCGATTTCGCCAACCGCGAAGAGCGCCTGACTCAACCCCTCATCCGCCAGGCGAATGGCGAATTCAAAGCGGTGAGCTGGTTTGAGGCGATCGAATACGCCGGGAAGAAGCTGCGCGAGATTCGCGATGCGAAGGGCGGCGCTTCGATCGGCGTGATCGGATCGAACCGCACCACCAACGAAGAGGCGTACCTGCTGCAGAAGTTCGCGCGCACCGTGCTGGGCACCAACAATATCGACCACCATCGCACGGCGGACTATCCGGCGTTTGCGGCGGCAATGGCCGGCAAGGCCGAAGCATCGCTGCGGGACTTCGACGGGGCAAAGGCGGTTCTGCTGCTCGGCAACGATCCTACTGAGCAGCATCCGGGGCTGGCGTGGCAGATCCGCACCAGCGGGCGCCTGCACGGCGCGCGGCTCTACGCGGCGAACCACGAGCTGATCAAGCTGCGCCGCCAGGCCACGTCGTTCCTGCGGATTCGCGAGGGCGACTATGCCGCGCTCATTGGATATCTGGCCGGCGACGACAAGGCGCTGGAATCGAACGGCGACGCGGCGGCCTTCCGCGAGGCCATCCGGAAAGAAGAATCGCTGCTGATCGTCTTTGGTGCGGAGTTCCGCGGCCGCGAGATCGAGGCGCTGGTGAAATTCGGCGCATCGCTGCCGAACGTGAAGTTCGCCTGCCTCGGCGATTCGGTCAATTCCCGCGGCGCGGCGGATATGGGCCTCTATCCCGACCTGCTGCCCGGTTACGTGCCGGTGTCGGCGGCCGCGCAGTTCGGCGAAGAGTTCGGTGCGCTTCCGGCGCAGCCTGGCCTCGACCTCGTGCAGATGTTCGATGCGGCGGAACGCGGAGAGCTGGCCGCGCTCTACGTCGTCGGCGCGAATCCGGTATCGCGGTACGGCATCGATCCAGCAGCGCTGCGCAACACCTTCGTGATCGCGCAGGACATGTTCATGACGGAGACGGCGCAGCTGGCCAGCGTGATTCTGCCCGCCGCCAATCTCTACGAAAAATCCGGAACCGTCACCAGTACCTTCGGCGATTTGCAGCTGGTCCGGAAGGCCGGTGACAAGGCCGGTGTCCGCGCTGACTTCGAGCTCATCGTGCGGCTCGCCACGGCCATGGGCGCCGATGTGAAGAAGCTGGTGCCCTTCGGCAAGCAGGGTGTGCGGGCGGAATTTGGACAGGCGCGCGGCGCGCAGTCCGGCGAGGCCGATCGCCACGGCGTGTGGCTGACGGCGCATCATCTGGAGCCGAAGCTGAGCCCCTTCGACCCGTTCGCCATCTTCGACGAGATTCAGCGCCTGGTTCCGGCATACGATGTTCCGCGCCTCAATCTGCTGGCCGGCAACGACCAGCATCTGCGCTCCGGGCTGGCGCAGATCGTGAACGCCGGCGCGCGCCGCGATCTGGTTCTGCCCTCCAACGACACGCTCTTCACTTCCGGCACGCTCGGCCGTTACAGCCGCATGCTGGGCTCCGTTCTGGAAGCGCGCAAACCTGCGGAAACGGCGGCAGATTAGCAGTACCCTGGAAGGTTTTTGGATGGAGACCAGTCTTCTCGTATTTTTGCTGATCAGCCTGGCGAAGGTCATCGTGGTGGTGGTGATCCTGCTGATGGCGGTCGCCTACACGGTGCTGCTGGAGCGCAAGCTGGTGGGGCGCATCCAGAACCGCTGGGGACCCAGCCGCGTCGGGCCCTTCGGACTGCTGCAGCCGCTTGTCGATGGCGCCAAGCTCTTCCTGAAGGAAGACCTGATGCCGACGGCGGTCTACCGGCCGCTCTACATTCTGGCGCCCATGATCGCGCTGGGCTGCGCGCTCACGTCAATCGCCGTCATTCCCTTCGGCGCTGACATTCGCTGGCACGGCGTTCAGCTCTTCCAGATTGCCGACGTCAATATCGGATTGCTCATCATCCTCGGCGTCACCTCCATCGGCGTCTACGGGATCGCGCTCTCCGGGTGGTCGTCGAATAACAAGTATTCGCTGCTGGGCGCGCTGCGCGCCAGCGCCCAGGTCATCAGCTACGAGCTGGCCCTGGGTCTGTCGCTCATCGGCGTGGTCATGCGGGCCAGTTCGCTGCGCCTGCGCGACATCGTGAATGTGCAGGGAACCCACGGGCTGATCTCCTGGAATTTCTTTGGCGGATTCCAGTTCGTCGCGTTCTTTATCTACCTGATGGCGGCCTACGCTGAGAC
>Ga0335075_10014188_pt1 | contig 11975 bp, 10 predicted proteins | sample Lox_Sample_24_FD_206723 | JGI IMG/M metagenome (GOLD analysis project Ga0335075, IMG submission 206723) | Soil microbial communities from Loxahatchee National Wildlife Refuge, Florida, United States - Lox_Sample_2.4 | ecosystem: Environmental > Terrestrial > Soil > Wetlands | place: USA... | reverse complement strand
AGTCTGCCGATACGTCATCTCAAAGCGGTATAAAATACGGATTCGCGAAATTTTTTCGGCTATGTTGACGGGGCGGCGTCTGCGCTCTAGGTTGCGTAAAAGGGCGGATGTGAACGATCACATCCGTCATGAGCCGCCCCCGCTGGAGGTCCTCATGGCCAGAAAAGTCGACCCCAAGGTCGATGAGGCAATAGAGACGCTCAACCTGAGAGACAGTCCTACCCGCCGTCGGCTGATCGCCGGCGCCGGATTGGTCAGCGCTACCGCCGCCGCGTCCGCCCTGCTCACCGCCTGCAGCTCGTCGAGCAGCGCGGCCAGCGGGGCAAGCGGTTCCGGCGCCTTCCCGAGCACGCCCTCGTGGCAGTTCTGGTTCGTCAACCACGTCACCACCAACCCCTTCTTCGTCCCTACCCAGTACGGCATGGCCGACTGCGCCAAGCTGCTCGGCATCCCCAATCCGAAGTGGACCGGCTCCACGAACTCGGTCGCCTCGCAGATGGTCGCCCAGATCAACGCCGCCGTGGCCGCCAAGGCGGCCGGAATCGCGACCACGCTGGTGGACTCCACCTCGTTCACCACGCCGGTCGGCAACGCGATGGCGGCCGGCATCCCGGTGCTCAGCTACAACGCCGACGGCGACGTCAACAAGGGCGTGCCCGACATCGGCTGCAACCGGCTCGCGTACATCGGCCAGGCGCTGTACACGTCCGGCCAGCAGCTCGGCGAGCGGATCAAGTCCCTGGTCCCCACGCCGGGCGAGATCGTGATCTTCATCCAGACCCCGGGCCAGGCCAACATCCAGCCCCGCTACGACGGCGCCGCCTCGGTGCTCACGCCGGCCGGCTACACGGTCTCCGAGATCACGACCACCGCCACCGACTCGGCCGTCCTCGGCAACGAGAAGGCGTACCTGCTCGGCCACTCGAGCGTGAAGGGCGCGTTCGGGGTGGACGGCACCTCGACGTCGTTCCTCGGCCAGGCGCTCAAGGAAACCAGCATGTCGATCCCCAACGGCGGCTTCGACACCGAGCCGCTGACGCTGAGCAACATCGCCTCCGGCGCGACCGATTTCGTGATCTACCAGGACCCCTATCTGCAGGGGTTCCTGCCCACCCTGTACCTGTACCTCTACAACATCTCGGGCGGGACGATCGTCCCGTCCGACACCGACACCGGCCTGAGCTTCGTCACCAAGAGCAACTACACGGAATACAACAAGAGCAGCCGGTATCAGGGCTCGACGACCGCGCTTGAGTACGTGCCGCGTCCCGCCGGGGCGATCTCGAACCCGATCGCGACCACCAGCACCTGACACATTCGACCCATCACGCGCCACGCAAGCCGGCGGCGGAGATCGCACGTGGCCCTTCCAGGGAACCGCGACGATCGCCCGCCGCCGTTGGCGCGCCGCTGACCGGAGGGCCAGATGACACAGATGACGCGCCTGACAGGGAGGCGACGTGAGTAACACGACCGAGCGGAGCGGGATGCTCGTCGGTCTGCCCGGCGACGGCCTCGGCGGCCCCGGCAACGGGACGCTCGACCGGCTGCTGCGCGGGGCAGGCGTCTTCGGCCGCCAGCGAGAGGCCACCATCTTCGTGGTCACGGCGGCCCTGCTGCTGTACTTCGGCCTCACCAACTCCTCCACCTTCGGTTCCCGGACCAACGCGATCGACCTGCTGTCAGAGATCGCCGCCCCGATCATCATCATCGCCATCGGCGAGGTGCTGCTGTTGATCTGCGGCGAGATCGACCTGTCGGTCGGCTTCATCTTCGCCTCCGCGCCGTTCGTGATGTTCTACCTGAACGAGTACTTCGGCGTCCCGGCCGCGCTGGCGATCATCCTCAGCCTCGTCTTCGGGGTCTTCTGCGGCTGGATCAACGGCTTCCTCACCGTCACCCTCGGGCTGCCCTCGTTCATCACCACGCTCGGCACCGGGTTCCTCCTGACCGGGTTCGCGCTCTACACCTCGCACGCCGAGCCCAAGACCATCCCGCCCGCCACTGCCGGCTTCGGCGACTGGATCGGGACCAACCCGTGGTCGCAGTTCATCTGGGCCGTCATCCTGGTCGCGATCTTCCACGTCGTGCTCACCAGGACCAGCTGGGGGCTGCACACGATCGCGACCGGCGACAACCAGCTCGGGGCACGCGAGGCCGGTATCAGGGTGGGCCGGATCAAGTACGGCAACTTCATGATCACCGGGTTCCTCGGTGCGCTGGTCGGCCTGCAGACGGCCTTCTACCAGGTCACCATCGACCCCCTCGCGGGCGGCTACACGCCGATGTTCTACGCCGTGACGGCGGCGGTCATCGGCGGCACGGCGATGCTCGGCGGCTCCGGCACGATCCTCGGCGCCTTCCTCGGCGCGATCGCGCTCTCCACCCTGATCGACGGGTTCGACATCGTCGGCATCACCGCGAACCTGCTCCCGATCATCTTCGGAGGCGCGATCCTCATCGCCATGATCGCGAACGTTCAACTGGCACGGCTGCGGGCCCGAGGGAGGACCTGATGACTTCGCAACCACCGGAGACGCCGGAGACGGCGACCCCCGCCACGGCGGACACGGACGGCAATGACGGCCCGCCGCCCGGTACGGACGTGCTGCGGGCCGAGCACATCGGCAAGCGCTTCGGCGCGGTGACGGCCCTGGTGGATGTCAACCTGCGACTGGCCAAGGGCGAGGTGCTCGGCCTGCTCGGCGACAACGGCGCGGGCAAGTCGACCCTGCTCAAGATCCTCTGCGGCTTCCAGCAGCAGGACTCGGGCGCGCTCACGGTCAACGGCGAGGAGGTGCTGCTCCGGTCGGTCGACCACGCCCGGTCGCTCGGCATCGACGCCGTCTACCAGGACCTCGCGCTGATCAACCAGCTCAGCGTTTACCACAACATGTTCCTCAACCGCGAGCAGCTGCGCTGGCCGCTGCTGAATAACCGGGCGATGCGCAAGACCGCCCGCGAGCACCTCGACGCGATGGGGGTCAACATCCCGTCGGTTGACGTCGAGGTCGCCCGGCTCTCCGGCGGCCAGCGCCAGGCGATCGCGATCGCCCGGGCGGTCTACTCCGACGCGAAGATCCTCCTGCTCGACGAGCCGCTGGCGGCCATGGGGGCCAAGGAGGTGGCGATCATTCTCGACCTGATCCGCGACCTCAAGCGCCGCGGCGACGTGTCGATCATCATCATCGCTCACAACTACGGCCAGGCGCTCGAGGTCTGCGACCGCATCAACCTGCTCCAGCACGGCATGATCACCCTCGACAAGGCGAGCAAGGACACCTCAGTGGCCGAGCTCAACGACATCGTCGTCGCCGAGTACCGGCGCGCCATGGAGGCCCGCCAGCGCGCCTAGACCCTAGATGGCAGCCGAGCCGCTATCGTGGCGCGCGGCCGCATCAGAAACCTCCACCGCAAAGCGTAACGGCGACCCGGCTCGCTGCGGTATGTCACGAATTGGTGCAACAAGAGCCACGAACACGGGAAAACAGACCACATGAACCGGCAGACCGTGAAGAATAAGGCGCGCATCAACGACAGATGCCTAACTGCGGGTGCCCCCCTTTCCCCGACGCACCGGCACCCGGCAGGCTCGCAGAGGCGGTTACATGAGTGTTATCGAAGCGGCAGGCGTTCGCGTGCTCGCCGGCCACACCGGAGCAGTCAACTCGGTGGCGTTCAGCCCGGACGGTGCCAGGCTCAGCACCGCCAGTGAGGACAAGACGGCCCGGGTGTGGAACGCCGCCACCGGAGAGCTGCTGCACACGCTGAGCGGGCACGCCGACGCGGTGTTCGCCGCGCCGTTCAGCCCCGACGGGACGAAGATCGCGACCGTCAGCGCCGACCTGTCCCCCCGGCTCTGGGACGCGCGGACCGGCGTCTGCACGCACGAGCTGAACGGTCACACGGTCGCCGTCTTCGGCGTGGCGTTCAGCCCCGACGGCCGGATCCTGGCCACCACCAGCTACGACGAGACCGTCCGGCTGTGGAACACCGGGACCGGCACCGGCGTGCACGTCCTCGCGGGGCACAGCGACATCGTTTACGGCGCCGCGTTCAGCCCGGACGGAAAGGTGCTCGCCACCGCGAGCGGCGACGGCACCATCCGGATCTGGAACACCGGCACCGGTGAATGCCTGCGCGTGCTCACCGGCCACACCGGCATCGTGTCGGCCGTCGCCTTCAGCCCGGACGGCAAGCTCATCGCCACCGCCAGCTTTGACGGCACGGCCCGGCTGTGGGAGGTCGCGACCGGGAACTGCCTGCGCATCCTGAACGGCCACTCCGACACCGTGTGGTCGGTGGCGTTCAGCCCGACCGAGCGGGTGGTCGCCGCCGCGAGCGAGGACGCCACCGCCCGGATCTGGGACGCCGTCACCGGCACCCCGGTCCGCACGCTCGAGGGCCACACCGACTCGGCCTTCGTGGTGGCGTTCAGCCCGGACGGCCGGCTGATCGCCACCGCGAGCTCGGACACCACGGTCCGCCTCTGGGACTCGTCTACCGGCAAGTCCGTGCGCACCCTTGAGGGTCACGCCGGCGCCGTCAGCTCGCTGGCGTTCAGCCCGGCCGACCGCCAGCTGGCCACCGCCTCCACCGACGAGACCGCCCGCGTCTGGCCGCTCTAGGAGCATCCGCCCTAGGAGCATCCGCCGCCCCTCGCGCTAAGTCGGAGGGGCACGGATTCATCACCCGGCATTGGGGCGCACTCCGGCCGCCCCAAATACGGCGTTTGGTCGCGTTTCTGCTGACCTGAAGGACGCTTTCACCATGGCAAATACCTCATCGCTTCAATCCCTGTCATGGTACCCATTCGCAATACACTGATCACCCCATCGGAACTAATAGAATGGTTTAGATGCCCCCTGCCCGTAACCAGGACTGAGCGCTGGAAGAAAGGAATAAATTGAAAGTTTCGGTCGTACGTCCCGGCGAGCTCGGCCCCGGTGAGATTGCCGTCTGGCTGTCCATGCAGCGCCAGACGCCCGCTCTGGCCAACCCGTTCCTCTGCCCTGATTTCACCCTCGCCGTCGGCGCCCTGCGGCCCTCCGCCCGGGTCGCGGTCCTGTACGACGGGCCGCACCTGGTCGGGTTCTTCCCGTTCGAGCGGCGCGGGCTGAGCGCCGGCGTGCCGATCGGCCACGGGCTGAGCCAGTGTCAGGGCCTCATCCACGCGCCCGGCGCGGAATGGGACCCCAAGGCCCTGCTGCGGGCGTGCCGGCTATCGGCCTGGCAATTCGACAACCTGGTCGAGGGCCAGCAGCCCTTCGGCCGCTTCGCGACCGAAGTGGTCCCGGTGGCGGCCGTCGATCTGGCCCACGGGTTCGCGCAATACGAGGAGGAGCTGCAGCAGAAATCGGGCAAATTCTACCGGGAAATAAAGCGTAAGACGCGGCGGTTGGAGGAAGAAGTCGGGAAGGTCCATTTCGTCGCCGATTCCCGCGATGAAGCAACGCTTCACAACCTCGTTAGCTGGAAATCAGAGCAGCTTCGGCAGAAGGGGGCGCTTGACATCTTTACCAGGCCGTGGATCACCGACCTTCTCGACCAGCTCCTCAGTATAAAAGCCGACCATTTCAGCATGCCGCTTTCCGTGCTTTACGCGGGCGACACGCCGGTTTCATCGACGGTCAACCTGCGCTCGGGCGACCTGCTGGTCGGGTGGCACTGCGCCTACAACCCGCGGTTCGCCCACTACTCACCGGGGCTGATGCAGCACATCGCGATGTTCAGGGACGCCGCCATCGCAGGCGTGCGGCGAATCGACATGGGCACGGGACCGGAGACGTTCAAGCGGACGCTGAAGACGCACGACGTGTTCGTCGGCGCCGGCACGGCGGCGGCCAGCCCGGCCGTCGGGGCTGCGCACCGGGCCCGCGCCGCCGCCACGCTATGGGTACGCGGGCAGGTCAAACGCTACCCGCCGCTGTTCCGCGCGGCCGACATGGTGTTGCGGCAAACCGGCCGGATCGGGTGACGAGCGTCGTCACTGGTGCGGGATGAGCGCGTAGGTGACGACCCCCGCGACCGCGCCGAGCGCCGAGCCCGCGATCACCTGGGCGGCGCTGTGGTCCTTGAGGGCTACCCGCGACCAGGCGGTGAGCGCGACCAGCACGTACGCCGGGACCAGCCACGGGCCGAAGAGCAGCGTCAGGATGGTCACCGAGCCTGACGCGACCGCGCAGTGGATCGAGATCTTCCACGCGGTGGTGATCGCCGCAAGCACCGCGATGCTCCCGAGCATGCACGCGAAATACCCCGACAGCTCGGCAGGCGCGCCCAGCCCCACCATCAGCACCAGCCCCACCGCGACCGACGCGATGATGAACGTGAGCACGATCAGCCGCGGCTGCTTGGCGCCGACGTTCCGATCGGCCCACCGGCCGTCCCTGATGCCGCGGTTGATGAAGACCGTCGGCAGCACCCCGGCGAACACCGCCGCGACCGCCCCCCACGCCAGCCCCCGCGGGCCGGCCGCGTGCCACCCCACCGCCAGCGTGGCGGCGATGATCCAGTTCTTGGGCTCGAGCAGGTAGGTGACCCATTCCGCCGTCGACCTGCCGCTCACCGGTTCTTCACGCTCAACAGGCAACCACCACAGGCCCGCCGCTGGCAAGTGTTACGTTCGACAGGGAATTCGGCGAGAGGGGTGCACATGCCCGCACGGACCGGTGCGGAGTTCCTGGACCGGCTGTCCAGGACCCGGACGCACGTGGAGATCCAGGGCGAGACGCTCACCGGCGGAATACCCGATCACCCCGCCTTCAAGAACGTGGTGCGCAGCTACGCCGCCCTGTTCGACCTCCAGCAGACCGGCGGATACCGAGATGTCCTCACCTATCAGGACCCCGTCACCAACAGCCGCGTAGCGACCAGCTTCCTCATCCCGCGCACCCCAGAGGACCTGGCCAAGCGCGGGAAGGCGTTCAAGCTGACGGCCGACGCGTCGTTCGGCATGCTCGGCCGCACCGGCGACTACCTCAACAGCGCCCTGATGGCGCTGGCGTCCGCCCACGACTGGTTCGCCCAGACCGATGCCGCGTTCGCGAACAACATCACCAGGTACTACGAGAAGGTCCGCGAGGAGGACCTGCTCTGCACCCACACCCTCATCCCCCCGCAGGCCAACCGCGCGCAGCCCGGCAGCCAGCAGGCCGGCGGCGCCCTGATGGCGCGCATCACCGACACCGACGACAACGGCATCGTCGTCCGCGGCGCGCGAATGCTCGCCACCATCGGCCCGTTCGCCGACGAGCTGCTGGTCTTCCCGTCGACCGTGCTGCGCGGCACCCCCGAGGACAAGCCGTACTCGTTCGCGTTCGCGATCCCGACCGACGCGCCGGGCCTCAGGTTCATCGCCAGGGAGCCGTTCGACTACGGCCGCGGCCACTTCGACCACCCGCTGGGCTCCCGCTTCGACGAGTCCGACGCGGTGGTGGTCTTCGACGACGTGCACGTCCCCTACGAGCGCTGCTTCACGCTCGGCGACCCCGAGATCTGCAACGGCTTCTACACCAAAACCGACGCCATCGCGCACATGACCCACCAGGTCGTCGCCCGCACCACCGCCAAGACCGAGTTCATCCTCGGCCTGGTCACCGTCCTCGTCGAGGCGATCGGCATCGACGGCTTCCAGCACGTCCAGGCCGACCTGGCCGAGATCATCACCACCCTGGAGACGCTCCGCGCCCTCAACCGCGCCGCCGAGGCGGACGCGAAACCAAACGACTACGGGGTCGTCACCCCCGCCTGGCCACCGCTCAACGCCGCCCGCAACCTCTACCCGAAGCTGTACCAGCGATTCCCGGAGATCCTGCGCAAGCTCGGCGCCTCCGGGCTGATGGCCACCCCGACCGAGGCGGACGTCAACGGCCCGGCGGCGGCCGACATCGACACCTACCTGCAGGCCGCCACGCTCTCAGGAAAGGACCGGGTCCGCCTGTTCCGCCTCGTCTGGGACGCCTGCGCGTCGGCCTTCGCCGGCCGCCAGGCCCTCTACGAGTACTACTTCTTCGGCGACCCGGTCCGGATGGCCACCGCCTACCAGGCCAGCTACGACAAGGCGCCCTACGCCGACCGGGTAAGGGCCTTCCTGGCGACCGGCGACTAACACATCAAGCGACCTGGAACGACCGCTTGGCCAGCCCCATCCAGTAGCCGTCGATCACCGTCTGGGCCGGCTGACCCGGATCGGAGGCCGCCCCCAGCGTCACGAACAGCGGCAGGAAGTGGTCCGCCGACGGATGCGCGTAAGGCATCCCCGGCGCCCCCCGGTACCGCGAAAGCTCCTCCACGTCCCCGGTCGCGAGCGCCGAGGCCGCCCACAGGTCGAACTCCGCCGACCACCCGGGCACGACCCCGCCCGTGACCATGGAAGACGTCAGGAACGGAAGCCCGTGGGTCAGGAACCCTGACCCGATCACCAGCACCCCGGACTCCCGCAGCGGCCGCAGCCGCGCGCCCAGCGCCAGCAGGGAAGCCGGGTCCGACGTCGGCAGCGACAGCTGCAGCACCGGCACGTCGGCCAGCGGGTACATGATCTTGAGCGGCACCCACGCCCCGTGGTCGAGCCCCCGGCTCGGATGCTGGTGCACGGGCGACGCGGCGGGCATCAGCGACGCGACCTCGGCCGCGAACGCGGTCGCGTCCGGCGTCGGGTACGTCAGCGTGTAGTACCGGGCCGCGAATCCGCCGAAGTCGTACACCAGCGGCGTGCGAAAACCAGGGGCCGACAGCATCAGCGGCGCCGCCTCCCAGTGCGCGGAGACGATCAGCACCGCCCGTGGCTTCGGCATCGACAGCGCCCACGCGGACAGCTGCGACATCCACTCCGGGTCGTCAAGCAGCGGCGGCGCCCCGTGCCCGATGTACAGCGCCGGCAGCGCCCCGTCCGACGGCTGCCAGCGGCGCTGGCCGGCCGAGCGCGCCGCGCCGTCGGCGTAGAACGCGTCGTACGCCCCGGCGGGCACCAGCGGATCGAAGATCGAGCGGTTCATGACCCCTGCCTCAGAATAAGAACGAATGATTGACGCTTCAACTGTATCAACATAAATTGAAGCGTCAACAAGGTCGCGTAGAATAACGCCCATGGATTGGCTCACCGATGACGAGCAGGCGGCGTGGCGGCCGTTCGTCGGGCTGCTCTTCCGCTTCCCGGCGCTCCTCGACGCCCAGCTCCAGAAGGACGCGGGCATCAGCCACTTCGAGTACATGGTGCTTTCCAGCCTGTCGGAGGCCCCGGACCGGACGCTGCGGATGAGCCAGCTCGCGGCGATGGCGAGCGGCTCCGTGTCGCGGCTGAGCCACGTGGTCAGCCGCCTGGAGGCCAAGGGCTGGGTCCGCCGCGAGCCGTCCCCGGGCGACGGCCGCTCCATCAACGCCGTCCTCACCGAGCCCGGCTGGCAGAAGGTCGTCGAGACCGCCCCCGGCCACGTGGCCGCCGTCCGCAGGCTGCTCATCGACACCCTCACTCCCGAGGAGCTCCGCTCCCTCGGCCACACCAGCGCGCAGATCCTCAAGGCACAAGGCTTCAAACCCGTCATCTCGAACGGACCCTGCCCAAAGCCGTCATGACTTCGGAAGCGCGGGTACCTTCCCCACCGTCACCCGGCTGACGACGTGCTCCGGGAACAACTCGGCCGCGGGCAGCAGCGGCCGCTCCGCCGACCAGGTCAGGTAGATCTCCTCAGCGGCCAGCGATCAGGTCCGCTGCCCGCTCGGCGATGGCGAGTACCGTCGCGTTGGTGTTGGCCGTAGGGATGGACGGCATCACGGACGCGTCCGCCACCCGCAGGCCGTCGATCCCGCGAACGCGCAGCTCGAGGTCCACCACCGAGCTCGGATCCGACCCAAGCCGGCACGTGCCGACGGGGTGGAAGTAGTGGGTAACGGCGTGCCGCAAGAACGCGCGCCGGCCCGTCTCATCGGCGCCGGCCAGGCCGCCCGGGAAGATCTCGATACTGCCCCAGTCCGCGAGCGCGGGCGCCGCGGCTATCGTCCGCGCCGCCTGCAGGCCGAAGTCCAGCGCGATCTCATCGCGGGCGTCGGCGAGCAACGCCGGGTCGATGAGCGGGGCGACCTCCGGGGCCGGCGACCGCAGGCGCAACCGGCCGCGACTGTGCGGGGCGGTGACCGCGACGCCGATACCAAAGCCGTTTTCCGGCTGCGGCAGGCCCGGCGGGTTCGTCGGCAGGGTGCCCGCGAACAGTTGCACGTCGGGGAGCTCGCCGGACAGGCCCGTCGAGAGCGCCACGATCGCCTCGATGTTGTTGTTCGGGCCCGGCGGAGCCGGGCGCGAGACCTCGAAGATGATCGGGGTCATCGGGTGGTCCTGCAGGTTCTCCCCGACTTCGGGCGCATCCGCGTGCACCTCGATGCCGAGTTCGCTCAGCTCGTCGCCCGGTCCGATGCCGGAGAGCATGAGCAGGTGCGGCGAGCCGATCGTACCGGCGCACAAGACGACTTCCCGCTCCGCGCGCGCCTCGGTGAGTCGGCCGTGGTGGGGGTAGCGGACGCCGGTGCAGCGGTCGTTCTCGATGGTGAGCCGCAGCGCCTGGCCGCCGGTGGCCACCGTCAGGTTCGGGCGGCCGAGTACCGGGCGGAGGTAACCGTCGGCCACGCTCTGCCGGAGGCCGCCGATCACGTTCAGGTCGACCCAGCCCGCCCCCGCCTGGTCGCGGCCGTTCAGGTCTTCGCTCGCCGGATGGCCCGCCTGCACCGCGGCCTCGATGAAGGCCCGGGCGATCGGGTGGCCGGGGGACGCGGGAGACACCTGCATCGGCCCGCTGGCGCCCCGCACCGAGGGGTCGCGGCGCTCGGCTCGCTCGCTGCGCTGGAAGTAGGGCAGCAGGTCCTCGTACCCCCAGCCGGGTGCCCCGGCCTTGATCCAGGCGTCGTACCCGGCGCGGTGGCCGCGCAGGTGCATCATGGCGTTGATGGCACTGGACCCGCCAAGCACCCGCCCCCTCGGGTAGGCCAGCAGCCCCGCGGCTGCCTGCGGCGCCGTGGTGTCGCGCCAGTCGGCGTCCCCGCCGATCAGCGTCATCCAGGCGGGCGGCTGCGCTGCCTCGGCCGGCGCTGCGGCCGCGCCGGCCTCGATCAAGAGCACTGTCGCCAACGGATCCGCAGAAAGCCGGGCGGCGAGCACGCACCCCGCCGTGCCGCCGCCGATCACGATGTAGTCGTAGGAATTCACTGACTTCCCTCCATGGTGCGTCCGAATGTCCGGGATCTTTGCCATGGTCTGGCGCCGCGATCAACATCCGCGTGACGCGTCGTCAATGGGACGCGGGGAAAGCGTCTCGGCCGGGCAGGTTGACGCGGCATCGATCGGGCGTTGAACGCGGCCCCGTGCACTGGCAAGCGACGGGGTGACCCGGCCCGGACTTGGTCCGGGTCCTCGGTGAGTCATCCGCCGACCGCAATCGAGAGGACAGCGATGGAGTTCGGGCTTGCCCTTCCGCAGGGCGCGCACAACGACCTGCAGCACGACGTGGTCAAGGTGGCCAGGCAGGCCGAGAATGCAGGATTCAACAGCCTCTGGGCTTACGAGCGGGTGCTTTTCCCGGTCCATCCGGCCAGCGGCATGTACGGGATCGACGGGCTCCCGTGGCTCCCGTACTACCGGTACTGCGCTGATCCGCTGACCGTGCTGACGCTGGCGGGAGCGGTGACGGAGACGGTACGGCTGGGGACCAGCGTCCTGATCGCCCCGTTGCACAACAAGCTGCACTTGGCGCGGACGCTGGCGACGCTGGACCAGGCCACCGGCGGCCGGGTGACCGTCGGGCTTGGCGGCGGCTGGTCGGTCGACGAGTACGCGGCGGCGGGCGTGGATTTCGCTAGCCGCGGCCAGGCTTTCGACGAGGTGATCGACGGGCTCCGGGCGCTGCTCGGCCCGAACCCGGTGACCTATCGCGACTCTCAGATCGTCGTCGATCACGCGCTCGTCAGCCCGAAGCCGGTTGCGCGGGTCC
>Ga0335075_10014187_pt1 | contig 11975 bp, 7 predicted proteins | sample Lox_Sample_24_FD_206723 | JGI IMG/M metagenome (GOLD analysis project Ga0335075, IMG submission 206723) | Soil microbial communities from Loxahatchee National Wildlife Refuge, Florida, United States - Lox_Sample_2.4 | ecosystem: Environmental > Terrestrial > Soil > Wetlands | place: USA: Florida... | reverse complement strand
GTCGCGCTGTCCGAGACCCTGCACTTCCAGCTCAGCGCGCTCGGCTCCGGGGTGCGCGTATCGGTGCTGTGCCCCGGTGCCGTGCGCACGAACTTCGGCACGTCCGCGCGCAACCGCCCGGCCAGGTCCGGGCCCGCGCCGGCCCCAAGCGACGCCGAGCAGGCCAGCGCGGAGCGGTTCCGGCGGCTGGCCCTCGCCGGAAGAGAGCCCGCCGAGGTGGCCGGGATCGTGGTCGACGCGATCCGCGACGGCCGGTTCTACATTCTGACGTCGGCCAACCGGAACGACGCGGTCCGCCGCCGCGCCGAGGAGATTCTCGACGGCAGACCGCCGGCCCCGCCGTTCCCCTGACGCCGCGGAAATGTAGGGTCTGCGGCGATGGAAGTTATCCGCAAAGACACGGTCGTGGTCGGCCTGGGCGGTTTCGGCTCCGCGGCGCTGTGGCGGCTCGCCGAGCGCGGGGCCGACGTCGCCGGCATCGAACGTCACGGCATCGGGCACCACCTCGGCTCCTCGCACGGCGCGACGCGGCTGTTCCGGATCGCCTGCCAGGAGCATCCCGGGCTGTCGCCGATCGCGCTGAAGTCCCTCGAGCTGTGGACCCGTCTCGGCGAGCAGACCGGGCAGCGGCTCGTCCTGCAGAGCGGCTGCCTGTCCACGGGATCGCCGGACAGCGGCCCGGTCCGCGGCGCGATCGAGGCCGCGGCGGCGGCAGGGATCCCGATCACGCAGCTCAGCCACTCCGAACTGGTCCGGCGCCAGCCACAGTACGCGGGCCTGGCACCCGGGGACGTCGCGGTCTGGGATCCCGGCGCCGGGATCTGCTATCCGGAACGCAACGTGCGGGCGCAGACCGAGGCCGCCCGGGCGCTCGGCGCCGGCGTATTCCCGCACACGATGGTCACCGGCATCGAACCCGATGGCGACGGTGTCACCGTGCGCACCCCGACGGTCGAGTTCCGGGCGGCACAGGTGGTCGTCGCGGCCGGCGCATGGCTCGGCACGCTGGTGCCCGGCCTGCCGCTGGCTCCGCGCCGGACCCCGCTGTACTGGTTCCGGCCCCGCGACCACGGGTCAGCGGATTTCACCCTGGACCGGTTTCCCGCGTTCATCTGGGAGCGTCCCGACGGCAACGCGCTCTGGGGTCACGGCTCCGCCGAGGATTACGGAATCAAGATCGGCCTGGATCCGGCCAGGGCAACGGCCGGCAATGCGATCGACCCCGAGCAGATGGACCGCTACATCCACCTGGACACCGACATCGACGAGCTCACGTCGTGCGTTGGGCAGGCCTTCCCGGGCGTGGAGCCGCGGCCGGCGAAGGTCATCCCCTGCGTGATCACCGACTCGCCCGACGAGCAGTTCCTTGTCGGGAGGCTGGCCAGCGAGCCGCGCGTGGTCGTGGCGGGAGGGGACAGCGGGCACGGGTTCAAGCACGCCGCCGGGGTCGGCGAACTCCTCGCGCAGGTTGTCACCGGCGAGCACCCGTATTGCGCGACCGGTTTCCTGGACCCGGCCCGGTTCGCCTGATATCAGGGAGAGCGGGAACGTCGCGGCGAACACGGTGACGCCGGCACCCGTGCCCCGGCGCTGCCGTCCGGTCGCCGCGGCCCTGGCCGGGAAGGGAGTGCCGGATGACCGAGTTCATTCCGCACGTGATCAATGGCGAGGAAACCGGGTCGGTCAGCGGGGCCAGGTTCGCAACGGTCGACCCGTGGGTCCGGCAGCCCTGGGCCGAGGTCGCCCAGGGCTGCGCCGAGGACGCGGGCCGCGCCGTGGCGGCCGCGCGGCTGGCTTTTGACGAGGGCCCGTGGCCGCGGATGGAACTGGAGAAGCGCGGGGCCCTGCTGCGGGGACTGGCGGACCTGATCATCGCGAACGCGGCCGACCTGGCAACGGCGGACACCACCGACATGGGCAAGCCGATCATGGAAGGGCTGGAGAACGACGTGCCGCATGCGGCGCTGGCCTTCCGGTTCTCCGCCGATCATGCGAGCCTCGCCACCGCGGACGCGCTGCCCACCGACGCAGTGCACCACGCCTACACGCGGTTCGAGCCGGCCGGCGTGGCGGCGGCGATCACGCCGTGGAACTTCCCGCTGATGCTGGCAGCCTGGACCGTGGCCCCGGCGCTGGCCTGGGGTAACACGGTTGTGCTCAAGCCTGCCGGGGAAAGCCCGGCGTCCGCGGCGATGCTGGCCAGGCTCGCGCTGCAGGCGGGCTTCCCGCCGGGCGTGCTGAACGTTGTGCAGGGCGACGGCCCGGCGGTCGGCGCCGCGCTGACGTCGGATCCCCGGGTGAACCGGATCGCGTTCGCCGGGGAGCCCGGCACCGGGCGGGCGGTCTCGGCGGCCGCGGCGGCCAGCCTGGCCCCGGTGCACGCGGACCTCGGCGGCAACGGCGCCAGCGTGGTCTTCGCCGACGCCGACCTGCGCGGCGCGGTGGACTGGTCGGTCCGGGCCATCTTCAGCAACTCCGGGCAGGCGTGCCTGGCCGGGTCGCGGCTGTTCGTACAGCGCCCGGTGTACAGCGAGTTCGTTGACCGCTTCCGGGCCGCGGCCGAGGAACTGAGGATCGGCGACCCGAAGGTTCCCGACACCGAGTTCGGGCCGCAGGCATCGGAAGAGCACTACCTGAAGGTCCGCTCCTACGTCGCGGCGATCGGGCCGCAAGGCGGCACGATCGTGACCGGCGGGCTCGGGGACCGCCCCTGGGTGGTGCGGCCGACGATCGTGGCCGACGCGCCGCCGGACGCGCCGATCGCCACCGAGGAGATCTGCGGCCCGGTGGCCGTGGTGCATCCCTTCGACACCGAAGAGCAGGCCGTGACCGCTGCCAACGGCACCCGCTACGTCCGGAACGCGATCGTCTACACCGAGAACCTGTCCCGCGCGCACCGGGTGTCAGCGGCGCTGCGCGCGGGCACGGTCTGGGTGAACTGCGTCTCCGTCCGTGGCCTGCGCGCGCCGTTCGGCGGGGCGGGCGACCCCGGCGTCGGCCGCGGCGCCGGCACCTTCGGCCGCGACTTCTTCACCGAGCCCAAGACCGTGGTGATGGCGATCAGGCCGTCAGGATGAGGAGCCTTTCCCGCGGGCCAGCGGGTTCGACGACGACGGTCCGGCATAGGCCGGCGGGGTGACCGTTCGATGATCGTGGTGATTTCGTACGGTGTTCGTTATGAATCAACCATGATCACAGAAATGCCGGATTCGGCCGGGCCCGAAACCGGATTGCGGTCAGGCTTTGCTGCCCACTGCGAGTCTTCTACGGGCTGCCCCGCCGCGCGCTGCGCAGCACCTGGGCCCCGGGCCGGGTGCTGCTACCGGTCCGGAACCTCCGGCATCCCGGCGGCGGTCACGACAAACGCCAGGACCTCGGCCTCGTAGCGCAGCTTCTCGTACCGGCCGGTCGGCCCCATGTGCGCGCCCGCGCCAAGCTCGGCGCGGAAGAGCAGACGGCCGTCGCCTCCTGCCCCGGTGTCGCCTCCTGCCCCGCCGTCGCCTCCTGCCCCGGTGTCGCCTCCTGCCCCGCCGTCGCCTCCTGCCCCGGTGTCGCCTCCTGCCCCGCCGGCACCTCCTGTCCCGGTGTCGTCTCCTGCACCGGCGGCCGCGGCACGCGCCGCGGTGGCCGCCCGCAGCCTGGCCACCCACCTCGCCGGCTCCTTGATCAGCACCCGTGAGTCGTGCACGCTCCCGGTGACCAGCAGGTCGGGCCACGGGAACGGCGGGACGTTGTCGTACGGGCTGTAGGAACGCAGGTAGGCGCGCATGGCCGGGTCGTCCCTGGGGTCGCCCCACTCGTCCCACTCGTTGATCGTGAGCGGGATCGTCGGGTCCGACATCGTCGCGACGCAGTCCACGAACGGCACCTCGGCGACGACCGCGCGCCAGCGCTGTGGCGCCATCGCGAACACCGCGCCCTGCAGCAGGCCGCCCGCTGACCGCCCGCGGGAGACGATCCGGTTGCCGGCCGCCCAGCCCTCGGCGGCCAGCATGTCGGCGGCGGCGATGAAGTCGGTGAACGTGGTGCGCTTGCGGTCCAGCCGGCCCTCCAGCCACCAGCGCCGGCCGCCTTCGCCGCCGCCGCGGACATGCGCCACCGCGTAGACCGCGCCGCGGTCGAGCAGGCTCGGCGTGGCCACGCCGAACTCCGGCCAGTAGCAGTCCTCGTAGGCCCCGTAGCCGTCCAGCAGGCACGGCGCCGAGCCGTCCCGGGGCAGCCCGCGGCGGTAGGCGACGGTCACCGGGATGGCGGTGCCGTCGGCTGCCGTGGCCGAGATCCGCTCGGTGGCGTAGCCCGCGGCGTCGTACCCCGGCACGTCCTTGCGCTTGCGCAGCCGCCAGCGGCCGGTGGCCAGGTCGACGTCGTGCCACGAGGGCGGGTCGACGAGCGACTCGGTGCGGACCGTGACCGCGGCCGCCGCGTAGTCCTCGTTGACCGCGAGGGCGAGGGAGTACTGCGGTCCTTCGGCCTCGATCAGCCGCTGCTCTCCGGTGTCCCGGTGCAGCACGCGCAGCTGGGTCGCCGCAGCGTGGCGCTGCTCGACGACCAGGTAAGGCCCGAACACGTTGCACGACACCAGGCGGGTGTCCGGCGAGCCGGCGATGACCTCGGTCCAGGCGGCCCGGCCCGGGGCCAGCGCGGGCGCCCGGACCAGGCGGAACTCCTCGGCACCGTCGTTGGTGACCAGGTAGAACACGCCACCGTCCGGCCCGTCCGCGTGATCCGCGCGGTACTCGGTTCCTGGCCTCCTCGGCTCCAGGACGGCCGGCGGCGTCCAGGGCGCCGCTGCCGGGATAACCAGGGTCTCCGTGGTCTCCCGCGACTCGGTCTCGATCAGCACGTACCCGCCGCTGCGGGTGGACCGGACGGTCAGCGCGAAGCGCTCGTCGTCCTCGCGGAAGACCAGGGTGTCGCGGTCCGGGCTGGCCCCGATCTCGTGGCGCCACACCTCATGCGGCCGGTACGCCTGGTCGGTGCGTACGTAGAACACCGACCGGGAGTCGGCGGCCCAGCCGAGCCCGTAGTAGGTGCCGTCGATACGGTCCGGCAGGTCGTCCCCGGTGCCCAGGTCACGGACGCGCAGCTGGAACAGCTCGTCGCCGCTGAAGTCGGCGGAGTAGGCGAGCAGCCCGCCGTCCGGGCTGACCTCGCGGACTCCCACGTCGACGTAGCCGCCGGCGCATTCCGGGTCGGCGAGCAGCAGGTTCTGGTCGAGCAGCACCTGGACCGGCGACCCGGTGCGGGCCAGCCGGCAGAACTGCTCGAGCTCCTGGCCGGCGACCACCCGGGTGAAGTAATCGAAGCCGCCGCGGTGCCAGCTCACCGAGTCCTCGGCGGCGGCCACGCGGCCGGTCATCTCGTCCAGCAGGCGGTCGCGCAGCCCGCGCGCAGGCCCGGTGGCCCAGTCGTAGTAGGCGCGCTCCGCCGCGAGGTAGTCGCGCATGGCGGGCAGGTCGTGGTCGCGCATCCAGGCGTAAGGGTCCGGCGGGTCCCCGTCGAGCCATCCCGGGAAGGTGTCCGGCATCCCGAGGTCCGCCGCGACCGGCGCGGCGGGCGGTAGGTGCTCCCCGGTCCCGGCCATCACGACCGGCTCCCCGCCGCGGACCCGGCAACGAGGTCGCGCAGCGCGCCGGCCGGGAGCTGGTGCGAGGTGTTGCCGTCCCGGCCGGTGACGGTGACGGACTGCAGCAGGCTGTTGATGACGGCCTCCTCGGTTGCCTCCGTCACGGCGGCGAAGTAGTCATCGAGCGCGCGGCCCGTGACCGGGGCCCGTGGCGGCGGCGCGCCGCGCGCCGCGCGCAGCCCGGTGGCCAGGGCCAGGAAGATCTCCCCGCTGCCGTGGTGGGCGGTGCTGCCCGTGCGCGCCAGCCCCAGCCCGGCGCGGCGGGCCGCCCGCTGGCAGCCGGCGGCGTCCAGCGGGCCGTCGGTGATCGCCACGACGATGCACGAGCCGGCCGGCCGCGGCCGCGCCGCCCCCGGGTCGGGCAGCAGTTCGCCCGCTGGAACCCCGGCCACGGTGAGCCGGCGCCGGTCGCCGAAGTTGGTCAGCGTGACCACGCCCACGGTGGCGCCGCCGGGCAGCACCCGCGACGCCGTGCCGATGCCGCCCTTGTAGCCGAGGCAGCTCATCCCGGTCCCGGCGCCGACCGCGCCCTCGACGGGGGCCGCGGCGCCCGCCGATGCGCGCGCGGCCGCCAGCGCGTCCCGCACGTCGTCGTGGCCGACCTGCATGCGCCGGGTGTCGCTGAGGAAGCTGTCGTCGCACTCGGCGCAGATGGGGATGATCACGTCGTCCGTGCCGATCGCCGGCTGCTCGGCGATGAGCAGCTCGCACGCGGCGTCGTAGACCCGCCCGACCTGCATGGTCGAGGTGAGGAACACCGGGGTCTCGGCCAGCCCCCATTCCTGCACGGCCAGCAGGCCGGTGCACTCGCCGGCCCCGTTGAGCACGGCCCCGCCGGCGGGCACCGGCGAGCGGAACAGGTCGCCGCCCGGGTCGATCACGGTCACCCCGGTCCGGGCGATGCCCCGGCCGGCCGGCGGTGGCGGCTCATCGCGCCACACGGTCGCGTGCCCCAGGCCCACGCCGGGGACGTCGAGCACCGACCCGGTCGGGCCCGATGGCAGCAGGCCGATGGTGATGCCAAGATCGGTGACGCGGGGCACCAGGTGATCGTAACGCCCGCGGCGGCGGGGGAGGGAGGCCCAGGTGAGCCTGCCGGTTCCGGTGGTCTGGAGCGAGGACTGCCTGCGTCACGAGCCAGCGGGCGAGGTGTGGCTGGGTGTGCGGGACCCGGGCACGGAGACGCCGGCCCGGGCCCTGGTGCTGCGCGACGCGCTGACGGCGGCGGGCGCGCCCGTCCTCGCCGCCCGCGTCCACGACGACGCGATCCTGCGCGCCGTGCACGACCCGGCGCTGGTCGATCACCTGGCGGGGATCTGGCAGGAGTGGTCGGACGCCGGGCTGCCGGCCGAGCATGGCCGGGACCGGGTCGTGCCATACGTGTTCCCCACGCCGGGGCTGCTGCACGGCCTGCCGCCGCGCCCGCCCACAGCGGTGCACGCGCGGGCGGGGCTGTACTGCTACGACACGATGACCCTGGTCGGCCCGGGAAGCTGGGCGGCGATCCGCGGCGCGGTCGACGCCGCGCAGACAGCGGCGGACCTGGTCAGCTCCGGCGAGCGGATCGCGTACGCGCTGTGCAGGCCGCCGGGGCACCACGCGACGCCGAGCGCGTACGGCGGGTCCTGCTACCTGAACAACGCCGCGGTCGCGGCCGAGGCGCTGCGGGCGGCCGGGGCGGCGCGGGTCGCCGTGCTGGACATCGACGCGCACCACGGGAACGGCACGCAGGCGGTCTTCTACCGGCGGCCCGACGTCTGGTACGGCTCGCTGCACGTCGACCCGGGGGCCGGCTGGTTCCCGCACTACGCCGGGCACGCCGACGAGCGCGGGGCCGCGCCCGGCGAGGGCTGGAACCGCAACATCCCGCTCGCACCCGGTACCGGTGACGACGGCTGGCTGGCCGCGCTGGACCTGCTGTGTGATGACATCCTTGAACGTCACGCCGGCGCGCTGGTCGTCTCGCTGGGCGTCGACGCCGCGGCCGGCGACCCGGAGAGCCCGCTGCGCGTCACCGAGGACGGCTACCGGGAGGCCGGGCGGCGGATCGGCGCGCTCGGCCCGGTGGTGTTCGTCCAGGAAGGCGGCTACGACCTGGCCTCACTCGGCCGGCTGGTCGTGGCCACCCTCGACGGGGCCGCTCGCGGCGACGGCCGTTCTTAATCCCGGTGCGGGCCGGTCAGCGTGCGGATCGCGCCGCACGGTGTAACCGTCGCGCAACCGCCACTGCGGCATCGTGGCACCCGGCGGGCCGGAAGGGGCCGCTTGGGGAAGCAGTCACGACCGCAATGGAGAGCCGGACATGTCATCGCAATCTGGTTCCGATCCCACGGCTCCCGGTGACGCGCATCGGGCGGACGAGGACCGGGACGATTCTGGCGGCGACGTGACCGCGCGGGACGAGCACGGCGGCGGCAGCCAGCAGTCTCAGGAACTGGTGACCGCGCCGGCCGGTCCCGGCCTGCCGGCCCCGCCCGCCGCACCGGGCCCACCCATTGCCGGCCCCTGGGGCTATGGCCTGCCCGGACCCGGGCAGCCAGGTTTCGGCCAGGTCCCCGTGCAGCCGCCGCGCCGGCGCCTGGCCACCCTCGTCTCCTATGCCGCTGTGGCGGCATTGGCGGCCTGTGGCGGGGGCCTGGCCGTAGCGCTGACCTCCAGCAGTGGCAGCCCGCCGAGTGCGAGCTCGGGTCTCAGCCCGGGGAGCGGCGGCTCTGGCGCCGGCATCAGCAATGCGACCCTGCAGAGGGCGGAGAACGCCGTGCAGCCCGGCCTGGTCGTGATCAACAGCAGGCTCCAGGACGACGGCCCCGACGTCATCGGCAGTGCCGGCACCGGCATGATCATTAGCAGGTCCGGTCTGGTGCTGACCAACAACCACGTTATCGACGCCACGAACGGCCTCACCGCGACGGTCGTCTCGACGGGCAAGACCTATCCAGCCATGTATCTCGGCTACGACAAGGGCTCGGACATCGCGGTCATCAAGCTGGAGGGAGCGTCCGGGCTCACCCCGGTCCCTCTCGGCAACTCCTCGGCGGTCGTGGTCGGCGACGGCGTCGTCGCCATGGGCAACGCCGAGGGCACCGGCCGCATCACCACGGCGACCGGCGCCATCACCGGCCTGAACCTGGCCATCACGGCGAGCGACGAGGGCAGCGGCGAGTCCTCCGAGCACCTGACCGGCATGCTGCGGACCGACGCGGACATCGTCCAGGGCGACTCCGGCGGGCCGCTGGTGAGCACCGCCGGCAAGGTCATCGGCATGGACACCGCATCGAGCAGCGACATCATGGCCAGCCAGGAGAACGTAGGCTTCGCGATCCCGATCAACAAGGCCATGACCGTCGCCCGGCGGATCATCGCCGGCAAGCCTGCCCCGGGAGTGCACATCGGCGCGACCGGCTTCGGCGGCGGGGAGAGCACGCAGGCCAGCCCGCAGGTGCAGCTGCAGCAGATGGAGGAGTCCGGGGAACAGCAGGGTCTGGGCCAGGGCGGCGGCTTCTACCCGGCACCGGCCGGCTGCCTGTCCAATACCGCAGACGCGGGAATCCCCGGCCACGTGGCGCCCGCCTCGTCCGGGGCGCTCGTGCTCGGCGCGCTCTGCGACAGCCCGGCCGCGGCGACGGGCCTGGCCGCGGGGGACGTGATCACCTCCGCAGCGGGCCAGCAGGTGTCCTCGCCCGCGTCGCTGACCAGCATCCTGGCGACGGTGCGGGCCGGAAAGACGGTCACCATCGTCTGGGTCACTCCGGCCGGCCAGACGATCACTCACCCGGTCACCCTGGCCCAGATCCCGCCGCAGTAGTCCATGCGGGCAGGACTCCTCCGGGTAGCGCTCGGCGGCGTTGCGCGGGCTCGCCCGGCGTCAGACGCTCGCCGGGGCAAGCTCCAGTTCGGCAGGCTGCAGCGGGAAGTGGCACGCGGCCACGTGCCCCGGCCCGAAGGCGCGCAGCGGCGGCTCCTCGACGGCGCACACACCCTGCGCGTGCGGGCAGCGGGTGCGGAACCGGCACCCGGACGGCGGGGTGACCGGGCTGGGCAGCTCGCCCTTGATCCCCGCGCCCTTGACCGCCCGCGCCTGCTCCGGGTCGGGCACCGGGATGGTCGCGATCAGCCCGGCCGTGTAGGGGTGCGCCGCCCGCTGGTAGATGTCGCTTGCGGTGCCCAGTTCCACCAGCTTGCCGAGGTACATGACGCCGATCCGGTCGGCCATGTACTTGACGACCGCGAGGTCGTGGGAGATCACGATGTAGGTGAGGCCGTGGTCGGCCTGCAGCCGCTTCATCAGGTTGAGCACCTGCGCCCGGATCGACACGTCGAGCGCGCTCACCGGCTCGTCGGCGACGATGAGCTTCGGGCTGAGAGTCAGCGCCCTGGCCAGGCCGATCCGCTGCCGCTGGCCGCCGGAGAACTCGTGCGGGTAGCGCTCGACGGCGTTGCGCGGCAGGCCGACCTCGTCGAGCAGTTCGTACACCCGCTGCTGCTGCTCCCGGTGGGTTCCGACGTGCTGAATGCTGAGCGGCTCGCGGATGATCGAGCCGACCCGCATCCTGGGGTCGAGCGACGAGTACGGGTCCTGGAACATGAGCTGCAGGTCGCGGCGCTGCCTGCGCAGCTCGGTGCGGCCGAGCGAGGAGACGTCCCGGCCGGCCAGCAGGACCGAGCCCGAGTTCGGGCGCTCGAGTGCCACCACGACCCTGCCGATCGTGGTCTTGCCGCACCCGGACTCACCCACGAGCCCGAACGTCTCCCCGGCGGCCACCGTGAACGAGACGTCGGACACCGCGTGCACGCTCGCGACCCGGCGCTGCAGGATCGCCCCGGCGGTGACCGGGAACTCCTTGACGAGGTTGCGCACCTCGAGCAGCGGGACGCCCTGCGGCGCGCTGCCGTCGCTGCTGCCGTCCGCGGCCTGGGAGCGCACGGCCGTGCCGCCGGCCGCGGCGGTGCCGCCCGTCGCGCCCGCTCCGGCCGGGCCGTCGACCGGGTGCCAGCAGGAGAACAGGTGCTGCCGGGTCTCGCCGGTCAGCGGCGGCTCCTCGGTCCGGCACCGGTCGGTGGCCCGGCCGCACCTCGGCGCGAACCGGCACCCGGGCGGGGGGTTGGAAAGATCGGGCGGCAGGCCGCCGATGCTCAGGAGCCGCTGCCTGCTGTCCTGGCTCAGCCGGGGGATCGAGGCGAGCAGCGCGTGCGTGTACGGGTGGCGCATGTGCCGGAACAACGTGGCGGTGTCGGTCGCCTCGACCATCCGGCCCGCGTACATCACCTGGACCCGGTCCGCGTGGCCGGCGATCACGCCCATGTCGTGGGTGATCAGCAGCATCGCCATGCCCAGGCGGTCTTTCAGGTCATCGAGCAGGGTGAGGATCTGTGCCTGGATTGTCACGTCGAGCGCGGTGGTCGGCTCGTCGGCGATCAGCAGCTTCGGCTCGCAGCTGAGCGCCATCGCGATCATGACGCGCTGGCGCAGCCCGCCGGAGAGCTGGTGCGGGAAGTCGCCGAGGCGCTCGGCCGGCCTGGGCAGGCCGACCAGGCTCAGCACCTCGGTGGCCCGCTCCATGGCCGCCGCCCTGCTGGCGCCCTTGTGCAGCCGGACCGGCTCGGCCACCTGGTAGCCGATCGTCTTCGTGGGGTCCAGCGAGGTCAGCGGGTCCTGGAAGATCATCGCGACGTCGTTGCCGCGGATCTTGCGAAGCTCGGCGTCGGGGAGGCCGACAAGCTCCCTGCCGTCCAGCTTGATCGAGCCGCCGACGATCGCGCCGCCCGGGGGCAGCAGGCCCATGATGGACAGGCCGGTCATCGACTTGCCGCAGCCCGACTCGCCGACCAGCCCCAGTGTCTCCCCGGGCTCGATCGACAGGTCCACGTTCCCGACCGCCTGCACGACCGACTTGGTGAGCTGAATGTGCGTGGACAGGTTGGTGATGTCCAGGGTGGAGGCCAACGTCGCTGCTCCCGTCTCAGCGGCGGCGCAGCCGCACGTCGAGCGCGTCCCGCAGCGCGTCGCCGAGCAGGTTGCAGGCCATGACCACCGCGATGATGCAGAAACCGACCGGGTAGACCTGCCACCAGTAGCCGTCCTGCAGGTACGAGATCCCGTTGTTGAGCATGTCCCCCCAGTCGAACGTCGGGTACTGCAGCCCGAACCCGAGGAATCCCAGGGTGGCCACGGCCAGGATCGCGTCGGCCACGCTGAACGTCGCCGTCACGATGATCACCCCGAGCGAGTTGGGCAGCAGGTGCCGGTTCATCAGCCGGATCCACCCGGACCCGGCCGCCCTGGCCGCGGAGACGAAATCCCTGACCCGGAGCGTCAGCACCTCGCCGCGCACCAGCCTGGCGGGCACCT
>Ga0335075_10014186_pt1 | contig 11977 bp, 10 predicted proteins | sample Lox_Sample_24_FD_206723 | JGI IMG/M metagenome (GOLD analysis project Ga0335075, IMG submission 206723) | Soil microbial communities from Loxahatchee National Wildlife Refuge, Florida, United States - Lox_Sample_2.4 | ecosystem: Environmental > Terrestrial > Soil > Wetlands | place: USA... | reverse complement strand
GGAGCAGTGGCAGGCGCTGCGCGAGGACCCGTCGCTGGCCCGCAACGCGTTCGAGGAGGTGGTCAGGCTCGAGTCCCCGGTGATCGGGTTCTTCCGGACCACCAGCGAGCCAGTGGATCTGGCCGGGACGCTGCTGCCCGCCGACGCGAAGGTGCTGGTGTTCTTCGCCGGGGCCAACCGTGACCCGCGGCGGTGGGAGGAGCCCGACCGGTTCGACATCCGCCGCAAGACCGCCGGTCACATGGGGTTCGGCGTCGGCGTGCACAACTGCGTCGGCCAGGTGATCGCGCGCATGGAAGGCGAGGCGGTGTTCCGGGCGCTGGCTCAGCGGGTTGCCTCGTGGCGGCTGACCGGCGAGCCGCGCCCCCGCCTCAACAACACCCTGCGCAGCCTGGACACGCTCCCGGTGGCGGTCGACCCCGCCTAGCGCGGCGGCCGCGCGGCTGAGCGGGTCAGTTCCGGCCGGAGCGCTGGCGCAGCCAGCCGGCCTCGGCCAGCGCCGCGGCCATGGCCAGCCCGATCCCGCTGGTCCCGCCGGTGATCAGCGCCCGGGTCCCGGTCAGGTCGGTGCCGGCCAACCCGCTGGGATAGCTCACGCGTTGAGCCAGCCCGACAGCCAGGAATGCACCTCGGGAATCCGGTGCTCAAGCAGGGTCAGGTGGCCGTCGTTGTCCAGGATCCGGGCCTCGGCCCCGGGGATATGGGCGGCCAGCCACTCGCCGTGGCCGACCGGAACGAACCTGTCCTGCCGCCCATGCATGACCATGACCGGCACCGAGATGTCGGCGGGCTCGAATCCCCACGCACCGACCTGCGCTTCCGCGTCCTCCCACCATCCCTCGCTCCCCGGCGCGAGCCCTTCATGCCCGGTGAAGGCCAGGTACTCGGCGATCCCGCCGGCCAGGGTCGCGGCGTCGATGGGAGACAGCAGGGATTCGAGGGCCCCGGCCAGGTCGTCAGCGGAGATGGCCAGGAACTCCTCCCGGTCGGCCTCGAGCTTGGCCCGGGCCGCGGCCTTGTCCTTGCTGGCCAGCTTGAAGTCGTCGGCGTTGTCCTGGCCCATCCCGTCGAACCAGTCCAGGCCCTCGGCCGGGTACGGGGCCAGCCCGGCCAGCGACGCCGCGGCCACGACCAGGTCGGGCAGCAGCGCCGCGCACGCCAGCGCGTGCGCCCCGCCCCCGGAGATTCCCCAGATCGCCACCTGGTCGATCAGGAGCGACGCGCAGATGGCCCGGACGTCGGCCGCGCAGTCGGCATGGCTGCGCCCCGGCTGCGGGGTCGACCCGCCGTAACCGGGCCGGTCGTAGCAGATCAGCCGCAGGCCACGCTCGGCGGCGTCGGCCGCGTTGGGCCGGTACAGGTGCCGGGAGTTCGGCGAGCCCATGTGCACCAGCACCGGCCGCCCCGCCGGGTCACCGGCTTCCTGCACGGCCAGAACCCGGCCGTCCGGGGTCTTCACTGTCCGTTCCACGAGTCCTCCGCAGCGCAACACCCAGCGTTCCTGGCAGCAACCCGACCATATGCCGGCGGCGCCGTTCAGCGCCCGCCAAATCCCGGGCCGTCGCTGGCCGCGGGCGCCGCTCGAGTGGCGCGGTGATCACCGGTGGCTATGCTGCACCTGTGCCACGCCCGGCCGCCACCGTGCCCGAAACGCCGCGCTCCCCGCGCGGGGCGAGGTCGCGCGCTGCGTCCGCGAGCCCGGCCGACGCCGGCCCGGCCGACGCGGCCCCCGGCACCCAGCGGATCCAGGCGGTCGACCGGGCGATCGCGCTGCTGAAGTCGGTGGCCGCCAGCGCGACGCCGCCCACGGTCCTCGAACTGGCCCGGGATTGCGGTATCAACCGCAGCACGGCCTGGCGGCTGCTCCGCACGCTCGAGCACCACGGCCTGGTGGACCGCGATCCGATCACCCAGCGGTACACGGTCGGGTACGGCGCGATCACGGTGGCCGCGGCGGTGACCGACGACGCGCTGGTGCGCCGGGTCAGGCCGCTGCTGGCCAAGCTGGCCGCGGTGACCGGGGAGTCGGTCACGCTGGCGGTGGCCAAGCGCTTCAACCTGGTCTACGTCGACCAGGTGGATCCGCCGAACGTGATGGTGCCGAACTGGCTCGACAAGCCGCTGCCCCTGCACGCCACCTCGGGTGGCAAGGCCTTCCTGGCCTGGCTGGGCCCGGACGGGCGGGACGCGGTCCTGCCGAAGGAACTGGCGCGCTACACCCCGCACACCGTTACCGACCGAGAACGGCTGGACCGGGAGTTGGCCGAGGTCCGCAAGGTCGGCTATGCGCTGTGCGCGCGTGAGTACGAGGAGTTCTCCTCTGGTGCGTCGGCCGCGGTGCTGAACACCCGGCAGTATCCGATCGCCGTGATCAACGTCTGGGGTCCGGCTCCGCGCAACCCGGTGAAACGCCTGCACGAGATCGGCCGGGCCGCTGTGCAGACCGCCGAGGAAGTCCGCGCGCTGCTCGACTAGCCCGGCGGCAGCCCGCAGGCGCCCCACCCTGAACTGGGTTCCCTGCTGTTCCACACGGCGCGTATCCGACCAAACCGGCAGATCGGCGGATCTAGCGCTCGACAACCGATGTGTTCCGGGAGCATGCTTTACCCCGGCAGACTCGAGCGGCGGCCTCCGGTCCGTGCCAACGCGACGCCGGAAGCGCCGAGGATGGAGCGGGAATGACACTGCGGCGAGGATTCCGGCCTTTAATTGTGGCTATCTTGACTGCGGCGGGTTCGCTTTCGGCCGCGGTCACGGCGTCGGCGGCGGACGGGGCTCCGGTCCCATCGGCGAACAGCATGGCCCAGATCCCGGGCAGCTACCTCCCAACCAACGCGACCAAGACCGGCCAGCTGTCGGCCAGCCGGATGAGCGTCGAGGTGGTGCTGCAGCCAGGACACGAGGCCGGGCTCAACTCCCTGCTCGACGCCCTGTACACGCGGGGCAGCGCTGACTATGGCCACTGGCTGGCCGCGGGCCAGTTCGACGCCAGGTTCGCGCCGTCGCGGGCCACGGTGCAGGCGGTGAGCGCCTACCTGCGGGGCAAGGGCCTGACGGTGCAGAAGACCGTGACGCCCTTCCTGCTGCGGGCGGTCGGGAGCAGCGCCCAGGTCGACAGCGCCTTCGCGACAACCATCAGCAACTACCGCAACGCCCAGGGCGTGACGTTCTACTCCAACGACTCGTCGGCCTCGGTGCCCGACAGCCTGGCGCCGAGTGTCATCGGCGTGGTGGGGCTGACCAACACGGTCCGGGCGAAGCCGCTGGCTCAGCTCGCCCCGGCGAGCCCGGCCCGGCACAGCGGCGGCGAGCCGAGCTGCGAGATCGCGTATCCGACCACCCTGGCTCAGCTCAAGGCGATCCCGCCGGACGGGCCGTTCAACGGCTATGGCGGTGGCCCGGGCTGCAGCGGCCTGACCCCGTCGCAGACCAACGGCATCTACAACGCCCCCAACGCTGGGCCGCGCGCCAAGGGTGCCGGCGCCAACGTGGCCGTGTTCGAGCTCACCGCCTACAACCACACGGACATCTCGACGTGGGCGCACACGTTCTATGGGCCTCGTTACCAGCCCAGGCTCGTCGACATCAACGTCGACGGCGGACCGCTGGCGCCGAATACCTCGAAGTGCCCGACCGGGGACACGTGCTTCTACGGCTACGGCGGTGACGACGAGGCCGAGGCCGACATCGAGCAGGATCTGTCGGTCGCGCCGGACGTCAACTCGGTCCTCGTCTACAACGCACCCAACGACGAGACCGGCCAGACCGAACTGGATGAGTACGCCACGATCGCCAAGCAGGACATCGCCGACTCCATCAGCTCCAGCTGGGGAGAGTGCGAGGCGGACGCGGGCCTGGCGATGGCCCGGGCCGAAAATGTCATCTTCGAGCAGATGGCGGCGCAGGGCCAGAGCATCTTCGCGTCGTCGGGCGACACCGGTGCCTTCGAATGCATCAGGGACGGCACGTTCAGCGACCACGCTCCGCTCGAGCAGCTCGACCCGGCCAGCCAGCCGTGGGTGACCAGCACCGGCGGCACCTCGTTCGGGTCCTTCGACCCGGGGGACAACCCCCGGCCGAGCTACTCCAGGACCGAGGAAGTCTGGAACACGCTGGACGTCTGCAGCGGGAACAACTCCTCGAAGGCCACCTCAACCGGCATCGTCGACTGCGGCACCTACGGCGCGGGCGGCGGCGGTCACAGCATCTTCTGGCCGATGCCGAATTACCAGCGAGGGCCCGGGGTCATCAGCCGGTACACGGTCTACGGCCCGAGCAACTGCAGTATGGCGGCCAAGGGCCAGCCGTGCCGCGAGGGTCCGGATGTCTCGGCCAACGCCGATCCCCTCACCGGTTACGCCGAGTACTGCACCGGATCCACCTACGTCTCGCCTAACCCGGGCGGCGACGAGTATGAGAGCGCCTGCCACGGGCTGACCAAGACCCCTGGTGCTCCCGGGTGGTTCCACATCGGTGGTACCAGCCTTTCCGCGCCACTGTATGGGGCCTTGTTCGCTGACCGGGACGCCTTCCAGGGCCACCGGTCAGGGGCGGCCAACTACCTGCTGTATGCCCTCTTCGACAACCCGAGGACGTACGGCTTCGCCTTCCACGACATCACCGGGTTCCACCAGGTCAGCAACAACAACGGGTTCTACCCGGTGACCCCCGGCTATGACCAGGCAACCGGAATCGGCACCCCGAATTTCGCTGCTCTGATCACCCTCGGGGCGCGACACCGTTAACCGCCAGCGAGCTCGCTATCGGCTCACCCGAGCCGATAGCGAGCTCGTGGCCGGGGCGTTCCCGTCGCCCCGGCCACCTGGTTTCCTGGCGATGAGCGGCCAGCCCAGCCCAGGTCCGTGGCCCGAAGGCTGCCGTGCTGCGACATAATGGCTGGTGTACTCATCGGGGCCGGAACCAGTTGCTTGCGAAGGCGATCGCGATGACTTTCGGGTCAGCACGTCTGGCATCACGCGCACGCCCATGAACAAGCTCGCGTGGTTCGTTGTGGTCCTGGTCGGGCTCATCGCCGTGAGCTCGATCTTGGCTTCCATCGCCGGCGCACAAGCGATCCTGCTGGCCGTGGTCAGCTCGGTCGTCACCGGCGCTGCCGTTTTCGGGGCAGCAAAGCTCCAAGCCAGGGAAAATAGCAAGCGGAGGGCCATCTGGCTGGCCCGCGAGCAGGATATGGAACTGGAACGCCGGCGCAGGCAGCAGCAACTGGAACGCCAGCAGGAGTTGCACCGTCAATGGTCCATCAAGAAAGGGCTTGACCTGGACTGCGCTAAGCTTTTACAAAGAGCTGAGGCAGCGGTCAAGGACATTCTGGAATCGGACGCCCGCGCCGAGAACTTGCTTGCCCCGCCCGTCGATGAAAAGCTGCTCCAAGACGGCGTGGAGCGCGTCTTGTCTGCGGGAGCCGCAGTCACGGATCTGCGGGACAAGCAAAGATCAATTGCCGTGAAGAGCCTGCCCAAGTCCGAGCAGGTGGACCCGGGAGCCGTGGCTGGCCGCGCCTCCGATCCGCCGCACGACGGCGAGCAGCTTGCGCCAGGTCCCATGACCGGTGCTGTCCTTGAACCGCAACAGCGGGCTCTCGCGATGGTTTTGAGTTCGATGACATTGCGCGTGGAAAACCTCGAGCATTATGCCTCATCGGTCAGAAATGTCGACGCAACGTACCGGGACTGGGTTGGCTCGCAGGAGGCAGAGCGTCTCAATGCTCCCGTGCGTGACCTGCTCGCCGAAATGGTGAAGGACAAGCTGGCAGCGGAAGAATTCAACCGGCTGACCGAGCGGACTTCAATGGCCGAACAGGCCTTTCGGCAGAGTATCCAGGAGGCCAGCCTGGCCGCGGAGACACTTGCGCTCCCCGGTGAGGCCGACGCGGCCGGCCCAGGCCCGCGGGCGGCGGCACCGGACCGGAGCCTTGACCGGCGCTGAAACGCGCTGATAGCCTCGCGATGGTAACAAAGCGTTCATATCGTGAACGCACGGCAGGGAGGGCCACTGCCATGGCTGGCTCCAGCAAAGTCATCATCACGTGCGCGCTCACCGGCTCGGGGCACACCCCGTCGATGTCCCCGTACCTCCCCTACACCGTCGAGCAGGTGGTCGATCAGGGCGTCGCCGCGGCCGAGGCCGGGGCGGCCGTGCTGCACCTGCACGCCCGCGACCCCAGGGACGGCAGCCCGACCGCCGACCCGGCCGTGTTCGCCGAGTACGCGCGGGGCATCAAGCAGCGCAGTGACGTCGTGATCAGCATCTCGACCGGCGGCGGCACCGGCATGACGGTCGAGGACCGGCTCCAGGGCGTGCTGAAGCTCAAACCCGAGCTGTGCACGCTCAACCTCGGCACGATGAACTACGGCAGCTTCCCCATGATCGACCGGTACCGGGGCAAGTTCCGGTACGACTGGGAGGAGCCGTACCTGGAGAGCACCCGCGCCGAGCCGTTCGTCAGCACCTACGCCGACATCGAGTACATGCTCAAGGTGGTCGGCCCGGAGACCGGGACCAGGTTCGAGGCCGAGGCCTACGACATCGGGCACCTGTACACGCTCGCCTATTACCTGGACAAGGGCATGGTGCCGACGCCGGTCCTGGTCCAGAGCATCTTTGGCACGATGGGCGGCATCGGCCCGGACGTCGACCACATCGTGCACATGAAGCGAACCGCCGACCGCCTGCTCGGCGACGCCTATCAGTGGTCCACGCTGGGCGCGGGCCGCTACCAGATGGGCATCGTGACCGCGGCCGCCATCATGGGCTCGCACGTCCGGGTTGGCCTGGAGGACAGCCTCTACCTCGGCAAGGGCCAGATCGCCGAGTCCAACGCCGACCAGGTCGGCAAGATCCGCGGCATCCTGGAAGCGCTGTCGCTCGAGGTGGCGACCCCGGCCGAAGCGCGCGAGATGCTCGGGCTCAAGGGCCTGGACAACGTCGGCTACTGATCCAGGCGGCCGGTCACCAGCCGGCCCGGGCGGCCGCCAGCCGGAGGGACCCCGGGGGGCCGCATGGTCGAACTATCCCCAGGAGGAGCGGTGGCGGCTGCGGAGCCGGGCCAGGTGAGCCGGGTAGGGATCGTCGGCGCCGGGGTGATCGGCGGCGGCTGGGCCCTGCACTACCTGCGGATGGGACTCGACGTCGAGGTGTACGACCCCGGGCCGCACGCCGAGCGCGACCTGTTCCGGATGCTGGACGAGACCTGGCCGCTGCTCGAGCGGATCGGGCTGCGCGCGGGCGCCGGGCCGGACCGGCTCAGCTTCCATGCCGACCTGGCCGCGGCGGTCGGCGACGCCGACCTGGTCCAGGAGAGCTCGCCAGAAGACGGTCAGGTCAAGCGGGGCGTGATCGCGGCCATTGACCGCGCGGCCCGCCCCGACGCGGTGATCGCGTCGAGCACGTCCGGGCTGGCGATGACCATGCTGCAGGCCGACTGCGCCCGGCCTGAGCGATGCGTGGTGGGCCACCCGTTCAATCCGCCGTACCTGATTCCGCTGGTCGAGGTGGTCGGCGGCGAGCGCACCGACCCGGCCGCGGTGGACTGGCTGGTGGAGTTCTATGCGTGCGTGGACAAGCGGCCGCTGCGGCTGTCGCGGGAGCTGCCCGGCTTCGTCGGCAACCGGCTGCAGGAAGCCATGTGGCGGGAGGCGCTGCACATGGTCGCCGCCGGCGAGGCGACGGTCGCGGAGATCGACGAGGCGATCGCGTACGGGCCCGGACTGCGGTGGGCGCTGATGGGGCCGTGCCTGACCTTCCATCTGGCCGGGGGCGAGAGCGGAATGGAGCACATGCTCGATCACTTCGGCCCGGCCTTGCTCGAGCCCTGGACCCGGCTGACGGCGCCGCCGCTGACCCCGCAGCTGCGCGAGCGGATGGTGTCGGGCTGCCTGGAGCAGGCCGACGGCCGCACCGTCCCCGAGCTCGAGCGGCGGCGCGACCAGTTCCTCGCCGAACTGCTCGACCTGGTCAAACAGTTCTCGATCGACCCAGCGCCGCAGCAGGACGGGCAATATCCGTCTATTGACTTTGCGGGATAGCGGTATTTACACTCCGGGTACCACATAATGCACGCATTGTTCATATCGTGAACCATTCTTGGGGTGGTATCGCAACGCCCGGACCGGACTCGGCCCCCTCCGCAGTCGGGAGTGGATCATGGATCTCAACCGCAGGGAGTTCATGAGGTCGGCCGTGGTCGGCTCGATCGCAGCCGGGGCCGGGGGCCTGCTCGCCGGGTGCGGCATCTCGCCGACCGCGACGTTCACCGCGCATCAGCAGATGTCGGGCCCGCCCCGCCGGGGAGGCTCGCTGACGGCGGCCATCACCGGCGGGTCCAGCGCGGACACCCTCGACCCGCTGAGCGCGGTCAGCAACGCCGACTTCTCCCGGGTCAACAACCTGTACGAGCCGCTGCTCGGGCTGACCGCGGACGCCCAGCCGCAGTTCGTGCTGGCCGAGGAGCTCACGCCCAACGCCTCCGCCACGGAGTGGACGCTGCGGCTGCGCCCGGGCATCACCTTCCACAACGGCAAGGACCTGACCGCCGACGACGTCATCTACACGTTCCGGACCGTGCTGAACCCGAAGGCGCCCGGGGCCGCGGCGGCCGGCCTGGCCTCCATCGACGCGGCCGGGATGACCAAGCTGGACCCGCTCACGGTCCGCATCCCGTGCACCACGCCGTTCGCCACGCTGCTCGAGGCGCTGGCCATCCCGACCTACTCCGACGTCATCCCGGTCGGCTACAACCCGGCCAAGCCGGTCGGCACCGGCCCGTTCAAGCTGCAGAGCTTCACCCCCGGCACGCAGAGCACGTTCGTCCGCTACGACGGCTACTGGCAGTCCGGCCTGCCGTACCTGGACGAGGTGGTCATCACCGACTACGCCGACCCGACCAGCCAGCTGAACGCGCTGCTGGCCGGCGAGGTGGACGTGGCCAACCTGCTGTCCTCCGACGTCGTCGACGTGGTCCAGAGCCAGGGCAAGAACGTGCTGATCTCCGAGGGCGGCGGCTGGAACCCGTTCACGATGCGGGTGGACACGGCGCCGTTCAAGGACGTCCGGGTGCGCCAGGCGCTGCGGCTGGTTGTGGACCGGCCGCAGATGCTGGAGATCCTGTTCGGCGGCCGCGGGACGGTCGGCAACGACGTGTTCGGCATCTGGGCCGCTGAGTACGATCGCAGCCTGCCGCAACGGCACCAGGACCTCGACCAGGCCAGGTCGCTGTGGAAGGCCGCGGGCATGGACGGCACCACGGTCCAGCTGGTCACCTCGGACATCGGCCAGGGCACGATCCAGGCCGCCCAGGTGCTGGCCCAGCAGGCCAGCGAGGCGGGCATCAAGATCAACGTCAACCAGGTCACGGTGACCGACTTCTTCGGCACCAGCTACCTGAAGTGGGTGTTCGCCCAGGACTTCTGGTACTTCAACTTCTACCTGCCGCAGGTATCGCTGGCCACGCTGCCTACCGCCCCGTTCAACGAGTGCCATTTCGACAACCCGGCCTACACCTCGCTCTACCAGCAAGCGATCGCCACGGTGGACCCGGTCAAGCGCACGCAGCTCGCCCACGAGATGCAGCAGATCGACTACACCGAGGGCGGGTACATCATCCCGTTCTTCCCGCCGGTCATCGACGGCTACGGAACCAACGTCAACGGCCTGCTCCCCTCGAAGGGGGGACTCTCGCTCAACGCATACGACTTCAAGCAGCTCTGGCTGTCCTGACGGACCTCGGAGCCGCCGCGAAACGGAAGGATCTCGGTCATGGCCGAAGTCACGGCGCCGGCCAAGGCGGCCGCCGCCGCGCCCGCCCCCAAGCCGCACCCACTCCGGGACACCTTAATCAGGCGGCTCGGCTTCGGCGTGCTGACGCTGTGGCTGGTCTCCGTGCTCGTGTTCGCCGCGACGCAGATCCTGCCGGGCAACGCGGCATCCGCGGTGCTGCAGAACACGGCGACGCCGGCCCGGCTGCACGCGCTCGAGGTCCAGATGCACCTGAACCGGCCGGCGGTGGCTCAGTACTGGACCTGGCTCAGCGGCCTGTTCCACGGCAACCTGGGCACCTCGCTGGCCAGCGGCGCGTCGGTGACCTCGCTGATCGGCGGGCGGATCGTGAACTCCGCGGTGCTGGTCCTGCTGGCCGGCGTCATCGGCACGCTGATCGGCGTGGCGCTCGGGGTGCTGGCCGCCGCCCGGCGGGACAGCTGGCTCGACCACGGGCTCTCGGTCGCGGCGCTGGCCATCACCGCGCTGCCGGAGTTCGTGGTCGCAATGGTGCTCGTGACGTTCTTCGCCGCGCTGGTCTGGCACCTGTTCCCCGCCGTCTCGGTGTTCCCGCCCGGCGTGGCGCCCTGGTCGAGCCCGTCCCTGCTGGTGCTGCCGGTGGCGACGCTGGTCATCGTGATCGTGCCGTACACGTTCCGGATGATGCGCGCGGCCATGATCGACGCGCTGGAGAGCGACTACGTCGAGATGGCCAGGCTCAAGGGGCTGTCCAAGATGCGGGTGCTCGTCGTGCACGCGCTGCCGAACGCGATCGCGCCGACGATCCAGGTGGTCGGGCTGAACTTCCTGTACCTGGCCGGCGGCGTGGTGGTGGTCGAGTACGTGTTCAACTACCCGGGACTCGGCCAGGCGCTGGTGTCGGCCGTGTCCGACCGGGACATCCCGGTCATCCAGTTCATCGTGCTGCTGCTGGCGGCCTTCTACGTGCTCGTGAACATCGCGACCGACATGGTGTCCCTCGCCGCCAGCCCGCGGCGCAGGCTGCCGCGGTCCTGACGGAGGTGATGGGGTGGCTTCCAACGCGGCGCTCGCCGTTCTGCAGTCCGCCGGGCGCGGCCGGGCCCGCCGGCGTGAGTGGGTGGCGGTGCTCGGCCGCGCGGTGCGTACCGGCCGCGGCGCCACCGGGCTCGCGATCGTCGGCGTGGTCGTGCTGATTGCCGCGATCGGCCCGGCGCTGGCGCCGTACCCGAGCACGGCCTTTGTCACCGCGCCGTTCGCCAATCCCTCGCTCAAGTTCCCGCTCGGCGCGGACACGCTCGGCCGGGACGTTCTCTCCCGGACCCTGGACGGCGGGTGGGAGCTGCTGCTGATGGCGGCGGTCGCGACCCTGCTCGGCGTGGCCGTCGGCGCGATCATCGGTGTCGGCGCCGCGTACTTCGGCGGGAAGTGGGACGGGCTGCTGATGCGCGCGGTGGACGTGATTCTGGCGTTCCCCCAGCTCGTGTTCGCGCTGCTGCTGGTCAGCATCCTTGGGCCGAAGATCTGGCTGATCGTGCTGGCCGTCGCGATCTCGCATGCCCCGCAGGTGGCCCGGGTGACCAGGGCAGCCGCGCTGGATGTCTGCGAGCGCGACTTCGTCCGGGCCGCGCAGATCCTCGGCATGCCGGCCAGGAAGGTGATCAGGCGCGAGGTGCTGCCCAACCTGACGTCGGTGCTCATGGTGGAGCTCGGGCTGCGGCTGACCTACTCGATCCTGGTCATCGCGGGACTGAGCTTCCTCGGCTTCGGCTTGCAGCCGCCGGCGGCCAGCTGGGGCCTGATGATCAACGAGAACCGGATCGGCCTGGTGGCCAATCCGTGGGGCGTGCTGGCCCCGACCCTGCTGATCGCGGCGCTGACCATCGGGATGAACACGCTGACCGACGCGATCGCCCGCGCGTCGCTCGGCGTCGGGCGGCAGGCCGATGACGCGCTGCTGCCCGGCCTGGTCGTGGCGGGAGCCGGGCAGTGACCGCGGGGACCGGCGGGACCGCGGACCACAACGGCGGGACCGCGGCCGGTGGCGCCGGGCCGATGCGGCTGTCGGTTGAGAACCTCCAGGTGCTGCGGGCACCGTCCCGGGGCCGCGCCAGCGTGGACGTGGTGGACGAGGTTTCCTTCCGGGTCGAGCCCGGCCAGGTGCTCGGCCTGGTCGGCGAGTCCGGGTCGGGCAAGACCACGATGGCGCTGGCGCTGCTCGGCC
>Ga0335075_10014185_pt1 | contig 11978 bp, 9 predicted proteins | sample Lox_Sample_24_FD_206723 | JGI IMG/M metagenome (GOLD analysis project Ga0335075, IMG submission 206723) | Soil microbial communities from Loxahatchee National Wildlife Refuge, Florida, United States - Lox_Sample_2.4 | ecosystem: Environmental > Terrestrial > Soil > Wetlands | place: USA: Florida... | reverse complement strand
GTCCGTGACGCAGGGAGATACCGACCTCTCTCCTGAGCTGCTGCAGCTCGCCGCCGCCAGGTTCGGGCTGCTGGCATCCACGATGCGGCTGCGCATCGTCTGGGTCCTTGCGCACGGCGAGACCGACGTCGGCGGCCTGGCCGACGCCGTCGGCGGGACCCTGCAGGCCGTCAGCCAGCACCTGGCCAAGCTCAAGCTGGCGGGCCTGGTGCGGTCGCGCCGGGAGGGCCGGCGCCAGGTCTACCTGGTCGACGACCCGCACCTGGTCGCGATCGTCAGGCTCGCGGTGGAACAGCTGCAGATCCACGGCTAGGCGTTCAGGAGCGGGCGGATCGCGGCGGCCAGCGCCCCTGGGACGTCGTCGATCAGCAGGTGCCGGCCGTCGCGCACGAGGTCCTTACCGCCCACCACCACGTGCCGGACGTCGGCGGCCGACCCGGCGAACACGACCGTGGCCAGCGCGGTGGTCCGCGTCGCCCCGGCCAGCCTGGGCGAGTCAAACCCGACCGTGACCAGGTCGGCCAGCGCACCCGCCGCGATCTCCCCGGCGTCCGGCCAGCCGAGGCTGGCGTGGCCGTCCGTTGTCGCCGCCCGGGCGAGCTCGCCCGCACGGAAGTGCCCGCGCTCGCCGCTCGCCAGCCGCTCCCCCAGTTCCACCCGCCGGGCCTCCTCGAACAGATCGATCACGGCCTGGCTGTCGCTGCCGAGGGTGAGCGGGCAGCCGGCGGACGCCAGCCCGCGGGCCGGGCCGATCCCGTCGGCCAGGTCGGCTTCGGTGGTCGGGCACAGGCACGCGTAGCTGCGGCTGCCGCCGAGCAGGTCGGCATCCCGGCCGACCAGGTGAGTGGCGTGCACGACCGTCGCCCGCGGCCCGAGCATCCCCTCGTCGTAGAGCACCTCGGCCGGCGTCCGCCGGTAGGCCGCCAGGCACGCCTCGTTCTCCGCCCGCTGCTCGGACAGGTGCGCATGCAGCGGCGCGCCGTAGCGCTGCGCCCACGAGATCACCGGGTGCATCTGCCCGGCCGGCACGGCGCGCACGGAATGGATCGCCGCGCCGGCCCGGGCGAGCGGGCCGAGCAGGCCGTGCTCGTCGGCGCCCAGGCCCTCGGCCCTGGCTGCCCAGGCCTCGCCGTCGCCGTCGCCGAACCGGAGCTGGGTGCCGGCCAGCGGCTCCGGCCGGCCGCCGGGGCCAAGCCCGCCGGACAGGTAGCACGTATCAAGCAGCGTGATCCGGATCCCGGCATCCGCGGCCGCGGCGATCACCGCCCTGGACATCTCGTTCGGGTCCGCGTACGGGGTGCCGTCGGGGCCGTGGTGGAGGTAGTGGAACTCGCCGACGCAGGTGATGCCCGCCAGCGCCATCTCGGCGTACACGGCGCGGGCCAGTGCCAGGTAGCTGTCCGGCTCCAGCAGGGCTGCGACCTGGTACATCCGCTCCCGCCAGGTCCAGAACGTGCCGAGGCCCACCTGGGTCGCCCCGCGCAGCGCACGGTGGAAGGCGTGCGAGTGAGCGTTCGCCAGGCCCGGCAGGGTCAGGCCGGGCAATCGGGTCAGCGCGGCGCGCAGCTCGCCGGGGACGTCCGCGGCGGGCACGCCGGGGGTGACGGCGGCGAACCTTTCCCCGGCCACCTCGATCAGCACGTCGGGGCAGACGCCCTGGCCGGGCAGCCAGGCCAGCTCGGCGTGGTACGCGCGCGCCGCGGCGTTCACCGGCCCGCCAGCTCACCGATGACCGCGGCGAGCGCGGCCACGCCGGTCTCGCAGTCGGCCGGCTCGGCCCGCTCGGCCGGCGAGTGCGACACGCCGGCCGGGTTGCGGACGAACAGCATGGCCGCCGGCAGCCTGGCTGCGAGCACCCCGGCGTCGTGCCCGGCCCCGGTGGCCAGCACCGGGGCCGCCATGCCCGCCGCCGCCAGCGCGCTGATCAGCCGGCCGCGCAGCGCCGGGTCGAAGACGACCGGCGGGGTGAACGACTCCCTGCGCACGCTGACCTCGACCCCGTGGGCGCCGGCCGCCCGCCGCGCGGCGGCCTCGACCTGGCTCACCACGTGGTCGAGCGCGCCCTGGTCGGGCGCGCGGGCGTCCAGCCAGGCCCGGACGGCCGAGCTGATCGCGTTGGCGGCCCCTGGCTCCGCCACGACCTTGCCGAACGTGGCCAGCCCGCCGTGGGCGGACGCCGCCTGCCTGGCTTCGAGCACCGTGGCGGCGTAAGGGAGCATCGGGTCGCGGCGGTCGGCGAGCCTGGTTGTGCCCGCGTGGTCGGCCCGGCCGGTGAAGTCGAGCCGCCACCGGCCGTGCGGCCAGATGCCCTCGGCGACGCCGACCGGCGCGCCCAGGCCGGACAGCCCGCTGCCCTGCTCGACGTGCAGCTCGACGAACGCGCCGATGCCGGCCAGCAGCTCCTCGTCGGCCCCGAGTGCGGCCGGGTCGAGCCCGGCGCCGGCCATGGCCTCGGCGAGCGTCACCCCGTCGCCGTCGGTCAGGTCACGGGCGGCCGCCGGGTCGACCGCCCCGGTCAGCAGGCGGCTGCCCAGGCAGGCCAGGCCGAACCTGCCGCCCTCCTCCTCGCAGAACGCGGCCACCCCGACCGGCCGCGCCGGGGCGAAGCCGCGCGCGCGGAGCTCGTCGATCGCGGCGAAGGCGGACACGATGCCAAGCGGGCCGTCGTAGGCGCCGCCGTCGGGCACCGAGTCGAGGTGGCTGCCGGTGACGACCGCCGGGCTGGCGCCGGCAACGGCCGGGGCGTCCCACCAGGCCCACATGTTCCCGTTGCGGTCGCAGACCTCCCGCAGGCCGCGCTGCGCCGCGGCCTCCCGGAACCACGCCCGGCAGGCCAGGTCGGCGGCGGTGAACGAGTAGCGCCGGTACCCGCCGGTCGCCGCGTCCCTGCCGACCGGGAGCAGCGATGCCCACAGCTCGGCGAACCCCATCGCGGGCCCCTAAGCCTGCTCTGGCCCGGTGCCGGTCATCGGCAGCCGCACGCCGCGCTCGGCGGCGACCTCGGCCGCGCGGTCGTAGCCGGCGTCGGCGTGCCTGATCACGCCCATGCCGGGGTCGTTGGTCAGCACCCGCTCCAGCTTCTGCGCGGCCAGGTCCGAGCCGTCCGCGACGCACACCTGGCCCGCGTGGATCGACCGGCCGATGCCCACGCCGCCGCCGTGATGGATGCTCACCCAGGAGGCCCCCGATGAGGTGTTCACCAGCGCGTTCAGCAGCGGCCAGTCGGCGATCGCGTCGGAGCCGTCGGCCATCGCCTCGGTCTCCCGGTACGGCGAGGCCACCGAGCCGCAGTCCAGGTGATCGCGGCCGAGCACGATCGGCGCCTGCACCTCCCCGCTGCGCACGAGCTCGTTGAAGCGCAGCCCGGCCAGGTGCCGCTCCCCGTAGCCCAGCCAGCAGATCCTGGCCGGGAGGCCCTGGTAGTGCACCTTCTGCTCGGCCATCCGGATCCACCTGGCCAGCGCCTCGTTGGCGGGGAAAAGGTCGAGGATCGCCGCGTCGGTCGCCGCGATGTCCCCTGGGTCGCCGGACAGCGCGGCCCACCGGAACGGGCCCCTGCCCTCGCAGAACAGCGGCCTGATGTAAGCCGGGACGAACCCGGGGAAGTCGAACGCCCGCTCGTACCCGGCGAGCTGCGCCTCGCCGCGGATCGAGTTGCCGTAGTCGAACACCTCGGCTCCCGCGTCCTTGAAGCCGACCATCGCCGCCACGTGGGCGGCCATCGACTCCCGGGCCCTGGCGGTGAACCCGGCCGGGTCCTCGGCCCGCAGCGCCGCCATGTCCTCGAAGCGGACCCCCCGCGGCAGGTAGGTCAGCGGGTCGTGCGCGGACGTCTGGTCGGTGACCACGTTCACCGGCGCGTCCATCCTGAGCAGCTGCGGCACCAGGTCGGCCGCGTTGCCGAGCAGCCCGATGGACAGCGCCTGCCCGGCGCTGGCCGCGGCCTCGGCGCGGCGCACAGCGTCGTCCACGTCATCGGCGGCCACGTCCAGGTAGCCGTGCTCGATCCGCCGCTCGATCCGGGACGGGTCGCAGTCGATGCAGATCGCGACGCCGCCGTTCATCGTGACCGCGAGCGGCTGGGCCCCGCCCATCCCGCCGAGCCCCGCGGTGAGCGTAATGGTCCCGGCGAGCGAGCCGCCGAACCGCTTGGCCGCCACGGCGGCGAACGTCTCGTACGTGCCCTGCAGGATGCCCTGGGTGCCGATGTAGATCCAGGAGCCCGCGGTCATCTGGCCGAACATGGTCAGCCCGGCAGCTTCCAGCCTGCGGAATTCCTCCCAGGTGGCCCACTGCGGCACCAGGTTCGAGTTGGCGATCAGCACCCGGGGCGCCCACTCGTGGGTGCGGAACACCCCGACCGGCTTCCCGGACTGGACCAGCAGCGTCTCGTCGGCCCCGAGGTCTCGCAGCGACGCGACGATCCGGTCGAAGGCGTCCCAGCTGCGCGCGGCCCGGCCGGAGCCGCCGTACACGATGAGCTCGTCCGGGTGCTCGGCGACCTCGGGGTCGAGGTTGTTCATGAGCATCCGCATCGCGGCCTCCTGCGGCCACCCTTTGCAGGTCAGGGCGGTCCCGCGGGGGGCGCGCACCGGGCGGGGGCCGGCCGGGGCGTGGCCGGGAGGCTGGGCAGCGGGCATGGCCGTCTCCTCGTCGAGTCGGTGGTCGCGGGCCACGGCGGCTGGCCGCCGCTCCCGTTCGCGGTCCATTGTCCCTGGCGGGGATCGCAGCGCGGCGGCCAGGATCACGCGGAGCCGGGCGCGGCCAGGCTCATTCCGCGGCGAGCAGGATCGCGCGGACGTCGGCGGCGGCCGGCTGGCGCGGCGCGTTGGCCAGCACCTCGTCGTCCAGCGCATCCGCCGCGAGCTGGCCGAAGTCCGCCGCGGTGACGCCCAGGCCGGAGATCCGCTGCGGCAGCCCGAGCGCGGCGGCCAGGCCGGCGACCGCGTCGATCGCGGCGCCGGCGTTCCAGGCGCTGCCCCGGCCGGCGTCGCCGGCGCCGAGCGCGAACGCCACGCCGGCCAGCCGCTCCTCCCTGGCCGGGCTGGTGAACCGCAGCACCTGCGGGAGCACCGCGGTCAGCGCGACCCCGTGCGCGATGCCGAACCGCCCGCCGAGCGCGTGCCCGATCGCGTGGCACAGGCCAAGGCCGGTGGTGGCCATCCCGACGCCCGCCATGTGCGCGGCCAGCAGCATCTGCGACCTGGCTTCCAGGTCGCGGCCGTCCGCGTGCGCCCGGGGCAGGTGGGCCGCGATCATGCGTATCACCTGCAGCGCGATGGCGTCGGACCAGGGATTGGCGCGGACCGAGAGATAGGACTCCAGGGCGTGGGTCAGCGCGTCCATGCCGGTCGCGGCCGTGGCGGGCGGCGGCAGCCCCACCGTCAGGGCGGGATCGAGGACCGCGGCGGCGGGCAGCGAGCTCGCGTGCCCCACGTAGAACTTGCGGCGCGTCGCCGGATCGGTCACCACGCCGAACGCGTTCGTCTCCGCACCGGTGCCCGCGGTGGTGGGGACGGCGACGATCGGCAGCGCGCGGGACGCGAACGCGCCGCGGTAGTCCAGATCCCGGCCGCGCTGCGGGTTGACGGCGGCGACGGCGATGCCCTTGGCCGCGTCGATCGGCGAGCCGCCGCCAACCGCCACCAGGCAGGCCGACGGCCGGCCGCCCGCCCCGGCAGCCGCGGCAGCGCCGTCCGCCCCGGCAGCCGCGGCAGCGCCGTCCGCCCCGGCAGCGGCAGCGCGGTCCGCCCCGGCAGCCGCGGCAGCGGCGGCGACGGCGTCGGCCCCGGCCGCGAGGTCGCCGGTGGTCGGGTTGGGATGGACGCCGGTGAACACGGCCACCGGCATCCCCGCGGCCGCCAGCACCCCGGTGACCTCGGCCACGACCGGGGTCTCGGCGAGCGCGGCGTCGGTCACGATCACCGCCGCGCCGCTTCCGGTGCCGCGGACGATCGCCGGCAGCTTGCGCACGGCACCGGCGCCGAAGTGAGCGGCGGGCGCCGGCGTGATCACGATCTCGGTTCCGGCGATGGCGGCGTGCATGGTCACTCCTGTCCCGGGCCGATGCGCAGCGGCGTGCCGGTGAGATCCTCGAGCAGCTTGATCGGGAGCATCTCGCCGCCCGCGTCGCCGTACCGCGCCCGGGCCAGCCGGTAGACCTGCTCGACCGCGGCGCTCACCGGAACCGGCACGCCGGTGTCCCGGGCCAGGTCGGTGGCCAGCCCGAGATCCTTGCAGGCCAGCGCCAGCGCGAACGACTCGTCGTAGTCGCCGCGCCGCAGCACGGCCAGCACGTCGCGGTCCAGGAAGTTGCTGGCCGCGGGGCTGGCCAGCAGGCAGCGGCGCAGCGTCGCCAGGTCCGTCCCGGCCGCCGTGCCCACGGCCAGCACCTCCGCCGTGGCGGTCAGGTGCGCGAACCACAGCAGGTTGATCATCAGCTTCACCGTGTACCCGGTGCCGTGCGGCCCCACGTGCAGGATCCGCGCGGGATCGCCCATCGTCTCCAGCAGCGGGCGGGCCCGCTCGCAGGCGTCCGCCCGCCCGCCGACGAAGATCTGCAGGGTCCCGGCCTCGGCACCGCTGGCCATGCCGCTGACCGGGGCGTCGAGCACCTCGATCCCCCGCGGCTCGGCCTCCGCACGGACCCGGTCGGCGACCGAGGGCACCGAGGTGGACATGTCGATCCACATCGCGCCGGGCTGCAGCCCGTCCAGCAGCCCGGACGGGCCGGCCAGCGCCTCCGCCACCTGCCGCGGGCCGGGCAGCATGGTGATGACCACCTCCCGGCCCAGCGCCGCCTCGCGCGGCGACGCCGCCCAGGCCGCCCCGGCGGCCAGCAGCGCCGCGCCGGCCTCGGGGCGCAGGTCGTGGACGGCCAGGTCGTGCCCGGCCGCCAGGATGTTGCGGCTCATGGGCGCGCCCATATGGCCGAGGCCGACGAACCCTACCTGCATCGCCCCTCCAGAAACATGCGAGAACGTGCCGGCCGGTTCACGGCCGGGACCAGCGCGCCACCGTGGTCTCGTCGACATCGGCGCCCAGGCCCGGCTGGCCAGGAACGGCGAGGCACCCGTCGGGGCGGATGCGCAGCGGGCTGGCCAGGAAGAAATCGCGCCGCTGCTCGGTCCACCCGGGCGGGTCCCACGGGAACTCCAGGTACGGGCCGGCCCCGACGCCGGCCGCGACGTGCAGGTTGGCGAGCAGCCCGAGGCCGTTGGTCCAGGTGTGCGGGGTGAACCAGTGGTTGCCGAGCCTGGCCAGGTCGGCCACGGTCCTGGCGCGCAGCATGCCGACCGACAGCACCACGTCGGGCTGGACGACGTCCAGCGCGCCGGCCGCGAGCGCGCCGGCCAGCTCGGCCATGGTGGGCGCCATCTCGCCGCCGGCGACCCGGATCCCGGTCTGCTCGCGGAGCGCCCGCATGCCGGCGAGGTCCTGGGCGGGCAGCGGCTCCTCGAGCCACAGCACCCCGAGCGCGGCCAGCTCGCCGGCCAGCCGCCGGACGCCGGGCGCGTCGAGAGCGGCGGCGATGTCGCCGGGCATCCGCCACCACTGGTTGAGGTCCACGATGATGTCGGCGCCCTCGCCGACCGCCTGCCGCGCGGCCCGGACCGCGGCAAGCCCGGCCGCGATGCCGTCCCGGCTGATCCGGATCTTCATCGCACGGAAGCCCGCCGCGACCGCGGCCACGGCCGCGTCGGCGGCCGCGCCCGGGGACTTCAGCTCGCCGAACGACGCGTACGCGGGCATGCTGTCGTGGGCCCCGCCGAACAGCACCGAGACCGGCAGCCCGCAGACCTTCCCGGCGATGTCCCACAGCGCCGCCTCGAGCGGCCAGTACCGCCCGGCGTGGAAGTTGACCGTCTCGATCGCGGCCACGTGGCTGGCGATCCGCAGCGGGTCGCGGCCGACGAACAGGTCGGCGAAGGCCTCGAAGCCGTCCATGGTGTCGCCGGAGCCGTACCCGGTCACGCCCTCGTCGGTCTCCACCCGGACCAGGGTGGCGTCGAAGTGACGGCGGGGCGCCGGGTCCCAGGCCGCCAGGAACGGCGGGTCCAGCGGCAGCCGCATCCGGTCCAGGCGGACCGCGGTGATCTTCACGCTGGCTCGTCACAGCCCGGCGGCGGCCGGGTCGAAGTACGGGTTGACCGGGTGCTCGCGCGCGGCGAGCACCTCGGCGAGGCCCGGGGCGCCGGCCGCGCCGGCCCGCAGCGCGGCCGCGGTCGCCGCGCGGTTGTTCGCGTAGACCAGCGCGGCGTCGCTGGCGGCCGGGTTCACCCACACCGCGGCGATCAGCAGCAGTTCGTCCGCGTCCGCCTCGGTGATCACGCCCTCGGCCACGGCATCGGCGACCCCGGAGGCGACGCCGGCCTGCGCCGCTCCCCAGGTGAGCGCGGCATGATCGTCCCCGGTCACCGAGGCCTTGTTGACGAACAGGGTCAGCGGCTTGGCCGGAACACCGGGGCGGAGCACGGCGACGAACGCCGCGTTGCCCGGCCTGGGCGTGGCCAGGGCGGTGGCCCACGCCACCCCGACCGGCCCGTCACGCCGGCCGAGCACGGTGTTCACGTGAGCGGCCTCGGCGCCGTCGCCGGTGAAGCTCTCCCCGATAAGCATAGAATTATCCGCCATGACCACGAGGCTAGCGATCGCCGGGGCCGCGAGATAGGTCACGTTTCGGAGATAACCGTCATTATTCGTTGCAGCTATTCCGAGCCGTAACTAGGCTTTGCGGAAATCCGATGACGCTTGCGATTGCATCCGCAGCGTCCCAGGGGGAAGCCGTGGCGACGTACATCCTGAGGCGCCTCGGGCTGGCACTCGTCACTCTCTGGCTGCTCAGCGTTATCGTGTTCTTCGCCGGCCAGGTGCTGCCCGGCGATCCCGGCCGCGCGATACTCGGCCCCCTGGCCGCCCAGAGCGCCGTGCACGCGCTCGACCAGCAGCTCGGCGTCGACCGGCCGCTGGTCACCCAGTACTGGAGCTGGATCAGCGGTCTGGTGCACGGCAACATGGGCATCTCGTACCAGTTCCGCAGCCCTGTCGCGCCGTTCATCGGCGCGGCGCTGGAGAACTCGGTGAAGCTCGGGGCCCTGGCCTTCGTCATCGTCGTGCCGCTCAGCATTGCCGGAGGGGTAATTGCGGCGCTGAACTACGGCCGGGCCACCGACCGGGTCATCTCGGTCACCGGCCTTTCGGCCACGACCGTGCCCGAGTTCGTGTCCGGGATCGTGCTCATCGTGATCTTCGGCGTCGAGCTGAAGTGGTTCCCGGTCTCGGCATCGGCCGGCCCGGGCGCGTCGTTCGGGTCTCAGCTCGACCACCTGATCCTGCCCGCGATCCCGCTGGTGCTGGTGCTGTTCGGCTACATCGCAAGGATGGCGCGGGCGGGCACGATCGAGGCACTCGACTCCGACTACGCGCGGACCGCCACGCTGAAGGGCCTGAAGCGGTCGGTGGTGATCCGGCGGCACGTGCTGCGCAACTCGCTGCTCCCGACGATCACGGTGATCGCCACCCAGACCGGCTACCTGATCGGCGGGCTCGTCGTGGTCGAGACGCTGTTCAACTACCCGGGCATCGGGAGGCTGATCTTCAGCGCCGCCACCGCCAAGGACTTCCCGATGCTCGAGGCGGGTGTGCTCACGATCGGCGTCGTGTACATGGTCGCGACCCTGATCGCGGACGTCCTGTACACCGTGCTCAACCCCCGGCTGCGCCTCGGGGGGGCAGCGTGAGCGAGAGGGGCGCCGCGTGAGCCTGACCGCGCCGGTCGGCGGCGCGGGCGGCGCCGGGCCGCCAGCCGCGCAGGTGGCGGTAGCCCACGCCCCGGCGAGCAGGACGCGGACCCCGTGGGCGCTGCTCTTGCGCAAGCCGACGTTCATCGCCGGCGGCGTGATCCTGCTGTTCTGGGTGGTCTGCGCCGTGTTCGGCAGCTCGATCGCGCCGCACAGCCCGTTCGCCCAGCAGCTCCTGGACACCAACGCCGCGCCGTCGGCCGCGCACTGGTTCGGCACCGACCAGCTCGGCCGCGACGTGCTGTCCAGGGTCATCGCGGGCTCCAGGGACATCCTGCTGATCGCGGTGGCGGCCACCCTGCTCGGCACCGTGGCGGGCACGGCCCTCGGGCTGGTCATGGGGTATTTCGGCGGCATCGCCGACATCCTGGTGGGCCGCGTCGTCGAGGCGGTGCTCGCGCTCCCGGTGGTGATCGTCGCGTTCCTGTTCATCGTCGCGCTGGGGCCGTCGACCGGCACCCTGATCGTGGTCGTCGGGTTCGTGTTCACGCCGCTCATCGCCAGGACCGTCCGGTCCGCCGTGCTGGTCGAGAGCCAGCTCGACTACCTTTCCTCGGCACGGCTGGTCGGCGAGAAACCGGTGCAGATCATGGCCGTGGAGATCCTGCCGAACGTGATCCCCGCCGTTCTGGTCGAGTTCACCGTCCGGCTCGGCTACGCGATCTTCGCGGTCGCCACGCTGTCGTTCCTCGGCTTCGGGGTGCAGCCGCCGACTCCCGACTGGGGCGCGGACATCGCCGCGAACTACGGGACACTGCCGGCGGGCTACTGGTGGGAGACGCTGTTCCCCGCGCTCGCCATCGCCTCGCTTGTCGTGGCCGTCAACCTGGTCACCGACTCGATCGAGCAGGTGCTCGCCTCGTGACCGCCGCCGACACCGCCGCCGCCGCGGGTGCCGCCGGGGAGACCGGGCCCACCCTCTCGGTCGAGCACCTGGACGTCACCTACCGGGTGCGCGGGCAGGACCGCCGGGCGCTGCGCGACGTGGCGTTCCAGATCGGCCGCGGCGAGTCCTACGGCCTGGTCGGCGAGTCAGGATCGGGCAAGTCCACGGTGGCGCTCGCGCTGACCAGGTACCTGCCCCGCAACGGCCGGGTCAGCGCCGGGACGATCAGCATCAACGGCGCGGACCCGCTGGCCATGGGGCCGGCGGCGCTGCGCAACTTCCGCGCGCGCACGGTGTCCATGGTCTACCAGGAGCCCGGCCGGGCGCTGAACCCGTCGATCAAGGTGGGCCGGCAGGTCGCCGAGGTGTACGAGATCGCCGGGCTGGACCGCGCGGCCGCGCTCGAGCGCGCCGAGGGCATGCTGCGCACGGTACAGATCGCCGACCCGCACCGGGTGATGGAGCGCTACCCGCACCAGCTCTCCGGCGGGATGGCGCAGCGCGCCGTGATCGCGATGGCGCTGGCCGCCGAGCCGGCCCTGCTGATCCTGGACGAGCCGACGACGGCGCTCGACGCGACGGTCGAGGCCGAGGTGCTCGACCTGGTGGCGGCGCTGCGCGAGGAATACGCCACCTCGGTGCTGTTCATCAGCCACAACCTCGCCGTGATCGCCAAGATGTGCGACCGGGTCGGCGTCCTGTACGCGGGCGAGCTCATCGAGGAGGGGCCGGCCCGCGAGGTATTCGACGCGCCGCGGCACCCCTACACGGTCGGGCTGCTCCGCTGCATCCCCCGCGCGGGCCAGCGCAAGGATCACGGCAGGCTGGACACGATCCCCGGCTTCCTGCCGCCGCCGGGTCACCAGCTCACCGGGTGCGTCTTCGCCCCGCGCTGCCCGATCGCCGAGGACCAGTGCCGGGCCGCAGCCCCGCCCGCCTTCGCCACGGGGCCGGGCCGGACCTCCCGCTGCTACCTGCACGACCGGACGCCGGACCTGCCCAGGAACACGCCCGCCGACCTCGACCTTCGCATCGAGCGTGGCTCCGGCCGGCCGGTCGTCCAGATCGAGCGGCTCTCCAAGACGTTCGCCTCGCGGGGTGAGGCGGTCAAGGCGCTGGTCGGCGTGGACCTCACGCTGGAACTCGGCGAGACGCTGGGGCTCGTCGGCGAGTCGGGCAGCGGCAAGACGACGCTGGCGCGCGCGCTGCTCGGCCTGATCCCGCCGGATCAGGGATCGGTCATCGATCTCGACGGGCAGCCGCTGCAGCCCGACGCGAGGCGCCGCCCGGCC
>Ga0335075_10014184_pt1 | contig 11978 bp, 11 predicted proteins | sample Lox_Sample_24_FD_206723 | JGI IMG/M metagenome (GOLD analysis project Ga0335075, IMG submission 206723) | Soil microbial communities from Loxahatchee National Wildlife Refuge, Florida, United States - Lox_Sample_2.4 | ecosystem: Environmental > Terrestrial > Soil > Wetlands | place: USA... | reverse complement strand
CGCGCAGAATCGCGTAGTACGGTGTGAAGTACCACGAGGGCGTGATGGGGTCCGGTGTCGAAAAGATGTTGGTGGGCTCGAAGTTCGCGTGTTCCAGCAGCAGGCCGCCCAGGGTCGGGGCGAAGAACACCACGCAGGCGAATATCACCAGGAACACGGAGATCCCGAAGGTATCCTTCACTGAGTAATACGGATGAAAGGGAATGCCGTCGACGGGATGGCCGTCCTTGCCGAGGTTCGCCTTGATCTCGATGCCGTCCGGGTTGTTCGATCCGGTGCGGCGCAGGGCCACCAGGTGCAGCACCACCAGCAGCAGCAGCGCCAGCGGCACCGCCACGACGTGCAGCGCGAAGAACCGGTTCAGGGTGGAATCGGCGATGCCGTAGTCACCGCGGATCCATTCCACCAGTCCCGGCCCGATCACCGGGACGGTGCCGAAGATGTTCACGATCACGTTCGCCGCCCAGTAGGACATGTTGCCCCAGGGCAGGACGTAGCCCATGAACGCCTCGGCCATCAGCGCCAGGTACACCAGCATGCCGAACAGCCACAGCAGTTCGCGCGGGGCGCGATAGGACCCGTAGAGCATCGCCCGGTACATGTGCAGGTAGACGACCAGGAAGAAGGCCGAGGCGCCGGTGGAATGCAGGTAGCGGATCAGCCACCCGTAGTCGACCTCGCGCATGATGAATTCGACCGAATCGAACGCGGTGGCTTCACCCGGCTTGTAGAACATCGTCAGGAAGATGCCGGTCAGCAGCTGCATCACCAGCACGACGATGGCGATGAAGCCAAAGAAGTACCAGATGTTGAAGTTCTTCGGCGCGTAGTAGCCGGTGGCCTGAGTTTCGATGAACTCCTTCACCGGCAAACGCTTGAACAGCCAAGCCTTGAGTCCTTTGCTCTGGCTCGCGTTCTCCGGCCCGGAAGGGTCTCCGGGTTTAACGGCTATCACCATCAGGCCGCTCCTTGAGTATCGTCCAAGACCGCCGTCCGAAGCTCTTGTGAATCATCCAGGTACGCGGCTAGCCGTGCGGACCCATGTTTCCGTTGCTCGGGGGGCGGCGCATTATACACAGAACAAAGTCCCGCCTTCGGTCACGTCCGCGGGACTTTTCCAGGCACAGTTGCGAACTCATCGGCACAGCAAGAGGCGGGAATGGTCCGGATCGGTCGGGTTTTGATGTTCATTGCGGCATCAGTGGTCAGCGGGCTGGCCCTGGCTTTCCTGGTGGTTGCCTGGCGTCCGCAGCTGGTGCGCATCGCGCCGCCCGCGAGCGCCGCCGCCCGCGCGCCGTCCGCCCCCGAGGTCGCGAGCCTGCGGCCCGATCAGGGCGAAGTCGCCGAGCCGGCGGCGGCCAGAGCGGGCGTCACGGTGGCGGCCGATTCCGAACACCAGGCGATCCTGGTTCCCGGACATGATGCCTGGTCCTATGCGGATGCGGTCCAGCGGGCCGGGCCGGCGGTGGTGAACATCTACACCACCCGCACCGTCACCGAGCGCGTGCCGCCGAGCGGCTTCGGCGCCTTCTTCGGCGATCAGGCGCCGCGTTTCCGCAATCGCACCGAACGCAGCCTGGGCTCCGGCGTCATCGTCGATGCCGAGGGCCACATCGCGACCAACAACCATGTCATCGAGGATGCGGACCAAGTCTGGGTGCAGCTGGCTGACCGCCGTGTGGCCGTCGCGCAGGTGCTCGGACGGGATCCGGATTCGGATCTCGCCCTGCTCAAGGTGAATATGGCTCACCTGCCGGTGATGGCCTTCGGGCACTCGGACCAGCTCCAGGTGGGCGACGTCGTGCTCGCCATCGGCAATCCGCTGGGGCTGTCGCAGACCGTGACCCACGGAATCGTCAGCGCCACGGGGCGCGGCCAGCTCGGCCTGGCGACGTTCGAGAACTTCATCCAGACCGATGCAGCGATCAATCCCGGCAACTCCGGCGGCGCCCTCATCAATACCCGCGGCGAGCTGGTGGGCATCAACACGGCCATCGTGGCCAAGACCCTCGGCGTCGAGGGCATCGGTTTCGCCATTCCGGTGAACATGGTGCGGGGCGTGATCCACGATCTCATCGTCAAGGGCAAGGTCGTGCGCGGCTGGATCGGTATCGTGCCCGAGGACTTCTCCGAAGAGCAGGCCGCCCGTGTGGGACTGGCGCGCGGCGGCGTCGTCCTGGTCGAGCTCTACCCCGACAGTCCGGCCCTGGAGGCCGGGCTGCAGCCGGGCGACATCATTACGGCCTTCGATGGCATCGGCGTGAAGAGTTCCCAGGACGTGCTGGCGCACGTGGCCAGTACCAGGCCCGGTGCCACCGTCAAGGTCACCGGACTGCGCGGCCGTGCGACCTTCCAGGCGGACATTCCCGTCCGCCAGCGCCCCCGCGATCTCTAGTAAGGAGCCGACGATGGCCCAGACACCCCCGCCCGCCCCCGAGGCCACTGTTACGCTGAAGCGCTTCGCCGACCGCTCGCAGCTGCAGTCCGCGGTGGAGGAACGGTTGCAGCAGGTCCTGGTCGGTGGCGAACGGCCCATCGTCATGCTGTCCGGGGGCAGCACCCCGATTCCGGCCTATCGTGAACTCGCCCGGCGACGCCTGGCTCCCGCACCGGGACTGACCCTGCTGTTTTCCGATGACCGCTACGTGCCCTCCGATTCGGACCAGAGCAACTATCACCAGAGCCGGCCGCTGTTCGACTCGCTGGGCTTGCCGGCGGAGCAGGTGCTGCGCATACGCACCGAACTGCCGCTGGCCGACGCCACCGCCGACAGCCAGCGCCGGCTCGCGGAGCTCCTGGGCGGCGGGCGCCGGATCGCCCTGGGGCTGCTGGGCCTGGGGGCCGATGGCCACACCTGTTCGCTGTTCTCGGCGGCCGACCTGGAACGGGCCCGCGGCAGGCTCGCCGTGAGCGTGCACCGGCCGGATGGCCGCGACGCCGTCAGCGTGACGCCGACGGTGCTGGAACGCGTGGATCAGCTGCTCTTCGTGGTCGCCGGCGCCGACAAGCGTACCGCGGTGGACGGGCTGCTCCGGCGCAAGCCGGAACTGACGGCCTGGAACGCCGTGCGCGGCTGCCGGGCGGTGGAGATCTGGGCGGACGCCGCCGCCCTGATCGCCTAGACGCGACTACGTCAGCAGCGGCCAGCGGGTCCAGCTCTGCGCGGTCGGACCCGGGTCATGCCAGCCGCAATTCCCATGAATTATGTTGAAGGCTTCGGCCGGACCCCAGCTGCCCGGTTCGTATTCGTGCACCGGCACGACGTTGTTCAGCACCGGGTCCACGGCTGCCCACGCGGCCTCGACCTCGTCCTCGCGCGCGAACAGCGTCGCATCGCCGTTGATCGCATCGCCGATGAGACGCTCATAGGGCTCCATTTCCTCGGGAGCCTTCTGATCGACATACAGCTCGACCTCGCGTCCCAGCATCCGCTCACCCGCGAGCTTGGCATGCGCCCCCATGGCGATGGCCTGATCGGGACCGACACGGAAGCGCCAGTAGTTGGGCTGGCATGCCGGCGCACCCGCGAACAGCCGCGCGGGCGGCGCGCGCAGCTCGACCACGACTTCGGTCGCCGTCACCGGCAGCCGCTTGCCCGCGCGCACGTAGAACGGCACGCCGCTCCAGCGCCAGGAGTCGATGCTGAATCTGACCGCCGCGAAAGTCTCGACCTGTGAATCCTGCGCCACGCCCGGCTCGTTCCTGTACCCCTTGAACTGGCCCCGCACCAGGTCCTCAGGCGTAAGGGGTCGCAGCGCCTTGAAGACCTTCACGGCCTCGTCCCGCAGCGCTTCGCCCGAGCCGTTCACCGGCGGTTCCATCGCCAGGAACGACACCACCTGCAGCAGGTGGTTCTGGATCACATCACGGATCGCACCGGCCTCGTCGTAGAACTTGCCGCGTCCTTCGACGCCGATGGCCTCCGCCATGGTGATCTGGATGCTGGCGATGTAGTTGCGGTTCCAGATCGGCTCCAGGAACGAATTCGCGAACCTGAAGAACAGCAGGTTCTGGACCGGCTCCTTGCCCAGGTAGTGATCGATGCGGAAGATCGATTTTTCGTCGAAGATCTGGTGCAGCGTCCGGTTGAGGGAGTGCGCGCTGGCGAGGTCGCGGCCGAAGGGTTTCTCGATGACCACGCGCGCGCCCTTGTCGCAGTCGGCGGCGGCCAGCTGTCGGACCACGATCGGGAACATGCTCGGCGGGATGGCGAGATAGTGCAGCGGGTGCTGCGCATCGCCCAGGAGCCTGCGCAGCTGCTTGAAAGTCTCCAGGGCGCCGTAGTCACCGTCCACGTACCGGATGAGCGCCACCAGGCGCTCTACGACGGACGGGTCGGCGTTCGCCACGTAGTGGCGCATGCTGTCACGCAGCCGCTCGACCAGCTGGTCGCGGTTCCAGCCGGCCTTGGCGACGCCGATCACGGGAATCTTCAGGCGGTCATGGCGCACGAGCTGGTAGAGCGAGGGAAAGATCTTCTTGTGGCACAGGTCGCCGGTGGCACCGAACAATACCAGTGCGTCGGCCTGGGCCGGCTTGCCATCCAGGGACGCCTGCGCGGCGCCCTGCCCCACGATCTGGCGCTGACCCGGTGACACGGTCAGCTCTTGCTCTCGACGTGACCCCCGAACCCCAGGCGCATGGCCGAAAGCACCTTGTCGGCGAACTCCGCGCGTCCGCGGGATTCGAACCGCGCATACAGCGCCGCCGTCAGCACGTGGGCCGGGACGCCCTCATCGATGGCGGCCTCGATGGTCCAGCGACCCTCGCCGGAGTCGGCCACGCGGCCGGCGAAGCCGGCCAGCGACGAATCCTTCGCCAGCGCCGCGGCCGTGAGATCGAGCAGCTGCGAGGTGATGATGCTGCCGCGCCGCCACACTTCGGCCACCGCCGCCACGTCGAACGAGTACTGGTACAGCCGCGGCTGCGAGAGCGGCGCGGTCTCGGCATCCTCGCCGCCCTTGTGGTCGAGCCCGATGTTGGCGTGCCTGAGGATGTTGAAGCCTTCGGCATAGGCGGCCATCAGGCCGTACTCGATGCCATTGTGGACCATCTTCACGAAATGGCCGCCGCCGTTGCCGCCGCAGTGCAGGTACCCCTGCGGCGCCGTACCGTGCGCCGAGCGCTCGGCGGCCGTGGGCGCCTTGCCACCGGGCGCGAGCGTCGCGAAGATCGGATCCAGCCGCTCGACGACCTGCTGCTCCCCACCGATCATCAGGCAGTAGCCGCGCTCCAGGCCGAGGACGCCGCCGCTGGTGCCCACGTCCACGTAGTGCAATTTCGAGCGGGCGAGCTGGTCGGCGCGGCGGATGTCATCGTGGTAGTGGGAGTTGCCGCCGTCGATGATGGTGTCGCCCGCACTGAGCAGGGGCGTGAGCTGTTCGATGACGCTTTCGACGACGCTCGCCGGAACCATCAGCCAGATGGCGCGGGGTGCGCTGAGGCCCTTGACCAGGTCGGCCAGCGTGCCTGCGCCCTTTGCCCCGTCGGCGGTCGCGGCCTTGATCGCGGCAGGATCGGTCGCATAGGCGACCACCTCATGTCCGCCGCGCAACAGCCGTTTCACCATGTTGGCGCCCATGCGCCCCAGACCGATCATTCCCAGCTGCATGAAGACTTCTCCTAGTTGGGTACGCGGCGGATCTGCGCGCCGATGCCGGCGAGCTTCTCCTCGATGGTCTCGTAGCCGCGGTCGATGTGGTAGATGCGCTCGATCTCGGTGCGGCCCTCGGCGATCAGGCCGGCCAGGACCAGGCTCGCCGAGGCACGCAGGTCGGTCGCCATGACCGGTGCTGCGGTGAGCCGTTCGACACCCCGGATGATGGCGGTGTTCCCCTCGAGGCGGATTTCCGCCCCCAGGCGCCGCATCTCGAGCATGTGCATGAAGCGGTTTTCGAAGATCGTCTCGATGATGGTGCCGACGCCGGCCGCCACCGTGTTGAGCGCCGCGAACTGCGCCTGCATGTCGGTGGGGAAAGCCGGGTACGGGGCGGTGCGCACGTCGATGGCCCGCGGCCGGCGACCGCGCATGTCCACCTCGATCCAGTTCTCGCCGAGGCCCACGGTGGCACCGGCCTCGCGCAGCTTCGCGGTCACGGCATCCAGATGGTCCGGCCGGGTGTGCTTGATGCGCACGTGACCGCGCGTGATCGCGCCGGCTACCAGGTAGGTGCCGCTCTCGATCCGGTCCGGCAGCACTTCGTAGGTCGTGCCGCGCAGCTTCTCGACGCCCTGGATCACGATCCTGTCCGTTCCCGCACCCTGGATCCTGGCGCCCATGGATATCAGGAAATTGGCGAGATCCACCACCTCGGGTTCGCGGGCGGCGTTTTCGAGCAGGGTTTCCCCCTCGGCCAGGGTCGCGGCCATCATCAGGTTCTCGGTGCCAGTGACGGTCACCGCATCGAGCACCAGCCGGGCGCCCTTGAGGCGGCCGGCCCGCGCCCGGATGTAGCCGCCCTCGATCTGGATGTCGGCCCCCATGGCCTGCAGTCCGGCGACATGGATGTTCACCGGCCGGGCGCCGATCGCGCAGCCGCCCGGCAGTGACACGTCCGCCCGTCCGAAGCGGGCCACCAGCGGGCCGAGCACCAGGATCGAGGCGCGCATGGTCTTGACCAGGTCGTACGGTGCGAAGCATTCGCGCAGGGTCGAGGCATCCACCTCGATTCGCAGCCCCTCGGCGATGGTGACGCTCACCCCCATGCGACCGAGCAGTTCGATGGTGGTGGTGACATCCCGCAGGTGCGGAACATTGCAGATTGTCACCGGCTCCGAGGCCAGCAGGCCCGCCGCCAGGATCGGCAGCGTCGCATTCTTGGCGCCGGAGATGCGCACTTCGCCCTCGAGCGGCACGCCGCCGGTGATCTGTAACTTGTCCATCGTTTCCTCGGTCAGGCGCCGCGGGCCGCCCACTCTTCGGGCGTGAACGCCTCGATCGACAGCGCGTGGATCTCGCGTCCCACCCGTTCGCCGAGCGTGGCGTAGACCAGCTGGTGCCGGGCGATGCCGCGCTTGCCGGCAAAAGCCTGCGCCACGATTCTGGCGGAAAAGTGGGTGTTGTCCGGTGACTGGACCAAGACCTGCGCGCCCGGCAGCCCGGCGCGGATCAACTCGGCAATCTGTTCAGGATTCATGGGACCATGGTAGCAAATAGCCGCCCCTGGACCGTAAGCTGAGGCGGCATCCGGGGCCGCGTTCGCGGTATTCTTGCGGGCCGCACGCTGAAGAACTGGATGACAGCCGCCACCTCTGCCCGATCCGTCGACGATGCCACGCTGCTGACTGCGGCGCGCCGCGCCCTGGCCATCGAGGCGCGCGCCGTGGACTGCCTCGGGCCGCGCCTCGGCGCCGAGTTCGTGGCCGCCTGCCGGCTGTGCCTGCAGTGCACCGGGCGCGTGATCGTCACCGGTATCGGCAAGTCCGGTCACGTGGGCCGCAAGATTGCCGCCACGCTGGCCAGCACCGGCACTCCCGCGTTCTTCCTGCACGCCGCCGAGGCGAGCCATGGGGACCTGGGGATGATCACGGCCACCGACGTGGTGCTGGCACTGTCCAACTCCGGGGAGAGCCCGGAGCTGGTATTCCTGCTACCGCACCTGAAGCGGCTCGCGACGCCGCTCGTCACCCTCACCGGCAACCTCGGTTCGACCCTGGCGCGCAGCTCGACCATCGCCCTGGAAGTGACGGTTCCCGAGGAAGCCTGTCCACTGAACCTGGCGCCGACGGCCAGCACGACCGCCATGCTGGCGATGGGCGATGCGCTGGCCGTCACGCTGCTCGAGGCCCGCGGCTTCACGGCCACGGACTTCGCCCGCTCGCATCCGGGAGGCTCCCTCGGGCGCAAGGTGTTCCTGCGGGTGCAGGACATCATGCGGCAAGGCGCGGCGCTGCCGCGCACCGCGCCCACGGCCGCGCTGGCCCTGGGACTGCAGGAAATGACCCAGAAGGGGCTGGGCGCCACCATCATCGTCGATGCCGGGGACCGTGTGCTGGGCATCTTCACCGACGGTGACCTGCGGCGCCTGATGGCCCGCCAGGCCGACATCACCTCCCTCGCCATGCAGGATGTCATGACGACCCGGTACCGCAGCATCGGTCCGCAGGAGCTGGCGGCCGTGGGCGTGCAGCTGATGGATCAGCACCGGATCACGATGCTCCCCGTGCTCGAGGATGGACGGCTGACCGGGGCCATCAATGCTCACGACCTGCTGCGCGCAGGCGTGATGTAGGAGCGCATCCTGCCTCGGCGCAAATCCACGGCCTCCGCCATACGCCTGTTGATCCTGGACGTGGACGGGGTGCTGACCGATGGGCGCGTCTACTACGGCGCGCGCGGCGAGGCCCTGCAGTGCTTCAACATCAAGGACGGGCACGGACTGAAGTCCCTGGCGCGCGCCGGCGTCGGCATTGCGGTGATTTCCGGACGCCGCTCCGCCGCGCTGCGGCGGCGCTGCCGGGAACTTGGCATCCGGCACGTCGTCCAGGGAAGTCCCGACAAGCTGCGGGACTTCCGGTCACTCGCGGCAAAACTCGGCGTGACGCCCGCGCAATGCGCCTTCGTCGGCGATGATTCACCCGATGTGGCCCTGCTGCGCGAGGTCGGGCTCGCTTTCGCGGTCGCCGATGCCCACCCGAGCGCGAAGGCGGCGGCGCATCACGTCACGCGCCTTGGCGGCGGCTGCGGCGCCGTGCGTGAAGTGTGCGACCGGCTGCTGGCCGCGAAACCCCGGCAGGCCGCCGGACCCTGACGGTGATCTACAGACTGCTCATCCTGTTCGCGCTGGTCCTGGCCGCCGTTGCCGTGTGGCTTACGCTTGGCTCGGGGGCCCTCGGACCGACGACTGCCCGCCCGAGCGCCCTGCAGGCGACCGAACAGGGCTACGCGGCGACCGACGCCACGGTGGTGGAAACCGGGCCCGATGGGGCGCCGATGTACACCCTGCAGGCGCATCAGGTGCTGCAGGATCCGGTCAGCAACCTGGTGCACCTGCAATCGGTCAACATGACCTTCCGGGATCAGTCCGGCGGCAACTGGCAGGCCCGCTCCGATGCGGCGGTCGCGCGGCAGGATTCGCAGCAGGTCGACCTGACCGGCGCCGTGGACGTGTCCGGCCTGTTCTCCGGCACCGACCAGCCTGCGCACATCCTCACGGACGTGCTGCACGTGGACACGCGGCAGGACATCATCCAGACCCGCTCGAAGGTCACCCTCAAATGGGCCGGCTACGTCGTGACGGCACGCGGCCTGGTGGTCAACATCAAGGACCACACCATCAAACTGGAATCCGAGGTCCATGGGCACTTTGTTCTCTAAGGCACTCGCAGCGGCGGTCGCCCTGGCGCTGCTGACCGCCGCCAGCGAGCCGGCGCCGAAGATCCACGGCCGGATTCCCGCGGGCGCCGGCAAACCGCCGGTCAACTGGGAGGCCCGCTCGTCCGTCATCGACTACCAGACCCAGCATCTTCACCTGCGCGGGGACGTGCGGATCTCCCAGGGCGAGATCAGTGTCGAATCCGAAGACGCCGAAGCCACCGCCACCAGCAAGGATTCGCGCAGCTCGCACTGGGTATTCTCCGGCAAGGTGCACGTGCGGGCCGAAGGCCAGGGCGAGCTGCATGCCGATCACGCGACGGTGGAGATCCTCAACGGCCAACTGGCCAGCGCCCTGGTGACCGGATCGCCCGCGCAGTTCCAGCAGACGCGCTCGACGACCGGCCGGCTGGTGAGGGGACACGCCACCACGATCGACTACGTCGTCAGCAGCGCCCTCGTGAAGCTTACGGGCGATGCGTTCCTCACGGACGACCAGAACGAAAATGACATGAAGGCCTGCCAGATCACCTATAACGTCCGCGACCAGCAGATCAGGGGCGAAAGTGACAGATGCCCGGATGTCAAGGCCCACATGACGATCATGCCGCGAAGCAATCCAGGCAGTGCCCCGGCGGCGGGATCACCGTGACCGGGCCGCTGCTGCGCGCGACGCACCTCGCCAAGTCGTACCGGTCCCGCCAGGTCGTGCACGACCTGTCGCTGGAAGTGGGATCCGGCGAAATCGTCGGACTGCTGGGACCGAACGGTGCCGGCAAGACCACCGCCTTCTACATGATCGTGGGCCTGGTGCCCTGCGATGCGGGCCGGATCACCCTCGGGGACCAGGATCTGACCTTTGCCCCCGTGCATCGGCGGGCCCGGGCCGGGCTCGGGTACCTGCCGCAGGAGCCCTCGGTATTCCGCAAGCTGACCGTCGAGAAGAACGTCATGGCCATCCTCGAGACCCGGGATGACCTGACGGAGGAGGCCTGCGAGGAACGCCTGGAGGAGCTGCTGGAGGACTTCCGCATCGGGCACGTGCGCAACAGTCTCGGGCTGTCGCTGTCCGGCGGTGAGCGACGGCGGGTGGAGATCGCGCGGGCGCTGGCCGCCAATCCGCGCTTCATCCTGCTCGATGAACCCTTCGCCGGCGTGGACCCGATTTCGGTGCTCGACATCCAGCGCATCATTCGCGATCTCACCGCCCGCGGCATCGGCGTGCTCATCACGGACCACAACGTGCGCGAAACCCTGGGGATCGTCGGCCGGGCCTACATCGTGAACCAGGGAACGGTGATTGCGTCCGGAACTGCAGAAGAAATCCTTGCAAATCCTCAAGTCCGTGAGGTGTACTTAGGGCAATCGTTCCGCCTGTAGAATCGTTCTGCGGAGCAGCAACTGGTTTTATTTCAAAGAGTTAACTAGGGTCTGGCGCCCATAGTGCAAGAAACATGCTGAAACCGTCCCTGCAACTGCGAATGGGTCAGCAGCTGACCATGACGCCGCAGTTGCAGCAGGCCATCCGACTGCTCCAACTGCCCGCCCTGGAGCTGCAGGCTCACATCCGGGAACTGCTCGAGAGCAACGTGATGCTGGAGCCGGTCGAGGATACCGACACCTCCAGCGGTTTCGAGGCCGTCGAACCCGCCAAGCCCGAGCCTGAGGTCACCCAGCCCGCGGCAGCCGACCAAGACCCGCAGCAGGTCGAAGTCATCGACGACCACTGGGGCGAGCAGAGCGTCGGTCCCTCCGAAAGCTCCTGGAGCGGCGATGACGACGACCGCCAGCAGGAATTCGCGGACGATTCGGGCGAGACCGTCCAGGAACACCTGTTGTGGCAGCTGGAAATGGCGCACCTGCCGCCGCGCTCGCTGGCGATCGCCAGCGCCATCGTCGATGCCATCAACGACGATGGCTACCTCACAGAGCCGCTCGAGGAGATCGGCAATACCCTGCGGCCGGAAATCCAGGCGGACGTGGGTGAGATCGAACAGGTGCTGCAGCGTGTGCAGCAGCTGGATCCGGCGGGCATCGCCGCCCGCTCGGTCGGCGAGTGCATCGAACTGCAGCTGCGGCAGCTGGATCCCGCGACCCCGGGCCTCGCCGCCGCGATCAGCATCGCGCGGCATCACCTGGAACTGGTGGCCGGGCGCGAAATGTCGCTGCTGAGGCGTGAGCTCAAGGCCACGGACGAGGAGATCGCCGCCGCGCTGGTGCTGGTGCGGGGCTGTCATCCGCGGCCCGGCGCGACCATCAGCGGCGGCTCGGCCGAATATGTCGTACCCGACGTATTTGTGCGGCGCACGGACCACGGTGGCTGGTCGGTCGAGATCAATGGCGCTACCCTCCCGAGGGTGCGACTGAATCATGGGTATGCCAGCCTCATCGGCCGCAGCGCCAGCCACGCCAGCATGCGCGCGCAGCTGCAGGAGGCGCGGTGGCTCCTCAAGAGCCTCGAAATCCGCAACGAAACCCTGATCAAGGTCTCGCGCTCGATCGTCGAGCGCCAGACGGCCTTCCTCGAGCACGGCGATGAGCACATGCGGCCGATGATCCTCAAGGACATCGCCGAGGCCGTCGACATGCACGAGTCCACCATCTCCCGCGTGACGTCGGGCAAGTACATGCACACCCCGCGCGGGGTCTTCGAGCTGCGCTATTT
>Ga0335075_10014182_pt1 | contig 11978 bp, 12 predicted proteins | sample Lox_Sample_24_FD_206723 | JGI IMG/M metagenome (GOLD analysis project Ga0335075, IMG submission 206723) | Soil microbial communities from Loxahatchee National Wildlife Refuge, Florida, United States - Lox_Sample_2.4 | ecosystem: Environmental > Terrestrial > Soil > Wetlands | place: USA... | reverse complement strand
GGGCGTGGGACGAACTGGCCGACCCGTTCAGCTCGGCCGTCAAGGTGACGGTCAGCCGGCTGCGGCGCAAGCTCGGCGACCCGCCGCTCATCCAGACCATCCCGCAGGCCGGCTACCGGATCGGGCAATGACCACCCATCCCTGGCCGCCGGCGGCCGGCGCGCCCGGCGCGCGCCGGCCGCGCCGGACCATACGGATGCGCCTCACCATCTTGTACGCCGGCCTGTTCCTGGCGTCGGGCACCGTCCTGGTAGGCATCACGTCCGCGCTCGCCGCGGTCAACTTCCCGCTGCTGACCGAGTACAACATCGGTTCGGGGGGCGGCTCGGCCTCGGGACCCGGCGGCTCGCTGCCCGGATTCATCCAGGAAGTCATGGCGAACCATTACGCCCAGGAGGCGCAGGCGCGCGCGGCGGCACAGCATGAGCTGATCATCCAGGCCGCGATCGCGCTGGCGGTCATGAGCGTCATCTCGATCGGGCTTGGCTGGCTGGTGGCCGGCCGGTTCCTGCGTCCGCTGCGGACGATCACGACAACCGTCAGGCGAGTGTCCGCAAGTAGCCTCGGCCAGCGCCTCGCCCTGCCAGGCCCGGCCGATGAGCTCAAGGAACTCGGAGACACCTTCGATGCCCTGCTGTCCCGTCTTGAGCAGTCGTTCGAGGCCCAGCGCCGGTTCGTCACGAACGCGTCGCACGAACTGCGCACCCCCATCACCCGGCAGCGGGCCCTGGTCGAGGTGGCCCTCGGCGACCCGTCGCCCACGGTGGACTCGCTCCAGGCGGCCTGCGCCCGGGTGCTCACCGCGGGCATCGAGCAGGAACGGCTGATCGAGGCGCTGCTGACCCTCGCACGCAGCCAGCGCGGCCTCGACAAGCGCGAGCCCGTCGACCTCGCCGCCATCGCAGGCCAGGTGGCCCGCGCACGCGAACCCGAGGCGCACCGCAGGGGTCTGACCATGAGCACCGAGTTCCACTGCGCACCGCTCGACGGCGACGAGCGGCTCGCCGAACGACTGGTGGCCAACCTCGTGGACAACGCGGTGCTGCACAACGTCCCCGACGGCAGCGTGCGGGTAAGCACCGGCACCGACCAGCAGTGCGCCACTCTTTCCGTCGCCAACACCGGCCCGGTGATCCCACCGGCGGACATCGGCGCGCTCTTCGAGCCGTTCCGCCGGCTAGGCGCGGACCGCACCGCGGACCGCAACGGGCTGGGTCTCGGCCTGTCCATCGTCGACGCCATCGCCACGGCGCACGGCGCCACGCTGCGCCCGCACGCCCTGCCCGGCGGAGGCCTCGAGATACGGGTCCGCTTCCCGCCCGCCAAGAGCGAAAGCCAGAACAGATCAGCCCGAACGGACGCGTGGTTCCCCCGAACCGCAGAACACCCCCGCGCCACCAGGTGAAACACGATCCCGTTCATCATGACTACGTCGGCCGCACGACTACGTCGCCCGCGCCGGTCGCTCCCAGCCGAGTCACCTGGCGCTGACCAGCGCATGCGCGCTACGAGGGAACCCACGCCGGAGCAACGGGATTAAGAGCCTGCGGCAATCTCGACGATGTGCTTGAGCAGTCCGGGAAATCGCTCCGCGTCGGCGGTGTCCGGCCGCCTCATCTGCACGGGAGTAATCAAGCACAACGGCCTTGATCAAACTCATTCGCGGAACGCCGGCGCGGCTGGGATGCTGCACGCCATGCACACCTGACCTTCGGCCGGCCGACTTTCCGGCCCGAGCCCCGGAGGTTCTCGGAACGGGCTTCCGCTGGGCCTTCGAAGGCGAACCTGGCCCATGGTCCTGCGCGGCCCGGACGGGCTGGTGGACTCGTCAACCACCACGGGGATGCCCGAGTTCCTGCGCAAGGCCAACCAGCTCGCCGAGATGATGATCCTGGCAGGACCCGGCGATGCGGAGGCCGGCCTCTTGCGGCAGGAGTACGGCTACCGGCTGGAGGCGATGACCGAGGTCGAGGCGAGCAGGCTGGAATGGGAGGCGAGCTCCACCGACGTGCTGGCCAGCCAACCGGCCAGCAGGGCAGAGCTCCGCGTCCGCCTGCAAGCCCGCGAGCTCCTCCACGAGCACCTGGCGATGTACCAGGCGCGAGCAGCGGTGTAGGCGGCGGATTGGATCAGCAGCCCCCGCTCCGCCGCCAGGCGCGGGCCCGGGTCGGCCAGCAGCGGGCTCGCCGCGGCGGCCAGCGCGATGGACGACGCCTGCTCGTGCCAGCCGGCCTTGCGGGCCAGCACTGCCAGGTTCCGCGCCGCCTCACCCACGGCCAGGGGATCGCCGCCGCCGGAGGCGAGGACGCCCGGAGTCCCCGCCGTCGACCACCTTCCCACCGCCGGACCAGTCCTGCGGAATTGCCTTCAGCATGCGACGAGAGAACGCGAACGTCCAGGTCAGAAAGGATGACAGGATTCCCGGCACCCACACCGTCCACTCCACGCAGGACGCCCTCGGCGATCAGTGCCACCTCTTGATTACCCGCCCGTCAGACGTCGCAATGAAACTCGGCCGTGCGAGGCACCAGCATCAGCTCCCGCGTCCACCGAGTCTTCTGCTGCGGCTTCTCCGGCTCCGCCTCTACCGCAGCGAGAGCGATGTCGCCGAGAATGCTTTGGCGGTCCACTCGGCACCACCTGTACGATCCGAAGATCGACCGCAGCCATGACAACCTGGCCCGGCGTTACGAGGCGGTCATCCAGGCGCCAGCGGTAGATTCGGTCCATCTTCGTCACCTGACGGGACTGCCGAGCCTGGCGGCGATGGACGACGGCCCGCTCGTGTGGTGCGTCCGGATTGCCGGGCAGCGGCGGCCGCGGGCACCGGAAAGGCGGGCGGTGACCGGAAATTAACGCAGCTGATGGTCCGCACCTTAGCGACTAACCGGCGCAGCCCAAGAGCTGCCACTGTCTGGCTGCACCAGGTGTCGAGCTGGCCGACAGCTTGATCTCGTCCTCCCTCGTCAAGAGCCCGGCTTATCAGTTCGGCCCGCTCGATGATCTGTTCCTCCCAAGGTGTTCTCGCAGTGCCCGCCTTCGCACGTGCTAGGGACTCCTCCGCCGCAGCCACATTTCCCAGTAGCACTTGTGCATAGCCGACGACCTCATGCACCCGACGATTGGGACCGGCCTGGAAACCCCGGGAGACCATCTCGCCTAGGGCTTCCTCATCGCTAACGGGCAGCCCACCCGCAGCCTCGGCGATCGCAGCCGCCAAGTCGTCCTTGCTGAAGTTGCCGAACTTGCGGGCACCGCCCCCGATCCGCACAGACCAAGACAGCACCACGTCCTCAGCCGGAACGAAAAGCGGCATTACGACGCGCCAGATGTAGGTTCCCTTGTCGAAGCCCGACCCCTCGCCTAGTACGCCAAAAAGCACTCGATGCACCGGCAATCGGTAGCTTAGCGGTCCACGGAACTCCCAGTTCCCGTCAGTGGGCAGTACTGGTCGGGCAGCTCGCTTCCACTCCGCAGTTTTCATGGGCGTATCTCGATAATCGGAATGTCCCGGTAGCCAGGGGGCAGGTTGGCCTGAATCTGCGCGATCCGTGCAGGGGTCAAAGTAGCAGTGCCAGTCTCCAAGTCATAAGCGGCCTGAGGCTCCTGTAGATCACCCTCGACCACGTCAAGTCTCACACTCCCCCTAGTCCCGTACGGGACCACTTCACCATCTTTGTAAGACACTTCCGTGGATAGGTCCGAATCGCTGAGCGCGTTGATCTCCGCCGCGAACTCCGAGTGGACGGCAGTCCCGTACACAGCACCTCTGCCCTCCCCCACCACGGCCTGAGCCCTACCAGCCAGGTTCGACAACAACTCGCTGGTCGCCTGGTCTTCCAAGGCTTCCGCGATGAGACCGATGTCTGCGAGGTCGCCGGAGTCATTGCCGCTGGCGTGTGTGCCGCTTTCCGAGTCGCCCGTCCTCGCCGTCCGACGCGGTGTTGACGCACAGCGAGCCTAGGCCGAAAGCCAGGCACTCACTCACAGTAACGCCCCAGTCGCGCTCATTTCTGGTTCCGGCCTCGGAACCGTCGTTAAGCTGTCACCGGCACCGGCAGCAGCAGCACCCGGGGGTGTTCGCGATCATCTCGGTGCAAGCGCGGTGGTAGCGGTCAGCGCGGTCCAGGGCGGCAACGATCGGCCCGGTGTCAAAGACGGTCCGCTGGCCGCCGCTCATGCGGCAGCATCAGGTGCGGCCGTCTCCCCCGTAGGGGATCTCATCGACCCGCACCGGGGCGGTGCCGGCGGCGGGTGTGGTATCGGCCATGGCACAAGGATAGGCCACCGGCGGCACGCGGGCCGGAAACAACACGGCCGGGCGGCGGGCCATGCCGACTGAGGGGAAACCGGCCAGCGGCGGGCGGCCGGGGCCGCGGGTCACATCATCATGGCCTCACAGGCTCCAACTCCGAGGGAGTCACGTAAACGTAGAAGTTCTTGCCTGCACCAAGATCGAAGCTGGTGAGACGACTCTGACGACGCCGAGTCCGACGAGGCCGCGCACTACTCGTACCGCGCCTCCCTCACCGAGAGCCTTCACTTTGTAGTGACTGCGTAGGACAGTTAAATTTCCTATGCTAACTCTAGCGAGTTCGTCTCCGGACGGGGTGTTCTGCATCCAATACGAGAATCCCCACTCGCGCGAGTCAGCGGTCCGCATAACGCCAGAGATATGCGACAGCATCCTATCGTCATGATCCTCATGAACGAAGAACCCGCCATCTGATACGGCTCCAAGCTCGACGAGATTATTCTCGACCAGCTCACGAATAGAAGCAATACTGGCTTCTGAATCCTCAGTATCTCCAGCAGCACCAAGCTGCCGAGCTAGGCCGTGAACCGCCGCCAATGGCACCCAATCATCCAACCCAGCAATCAGGACCCGTAGCGACAATTGACTGATCATGGCAAGTGAACCTTGATATATGTTCCGTCCGGCTTGAATACGTGGATTGTAGCACCACCGGACCGACTTGCCGCTCGAAGCCCGACTCGCGTACCATCAGGCAATTCTACGAATTTATCTGGATAAGAGGACTTGATCTCTGTGCCGTCCTGAGACCAGACGGCTTGGGCCGGAGAGGGAAGATGACGAGTAGTCAGAGCCCTAGCGGCCGACAAGATGACCACTTAGGTTTTGTGGTCAGGCGATCCCAGGCAGCCCTCGCAGCCAGCCCTTGATCCAGGCCGAGGTCTTCTCGTGCGCTTCCTCTCCGTGCGGCTGCCCGTCTCCCCACGGCCAGAGGGCAAGGAGAGGCTTGCGGTGAAGCCCAAGCCCGGTGACCGGCGTCATCGTGCCCGAGTCGAGCCGCTGGAGGCACTCGCGAAAGACGGCGTCCTCCGTTTCATGCCCGTTCTCGTTACCGTCGTCTCCAGAGTGCCGGCTGGCACCCGACGCTGATCCGCCGTCCGGGCCGTCTGGGGCGCCGCCCGCGGTGCTCTTGCGTGCCGCGAGCGCCTCGTCCTCTTCGTCCATGTCCCTGAGTAGCTCCAGTTCCTCCATACCGTCCAGCACCGACAGCGCGCGCTCCGCCAGGTGGTGTCGGACGAGGATCACGTGCCCGTCTCGGTACAGCAAGCGGTCCACGTCGCCGGTATCCCAGAACCCGTGAGAAGAGCCCTGCCACCCACAGTCGGCAAGGGCCCGCTCTGCGATCCACATGATCGCACCTGGCTCCTCGTAGACGCCCGGGTCATCACTATCGGCGAGGGTCCGCAGGTAAGCGCCGGTTGCCCAGTCGCCGCCCGCGAGCATGGAAGCGACAGCCGTCGCCTTGCCGACGATCAGCGCCATCATCAAGTTGATATCCACCGCGTTGGAGGACGGGCAGTCATCGCGAAGGCAGCGGTCCTCCCCAGGGCAGTGCAGGACAAGCCGGTGCAGGGTGCCTGCGGAAAGGTCCAGTTGTGTCTCAACCGCCGAATCTCCTTCCGGCTTGTCGTCCCCTGGGAGTTCCCACCACAGCATGAACCGGTGCAGGTCCGAGCCGCCGACGCCGACCGTGCCCTCGGAGTCAGCCGCGATGGCGTCGGCCAGGATCACGAACCCGGTGCCCCTGCTGTCGGCATTTGCCCACCCCGCAGCCGAGCAGCGGGCGACCGTGCGCCGGGCCTCGTCCCCGAACGGGGAGTGGCAGTCCAGCACGATCGCCGGCGAGTGCCACCAGTCCCCGGCGCTTGCCAGCACCTCCAGCGCCGCACTCTCGCTGTCCTCGTCCGAGACGGGCACGCCCCCAAGCGTTGCAGTGGTCGCCAGCAGCTCGATCACCGCTGCATAGCCACCCGCGGCGGACAGGGAGGCGCCAGTATCGACCTCGACACCATCCAGGGCCAAGCCGAACGGGTTGGGGATGGGGTCCTCAACGTTGACCGTCTGGTCGGCCCTGGAGTCTGGACCAATCCCCAGTGCGGTGAGCAGCGCGAGCTGAACCGCCGTCGCGGTGAGAGCATCGGGGGCGTAGACCGGTTCCTCGTACCGGGAAGGAACCTCCGCTGCGACCTGGCCGAGTTCAGGCAGCCCAGTAAGCGTCAGTGGGGCCCGAGTGAACGCCGGCCACGAGTCGTCTCTCGTGGCGTCCCCGTCTTGCTCCGGGCGGGTCACGCTGTCCGGCGTGCGGGGCATCCACGCGGGCCTGCGCTCCTGCCGGTACCTGATGCTCGTCACGGCGTCCACCAGCTCGGCCTTGCTGGCGTTGCTGCGGATGAACCCGATGTTTGGCTCGACCAGAGCCCAAAGCTCCGCCTTACTGAGCGACTCGGGAGTAGCCGGGATCTCGACAAACCGTTCCGGCGTCAACTGCGCGACCGTGACCGCCTGCAGAGCAGCTGTAAGCTTCGCACGGAAGTCGCCGCGTGTCCCGGCAAACGCCCTCTCGGCCGCGTCAACGTCCGCCCCTTCCCCCGTGAACAACCCCATCGCGCCGAGCAGCAGCTCGTTTTCATGAAACGGCGTGCGCATTCGTTTCCCCCTTCTCCTGTCCACGTCAGGCTATTGCGAGTGCGCGAGCAAAGGCCGCGGATTGGTCAGGCGTGCGAATTCACCGCGGAGATTGAGATAGGTAAAGCGGGATATCATGCCGACGAGACATGAGTGCCCGACCTCCCCATCTGTAGATACCCGCTCTAGTACCAAAACGACAACAGCCCCTGTTGGTCACTCTCATGAGGCCAGCACTGCTATCAGCGTCGACTCGCTCAGGAGCGCCTTTAGGCCGAGGTGCTCCTGAGCTATCTTCTCGCCTGATACCAGGAACTCTCCGGCTTGGAGGCGAAGCGCCGGGGGCAGCTAAGGGCCGCCGCCCTCATGCCCCTCTCAGGTCGCCTCGACGAGGAGCAGGAGGAGACCGCCTTTGAGCAGGAGAAGGCCAGGACCTAGCATAGCTTTCGTTTCTTTCGAATTTTTGGTATGCTGATGGGCGAGGAGGGACACAATGGCGACGACGACAGCTCAGGCGGGGGTGGTGTTCCCGCCGCGTGACCTGAACGCACTGCTGGACCTGGGCCGGTTCCTGGAGCAGCACACCGAGCCGGGGCTGCTGCTCGGCCCGGAAGGCGAGCAGGTGCCGCTGCCGGAGGAGGTCTACCAGGTCCTGGTCGAGGTGGTGGAGGCCATGCGCGAGGGCAAGGTCATCACCCTGGTGCCGCGTACCCAGCGGCTGACTACCCAAGAGGCCGCCGACTTCCTCGGCGTCAGCCGGCCGACCATGGTCAAGCTGCTGGAAGACGGCAAGATCCCCTATGAGCAGCCCGGGCGCCACCGCCGGGTCCTGTTCACCGACCTGCTCGCCTACACCGAGCGCCAGCACGCGGGCCGCCGCGCCGCCCTGGACCGGATGACCGAGGACGCCAGCGAGGCCGGCATCTATGGCGGCACCCCCGAGGACTACGCGGCAGCCCTGAAGAAAGCCCGCAGGCGAGCCGCCCGCCAGGAGGACGGCTCCTAGCCATGCCGCGCTACACGGCAGTTCTCGACGCCTGCGTGCTCGTGCCGATCGCACTGGCCGACACGCTGCTGCGCGTCGCGGAGAAAGGCCTGTACCGCCCGCTGTGGTCCAACCGGATCCTCGGTGAGGCGCAGGCGGCCATCGAGGAGATCCACCCGGGCACCGACGCAACCAAGCGCTTCGCCAGCATGCGCGAGGCCTTCGACGACGCGACAGTCGTCGGCTGGGAAGAACTCGAACCGGGAATCTATCTGCCCGACACGGACGACCGGCACGTGGTCGCGGCGGCGGTCCGCGGCGGCGCGCAGGGCATCATCACCGCGAACACAAAAGATTTCCCAGCCGTCGCACTCAAGCCACTGGGCCTAGAGGCAGTCCATCCCGACGACTTCCTGCTCGACCAGCTTGACCTCAGCCCGCCCACCCTCCTGCAGGTCATCCGCGAGCAGTCCGCCCACACCAGGAGACCGCCGCTCACCCCGCGAGACCTAGCCACCCTCCTCGGCCGGGCAGGCGTCCCGGACTTCGCCGACGAGATCCTCCGCCTCATGGCCAACCCCCTCGACAGCAACTGACACCGGCCACAGGCGGGCAACGAGCGGAGACTGCTAGTCGTGATCATCATCGTGAAGCGGCACTCGGCTTAAGCATAAGATCCATGCCGCTAATCCGCAGGTCCGGGATGCTCGATGCGCGATTAGAGCCAACGAACCGGGCATGCCGCCAGCAGGAATCACGGAGCGTGTCGGCAGCCCTTGCCGGACCCCGATCGCAGGTATCACGTTGCGCCGCCCCAGGCGCATATACCTGTGCCGACCTTGCCGGCAGCCTCTCCCGGATGCGACTCAGACGCCTTCGCTACAGTGGTCTAGACCGCTCCACATCGATGGTTGCTCCATGGTTGCTCGGATGCCCCGGTATGCCTCGGCAGCATCCGGTATCCGCAGCGCGCCGCGGATACCGGCGGCCGGACGGAACGGCAGCTCCTGGCACGCACAAGCATCGTTTGACAGCAGCTCAAGAAGAATAAACGAACATAGCAGCGGACTCTTAATCCGCGGGTTCGGGGTTCGAGTCCCTGGCGGCGCACCGGTCTGACCTGGGGTTTCATCACCCCAGGTCATTTTTCATATGTCTGTTTTGTCCCCATGTTCGCTCCGTGTTTGCTCGGGCGCACGGATCCAGCAATCCGGGGCGGGGTGCCGGAATGAGGCCGGCACCCATGCGGGTCTCCCGCGTGACCCGTGCGGTGCCGGGGTAGCGGGCTGGGCAGGCTTCCCGGTCAGTGCCGGCCGGCCGGCCGCGCGTGGCCGAGGTCCTGGCGCTTCGCCGACTTCGTAGACTCGTCGATTCGCGAAGAACCGAATTTCCACCCTCCGCAGGCATACGCCGGTGTCCAGTTGACGTCTCTAAGTGTCCGCCAAACCTCCAAACAAGCATTACGGGCGGCCAGCCGAATCATCCGGATGATGTGATTTCGGCTCACCCTGGTTTGCCTAACGCTGAGGGTGGTGCAGCCCACGGCGATAGTTCCGGGAGGACATGTGAGCAGGCAGCAACGGTAGGCACTGGATGAGGTGCTGCGCAAGGCGCCGCAGCTGTTCGGTCCGGCCGGGCGGTCCGCGCTCGTGGTCGAGCGGGAGGTGGACGCCCGGCCCGCGACGATCTTGTACTTTCACGTCGGCAACGTGTTGGGCTCGGCTCTTGCCTACCGGCTGAGCCAGCCGGGGTGTCACCAGGTGCTGGCCGACCCTGCGGCTGGTGACCCCGGGCGTAATGGAACTGAGGAGAAGGGATGATCATGAACGCAACTCCAGCGTCTGACGTCCGCATGCAGTTCGCTTCTGTACGCATCATCACTGACGACCTGGATCGGCTGGTCGCCTTCTACGAACAGGTCACGGGCGTTGCGGCGGACCGTCCGGATCCTGCGTTGGCCTTCGCCGAGGTCGTCATGCCGTGGGCCACCCTGGCGATCGGACATTCGCGAACGGTGCCGTTGTTCGCGCCCGGAGCGGCCCGTGCCGCCGACAACCACAGCGTCATCATCGAGTTCCAGGTCGAGGACGTAGACGCCGAGTACGCCCGGCTGAAGCCGCTCATCGCCACCTGGGTGCAAGAGCCCACGACTCTGCCCTGGGGCAATCGGTCGATCCTGTTCCGCGACCCCGACGGCAACCTGGTCAACCTCTACACGCCCGTCACCGACGAAGCGATCGCGCGGTTCAGCGGCAGGATGCCGTCGGCAATCTAGATCAAGGCCCTCGCCCGACCTCGTCTGGCCCTGTCGGTCGGCCCAGACCGGGTCCTGCTCCCCGCTGGTCGAGTACACGCAGGCGGACGGTGCAACCACACGGTTACAGATAGTTAGAGAAACGGAACTGGAAGGAAGGGATCATCATGAACGCGAATCCAGCCCCGAACATCGTCCTGGTGCACGGTGGTTTCGTGGACGGGTCGGGCTGGCGGCTGGTCTACGACTTGCTCAAACAGGCTGGCTCTAACGTCAGCGTGGTGCAGAACCCGACCCTGTCGCTGCAGGGCGACGCCGCTGCCACGCGGCTGGTCATCGACGAGCAAGACGGCCCGGTCGTGCTGGTGGGCCACTCCTACGGCGGCGCCGTCATCACCGAAGCCGGCACCCACCCGAACGTCGCGGCCCTGGTTTTTATCGCGGCGTTCGCGCCGGACAAGGACGAGTCGGTCGACACGCTGCTGGCCGGTTTCCCGCCAGACGCGCCGCAGCCACCGATCCTGCCGCCCAGGGACGGCTTCCTGCTCCTGGACCGGGATAAATTCCACGCATCGTTCGCCGGTGACCTGCCCGCAGACCTGGCCGGGTTCATGGCCGACTCACAGGTCCCGTGGGGGACCGATGCGCTCGGCGGGCCAGTCGCCGACCCCGCCTGGCGAGCCAGGCCGAGCTGGTACCTGGTCACGACCGAGGACCGGATGATTCCCCCGGCAGCCCAGCGCACCATGTCCAAGCGGGCCGGGTCGGCTGTCGTCGAGGTGGCGGCCAGTCACTCCGTTTTCCTGTCGCAGCCGGCCGCCGTGGCCGGCCTCATCACGCAGGCCGCGGCCGCGGTCGCCGCGTAGCAGTAATCACGAACGCCCCGCTGAACGAACCGGACTCGGCGGGGCGTGTTGGTAGCGCCGCGGGCGATGTGAGCGGAGGGGCGCGCCACCACGCCCTCGTCAGGGCGGGCGCGGGCGGCAGGCCCTGGCCGAGGCCTGATTCCAGTCACGTCACACACGTTGGCCGCGACGTCCAGGAGGACATGTGGGCAGGGAGCAGCGGCGGGCACTGGATGAGGTGCGGCCCGCGCTGGTGGTCGAGCGGGAGGCGGACGCCCGGCCCGGGACGATCTTGTACTTTCACGGCGGCGGCAACATCTTCGGCTCGCCCGAGACCTCGCTGCTGCTGACAGCGAACCTGGTAGTCAGGACCGGTTTCAGGGCCTTCTCGCTGGACTACCGGCCCGCCCCCGAGCACCCGTTTCCGGCCGGGGCCGACGACGCGCTAAACGCCTACCGCGCGCTTCTCGATTGCGGCGAGGACCCCGCGGCCATCGCGTTCGCCGGGGACTCCCGCGGCGGCCACGCCGTCACCGCCTGCCTCGCCGCCCACTCGGCGTCCTTGGACAGATCAGAGCTGACCAGCACCGCCAGCAGGCCGAACAGGCACCTCACCAAGCGATAGACGATCGACAACCGCCCCGAGATGGTCCCAGCCACGGCCCTGATCTCGCAGCAAGACCCCAGCTCACACTACGAAACCGGGTTTCCGAGCGGGACAAGCTCCCGCTGGGCAAGCCGGTGCCCACCCCGGAATCCCGGCGCTATCCGCCCAGGTCCGGCCGGCCCGCAGAACCGGAACGACCGCCTCCAGATTGTGTGCCTGACGAGGTGACCCGCAGGGCCAACGGACCGGGCGCCGCCAGCAGGAATCACGAATCGCGTCGGCGTGTCTTACCGGACCCGGATCAGCAGCTCACGGCGAGCCTATCCAGCCACGACCGGCACCATACG
>Ga0335075_10014181_pt1 | contig 11978 bp, 13 predicted proteins | sample Lox_Sample_24_FD_206723 | JGI IMG/M metagenome (GOLD analysis project Ga0335075, IMG submission 206723) | Soil microbial communities from Loxahatchee National Wildlife Refuge, Florida, United States - Lox_Sample_2.4 | ecosystem: Environmental > Terrestrial > Soil > Wetlands | place: USA... | reverse complement strand
TGATCTTGAACGAGACGGAATCTCCGTCCGCGGCTACCTTGCCGAACCAGGGGCGGCACGGCAGCGAGCCGCGATGGAAGACGACGTTGATGTTCGGCCCACCTCGAGCAGCGAGGAACGCGTACGTTTTATTGAAGACGCCTGCGTGCCCGTTCTTATTTGGTTTCACGAAGTAGACCTGGTAGATGCCGGAGCGCGGGCGTCGTATGCTGTCGAACGTCAGCACGTACACCCGGCCGCCCCCCGAGGCGCCGAATCGCGCGCCGGCAGCATCGCACGGTGACGATGCGCAAGCGATCAGCGCGAGCAGGAGCAGCGACGCTCGGACGAGGCTCATCTCAATCGTCGTCCGGCGGTACGAGCGAGGGGCGGCGGCGCAAGAGATCGCCGACGGTAAGGCGGGTCGGAATCGTCACGAATGGGCGCGGGGCTTGCGTGAAATCGAAGCAGTCGTCGAGATCGTTGGCGCGCCGGTCGCTGGCCGCGAGCGGCGGCAAGCCGAAGACGTGCTCGGTGAACTTCAGGATACTGCCGAATTCGTACGGTACGTGTGAGACGTAGCCGGCTTTCGCGTACGGCGAGACGACGATGAGCGGCACACGGTCGCCGAGACCGTCGTCGTCCACTTGCGGGGGCCGAACGTGATCGTACCATCCGCCCGAATCGTCCCATAAGATCAGGATCGCGGTGTCGTTCCAGTACTTGCTGTGGCCGACGGCGTTGACGATCGAGGCAACCCAATCGGGGCCGCTGTCGCTCTCGGAATCGGAATGATCCGAATTCTTCCAGTCGGGGATCACCCACGTCACCGCGGCCAACTCGCCGTTGGGTATATCCGAGAGGACGCTCGTCTCCGGCGAGACGATGTTCGTCGCCCAGTCCGGGCCGTACCGAATATGCACGACGGCGTCGTACGCCGTCCACAACTGCCCGAAATCGGGGCCATGCCGGGGCGCCTTCGCTTGGCGTGCTCGTCGATGAAGGCGCTGCGCGCCGATCTGTGCCCACAGCTTTTGCGAATCGACGTGGGGCGCATAGTACCGCCAGGGGAGGTGCGCGGCATCGAGCTCGTCACCGAGCGTTCGGAATTCGAAGCACGGATAGACGTGCGGCCCCGGTCTTCGATGGGGCCCCAGCGTCGGAACGCGTGAGAACGGGCTCGAGTCACAGCCCCACGGTTTCCCGCTCGGAACGTTGATCACGTGCGCAGCTTGGCCGGCGATGAGAAAGAGGTGCGCTCCGAAACTCTGGTCGAGGTTCGATTGGAAGAGATGATCGGCCAGCGTGTATCGCTTGGCCATCGTGAAATAGGGTTCGATCTCGTTTTCTGGGACGTACGCGTATTGCGGGTATGCGTTTTTCGGAGGAGGACCCACGGCAGCTTGCCCCTCTCCGGCATAGACCAAGTCGAATCCATTCATCTTGCCGCCGTTGTATGCCAGCAAGAAGTCGTTGTACCGGTGGCTGATGTCGTATCCCACCCGCAATGAGACCGGTGCAAGGCGTACGCGGCGGCCGAGGTGATCGTAGCCGTAGTCGGCGTAGTCCGCTCCGGCAAAGCCGTGAAAGAGATTGTCGAAGCTGCGGTTCTCTTGAACGACGATGACGACGTGCTTGATCTTCGATGCGAGCGGCGCCGCGCTCGTCGTGGGGCTCGTGCCGGCCGGCTTGCCGCCGCAAGCCGACAAGAGCGCGACGAGCAAAAGTGGTGTTATCGCCCAGCGGCGCACTCAGGAATCCTCAAAGGGTACATAGGAGCAGCTTTGGCTACCGATAACCTCTCCATGCCCGTTTGCGCCCACACCCTTCGCTCGTTTCGCTTGGAGCCGCAAGCACATCAGGTACCGCTGCTGGTCGGCATCAGCGATGTCGCCCCACAACCAGGGAACGAAAGGCTTTCCAATTTGCCACGGATCACGAAGCGCGTTCCACGCCGGCGCTACGTCGCGAAATCTCCGCGGATCCGTCTCCAAGAGCGTGCAGTCCGGACACGTGCGGCCTTGTTCGGCACGCAGTTGACCGCGCGTAACGCCCGTATCGAACGCCGGCGCCCAGACACTCGGCAACGTCTGGACGCCGACGGGAGCATCGAGCGCGCTGTAGCGCACCGTGACCGCAGTCGCGGGAAAGACGAAGAGGTCGCCGTAGGCGCGCACGATGACCGAACGGTCGCTGTGCACGACCTGAGCGTACGGCGAGAAATCGTACGACCGCTGCGTGCCAACAACGGTGACGTAGAGTGGCGTCTTTCCCATCAACTTTGCATCGGCGATACCGTGGTCGACCGAGACCTGATCGTCACCGAGCACCGCAACCCCGGAAACCGCGTTCGCGTACACCGGCATGCGCGACTGCTGCTCTCGTCCAGCACATCCCGAGAGACTGCTTACCAACACCAACCCGAGAAGACAATGCCGCACGCCGGCACCGGTAGCCACAGCTCTCTCTATCGTCGAAGCAAGTCGATCACCTGCGAGGCGACGCGATGCTGGTAGCAGCAACGGTCGTCTCGGCAGATCATGAACGGCTGCGCCGCCGGTGGAAGCTCGAAGGCGGCGTTCCACCGCTGGCTGGACAAAAGGTGCCGCCCAGCGCGGGGCGCCGTTCGGCGCAAGAGCTCGAGCAACTCCCGACACACTGGCGCAAAGAGCGCTACCGGCTCCTCGCCGACGCTGAGACGGGATGCGCGGTTGGTGACGATCCCAGCTATGCAGGTTTCGTCCTGGTGTATGATTGGCAGACGCGAAAAGAGATCTGGCGCTCGCAGTGGGGTTCGCAGATATTTACGCCAAGCGGACTCTGTTTCGCCGACGGGCTGATGTACGTCAACGATATGGAGGGCGCGCATATCTTTGCCATCGATATGCAGCGCGAACCGGGCCGGATCGTCAAGCGTATCTCGCACCCCTACTTGAACGACCTCCACAGCCTCGCGCGTACGCGGCGTGGACTACTGGCCGCAAGCAGCGGTACCGATCTCGTCATCGAAATCGATCTCGAGGGGCGCCTCCTCTTCGAATGGTGGGCAGCGGAGCACGGCTACACGATGACCCCTGCCGGCGTCGAACGGTCCTCTGGGAGAGGCAACGAACACCGCGACATCTACTACCACACGCGCTATCAAAGCACGCACGTCAATACCGCCGCCGTGCGCGATGCATCGGAACGCTACATTTTAGCACTGCTCTTTCAGCAAGGTCAGCTCGTGCAGATCGATCGCCATGCGGATGAACAGCAGAACACCGAGGTGATCCTCGAGGGGCTGCTGCGTCCGCATACACTCGAGCAGATTCCGGGCGGCTGGCTCATCAGCAACAGCGTCGGTCAGGAGTTGCTCGTGCTCGACGACGCCTTGCGCATCGCCGGGCATATCGAATACGCAGGCGGCTGGATTCAGGATTGCACGCGCCTCCCCGACGGGCGCATCCTGCTCAACGATGTGGATCAGCACCAGATCGTCGAGTTCTCCGGCACGCCGCCGGCGATTGCACACGTCATCCCCTATGGCGAAAACTGGAGGATGGGCGAACTCTGCATGATGCCGCCCGCAATGGAAGAGGCCTTCCTTCAGACGATACGCGCGCACCGGGCGTGAGGCCACGGGTTGTCGCATCCGAAGAGGAACAGAGAGCCGGCAGTAAACTGCCGGCTCTCATCATCGTTTGGGGTCTGCGGCCGCGACCGGCCGCGAGGAAGGCTTACGGTGTCGGTGTGGCCGGAGCGGGGGTGATCGGTGCGACGTTCTCCGAGTGACCGAGGGTCAGTCCGTAGAACTCGACAGTCGCCGTCACGTCCGGACCAGTCGTCGGGCTCTGGTCGTAGTCACCGGCCTTGAAGTACATCCCTTCGTCCGCGAAGCCGGAGGGCATCGGCCAGGTGTTGGTGGTGTTTCCAGCTGCGCCGTTTGCCGAGGTGATCGTCAAGCTGATCGTCGCCGAAGCGCCGGTCCCGTCGAGCGAGAGGATGTAGCTGAACTGCTGACCGAGCGGCACTACCGCGACCGGTGCGTAGACGCTGAATCCGCCGGAGGGCGAGCCCTCGATACCGACGACGAGCGTGCCGGCACCCGCGTCGCGGAAGGTGTTCGAACTCGGCGGGCTGCCGCCGGCACCGAAGTAGAAGAGCTCGATGAGCGGCTTGGTCGACGCCGGCGTGCCGTTGCCGATGTGGATCTGGCCGACGCAGACATGGTCGGGAACTTGGGTCACGGCCAAGGTCGCGTAGAGCGTGTTGTTGCCGACGATCGGCCAACTGGCTTCGGTCGTCTCGTTGTACATCTCACGCAGCTCCGAGCGAGCGTACAGCGAGTGCGCCGTCGTCACGCCGTTGGAGGGATCGACGAACTCCATCGCCCCCGTGCTGGGATCGGTGAGGAAGTACTGATCGGTGTAACCGGCGACCAACTGCGCAGGCGTATCGGTCTGTGGCGAATGGACGGCACCGATGGGCTCCTGAAGTTCCCACCACTGGAGATTGAAGTTGCTGCCCGGCGGCACGCTGCCACTGAGCGTCCCCGGCGGGAGTTCAGAACCCGGGAAGCCGTCAGCCGGATAGGGCGGAGCTTCCGGGGCCGGCGAGCCTTGCGGAGCCGCGGATGACGACCCCGTGGGATACGGTGTCGAAGACGGACGCACGGTCGGTGTCGGGGTCGGAGTCTTTCCAGGTGTCGGCGTCGTCGTCTTCACGGGTGTCGGGGTGGGAGTCGGCGACTTCCCAGGGGTCGGCGTCGTCGTCTTCACCGGCGTGGGAGTGGGTGTCGGCGACTTTCCAGGCGTCGGCGTCGTCGCTGGTGGTGCCGTATATGGCGGCGTCGTCGGCGGTGCGGTGTACGGCGGCGTCGTCGCTGTGGGCGAGGCCGTCGGGGTCACCGTTGACGTCGGGGTTGACGTCGGGGTAACGCTCGCAGAGACGGTCGGCGTCGCCGTCGCACCGTTCGAACTCGACTGCGGGGTCGGGCTCGAAGTCGGAAACCCAATCCCCGTACCGGAGCCTCCACAGCCAGCCAAGAGTCCAGCTGCGGCAAAGGTGCACAACGCAGCACGCAAAGGCGAATTCATCCACTACCTCCAGAACGCCAGCAAGACGAGCGTGCGCCAACGCGCCCGACGTTACATCGTCAGACTACTCGACCTACCCCCGCCCCGTCAAGAAAAAGACTTTCGCTGCGTGCTACTTGCGCAAAATTTCACCATGGCGCGGGGGATACGCATGTAGGTGGCGACTGGGCCGACGACGCGGCCTCATCTCCGTCCGGAGAAGGCACCGACCAGCGCGATAACGGCCGTCAATGCGATGCTCAGCAGCAGCGAGGTACCGATCGGGAGATAGAGGCGCCAGTTCTGGCCGCCAAAGGAGATGTCGCCCGGTAGGCGGCCAAGCCGCAACGGGGCAAACTCAGCGAGCAGCCCCACCGCCACGAGCGCCAAACCGCAGACGATCAGCGCGCGTCCCATCGTCTACCCACCGTCTCGTCGTCGTTGCGCACGTTGTCTTGTTCCTACGTGATCTTGATCAGCGCCGCATTCGCCGCCGCAACGTTCACCGTGACGGTCTGCGCGGTGACCGTCAGGGTCTGCTGCGGCGTTCCGTCCCAGGCCCCGTTGAGCTCGATCGCTGCGCCGCCGTACGTGATCGCCGTCCCGCCGTTGTATATTCCCAAGTTCGCGAGCTGGGCGGAGGGCGTTGCGCCGGTCGATGCCAAGACCGTTACGACCGCCTGAGTTGCCGCCGTACCGACGTGGATCGTGATGTTGGTCGCGTTCGTCGTGTCTTTGTTGTTGACGACGACGTAGGTGCTGCTCCCCACTTTGACGGCGTAGGCGCTGACCGCAACGCCGGTAGCCGAGAGGGACGCGTTGAGCAACTGGCCGGAGGCACCCCCTGCGAACATACGCGTGAAGAGATACAGTGCATAGAAGAGCGGCTGCACGGCCGTTACATTGCCCGCGCCGTCGTCGCCGATCGGCGTGTATCCGCTCACGGCACCTCCGCCGTGAAAATTCAGGCCGGCGGCACCGTGCTGCGCTGCGGTGAAGATGAAATCGATCGCCCATAGCGCAGCCGCGAAGACGTTGGCGACGCCGCTCGGATGCGTGCTGCCGAAATATGAATTGCACTCGTCGATGCGAAACGGTACGCCGTGCGTTTGCGCCGCCGTCTGCAGGCTCTCCAATTCCGCGACGAAATGCGGATCGGGATAGGTGAGCATCCCCGCAATCGAGGGCGCTGCGCTATTGTAATTGCTGATGTAGTAGTGCTCGGTCAGCAACGAGATGACGCCCTGCTCGCTGGCCGCGAACTCTTCAGCCCATCCGGCGCTGTCATCGGCTGCTGCTGGGCCGCTGAATGGCGCTCCGGGGACCGCAGTCGCCATCGCGGCTTGAAATTGTTTCCAGCCCGGGATCGTGCCCTCTTCCACCGTTCCACCATTCAAGAAGATGGCGTAGGTGATGCCGGCCAGACCCGGCGTGTCATCGTCACCGTAGATGTCCGGTTCGTTGCCGATCTCGAAGGCGAGCAGCTGTGTTCCGAGCTGCGCGGCGACCACGGTCGCCTCTTGCGCCGCAAGCGCCGGCGAACCGGTCGAACCCGAGCCGCTCGCAAAGTTGACGCCGTAGATCACGTTCCAGTTCGGACAGAGTTTGATCAACCCGGCGAAGTTGGTCACGTCTTTGGGCGCGACTTGCGCGCTCGTCTGGCCCGCGCCCGCCGGCGTCCACGTCGTGCGATCCACGCTGTTGGCGCCGATGCGTAGCGTCCCGCCGCCAAGTGCATTGAAGAGGCCGATCAAATTCGCGTTTGCCGGTCCGAAATAGACGCCGGGCGACGTATCGATATGGTTCTTTTCATAGCTCAAGCTCGCAAAACTCGCGCTCAAGAGCGCCGTGTTCGGCGCCTGCGTCTGCGCGATCGTCAACGTCGAGGCGACACCGGCCGGAGCGGCCGACGCGGTCGAGAGCGGCGTCGGCGAAGGGCTCGCCGAAGGGATCGCGCTTGCAGTGGGCGCTGGGCTCGGGCTTGGTGAGGAGGCCGGCGGGGCTGGGCTAGCCCCGCCTCCGCCACAAGCGCCGAGGCCGCCCGTGCTCACAGTGGCTGCGGCGAGTCGCATGAACTGACGGCGCTTCATCGCACTCCCGGAGATATTCTGGTCGGACATGCTCTCCCTCGATGCGCGCCACGCGCTAAGCGCGATGGCCGCTCACGCGCTCATCACCGTCGTCGAGCGATAATATGGAGGTTCGCGCACCCCCTGAACACCTCCTAAGGCCGATACCGTTTCTTAATGCGTTTCCAACGTAAGCGATGCGCTTTCCAACGTAAGCGATGCGTCTCCAACGTAAGCGACACATCGCACGTCCGGGCTGCGCCGAGAAGAGTACGCTGGTGTCGTGCGGAAAGGCGACCGGTGCTCCTTCCCGGGAAGAGGCTGATCGAGCTTTCACTCGACCGTGACGTTCTCTTATTTTTCGAGGATCGCGACCAAGACACGTTCCTCAGAGGAGACCGCCGCCTGCGGCGTGCGCTTCGGAAGACGGTCGCCGTCTTTCGCCCGGGACACCAACGGGTTTCCGGCTTCGAGATGTCGTTCGTTCTTTTGCGCCGCGCCCTGGAATCGATCGGACGACGGGTTCACGTCAACGCATTTGCTTTGGCGCAGCGTCATCCCGATTTCCCGGTCGGCCTCTGCGGTTACCACCACATCCTCGACCATTGGAACTTGCCGAACCCGATGGTCGTCGGACCGGGTCTATACGATCATCCCAAGCGCAATCCACGCCTCTTCGAAGACCACCGCGTTCGTTCATATCTGGTCTTCTGCGAATGGATGCGTGACCAGTTTGCCGAGGTCTACGACCGCAAGTTCCTCGATCTGTGGTTCGGCGGAATCGATCTGGCGCAGTGGCCGGATATGCGCGAGCGGCCCAAAGATATCGACGTCCTCGTCTACGACAAGATTCGCTGGAACCGCGAGACGCTGGTGCCCTCTTTTCGCGACCCTTTGCTGCGCGAGCTGACGCGGAACCAGTTACGCTACGAGATCGTGCGCTACGGTCACTATACGCTCGCCGAATATCGCCGGCTGTTGGAGCGGAGCCGCTCGATGCTCTTCTTGTGCGAACACGAAACACAGGGCATGGCGTACCAGGAGGCGATGGCTGCGAACGTCCCGGTGCTTGCGTGGGATCAAGGATTCTGGCTCGATCCGAACCGACGGCTTTTCGGGACGGATCTTCTTCCGGCGAGTTCGGTGCCATACTTCTCGCCGTCGTGCGGAGATCGCTTCTCCGGCATCGAAGAGTTTCCGCAGGCGCTCGACCGGTTCATGGCGTCGCTGGCAGAGTATACGCCTCGCCAATGGGTTGCGCAAAACCTCTCCCCCGCGCAATCGGCAGCGCTCTATGTACGAGCCTACGAGAAGGCGGCCGCACCACTCCAAACCGATCGAGGCACAGCTACCTCCGCCGTATATAACGACTAGTGCGAAAAGCCTATGCAGTCGTAGAGTTTACATCCGCGTTATCTAAGCAAAGATAGTAGAGAACCTGACGCGCTCCTGGTAAAGGGAAAGGAGCCGTCTCTCGGAGGGCCTCTTTATCAATCCGTCTTCTCTCGCGCCGTCGGGCCGGAAAAGTACTGCCCGCACTCTTTATCTTGCGCTCTTCTCTCTCAGCCTCGCGAGCGGATGCGGCGGCGGCGGAGCTACGCCGCCGCCGCCGCCGACGACATCCCCCTCCTCCACTGCCACCGCGCACGTGACGTACGCGCCGAGCGCGTCGCCCTCGGCGACGGCGTCAACGAGCCCTTCTTCGACCGCGTCGGCATCGGCAACAGCGTCGCCGCCGGCTTCGCCGACAGCGAGTCCCTCGAGCGTTCCAACAGGCGCCACGACGACGAGCCCTTCACCTGCTGCGAGCCTTTCGCCGACGTCATCCCCGTCGCCGACCGCACCGCCATCACCGACGCCGACTCCGCTTCCGACGCTGACCATTACGGAGTGGCCGATTGGCTCGGCAACCAGTGGGCCGCGCGGCATCACCGAAGGTCCCGATGGAAACCTCTGGTTCACCGAAGCCAACATCAGCGACATCGGCCAAATGACACCAAGCGGAGCGGTGACGCAGTTTCCGATTCAGATCCCAGGGAGCTTTCCGTGGCTCATCGCGCGTGGGCCTGACGGCAACTTGTGGTTTACGCTCCCCGATTCCGGCTCCGGCGACATCGGGCGCATCACGACTACGGGGACAGTGACGTTGTTTCCCATTCCGACGGCCAACAGCGACCCTGCGGGCATCGTCGCCGGCCCCGACGGAAACATGTGGTTCACCGAAGAGGCGGCCAATCAAATCGGCGTGATCACGACCGGCGTGAACGCGATGGGCGCGCCGTCGGGAACGGCCGGCACGTTCACCGAGTACCCGATCACGACGCCGAATAGCCAACCCTGGAACATCGCCGTCGGTTCCGATGGCGCGCTTTGGTTCACCGAATACAACGCAGGGCAGATCGGCCGCATTCCGACCAGCGGCCTTCCCATGAACGAATATCCGACCGGCGTCACCGGAAGCCGTCCATTCGGCATCGCCGCCGGCCCGAACAACGAAATCTGGTTCACCGACGACGGCGTCGACACCAACGACGTCGGCAGGATGTCGGTCACCGGAACGAACGTCGTCGAGACGCCGCTGACCTCGCCGAACAGCTACCCCAATATCATCGTCGAGGGACCCGACAGCAACATGTGGTTTACTGAAGCAACCTCCAGCCGAATCGGGATGATGACGACCGGCGCAAATCCCACCCTCACGGAGTACAGCGTCTCGGCAAACAGCAGTCCCGAAGGCATCGCAGTTGGGCCCGGCAACACGCTCTGGTTCACCGAGACGACGGCCGGGAATATCGGAGAGATCGAAAACCTCCCCTAACCGCCATACCCTAAATCGGGGGCAACGCCTGGACGGGGAAGATAGGTCCAATAGGCACTAGCCGCTCTTCCGCTCCTCTCGTACGATAGGAGGGCCGACCTGGAGCGGTCTCGCCTTGACAGCTATGACAGCGATCCCTCTGCCCTCTCCCAACGTCACGATCGCGGGCGTCAGTATCGACGCCCTCGAATTCAACGCGGTCGTCGACGCGATCGCACAGCATGCGGAGAGCGGCGGAACGCCGGGATACGTCGTGACCCCGAACGCCCACCACGTGGTGCTTTACCAACGCGATACACTTCTTCGCGAGATCTACCGCGGCGCGTTCTTGGTCGTGCCCGACGGCGTCCCGCTGTTGTGGGCCGCCGCCTTGGTGGGAACGCCGCTGCGCGGCCGCGTCAACGGGACCGACCTCACAGAAGCCCTCTGTGCGCGCGCGGCGCGCGACGGGCTGCGCGTCTTTTTCCTCGGGGGCCGCGACGGCGCTGCGCTCGCCGCCGCGAGACACCTCACCAAAAAATATCCGGGGCTGAGCATCTGCGGCACGTATTGTCCGCCGTTCGGCTTCGAGAACGACCCCGCGGAGAATGCGTGCATCCGCGCGGCAGTGGCGGCCGCTCAGCCGCACCTCCTCTTCGTTGGCTTGGGAGCGCCCAAACAAGAATACTGGATGCACCGGAATCTCCCCCAGATCGGCGTTCCGGTGGCAATTGGAATCGGCGCCAGCCTGGAATTTCTCGGCGGCCTCGTCTCCCGTGCTCCCGTTTGGATGCAGCGCGTCGGGCTCGAGTGGTTTCATCGCTTGATGAGCGAGCCGCAGCGCCTCTGGAAGCGCTACGTCTTCGGCAATGCGACGTTTTGCTGGCTGGTGATCCGTCAGTTGTTCGCGGGTGCCGCTCCCAATGCTCCGATTGACAGGCAGTAAACACAGACGGATTGAAGCCTGAGGGGATGGATGTGCGCGGACCTCTTCGCATCTGCGTAGCGATCCCCACGTTCCGGCGTCCGGGGACGTTTGGTCCCCTGCTGGACGCTCTTTCGCAACTCACCTTTGCGAGCGAGCCGCCCCTTCTCGACGTTCTCGTCGTCGACAACGATCCGCAGGGCAGCGCTCACACCCTGGTCGAGGAGAAGCGCGCCCGCTTCCGCGGCGCCGTGCACTACGCTCGGGTCGCGCAGCCGGGGCTCTGCTCCGTGCGCAACTATGCGCTTGGGTTTGCCGCCGATACCTACGACGCGCTCGTCATGATCGATGACGACGAAGCCCCACCGCCCGGCTGGCTCGACGCGTTGCTGCGCGTGCGCGAGGCGACGCAAGCCGACGCGGTGATCGGTCACGTCGTGCCGTCGTACCCGCCTGGGGCTCCTCGCTGGATCACGAGCGGCTCCTTCTTCTGCGTCCCCCCGCCACCGGACGGGATGCTGATCGAGTACGGCAACACCGCCAACTGTCTGATGATGCTCGCCACGGTGCGCGCGATGGGTCTGAGCTTCGATCCTGCGCTCAATCAAGCCGGCGGCGAAGACGAGCTCTTCTTCCGGCAGATCGTCGCGCGGGGCGGCCGCATCGCGTTCGCTGCGCATGCCGTCGTCACCGATTTCATTCCGTCCAGCCGTCTCAACCCCAAGTACATCCTCCAGCGCGAGCTGCGCAAGGGAAACACGCTGACCATCTGCGACCAGAAGATCCATGGTACCGTGCCGGTGCTCGCGCTTCGTGCAGCCAAGGGCATCGCGCGCTCCATCTTCGGCCTGGTCTCGTTCGTTCCGCGCGCACTCATCTGGGGCCGGCGCGGTGCCGTCGGTGCGCTGTGCGACATCGTTCGCGGCGTGGGAATGCTGCTCGGCCTCGCCGGTGTCCGGATTCTGGGCTATAAGCGCACCGACGTCACGGTGGCGACGACCGAGGTCTTCCTCCAACGCGACCCACGGCTGTTGCCGGTCACCACGTGAGGCCCAAGCAGAGCAAACGCCGGCGCATCCTCGAGGCGATCGTGCATGGGCCGCTGGCGCTCCTCGATCTGATCGTTCAGCAGGCGCGCGAGAACACGATTC
>Ga0335075_10014180_pt1 | contig 11979 bp, 17 predicted proteins | sample Lox_Sample_24_FD_206723 | JGI IMG/M metagenome (GOLD analysis project Ga0335075, IMG submission 206723) | Soil microbial communities from Loxahatchee National Wildlife Refuge, Florida, United States - Lox_Sample_2.4 | ecosystem: Environmental > Terrestrial > Soil > Wetlands | place: USA... | reverse complement strand
CCATTGCGGCAACGGACCACCGAGGAGACGGCGCGAGCGCGCGGCAATACACGGGCCGCCAGATCGGGTTGTCAGTTCAGACATCGGTCTGACACCGGCCAGACAGCCGAGGACTAATGATCCCGGACGTTCGGTTTCGGGACCCGGCCTGGTATTGGTCTGCGTCAGGCAGCTGAGACGCGGTTACGCCATGAAACCGTCCCGGAACGGCTCACGGCAGGCAGGGAAACCCACCGACGCGCTAATCGGAATCGGGGATATCCGCGCCCTTTTCAAGCTCGGCCGCACTGCGGCCTACGAGCTAGTGCCGCGTCAGGCATCGTTCGCCCTGTTGCGCTGATGACTGGGATACTCGAGGTCATGGGGATACTGCGAGGTCGGCCGTGGGGTCCTGATGATTTGACTGGCGGGCCGGCTGATGAGGTCTTCGCTCGGGTGCGCGCGGCCGTGCCGGGGCTGGTGGTCGAGCGGTTGCAGGTGATGCACCCGGGCGATGACGACAACGTCTACTTTCTGGGCGATGGGCATGGCCTGGACCGCGTCCAGATTGATACTTGTCCCGGCGGCCGGCCGCCGTTCCTGATCGAGGCGGAGACACGGTTCGAGACCTCTGACGTGGCCGGAGCCGCCGCAGTCGTGGCGTCTTGGCTCGGCTCAGGCAGCGTTGGCGCGGGCGACGATCCGGCGTAGGCGCTCGTCGGCGGCGTGCTGGTTGCGCCAGATGATGTACCGGCGGATCATGCTGGCCTGCTCTTTATGGCTGCGGTGGTCGGTGCCGTTGAGCGTGAAGTAGCGCAGCGCCGTGAACTGCGCTTCAATGCGGTTGAGCCAGGAACTGTTCGTCGGCGTGTAGGCGATCTCGACGTTGCCCGCCTCCGCCCAGTCGCCGGCGCGGGTGTCCTTCTTCGTGCTCAGGTGCGGGGAGAAGTTGTCGCAGATGATCGCGATCCGCACGCCCGCGGGATGCAGCGACCGCAGGTAGCGGCAGAACCCGAGGAACTGGGCGCGCTTCTTGTGCGTCTTGACGTGCCCGTACAGCCTGTCCTCGGTCAGGTTGTAGCCGGCGAGCAGGTGCCTGACCCCGTCGTTGCGGTGATAGGTGGCCCGCATCCGCGGCCTCGGCTCGCGGCCCGGGTCCTTGTGCTTCCCGCCGCGGGCCGTCCACTGGCGGCCGGGGCGGGGCTGGAGGTTCAGCGGCCCGAACTCGTCCATGCACCAGATCACCTCCGGCTCGCCCGGCTCGGGGATCACCTCGCGGTCGGCGATCGCGTACAGGTGCTCCACCCGGGCCTTCTTCGCCTCGTAGTCCAGGTCCGCCGAGGCCTTCCAGGTCTTCACGGCCTGAAAGGAGACGCCTTCGTCACGGAGCAGGACCCGCAGGCCCTCGTGGGAGATGTCGTCGACCACCCCCTCGGCCACCAGGAAGTCCGCCAGCTTGGCCAGGCTCCGGGTGCTGAACGGCAGCCCGTGCTGCGCAGGCTTCGACTTGGCGATCTTCTTGATTTCCCGCCGCTCGGGCAGGGTGAAGGTCCGGGGCCGGCCGCCGGAGTACTTCGGGTACAGCGAGGCGAACCCGTCGTCGTTGAAGTTACGGATGACGTCCCGGACCCGGTCCGCGCTGGTGAACGTCACCCCCGCGATCTTCGCCGGGGACATGCCCTGCGCGGACAGCAGGACCATCTGCGCTCGCCGCCAGGTCACCACCGACCCGGTGCCACGCCGCACGATCCGCAGCAGCCGCTGTCCCTCGTCATCATCGATCTCGCGAACCTGCACACGCTCGGCCATGCCCGCCAGTCTGGCGCCGTCGGCCCGGCGGCGCACCAGCTCCGCCCGGCGCGCCGTCAGCTACAGGGCGAACGTTGGCTGATGCGGCACTAGCTTGCGAATTGTCTTGTCGCTGGCACCGACGGCGCGTGCGATGCGAGCCGAGCTGTGACCCATCACGTGCAAGGCGCGCAGCCGCAATCGTGCGCCTCCCGCGTCTAGGCGACCTCGTGGCAAGATGTCACTGGTCACAGCGAGCAGCGCCGTGGGAATGCTGCCGGTTCCGGCGCGGCGGCCGGCGGCAAGGTCGTGGACTGTCGTGGGTGCGACCGCGGCTGCAGAGGCGATTGTCCGGTAGGTGCCGCCAAGCTGCCGCAACTGGTTCAGGTGGTTACGGACGGCGCCGGGTCCGGCATCAGGCTGATCGGGGCTGGCGACGCCCGGATTTGGCTTGGCACTCATCAGCTCAGCGCCTCTGCATCGTGATCGGGCTGAACAGGGCGTGCCTCACACGTCTTACGCGCCGAGTCCAGGGTGCGCGTGATCTCCGGTTCAGCCAGGCCGGCCTGTCGGGCGGCGTTGGCCAGCAGGCTGATGTCGGCAGATCGGTCAGCCTCGAGCGCGCGGCTGGCGGCCCAGAAAAGGCCGGCGTTACGGTTTCCCTCGGCCTGGCGCGCGACCCAACGTGCGAGACGGCTGACGTCTCGATCCGTGACCTGACGAGATTCGGATCTACGCGGCTGTCGCTGTGGTTGCAGCAACCTGGTGACCGCGGCCCAGTCCAGGCCGCCTTGGCCGTCGAGTGTCTTGATGAGCCGGTAAGGCCTGCCGTCCACCCGGGAAGGCGGGGCGAGGATGTAGCCGCCTGCGGACCTGAAATCCACGTGCTGGCCGGCTAGGTGCCCGTTGCGCTGGCGCGAGCCCGCGAAGTAGACGTGAAGGCCGCCTCCCGGGGTGCGCACGCACGTACTCGCGCCATCCAACAGACCGGCCCGCCCGAGCCGCTCAAGAGCGGCGAATCCACTCCCGGCGGGGCCGTGCTGGTCAACGTCCAGGACATCCGGACCAGGCGTCCCGGTGGCAATGGCCAGGTTCCAGACAGCGCCGCGGCCGAACCATGCGGTAATCCGCTCTTGGTCGGTGGTGGCATCGCGGTAGCCGTGTCGGGTTGCCGGGATCTTCTGACCCGGCTAGCAGGGAAACACTGGCCAGCCGCGAGAAGCGTAGGCTAGGGCCTCGCGGAGCGTCCCGTCGGTCATAGCGCGCTCCGCACTCGGGCGCTACTCGGCCTGGCGTGATCGTATCCTTTGGTTTCGGTCATGAACTGTGCGGATAGGGCGGGCAGGATGCGGGCTTGGTATTCGGCTTGGGCGGACAGCAGCTCGGCGCTGCGCTGGTCTTGGAGGTAGAGCACCGACCAGAGCTCTGCGAGGATGTCGAGCCCGTACAGGCACAGGTCGTGCGCCTCCCAGCATGGGCCGAGGGTGACGGCCAGATGGCCGTATCCGGGCCGGTAAACCTGCTCAACCCAGGCCCGGAGCCGGGACAGCGGTTCGTGGCGCTGCTCGGCTGAGAGCTTCCACCATTTCGGTACCGGATTGGCGAGGTGGTCGTCGGCGTCTCGATCGGCCGGAGGGGAATCGGCGAGCTTGGCCAAGGTTCCCTGGAGGTTCTTCACGGTGCGGTCGAGTCGGGCGATCTGCTCGTGGTGAGCGGCTAGTTGGTCGAGTGCGGCGGTGATCGGGTCGGGAGTCATGCTCAGCTCCATGGGAACGAGGTGCCGTCGTCCGGGATCCAGGCGGACGGCACGTGGTCTGGTATCTCTGCCTCTGGCGACAGGTCGGCGACCATCGGCGCAGCGGGCGGTAGGAAGACTTGCTCGCGATGGACCCGGCGGTAGGCGCGGTTCTTCCAGGCGCGCGGCAGGCGGGCGATGACAGGCGCGCAGCCGCCGCGGATCACGAGCGCGTATCCGGCGGGGAGCTGGCGGGGAGCTGGCGGATCATGTCAGGAGTGGCCACGTCGTGGCGAGTGCCGTGGTCCTGGCCACGGACCCGCCAGGAGGCCTGGCCGCACAGCTTGCTGGCCGCATCCAGCGTGGTGGTGTCGGTGATGCCGGGCAGGAACACCTTCACTGAGCAGGTGTCGAGGATGACCTGTCGGCCGTGCTCGCCCCAGCGTTCGACAAGCTGGGCCTCGCCGTGCGCCACCGCGGCGACCTGGATGCCCTTGCCTCCGGAGTCTGCCAGCCAGAACGGCAGCGGCACCGGGCAAATCTGGGTTACCTCGTCCAGGCCCATCAGCAGCGGCGGGTCCAGCCGCCCGCCCGGTGAGGCCTAGCCGATCTGCGCGGCCGCATAGTGAATCTCCGAAGCCATGGCTGCGAACAACGGCGCGACCGGGGCTTCCGCGCTGACCGCCTCGGCGATCAGGTAGAGCGTGCCTGTGTCGCTCAGGAACTCGACGATGTCGAACCCGTCGCCGGGTCCAGGCAGGACGGAGGTGGCGAGTGCAGGGTCGGCCATGAAGGACAGCGCCCTCGTCATGACCATGCGCACGGTGGCGACGGTCTTATGCGCCTCGCCGCTTAGCTCGGCCAGGGTTACCGCCCACTGGTGTGCACCGGCGGCGGCCAGTACCTGTTCCGGGACGTGTGGGTCAGCTCCGGATACCCAGGCGGCAACAGTCCGCAGGTCGGCGCCCATCAGCGCGGCCGCGTGGAAGTAGCCCCTCAGGTAGTCGCTAGCCTTGGCGGACCAGAACGTACCGTCCTCAACACCCTTCTGGGAGACGGCGAAAGCGAACGCGTCGGCGCGACGGATGGCAGTTGCCGGGTCCTCGCATCCGGCAACAGGCGACCAGCGGAACGTAGAGGGGACGCCGCCGATGCCTTGCGGATTGAACACGTGCACGAGGCCGCGACGTGACCGCGCGGCGGCGGTGAGGCCGAACACATCGGCCTTGGTAGTGATGGCGATTACCGCTCCTGGGTAGGCCAAGATCACGTCGGCCAGGAACGCTGTTTTGAAGGTTCGCGGCGGCGCCATCAGCAGCAGGTGCTCTTCCAACGGGACCCGCAACCCATGCCGGTAGTGGGCCCGGCCGAGGAACACTGAATGCGCATGCGGATCCAACAGTCGCTGCCAAAGCGGAAGAGAGCGGCGGATGCGACGGGAGCGGCGCAGCACTGCCGAGCGGCCCCAATGCAGCCACAGGCTGAAGACCGTGGCGAAGCCTTTGCCGGGGTGCAGTCGCAGGTGCAGCCGGAGCCGCAGATACCGGGCACGGTTGCCCGGCAGGTAGCGTGCGGGCAGGAACGCCCACGACACGAACGCGGCTACGGCGAGCAGGACGACTAGCACGATTGCGTACTTGAGAATCATGAAGGGTCTCCGTTGTGGGCTTGGGCGGCGAGCACGGCTCGGCGAAGCACGGTCCTGGCGGCGCCGGTGTTGAGGTCGACCTGGGGTGCGAGGGCGGCGGCGATCTTCGCCACCCTGTCCAGCGGGATCGCGGCTAGCGGGCCGTGGTGTTCGGTGACTAGGGCCAGAAACCTGGCGGACTTTGTGTCACCACGTCGGCGGCCTCTTCCCCGCCGCGGCGGGCTGATCGCCCGCGGCGATGCCGCAGCAGCGGCTGCCGGGGCCGGGTGGGCGGCGCGGTGCCCGGGAGCTATGGGACACTCTTCGAGCACCCAGGCGCGGAACTCGGCCAGCGTGGACGCGGGCGCCAGGCTCAGCCGGAGCAGCCACAACACCAGGCCACCGATCACCGCGAGCGGGGTAATTTCCTCGACGGCAAGCGTCACGTTCAGGTGCTTGTGCCGGGCGATCACCCAGCTCCGCACCACGTCGATCAACGTGTCGCTGGCCAGCGCGTAGGCCACCGGGGGCATCGCCCAGACTGCCAGGCTCCGCCAACCGGGGGCTGCGGCGATGACGTTCATGAACACGCTGGCGCCCACCGAGGCGACGTTCAGCGCTCGCGCCCGAATCGCCCGCCGCCCGTGCAGCGCCAAGGCGACGCCGAGACAGGCGAAGACCAGGGCGGCGGCGTCGGGAATCGCGGCCTCCAGGCCAGCCACGACGGCTAGCCGACGGTCGGCGTAGACCATCCGGTACTGCGCGGTGAAGCTCACCGCAGCCGCTGCCGCGGCCAGCGCGCAAAGCCCGATGGCGGCATTACGAAGCCAGACGGCCGACCGGTCGCGCGGGAGCACCACCTCGATCGGCCGACCTGCTTTTTCGTCACCCGGGTCCGCTGGGCGCGAAGACCACGGTCCGTTCGGGATAAATTCAGTCCAAGCACTGCGGGGGGAACGGGCACGGTCGGTCAGTTGATGTCTCCTTCGCTGTTGCGGGGACGGTGCGAACAGGACCACCAGCTCAGTCGCGGGTTGCACGGGCGGTTCCTTCCGAAGACGGGGTACCTGCTTTGTCGTGAATGGCAGGATGCGTCGCAGCGTCAGGACGCGGTTACTACGCGACAGAACCAGCGCTGGACGCGCAGGGACGTCCCCGCTAAGGTGAAGCCGTCCTTATACGTCCTGCTGGCACGGGTGAAATGCCGAACGAGAGGCTGCGAGCGCTTTTGCTAGAGCGCGGGGAAACCCCCGATAAGCTCGCCGAAGCCATAAGTGTGGACCCCAAAACGGTCGAGCGGTGGATCACCAAGGGGCGCACTCCGTACCGGGCGCACAGGTACGCGGTCGCCGCGTTCTTCGGCGTGGATGAGTCCTACATCTGGCCCGACGCACTGGGCCGGGATCAGGTCGCGGCCGTCTCTGAGAGCGAGATCGTCGCCGTGTATCCCCATCGTTCGGAGGTTCCGAGGGACGTCTGGGAACACTTGTTCTCTTCGGCCGAACGAGAGATCGGTGTCCTGGTCTATTCGGGCTTGTTCTTGTCCGAGGACGCGCGCGTGCAGCGGATCTTCAAGTCCAAGGCCGGGGCCGGTGTCCGGGTGCGGATCTTGCTCGGGGACCCGGATAACCAGGTCGTGGCTGATCGCGGTGTCGAAGAAGGCGTCGGAGATGCCACGGTTGCCAAGGTCCGTAACGCCCTCGCGCTGTACCGGCCGCTGCGCGCGGTGGAGGGAGTGGAGTTCCGGTTCCACCGGACGGTGCTGTACAACTCGATCTACCTCGCCGACGACCAAGTGCTCGTCAACACGCACATCCACGGCGTGGCCGCGGCGCAGGCACCCGTCTGGCATCTGCACAAACTCGCCGGAGGCGAGCTGACCAGCTTGTACATGGACAGTTTCGAGCACGTCTGGGAATCTGCTACGCCGTCCGGAGGAAACTAGGACACATGGCTCGCAGAATCGACTTCTATGACGACCCTGCCGCGCCCAAGGCGAACAGCCTGGTTCCGTCTGTCAACGTGGTCGTGACGAATGCCGAAGGCGATGTCTTGCTTATTCGGCGCTCAGATAATCAGAACTGGGCGATGCCCGGAGGGGCGATCGACCTCGGTGAATCTATGGTGCAGGCGGCCGTTCGGGAGACTAAGGAAGAGACGGGTATCGACTGCTCGATCACTGGGCTAGTGGGGATCTATACCGATCCGAAGCACGTGATTCTCTACACCAGCGACGGCGAGGCCCGGCAGGAGTTCTCCATTCTCCTTACCGCTCGCGCTACCGGTGGTGCGCCGACGTGCAGTGATGAGAGCAGCGAGGTGCGATGGGTGCCGCGGGAATCTCTTGGTGAGTACTCGATGGATCGGTCGATGCGGCTGCGTCTAGGTCATTTCCTCGAAGGGCGTGTGGGGCCGTACCTGGGCTGAGCCGACTGCCTCTATGGAGTGCTGGCGACTCTCACGTGGACCTGATGCACGGCTTTGAGGATCATCGGGGTCGCGCGGCGGATTGACCGGTTTACGACGTGGCCTGACCCGTAGCGGTGTCGGATTTCGGCTAGGCGCCTGTCTACGTTCATGGGTTCGCCGTCTGGACTGGTGGTCATATCGCAGCAGGTGAGCGCGTCGGCCAGCGGCTGAGGCGGAGCTTCGAACTCGCGACGGAGGAGGTCCGCGAGTCCTCGCTCTTCGGCCTCGATGATGGCGCAGGAGTGATGGGCGACGAGCCGACACAGCATCGGGTCCGCGTGCTGGACATCGCGCAGGTAGCGGGCACCGTCTAGGCCGTGCAGCCCTGTCCTGGCAAGCTCGGAAAGGTAGCCGATGTCATGCAGCCACGCGGCCGCCTCAAGTAGCTCGGCGTCGGCTGCGAAGGCGGGCGCGAGGCTGCGTGCCCGGGCGGCCACGCCTTGGACATGCGCCCAGCGCCGGGGAAGTGTGTCCTCCAGGAGGTTGCGGGCGAGGTCTTCGGCCCAGGCAGGAAGAGAGTGCATGAGGTCAAGGCTACGCAGCCAGTCCGGGACGTTCACGGACGTGACTTGCCGTCTGAGGACGTCTGAAACGCCCCTGGGGTTTTCATACGTCACACGCGCAACAGTCTCGCCGACAGAGGCTGACTGCTGACACGCGCAAGGTCGGAGCGCCCGTCACACGTGCAGGAATGCTCGGGTCCCTGCCACGGGCTTTCTGGCGATACCCGCCAGGATGTGCCCACCTGACTGTGCCGGTGACGGCTGGCCTGGCGATCCGGGCACCCATGCCATCGCGTCGGTCACCCCGGGTGGAATCGGCTCCAAGCCCTCAAGGAACGCGGCGATCTGCGCGAGGGAATGGTTGTAAAGCGTGCCCGCCCGGTACTCCCGGGCCAGGGCGTCTCCGGTCTGCTCATCCCCAGATCCCACTGAGAGCACGAAGTAGCTGCCTGGTGTTACGGCGCGGGCGAAGGTGGCCACGATGTAGTGGGCAGTGATGGCGTCGAAGAAGTGGAGCACCATCGCGAGAATGACCACCGTTGGCTCGGCCAGGTTGATCAGGTGCCGTGCACGAAGGTCGGCGAGGATGGCACCTGGCTCGGCCATGTCCCCGCGGATCGCGGTAACGTCGGGACCACGCAGAAGGGCTTGGGCGTGTGAGACCACGACCGGGTCGGCGTCGACGTACACCACGCGGCAGTCAGGGTGAACCGCCTCGGCAGTCTCATGAGTGTTCTGCCCGGTGGGCAGTCCGCAGCCGAGATCTAGGAATTGCGTGACGCCTTGCTTCGCCAGCCATTGGACGGCTCTGGCTAGGAACAGCCTGTTCTGCCGGGCAAGCAGCGGAAGCCGCGGGTAGACCGCGATCAGCCGCTCGGCTTCAGCGCGGTCGGCCGCGAAGTTGTCTTTGCCGCCGACTAAGTTCGTGTTGACACGCGAGTTGCTACCCATGCTAGCGTCGGTTTCTCGAACACCGAGACCACGATCTAGCAGGAGGTTTTGTTGACAGCGTTACACCACTTACGGGGCGCGGAACGGGCAGACATGGGCATCACCTCCGCACAAGAAGCGCGAGAGATCGCGATCGAAGCACTCGACATGTACCTCGTGGGCGGACGCCCGGAGGATCTCGAAGGCGCGCTACAGCAGATCATCTACGTCCTCCGGGACGGTGCCTGATGGCCAGCACGCGGGAACGGAACGGCCGGCACGTCGGTCTCTACCGGAACGCCCAGGGCAGGCAGCGAAGCGCGGGAACGTTCGACACGGCCCGCGAAGCACTCAAGGCAGCAGAGCACGCCGAGGCACTCGCCAACCCGCCGGCCACCGTCGAGGTACACGCGGGGACCAAGAGGGGACGGGTCACAGTGGCCGGGTACGCACACGCGTGGCTGAGTGGACACCGGCTCGAAGCAACGTCGAGGGAGTCCTACGGCGCGCTGCTACAGCACGTCGTTCGCGAACTCGGCGGCGTGTGCGTGGCAGACCTCGACACGGCCAAGTGCAAGACGTTCTTCCGGAAGCTCGAAGCCGGCAAGCTCAGCAGCGCCACGGTTGGCCACGTCCGCACCGTGCTACGGGCCATGTGCCGGGCGGCCATCGATGAGGAAATCCTCGACAAGATGCCCGAGATGGCGATCTCGCCCGTCCGGAACCGCGAGATGACGGTAGCCACGCGGGAACAGGCCCGGGTGATCGAGGCATCGGTGCCCGTCCACTACCGGACCCTCGTGCATACCCTGTTCCAGACCGGCATGAGGTACGGGGAAGCCATGGGGCTTGGCCCGGAGCACGTCGAGGTACACGAGGGATACGCAGTTCTCCACGTCGGCCGACGCGTCATCACGGAGGTAGGCGGACGGCCGGTAGTCAAGGCCTACGGCAAGTCGAAGAACGCCACGCGGGACATTGTGGTCCCCCTCGAACTCGGGGAGCGGCTGCTGGCCGGCGCGCGGGACGGCTACCTGTTCCGGGCGGCCCGTGGCGGCTACCTGTCGAGATCGAACTTCCGGCGGATCTGGAAGCCTGCCGTCAAGGCCGCAGGAGTCCCGACGCTGCGCGTCCACGACGCCAGGCACTCCCACGCGTCATGGTTGGCCAATGACCCTGCGGTGCCCCTGGCGGCCGTACGCGACCGGCTGGGCCACTCCAGTCTCAGCATCACGTCGAGGTACATACACGACATGTCCGGCCCGGACGCGATCCTCACGGCACTGGCCGCGTAGTAACACGAGAACAGGAGACGGAAATGAACTACGAACCGAGTGACGAGCTAGAGCCATGTCGAGGGACCTACGACTGGGATCTGGCCTTCGAGCAGAACCCGGACGACCCCGTGTTTTACGTGAGCGAGGCACAGAGAAGGAAAGTCTACGGCGCGCCGCGCCGCTATAACCAGGTAGAGCTGATCTGCGAGGGTCCGCAGGAATCGGGACGGAAGTACTTCCATCCCGATCTCGATGGGTCCTCCGACAACTGACCTGCGGAAACGCTAGACCCAGGAGCGGAGATGCTAATGTAGACGTGTTGGTGCGTAAGCGTCTGGAGGGACGGTAACCGCCCGGTTTGGCCGCCGGGTAGGGCCGTCCCTCTTCCTGTAGGGCCAGACGACCGGACCAGCACAGGAACCGCTTACTACAGGAAGGCACCAACCATGTCTGAGCAGCCGTTATCCCTCCAGTGGCTCTGCTTCATCCGCGACCACGGCCAGGACCTGAAGGTCACACTTGGCGAACGTGCACTCGCGTCCATCCTGCCGACGTACGGCCAGGGCAAGAACATCTTCGTCTCGATGCACACGCTGGCCAAGGTGACCGGGTGGTCCCGCAACACCGTCAAGAAGCACCGGGACGGCCTGATCGTCAAGGGTCTGATCGAGGACATCACCGGAGACCCCGACAAGCAGAGCCGGACCTACCGCCTGACGATGCCCGGCTACGTGGGTCAAACATTGACCCCCCTGGGTCAGAATCTGACCCCCCTGGGTCAAATATTGACCCCCCCTGGGTCAGATTCTGACCCCAACATCAAGCCTGAGATCGAGAGAGACATCGAGAGAAAGATCAACATAACGCCGGGCGAAGCCCGTGATGATGGGGTGGCTGCTTCGCAGGGAGATCAAAGTCAAAACCATGGCGAAGGTGAGGACTCCCCGGCTGACGGCGAAGCGGAACCGGACTGGACCGGGGAAGGGAAGGACGCCCAGGATAATCGGGCATGGCTGGCAGAGAGGCTCAGTGTCCCTGTCGAGTCCATCGGCGCACCGCTGTGGCGGTGGCTCGAAGGTCTTGGTATGAGTGACCACTCCACTGCCGACTTCTGGGCAGTCACGGACGCTGCGAAGAAGGCGTCCGGGGGACGGAGTCCGGTCGGGCTGTTTCAGGCGATCCTGCCCGGGTTCCTGGCCGAGTACCGCGCGGTGCGCGAGCGCCTGGCGGCGAGAGGCTTCTCTGAGGACATGCTTCCTGAGGACATGCTTCCGAGGGATATCCGCCGGATTGACCTAGGGTGCGTCACGAACGTCGGGTACGGGACGCGCGTCCTGTTCCATGAGTCGGGCTGGGCGTTCGCGGTCAGTTACAGGGTCGAACAGGAGAAGGGCGCACCCAAGGGATGGACGGGCGGCTGGGTCAGTGAGGACTACTGGGATGCACGCGAGTCGTTCAAGCTCCGGGCCGCCTAACCACTCAGTCACCGGGCCGTCACTCACCGACACCACCGAGCGGTTCCGCTACCATTAGAAGAAGACACGGGGAGCCGGGTGTTCCCAACCCGAGAAGTTACCGCCCGGCTCCCACCACACACAGGAGAAAGCGTGAAGACAATCGAGGTCAAGTTACAGGCCGGGCACGTGGTCACGTTCCCGGTCCATTCCCGCG